>Ga0210144_1000319_pt1 | contig 27558 bp, 28 predicted proteins | sample Muzzi_PWA_D2_FD_185532 | JGI IMG/M metagenome (GOLD analysis project Ga0210144, IMG submission 185532) | Wetland microbial communities from San Francisco Bay, California, USA, that impact long-term carbon sequestration - Muzzi_PWA_D2 (SPAdes) | ecosystem: Environmental > Aquatic > Marine >...
CGCTTCTGCCATGGTTTCGCTCGCCATTTCCGATCCCGCGACACACCGGGCCGGGCCCACACACACGGCCCGCCGATGCACATATATTGTGCAAGCAGCGGGCCAGGGGGCGTCGGCGCCCCGGAAAGCGGCGTTCGATCAAGGGGTTCGGAGGACGATTCGGGCGGGCGCGGAGGGGCGCCGGGGGCCGGGGAGGGAAACGGACTTCCCCCCGGGGCGGGCCGGGGGGCCGGGAGTGTGGAAGGGATTTCCCAGGCCGGGGCCGCCGTGAGGGGGGGCGGGGGGCGCTACGCGGGAGCCGGGAGACGGCCCCGAGCGGCGTGGGCCGCCCGCGGCCCGGTCCCGGCCCCGCCCACCCCCCGGACGGGGCGGACGGGGCCGGAACGGGAGGGCGTCAGATGCCCTCTTTCCAGGACAGCACGGTCTTGGTCGGGTTGCGGGCCACCGCCAGGAAGAACTGCATGCGGTCGTCGTAGACCAGGGTCAGCCCGATGTTGTCCGGGTCGTAGGTCTTGCTCTTGCCGTTGGGGCCCGGGATGAGGATGCCGATGTCGGCCGAGATCAGGGCGCCGTTGACGGTGGTCTTCTTGTCGCCGACCTTGTTGATCCCGAAGATCCCGTTGGCGGTGTAGGCGAGGGCATCGATCTCGGCGATGCCGTTGACGTTGTCCACGAAGTTGGTGACGTACTCCGTGTCGGTGATCCAGGGGGCGCCGCCGGCGTTGGTCGAGGGGGTGTAGTAGACCACCGTGTCGCCCGCGGCCGGGGTGACCGTGCTCTTGCCGCCGGTGTAGATCTGGCCGTCGGCCGCGGCGTAGTAGCGCCGCTCGCCGGACGGGTTGACCGACTGCACGGTCTTGTTGAAATTCCACATCTGCTTTTCGATGAAGTCCCCGCCGCCGGTGGTGCCGCCGCCGGCCCCGGAGTTGCGGTAGTCTCCCATCACGATGTTGCCGCCGGCCGCCAGGGCCAGGCGGTCGGCGCCGGCGTCCGAGTACGTGACGGAGCCCGCCACGTACGCGTTGCCGCCGGAGTAGATGCTCCCCTCGCCCTGCACGCAGCCTTTGATCACCACGTCGCCTTCCACCACGATCGGCCCGTTGAGCTGGATGCAGTTGCCGGGCGTTCCCTCCAGGATCAGGTTGCCGGTGTAGGTCTGGTTGATGGTCCCCACGACGGACTTGCCGGACGCATAGGTGTTGCCCATCGGCACCGCCGTGATCGTGCCGCCGCTCACCGTGCTGCCCGTCCCGCCGCCGTAGTTCGCGGCCAGGCCCTTGTAGTAATCCAGGTTCTCGATCTTGGGGAACGAGGGGTTGCCGTTGGCGTCCACGGGGAAGCGGTCCGGGTCGCTGTAGTTGGTGGTGATGTCCAGGGGGGTCTCGCCGGCGGCCTCCACCGTGCTGTAGTCGCCGTCCTGGTCCACGTAGTCGTTCACCACCCGCGACAGCGGGTCGTCCAGGTTGGTGGTGCCCATCGTGTAGACCTTGCCGAGGACGGTGGAGTAGGCCTCGTCCATGGTGCGCACGGTCATGGTCTCGAGGGACACCACGTCGCCCACGATCTTGGCGTGGCAGAAGATGCACTCCACGTTCTGGGTGAGCACGCCGTAGGGAAAGTCCAGGAGGGTGTACTCGAAGGCCACCCGCGCCGTGACCATGCGGCTCTTCTCGCCCACGTCGTAGGTACCGTTGCCGTTCACGTCGTGCCAGGCCCGGGTCTGGAAGGTGACGGTGCGCTTGCTGCCGTCGGTGGTGTCGTACCCCGACACCGGCGTGCCCGAGCCGGGCACCGTGACGGACGTGGGGATGGTGGCGGCGTAGTAGAGGTCGCCGGACACGTTCATGGGACCCAGGGTGAGGGGCAGGGCGTTGTTGGCGAAGTAGTCGTCCAGGTTGGCGAACGTCACGCTCGAGTTGGCGCCGAAGCCCGACTGGGCCCAGATCGCGTTCTTGCCGTACTCCACGGCCGAGTCGGCCGCGAGCAGCAGCTCGTTGCCCACGCGCTCGTTGCCCACCACGGTCATCTCGCTGTTGCTCTGGTACAGGGCCGCCAGGCCCAGGGACGACATGAGCGCCAGGGTGAGCAGGGAGATCACCAGCACGAACCCGCGTTCGTCGCGGCCGCGCGTCCGGTTGCCGTGTCGGGGGTTGCCGTGTCGGGTATCCATGGCTCGGGTCCCTACCTAGAAGTTGGGCACATTGAAGTTGATCGTCGAGGTGCTCGAGGGGCCGCCTCCCGCCGGCTGGTGGGTCAGGATGACGGTGATCGGCTCGCCCCGCATGTCGCCGCTGAAGTTCACCTCGTTGAAGGTGTAGGTGGCCCCGGAGGTGATCACGACGCCCTTGCAGAACGAGGTCAGCTGGGCCGGGGAGCTCTGGCTGCCGTCGGGCTTGCCGCACCCGGTGTTGCGCCACAGGTCGCTGCCGCCGCTGCAGTTGCTGGCCAGGCCGCCGGTCTTGACCCGCTGCAGGTCGGTGCCGTTGACCCACTCGAACTGCACGTCCGTGACCACCAGGTTGTCGATGCCGGCGTTGCGCAGCCGGAACGACGCCTTGTCGCCCGAGCCGCCGCAGGTGGCGGGCGAGCCCACGTCGAGCACCAGGCTGTTCAGACCGCCGACGCTGGTGATCGTGATCGGCGTGGTGGCGCTGATGGTGGCGCCCCCGATCGTGGCGCTGGCCCGCACGACCACCGTGCCGGCCGTGCTGCCGGCCGTGAAGCTGAAGGTGGCGGTACCGCCCACGGTGCCCCCCGAGGCGGGCGACACGGTCGAGCCGAGCCCGCCGGGAGCGTCGAAGCTGATCGTTACCACGTTCTCCGGCGCGGTCGGGTCGGCCGGCACGCCGCCCGCAGTGAGGGTGGCGGTGAGGGTGGTGGAGGTGCCCTCGTCGATGCTCGGCTTGGCGGAGCTCAGGCTGATCTGCCAGTCGTTGATGTTCACCTTGGCGTCGGCCGTTCCGCAGGCGCTCGTGGCGGTGACCGTGGCGGTGCCGGTGACGCCCTTGGTGGCCAGGGTGACCGTGGCCTCGCCGTTGACGTCCGTGGTTGCCGTGGTGGAGCTGGTGAAGTCCAGCAGGGACGGGTTGTCCAGGGCGAACGTGACCGTGCGGCCCGCGAGGGGCGTGCCCGACACGCTGTCGCTCAGCGTGGCGGTCACGGTGGTGGTGTTGCCTTTGGCGGGCGGCACCGAGCTCGGCGAGGCCAGGGCCACCACCACGCAGTCGCGCACGTACACGTCCACGGTGGCGGTGCCGCAGCCGCTGGCGGCCTTGACGGTGGCGACGCCCGTGGTCGGCCCCGCGGTGAACGTGGTCGTGGCCTGGCCCGATCCGTTCGTGGTGCCGGTGGCGGGGCTCACCGAGCCGTCCGCGGCGGTCAGGTCGAAGGTCACCCCTTGGCCGGACAGCGGTCCGCCGCCGCCGGAGTCGGACACCGTGGCGGTGATGTTGGCTTGGCCGCCGGGGTTGCCGGGGACCACCTCGGCCACGTCGCTGGCGATCGTCACGCCGCAGTCGCTGAACACCACGTCGGCCGTGCCCACGGCGTTGGCGCAGTAGCCCCCGGCGGAGGGCACGATGGCCATGATCTGGGCGGTGTGGGGATTCGTGGAGCTGGTCAGGGTCCCGGTGGCGTCGCCGGAGCCGTTGGTCACGACCGAACCCGGGGCGACCGTCCCGTCGCTGGTGCTCAGTGCCAGGGTCACGCCGGGCTGCGCGGTCCCGCCCACGTCCGCCACATGGATCGCGAAGCTGGTGGAGCTCATCCCGTCCGCGGGCAGGGAGGAATCCGTCGGCGTGAGGGTCACCACGCAGTTGGTGAAGTTCACGGTGCCTCCGCCGGATGCCAGGGTGACCCCGTCGGTGGCGGTGATCGTGGCGACGCCCGCCGAGAGGCCGGAGGTGAGCGTCGTGCTGATCTTGTTGCCGCTGGCCGTGCCGGCCGCCGGCAGCACGGTGCCGCCGATCCCCAGAGGGTTGGTCGCCACGCTCCAGGCCACGGCGTCCCCGTCGCCGGCGGGCTTGCCGCAGGCATCCAGCAGGCTGGCGGTGACGCCCGTGGTGGAGAGGCCGTCGGCGGGCAGCCCCGGCAGGTCGGGTTCCACCTTGATGGACTGGACCGGGCCTGGCAGAAAGTCGATCGACGCGCTGGCGGTGTAGCCCTCCGAGCCCACGGTCGTGGAGGCGTCCACCACCGCCGTGGTGCTGGTCGTCAAGCTGTCGCCGTAGAGCACCACGCTGGCGGTGCCGCCGGAGAGCGTGACCGTCTTGCTGGCCATCGGGCCGCTGGCCGAGAAGCTGCCCAGGCTGGTGGTCAGGTCCACGTCGGTCGCGATCGTGTAGAGCGCCCCGGAGTCGCTGTACAGGGCCACCGTGAGCACCGTGGAGGTGTTCGGACAGGTGACCGAATCGGGGCTGGGCGATACCGTCAGGCTCATGTCGGCCGTCACGTCGGTGAGCTGGTTGCGGGGCGCCACCGAGGCCGTGACCACGTGCTCCCGGTACGCGTACCCCGAGCCGTGGGGCGAGGTGGAGTAGTTCGGGTCGGCCTTGGGGGTCTCGGTCACCAGGGTGACCACCACCCGCTGGACGTTGGACAGGACCTGGGCCCGGGTCAGCGCCGTGGCCCGGGCGTCGCCGGTGGCGGCGGTGATCAGGGCGTTGAAGTTGTCGATGATCTTGGGGCCGCCGCCGTTGCCCGTGAGCAGCGCCGAGACCTCGCCGTCCTCGAGCACGCCGTCGCCCGCCGTGCCCCCGCCGGAGCCGTCGTCGCCCCACAGGAAGGTGTCGATCACGCCGTTGCCGTTGATGTCCTCGCCGGCGTCGACCGCCTTGTCGCTGTCCAGGTCGATCTCGCGGACCCAGTACTGGAACAGGACCGGCGGGCGGGTGCCGTCCGGGTAGGTCTCCGGGCCCCGCACGTCCTCGGCGCCGGTGGCGGTCTCGGGGCCGTTGGAGTCGGTGCCCGCGCTGTAGCCGTAGACCTGGCGCTTGAGCCGGTAGAGGGCGGGGTTGTCCGTCGTCATGCGGTCGGCGGCGCCCAGGGTGCCGTCGGAGTCGGCGTCCAGGCTCCAGCGCACGGTCTCGGCGTAGGGATAGGCCACCGACGGGTCGTAGAACGGCGAGAGACCGCCCGCCAGCGCGGACGGGACCTTGTCCGGCGCCTTGTCGGGGCGCAGGCCGGCCAGGTTGTCGTCCAGGTTGGCGTTGAACACCACGTCGTAGGGCGCGGCGTAGGCGAACACCGCCTGGTCGGGCAGGACGCCGTCCTTGCGGGTCACGTCCACGCCGGCCAGCCGCAGGTCCCGGGCCAGGTCGTCCAGCCCCACCCGGGAGTTCTGCTGCAGCTGCAGGACCTGGTCCTGGATGGCGGTGGACTGGAAGAAGGTGTTGTACAGGGTGAAGATCCCGGTCACCACGAACGCCGCGATGGCGAGGGAGATCATCAGCTCGACCAGCGTGAAGCCGGCGGCGCGGGGCTCGGGATGCGGGTGTCGCATGGCGAATCTCCGGATCATTTGACCGCCATGTCCCGGACCAGCACCTGGTTGACGGTGTGGACCTGGAGGCTTCCGGTCAGGCGCCACTTCACCTGGGCGGTGATGGTCTTCATGTCCGCCGCCGGCGAGTTGGGGACGATCACGTAGCTGCGCTTGACCTCCATCCCCTTGGTGAAGCTGGCGTTGAGCGTGCCGATCTCCTCGGTGGAGAGGGACGAGAACGGCACGAAGGCGGCGTCGTTCTGCAGGCCGTTGTACGGGGCGGGCGGTACGGTCGCGTCCGAGGTGTCGGGCCGCAGGCAGTCCACCCGGTTGGCCTCGTTGGCGGCGCCCGAGCCCTGGCAGGGGATCGCGGGCCGCTCGTCGGTGGGGTCCCACGACACCATCAGGTAGTAGGGCACCGAGCGGGCCTTCTCGATCATTCCCAGGGCGATGTTGTTGGCCGTGTTCTGGCGGATCGCGTCGGCGTTGGTCTCGATCTGCAGGGCGAACAGCGCGTTGAGGCCCAGCATGCCGATCGAGAAGACCACCAGCGAGATCAGCAGCTCCAGCAGGGTGAAGCCGCCCTCGCCCTTCAGGGCCGCCCGGGCCCTGGCGCGGATGGGGGGCGTATGGGTCACGTCACGGTCCCTTCGTGATGGCGGGATGGCCGGTGCGCCGCACCACGCCCAGCAGGTAGGTGTGGGCGTCGCTGTTCTCGAGCGTGACCTCCACCGTGTCGAGGTTGGTCTCCACGCTGCCGTTGATCCCGAAGGTCAGGACCGGGTCGGTGCCGCTCATCTCGATCCCCGGGGTCGTGGCGGAGACCGAGATGCCGTTGCCCAGCGGGAACGGGCCCCGGACGGAGGTCCAGACGGTCGAGCCGGAGGTTAGGTTGCCCCGCTCGATCCGGTAGGTATCGTCGGCGCTGCCCAGCACCAGGCGGTGCTCCACCCCCTCGTTGATCGCCAGGGAGCGGGCCCGGATGACGCCGCCCTTCAGGTCCCGGGCGGCATCCTTGAGGTAGATGCCGGGCATCCACGCCAGGACCGACGGAATGGCGACGCCCACCATGATCCCCAGGATCGCCAGGGTCACCATCAGCTCCGGCAGGGTGAAGCCCGCCTGCGAGGCGCGGCGCGACGTGGATGGATGCAGGTCTGGCATGGTTCTCGTTCCCTCCCGGCAGGGGCCGTCAGCACGTTCCGGGCCATCCCGCCCCTCCCGGACACAACCCACCGATCCAAAAGGGCTTTTCCGGGCCCGACCAGAACGGTTACAGGACCGGAACGGCGGACAATTCCGAACGCTTTGGGTAGCCGGCGATAGAGCCCCTCCGGGCCGTGCCCCTCCTTTGCGGGACGGCCGGAAAACCCGTAAAATGAAGGTTTACACGCCACTCCCGCGTGGAGTGGACGTGGCGAAAGAGGCCCCATGAAGTTCCTGCAGGTGCTGACCGGCAAGCGCGACGCCGCCGTCCGACGCCCCCGCGTGCCCCTCACGGTGGCGGCGGGCTTCAAGGACGACGCCGAGGCGCGCCTGCCCCGGGCGCGGCTGTGCGAGTCGCTGCGGGGGCGCCTCAACGTGGTGCCGGGCAGCCTGCTGAAGGTGGTCGCGGGGGGCCGCGCCGTCAGCTGCCGGGTGGGCCCGGCCAGCACCGGGGACGAGGGCCAGGACCGGATCCGCCTCAACCCCCGGGCCCGCAAGCTGCTGGGGGTGGAGGTGGGGCAGCGGGTCGAGGCCGTGGTCTCCCTGTCCCCCATCTCCTCGGCCGCCGTGCCCCTGGAGGTGGCCCCGGCCATGAAGGGGGACGAGACCGACGCCGAGCCGGTGGTGCGCCTGTCGAAGGAGATGCGCCGCAACCTGGGGCTTTCCGCCGGGGACTACGTCAATGTCCAGTCCGGCGACCACCGCCTGCCCGCCCGGGTGGAGGTGTCCGCCCGGGGCGACGGCCCGGTGGCGCGCCTCAACCCCATGGCCCGCGGCATGCTCCAGGTGGAGGTGGGCGACCTGGTGGAGATCGTCCCCTACGAGACCCTGGTGCTGCTCATCGACGCCTCGGGCAGCATGGACGAGTCCCTGGGCTTCATGAAGAGCAAGATGGACGCGACCCGCGAGGCCATTTCCCGCCTGGTCGCGGCCAAGGCCCGGGCCCGGGAGCGGGACCTGGTGGGGATGGTCACCTTCGGCGAGGAGTGCGAGCTGGTCTCGGAGCCCGTGGACGACTTCGACCTGCTGGCCCGCCGGGTGCGCGGCGTGGGCGCCTGCGGCCGCACCGCCATGTACGAGGGCCTGGCCTACACCCTGGAGCTCCTGGAGGAGGCCCACGGCCTGCGCCGCGTGATCCTCCTGTCCGACGGCTGCCCCACCACCACCGGCTCGTCCCTGGTGCTGGACCTGGCCGGGCGGGCCCGCGACATGGGGGTCGTCATCGACACGATCGGGGTGGGGGGCGGCGCCCACGGCCGCGACGTGAGCTTCGACGAGACCCTGCTGCGCGCCGTCGCCGAGCGCACCGGGGGCAAGTTCAGCCACGTCCACGAGGTGCGGGGCCTGGAGGAGGAGTTCGAGCTGCTGGGCGAGGCCAAGAAGATCCCGCTCCTCACCCACGGGGCCGGGGCGTGACGCCGGCCGCGCCGGAAGCGGGAGGCCCCCGGTGAGCGAGATCCGCTACTCGGCCGAGGAGGACTACTACGAGCTGTTCGGCCTGGCCCCCACCGCCACGGCGGACGAGATCGCCCGGGCCCACAAGCGCCTGGCCAAGGAGTTCCACCCCGACGTCCACCCGGACAAGGACTGGGCCACCGAGCGCTTCAAGCTGATCACCCACGCCTACACCGTCCTGAAGGACCCGGTCACCAAGGGCGAGTACGACCGCCGCCGCTGGGCCGAGGTGGGGCCCGACCGCGCCCGCCGCGAGGCCCCGCGCCGCTCCGGCCCCTTCCGCCGCCCCAGCAGGGGCGGCGGCTACGTGGACCCGGACGCCCACCACCGCGACCGCTACATGGCCTGGCTCCTGCTGGGCATGGAGGTCATCACCCTCACCCTGTTCCTCTGCCTGGGGCTTTACGCCGCCTGGCGCAAGCTGCACGGGTGAACCGCGGAGGCCCCGCCCGGCCCGCGTCGCTCCGGGGCGCCGGGCCACGGACCTGATCCTGGGCAACCTGGCGGTGGCCGGCTTCGCCGAGGCCGCCGCCGCCCCGCCGGACCTCACGGCCGTGCTGTGCGTGGCCCGCGAGAAGGACCTCCACTTCCCCGAGCGCCTCTACCACAAAGTGCCCCTGGTGGAGGGCCACGCCGCCCCGCCGGAACGGCTGGCCGAGGCGGTGGCGTGGCTGCGGGACCACGCCGGCCGCCACCGCGCCCTGGTCTGCTCCGCCACCGGCGACCGCCGCGCCCCCTCCGTGGCGGTCGCCTACCTGTGCGCCGTGCAGGGGTGGGGCTTCGCCCGGGCCGCCGCCCACGTGGCCGAACGCCACCCCGGCACCGCCCTCCTGCCCGGCCTGGAGGCCGCCGTGGCGGCCGTTCCGGCGCACCTCCCGCAGCCGTAGGCCCGGGCCCCTCACCGCGACCCGCCGCCCCCGTGGAAAGGCGGCGGCGCCTGGGGTATAGTGGGAGCAGGCCGCGCCGATGGGGGGGCGGCCGGACGATGGGGGAACACCATGGGCGACGCCGCCGGGGACCGACCCGGTGCGCGCCGGCGTGGGCATTTCGGGCCCCGCCGCGCCGATCAGCCTCCCTAGGCGGGAGCGAGGCCGACTCCGGGAGCCCGAGCGGGGCTCCGCACCTCGTGACCCTCGGCCGGCGCCCTCCGGGCGCTCCGCCGGGACCCGAAAAGGGGGGGGACCATGCACCAGCCGTCGCATTCCGCCGCGCCCGCGTTGCTGGCCGCCGTGCTGGCGTGGGGGGCCCTGGTGGCCGCCTGCGCCGCGGGGCCGCAGTCCGTCACCTATACCTATCCGCCGTCTCTGCCGGCCGTCTACGCCCCGGACGCCGCCATCGGGGCGGTGGCGTTCCGCAACGGGTCTCGCATCGACCTGTTCCTGCCCAACTTCCGGGGCGATACCCGGCGGCGGCCGGAGCGCTTCTCGTTCGAGCCCGTCGGGAACAAGCCGGGCCGCTGGCTCGGCCACCCGTACCGCCTGCCCCGCCAGGCCGACATCGTGGCCCACATGGTGCCGGCCCAGGCGGTGCTGACCGACACCGCGTCCGGGCACAAGGTGGCCCTGCTGCCCCCCGGCGCCCTGGCGGTGACCTTCCCGTCCGAGGACCACTACGGGGCCATGGCGGGCAAGACGATCTACCTGGTCCCGGCCGGGCTGGGGACCCGCACCACGCCGCCGGCGGAGACCGCCCGCACCGCCTGGCGGGCGCCCCGCTAGCGCGCCGGGGCGGGCCGGGCGCGAAAGCCGCTCCCCCAAGCGCCCCCGTTTTGGGTAAGATACCCGCCGCCGGGCGGGAACAACGGGGAGCGCATGGCGCGGAAGAAGCGGAGCCAGAAGGAGCTTGCGGCCGCCGCCGACCGGCTGCACGCCGAGGTCAGGCGGTTCACGCTCCTGGTCAACGCCCTGGTGGCGCCCCCCCGCCCGCTGCCCCCCGTGGCCGTGGCGGCGCTCCAGGACGCCTTCCTGGACCACGCCCGGGCCCTCGTCAACTTCCTGCACCCCGTCCGGCCCCGGGCCGAGGACGTGCTGGCGGCCGACTTCTTCCCCGCCGCCAAGGCCTGGGATGCCGTGCGCCTTCCCGCCTCGGCCCCCCTGAAGGCCCTGCGCGGCGCCGCCCGGCAGGAGCGCCTGACGTGGGGACGCGGGGACGCCCCGCCGCCCCCGGACCCGCGCCGCGTGCTCGAGATCGCCAACGAGATCAGCGCCGGGGTCAGCATCTTCCTGCGCCACGCCCCGCCCGGTACCCTGGGCGAGCGCTGGCGCGAGGTGCGGGACGAGCCGTAAGCGCCCGCCCCTGGCAACCCGAACGCCCTTCCGTTAGATTGGACGGGGGGAGAGCCGGCGCACCCCGCGCCGAATCAGGAGAGGAGGAATCATGAAGAGGTCGCTCGTCCGGTCCCTGGTGGCCGGCAGCTCGCTGCTGCTCGTTGCCGGGTGCGTCACCGCCGGCCAGCTCGAGGAGGTGCGCCAGACCGCCCAGATGGCCCAGGCCAGCGCCGACGAGGCCAAGACCACGGCCCAGGTCGCCCGCCAGAAAGCCGACCAGGCCCTCGCCGAGGCCCAGCGGGCGAGCGGCAACATCTCCCAGGCCCAGTCCATGGCCCAGCAGGCGCTCTCCGAGGCCCGCTCCGCCCAGGCCGCCGCGGCCCGCGCCGAGGAGAAGGCCGACCGCATGTTCAAGAAGTCCGTCTCGAAATAGGCCCCGGGACGCCGGCCCCGGGACGCCGGGGGGCGAAGTTGCCTGCCGCCCTTCGCGGACGCGGCGGGCCGGCGTTGGCGGGTCAGGCGGCGCCCGGGCGGGCGAGCCAGCCGGCCAGCGCCAGGGCCTGGCGCAGGCCGAAGGTCGGGTACCAGCCCCGCACGTCCACCCCGGGACGGGGGACGTAGCGGTAGGCGAAGCCCTCCCCGGCCCGAAGGGCCTCCATGAAGCGGCGCGAGGCCTCGGCGTCCAGGCAGCCGTCCGCCCCCACGTCGCGCCAGGCGCCGTCGTCCACCCGCAGGGCGCCTTCGGACGTGCCCGGCGGGCCCAGGCATACCGTATAGGCGGGCCCGGCGGGGTCGATGCGGACCCGGAGGGCGTCCTCCCGGGGGGTGTCGGGCCGGGCCGGGGCGGCCAGCCTCAGGTCGCACACGGACCCGTCGCACGCGAGGAACCAGTCCTGCGAGTCGTATCCCAGCACCTCGGGCCCCACGCCGGGGCGGGAGGCCACCAGCGCGAAGCGGTGGTCGGGGGTGTAGACGTAGGCGGCGCCGTCCGCGATGCCGCCGCGCAGGGTCCGGCCCTGGGCCCGGACCTTCTCCTCGTCCCGGCCGAAGGGCGAGTCGGGCCCGCTCCGGGCGGCCGGCACCGGGGCCTCCGGGGACCCCAGGGACAGGTCCCGGGCCGGGACCCCGTCCGCGCGGGACTGGGCGCAGGCCGCCAGGCCGAGGCACAACGTCGCGATCAGGAGCGTGCCCGCGACCCGGCCCGAGCCGGTGCCCGGGCGCCGCGGGCGGCCGTGGTTCAACCGCGGGGAAGCCATGGCAACACCCTATCGGCGCCCGGCGGTGGGCGCAAGGGGGGCGTAGAATGGGGACCATGACCCCCCGGCGCCGCCCATGCGCGCCCCGCCGCCTCCCCGTCTGGAAGGCGGCGGCCCTGCCGCTCGCCACCCTGTGGTGCCTCGCCGCCGCCCCCGTCCGGGCCGAGACCTTCGTGGTGCCGCCGGACGGCGAGGGCGTGGTGGGACAGGTCCGGCACGTGCGGGCCCACCAGGAGGACACCCTCCTGGACATCGCCCGCCGCTTCGACCTGGGGATGGACGAGATGGTGGCGGCCAACCCGGACGTGGACGTGTGGATCCCCGGGGAGGGCACCCGGGTCGTGGTGCCCACCCGCTTCGTCCTGCCCCCCGGGCCCCGGGAGGGGATCGTGGTCAATGTGGCGGAGATGCGCCTCTACTACTACCCGCCGCCCGAGACGCCGTGGGAGCGGCGCATCGTGATCACCCACCCGGTGGGGATCGGGCGGGTGGGGCTGGACACCCCCCTGGGCCGCTTCACCGTGGCGGACAAGATCACCCACCCCAGCTGGACCGTGCCCAAGGCGATGGCCGACGCCTACCGGGCCAAGGGCACGCCGTTCGAGGCCGTGGTCCCGCCGGGGCCCGACAACCCCCTGGGGGACTACGCCCTGGTGCTCGACGTGCCGGGCTACTTCATCCACGGCACCAACCGGCCCTGGTCCATCGGCATGCGGGTCAGCCGGGGCTGCGTGCGGCTCTACCCGGAGGACATCCTGTCCCTGTTCCCGAAGGTGCCCCAGGGCACGCCGGTGCGGATCGTGGACACCCCCTACAAGGTGGGGCGGGAGCACGGGGTGTGGTACCTGGAGGCTCACCCCCCCGAGGGGCATGACCTCGAAGCCGCCCGGACCGCCGCCGCCGACCTGCTGGCGAAGGCCGGGGTCCCCCCCCCGGGCCCCGCCGCCGACGCCGCCCGGGCCGTCCTGATGCGCCCCCCCGGCGTGCCGGCCCCCGTCACCCCCCGCGACCCCGCCACCCGTCCCCGCCCCCCCGGCTCCCGCCTGCCCGGCGCCGACGGCGTGGCGGAAGGCACCCCCCCGGCCGCGCCGGAGGCGAGGCCCGTGACGCTGCCCGCGGGCATGCCGCCGCGTGGGCCCATCGACGGTCAGGCCGTGCCGCCCCCGGACGCCCCCCGCCGCCCCCCCGGCTCCCGCCTGCCCTGACCGCGCCCCGTCCGGGCGCCGCCCAGCAGACAACCTCGCCCCCCGGCGTCCCGGGGCCGCGTCCGCGCAGCGCGGCAGGCAACCTCGCCCCCCAGCGTCCCGGGGTGGTGTGGGGGTGGGGTTTCCTCTAGAATCGGGGGCATCGCCGAATGACCCGGTGTGTCGGACCGGAAGGGAGCGGGTATGGGCACGACGCGGAGCCGGAGGGACTTCCTGGGGGGCGCGGCCCTGGCGGCGGCGCTGGCCCTGGGGGGGTGCGCATGGACGGCCCCGGCCCCCGACATCACCCAGCGGGAGGACCTGGCCCCCTCGGTGGGGACCCTGGCGACGGCGGGCGGGCGCGGGGACGAGGCCCGGCGCATGCCCGGCGCGGCGGTGGCGACGCCGTTCCGCCCCGGCGAGCGGGTGGCGGACTGGCGCGGCCGCAGCGTGAACGCCGGGCGGGTCGGCAAGGCGGCCTACCTCTACACCCCCGACTTCCGCACCGGCATGGTGGGAGGCAGCCCGGAGCGGCTGCCCGCGGACCTGGACTACGCCCGGGGCGACTGGCAGGTGGAGTGCGGCGGGGAGGGGCGCCCCTGGCGCTGCCGCCTCCAGGTGATCTCGAGCGTGCGCCAGGCGGGGAACGCCGAGGCCGCCCTGCGGGTCCGCTTCCTGCCGGACGGCCCGGGCCTGGTGGTGTGCGCCGGAGCCGCCGACGCGGGCTCCCCCGGCATCCAGGCCGGCCCGGAGGGCACCCCCATGCGCTTCGGCGGCGCCGCCGGCTGCTTCTCCGCCGCCGACTCGGCCGGGATCCTGGCCGACCTGGGCCGGGTGGAGAGCTTCGCCTACCGCTACGACAGCGGCATCTACGGCCGGGTGTCGGGCTGGCGCCCCACCTTCGGCCTGTCCGAGGCGATCAAGCTGATGCGCTGGATGGAGGCCCGCGCCACCGGGCGTTGAGCCCGGCGGGCGGGGAGAGGGGGTGGCGGGACGCGGACCGGCCGGCCGTTCCCCGACCGGGGGCGCGGGCGCCGCCGCCGGGGTGGCCGGGGCGCCGTTCGGGCCCGACCTGTTCGCCTTCTTGCGCGACCTGGCGGCCCACAACGACCGCACCTGGTTCCAGGACCACAAGGCCCGCTACGACGCCTCGGCGCGGCGCCCCCTGCTGGCCTTCATCGCCGCCTTCGCCCCGCGCCTCGCGAAGATCAGTCCCCATCTGGTGGCGGACCCCCGGCCGGTGGGGGGCTCCATGTTCCGCATCCACCGCGACACCCGCTTCTCGAAGGACAAGCGCCCCTACAAGACCCACGTCGCCGCCCAGTTCCGCCACCGGGGCCCGGCCGACCCCCTGGCGGCGGTGCTGGAGGACGACCCCGACCTGCCGTTCGGCCCCGCCGGCGCGAAGGCCGCGGCAGTCCCGGCGGCGGGCAACGTCCACGGCCCCGGCTTCTACCTGCACCTGGAGCCGGGGGAGGTGTTCATGGGCGCCGGCATGTGGCGCCCGGACGGCCCGGTGCTGAAGGCGGTGCGCGACCGCATCGCGGCCCGGCCCGACGACTGGCGCCGGGTGCGGCGCGCCACCCTGGGGCGGCGCGGCCTCTACCTGGACGGCGACGCCCTGAAACGCCCGCCGAGGGGCTACGACCCGGAGCACCCGTGCATCGAGGACCTGAAGCGCAAGGACTTCATCGTGGTGGCCGACCTGTCGGAGGAGGCGGCCCTCGCGCCCGACTTCCTCGACACCTTCACCGCCTGCTGCAAGGCCGCCGCCCCCCTGATGCGCTTCCTCACCGAGGCGGCGGGGCTGCCGTGGTAAGGCGCGCGGCGCCGGCGCTCGGGGTGGCCCTGTTTCTGGCTCTGCCGGTGGCCGTCGCGGCCCAGGGGGCCCCGGCCCCGGCGGCGGGCACTGTGATGGATTCGGCGGTCGCTCCGGCGGCGCGGGGACCGGCCCTGACGACGCCGGTGCGGGACGACTTCTGCCGCCGGCTGGGGGAGCTCATCCAGGCCGAGAACGCCCGCGAGGGGGCCGACTTCGCCCGCTCCCTGGACGAGGCCGTGGCGGCCGCCCGGCTGGCGCTGGACAAGCGGGTGGTCCGGGCCGCGGCCGACGCCGAGGAGGACGAGGGCGCCCCGCCGGTGACGTGGCAGGCGGAGGACGCCCTGGCCGTGGCGCGCTACCTGTGGCAGCGCTGGATGCCCACCGCCCCCTCCGCCGGCCTGATCGTGACCGAGGACGGGCCCGCCGCCTGGCTCATCGCCCCGGCCCCGGCCCCCGACCCGCCCTACGCCGGCCCCCCCATCCGCGTGGCCAAGACCGACGGCGCCGTCACCTGGCGCCTGCCCCACCCCTCGGAGCGGGAGCGGCTGCGGGACCGGGTGTGCGGGGGGCCGGCCGGGGAATAGACCGCCTCTCCCGCCGGTTCGCACATCCCGTCGGGCCGCTTTCGGCCCGGCTCCCTTCACGCCGCACCCGAGGGGCGCCGCATGGACATCCTGCTGCCGATCGCCGTGGGCCTGCTGCTGGCCTTCGCCAACGGGGCCAACGACAACTTCAAGGGGGTCGCCACCCTGTTCGGCAGCGGGGCCGCGTCGTACCGGGGGGCGCTGGCGTGGGCCACGGCGACCACCCTGGCGGGATCGGTGGCGGCCCTGGTGCTGGCGGGGGGGCTGCTGGCGGCGTTCTCGGGGCGGGGGCTGGTGCCGCCGGAGGTGGTGGCCGACCCGCGCTTTCCCGCCGCCGTGGCCCTGGCGGCGGCCGGGACGGTGCTCCTGGCCACCCGCCTGGGCTTTCCCGTCTCCACGACCCACGCCCTCATCGGGGGCCTGGTGGGGGCGGGGCTGACGGCCTCGGCGGCGGGGGTGGACGCGGGGCGCCTGGGGGGCGGCTTTGCGCTGCCCCTGCTCACCAGCCCCCTGGCGGCGGCGTGCCTGGCGCTGGGGTGCTACCCGCCCCTGACGGCCCTGCGGAGGCGGCTGGGGATCGCGCGGGAGACCTGCGTGTGCGTGGGGCGCGAGGTGGTGGCGGTGGTGCCGCCGGGGGCCGACCCGGCCCCGGCCCTGCGGGCCGTCGCCCTCCCCGGCGTGGGGGTGGGCACCCAGGCCACTTGCCGGGTGCGCTACCGGGGCCGGTTCCTGGGGGTGGGGGCGGGCGGCGCGGCGGACGGGGCCCACTTCCTGAGCGCCGGGGTGGTGAGCTTCGCCCGGGGCCTCAACGACACCCCCAAGATCGCCGCCCTGCTGCTGGCGGGCGGGGCCCTGGGGCCGGACGGCGCCATCCCGGCGGTGGCGGCGGCCATGGCCCTGGGGGGCGTGCTGGCGGCGCGGCGGGTGGCCGAGACCATGGCCCACCGGGTCACCGACATGAACCCCGGCCAGGGCCTGGTGGCCAACCTGGTGACCGGCCTGCTGGTGGTGGGGGCCTCGCGCCTGGGGATGCCGGTCTCCACCACCCACGTGGCCTGCGGCGCCCTGTTCGGCATCGGCGCCGCCACGGGCCGGGCCCGCTGGCGCGTGATCGGCGGCATCCTGGCGGCCTGGGTGATCACCCTGCCCCTGGCCGCCCTGCTGGGGGCGGGGGCCTTCTGGGTGCTGGCGCGCTAGCCCGGCCCTAGGGTCCCAGCTCCAGCTCCAGCCGGCCGTCCCGCACCCGGGCGCCCTTCAGCACCCGCGCCGCGGCCCCGAGGGCCGGGTCGCCGGCCGGGATGCGGTACAGCATGATCACCGGCATCCGGGCCCGGGCCAGCCCCGTGACCGCCTCGGCCAGCATCGAGGCGTAGGGCTCCTCCAGCCCCTCGGCCGCGAGGGACTTCAGGCGCGGCTCCCGCAGGTGGAACTCGCGCCGCCCCGGGTCGTAGCCCACCTCGCCGTCCACCACGGCGGCGGCGCGGGCGGCCACGCCGCCGGGCAGCTCGGCGTCCACGTCCAGGCCGATGCCCAGGCGGTCCGAGCCGGGCGCCAGCACCACCTTCGGGTTGGACAGGACCACGGCGCCGAACGGGCCGGATCCCCGCTTGGGGAAGTGGGGCCGCACCACGGCCTCGATCTCGGCGGCGGTGAGGCGAACGGTGTAGGCGTGGGCGGGGAGGGCCGCCAGCAGCAGGGACAGCGGAACGAGGGCAGCCGTGAGGGCGCGCATGGGGGGCTCCGGCACGAGGCAGCGCGGCCGGAACGGCCGCGTCCGGGGGAGAGTATACGGCCGCGCGCTTCCTACGGGGCCGCCTCCCCCACCGTCAGCGTGCCGCGCATGCCCTCGGCGTAGTGCGAGACGGGCTCCCTGGACGGGCACACGACCGGGAACGTGCCGGCGGACTCGGGGGTGAACAACAGGGTCACGCGCCGCCCGGGGGGCACCTCCACCTCGCCGATCCCCAGGGCCTCGACCACGGTGCCGTCGGCGTCCACCGTCACCTCCAGGTCCGTGAGGTAGGGGGTGGCGAACTCGTGCAGGTGCTTGCCCCGGTTGACCAGAACCAGGCGCGCCCGCTCCCCGACGGTCAGGGCGATGTCCGAGGGGGTGAAGGCGTACTCGGTCATCACCACGGTGACCTCGGTGACCGCCTCGTCGGCGTCGGCCCCGGGGGCCGGCACCAGGGCCGCCAGGGCCAGGGCCAGGGCCGGGAGCCAGGGCCGCCGCCTCGTGTGTCGCCGCAGTGTCACGCTGATAGGGTCGGGGGCGCGGGGCGGCGCTGTCAACGCCGGGGCCTCTGCTATGCTGGGGGGCACGACCCGTACACCGGGCAACCACGCCCGGGGAGCGAACCCGATGGACGAGACCGACAAGATCGAGAAAACCGACGCGGAGTGGCGCGCCGAGCTGCCCGCCGACGCCTACCACGTCTGCCGCGAGGCGGGCACCGAGCCCCCCTTCACCGGGGCCTACTGGGACGAGAAGGGCGACGGCATGTACCGCTGCCGGTGCTGCAAGGCGGCCCTGTTCGACGCCGGCACCAAGTTCGACTCCGGCACCGGCTGGCCCAGCTACACCGCCCCGGTGAGCGGCGACGCGGTGCGCCTGGAGGAGGACCTGTCCCACGGCATGCGCCGGGTGGAGGTGCGCTGCGCCCGCTGCGACGCCCACCTGGGGCACGTCTTCCCCGACGGCCCGGCCCCCACCGGGCAGCGCTACTGCATCAACAGCGCGTCCCTGGACCTGGAGCGGCGTGGGGCGGCCGGGTAGGGGCCGGCGCGCCCGTCCCTCCGGCGCCCCTGGCGCGCAAGGGAAAGACCCCGCCCGACGGGGGGCCGCCGCCCTGGCGCGGGGCCGCCCGGACGAGGCGGAGGCCCTCTTCCGAGCCGCCCTGGCCGCCGATCCGCGCCGCCCGGAGCCCTACATGGGGCTGGGCGGGGTGGCCGAGGCCCGGGGCGACGCCGAGGCGGCCATCGCGGCCTACCGTACCGTGGCCACCCGCTGGCCGGACCGGGCGGCCGGCCACCTGGCCCTGGGCCGGGTGCTGCTGTCCCGCAGCCACTCCGCCGACGCCCTCACCCACCTGCGCTGGGCCGCCGAGCTGGCCCCGGACGACGCCGGGGTCCACCTGCTGCTGGGCCTGACGCACCGCGACCTGGGGGACCTGGAGGCCGCCCTGGCCGCCTTCGAGCGCGCCGCCGGGCTGGACCCGAAGGACCCCCGGGCCCGGGCCGAGCGCGCCGGCATCCTGCTGATGCGGGGCGAGCACGACACCGCCTGGGCCCTGGTGGCGCCCCCCGTGGAGAAGGGCGACCCCAGCCCCGACCTGGCCGCCGTCTACGCCGAGCTGAGCCCCCGCCACGGCAAGGCCCCGGAGGCCGCCGCCCTGCTGGAGCGGCGCCTGGCCGACCGCCGCCTGGCGCCGGTGCTCAGGGCCCGGCTGCACCACGTCCTGGGGGACCTGCGCGCCCGGGAGGGGGACGACGAGGCCGCCTTCGCCCATCACCGCCGGGCCAACGAGGCCCGCCCGGCCGCCTTCGACGCCGTCGCCCACGCCGCCTGGACCGACCGCATGATCGGGGCCTTCGACCCCGCCCGCCTGGCGCGCCTGCCCAAGGGGTCGTCCACCAGCCCCCTGCCCGTGTTCGTCGTGGGGATGCCCCGCTCCGGCACCAGCCTGGTGGAGCAGATCCTGGCCCGCCACCCGGAGGCCGCCGCCGCCGGGGAGCTGCCCGCCGTGCAGCTCGCCGCCCACGCCCTGCCCCGCACCCTGGGGGTGCGGGAGCCTTACCCGGAGTGCGTGGCCGACCTGGACCGCCACACCCTGGACCGCCTCGCGGAGGACTACCTGGGGCCCTTGCGGCGGCGCTTCCCCGAAGCCCGCCGGGTGACGGACAAGATGCCGCAGAACTTCCTCCACCTGGGGCTCATCGCCCTCATGCTGCCCCGGGCGCGGGTGGTCCACTGCGTGCGCGACCCGGTGGACACCTGCCTGTCCATCTACTTCACCATGCTCTCCGAGGGCCACCCCTACGCCCGCGACCTGACGGCCCTCGGGCTTTACTACCGCCAGTACGAGCGCTTGATGGCCCACTGGACGGCGGTGCTCGACGTGGCCCTGCTGACCCTGCGCTACGAGGACCTGGTGGCCCGCCAGGAGGAGAAGACCCGCGAGCTGCTGGAGTTCGCGGGCCTCCGGTGGGACCCCGCCTGCCTGACCTTCCACGAGGCCGACCGCGACGTGGGCACGGCGAGCTTCGATCAGGTGCGCCGTCCGATCTACAATACGTCGGTCGGGCGCTGGAAGCGCTACGAACGGCACCTCGGCCCGCTGCTCGAGGCCCTGGGGCGGGCCGCCCCCGCCGGTCCCGCCGGGCCCTGAGCCCGGCCCGGCGACCCGCCCTCTCTTTAGGAAGACCCGCATGAAGACCGCACCCGCCCTCCTGGCCGCCTGCGCGGCCGCCCTGCTCCTGGCCGCCTGCGCCGGCTCCCCCAACAAGGAGCCCGAGTTCGGCGACAAGGTCTGGGAAGGCGCCAAGCAGACCACCGACCAGGTGGCCGACGAGTCCGTCGACGCCGCCAAGAAGACCAGCGAGAAGTCCCAGGGCTTCTTCGAGAACCTCTGGAAATAGCCCCGGGACGCCGGGGGGCGGGATGGCCTGCCGGGCTGCACCCGGAGGCGGCCCCGGGACGCCGGGGGGCGAGGTTGCCTGCCGCCCCGCGGGCGGAAGCGGCCCCGGGACGCCGGGGGGCGAGGTTGCCTGCCGCCCTGCGGGCGGAAGCGGCCCCGGGACGCCGGGGGGCGAGGTTGCCTGCCGCCCTGCGGGCGGAGGCGGCGGAAGGGGGCCGGACGTAGGATCGCCCGTTCGGGCGCGCCCGGTGCGAGGGGAGGGCCGGGCGACTTCCGGGGCGCGGGGCTAGAATCGGGACATGGCCCCGTCCCGCCCGCTCCCCCCGCCCCGGGGGCGCCGGGGGTGATCCCCGACGCCTGGGTGTGGCCCGTCTTCGCGGGGGCCTTCCTGGCCTCGTGGGGGCTGCTGTACGCGGCCCGGGCCGACCTCAGGGGGGTGATGCGGCGGGCGGGGGCGCTGACCGTTTCCTTCGGCCTGCTCCAGCCCCTGTTCGTGCCGGCCTACTGGGACCCGCCGGGGCTGTTCGACTTGGCCCGGCGTACCGGCTTCGACCTGGAGAGCCTGGCCTTCGCCTTCGCCGTGGGGGGGGTGGGGGCGGCGCTGCCGGCGCTGGTGGCCCCCTGGCCCGAGGGCCCGGAGGCGCGGCGCCGGGCCCTGGAGAAGCCCCCGGGGGCCACCCTGGCGCTGCCGTTCGTGTTCTGGCTGCCCCTCACCCGGGCGCCCCTGAACCCCATCCACGCCTGCCTGGCCGCGCTGGCGGCGGGCCTGGCCGTGGCCCTGTGGCGGCGCCCCGACCTGGCCCTGCGCTGCCTCGCCGCCGGGGCCGCCTTCACGCTCTACTACGCCCTGTTCCTGGCCGCCCTGGACCTGCTGGCGCCGGGCTACTTCGGCCGGGTCTGGAACCCGGAAGCCCCGTGGGGGCCGCGCCCCGGCGGCGTGCCCCTGGAGGAGCCCGCCTTCGGCTTCCTGTTCGGGGCCTACGGCGCCGCCGTCCACGAGCAGGCCCGCTGGCTGGAGGCGGGGAGGGGGCGCCGCCCTACGGAGTGAGCCGGTCCAGGCGCAGGCGGTCGCGCTCGTCGAACAGGCGGCGGCAGGCGCTCCACACCGCCACCAGCAGCCCCAGGCCGGTGCCCGCCGCCAGGCACAGCATGAGGACGATCTGGTACTTGACCGCCTCCACCGGCGGGGCCCCGGCCAGGATCTGGCCGGTCATGATCCCCGGCAGGCTCACCAGCCCCGCCGCCGCCATGCCGTTCATCACCGGGATCAGGCCGGTGTGGACGCTCTCGGCCCGGATGTCGGCCACCGCCTGGGCGTACGGCTCCCCCAGGGCGAGGCGCTGCTCGATCTGCTCCCGCTGGGCCGAGGCGGTGGTGAACAGGTGGTTGAGCCCCAGGGCCACGGCGCTCATGGTGTTGCCCAGCATCAGCCCCAGGATCGGCACGGCGAAGCGCGGGCCGTACCACGGCTCGGGCGAGACCAGGGCCGTCAGCACCAGCAGGGTGACGCCGAACGACGCCACGAACATCGCCCCCGTGCCCACGCCGTAGCCCCAGAAGCCCGAGAGCCGGCGCCGCTGCCGCACCAGCGCCTCGCGCCCCGCCACCGCCAGCATCACCGCCGCCAGCAGCGCCACCAGCGCCGGGTTGTTCGAGGCGAACAGCCCCTCGAGCACGTAGGCGATCAGGAGGAGCTGCACCCCCATGCGCAGGGCCGCCACCACGAGGGGCCGCGTCACCGTGAGCTGAAGCCGGAGGGTGATCCCGGCCAGGAGCAGGAGCAGGGCCGTGGCCAGCAGCACGTCCCAGCCGGTCAGATGGATCAGGGTCACGGGCCCGCCTCCGCCGCCAGCTCGCCCGGCGCCAGCCCGGCGGCCTCCAGGGTGAGGATGCGGGACGCCACCCGCCCGAGCTGGGCCGGGTCGTGGGCCACCCACACCACCGGGGCCCCCGTCGCCTCCCGGTAGCGGGCGACGAGGGCCTCGACCCGGGCGGTGCCGCGCCGGTCCAGGTTGGCGGTGGGCTCGTCCAGCAGCAGGCACGCCGGGCGCCGGGCCAGCAGCCTGAGCAGCGCCAGCCGCTGCCGCTCCCCCGCCGACAGCCGCCCCACCGGCCAGTTCGTCACCTCCTCCGGCAGCGCCACGGCCTCCGGCGTGTACCCTTGCGCGAAGCCCGCCGGGAAGTGGTCCCCGACCCGGGGGTGCCACCACACCGGGGTGGCGGGCATCAGCCCCACCTTCCGGCGCCACGCCGGCGCCGGCATGGCCTCGGCCGGGACGCCGTCCAGCGCGGCCGTGCCGCCGTGGGGGTCCAGGTCGGCCACGGCGCGCAGGAACAGGCTCTTGCCCGCCCCCGAAAGCCCCATCAGCCCGACGCACTCCCCCGCCTCGACCGTCAGGTCGTAGGGGCCGTGGGTCAGGAAGGTGAGGGCGGCGACCGAGAGGCGGGGCATGGGGGGCTCCATTGTAGCCCGCCCGGCCCGGCTCCGCAGCCGGGGGGCCGGGAGAGTCCGCCCGTGCTATCCTCGCCCCGGCCGTGAGAACGCCTCCCCCAGCCGTGATCCTCCTGGGCATCGCCCTCCTGTGCGCGGGCGCGGACTTCGCCCTCTCGGCCCACGGCCCCCTGGACCTGCTCGACGAGGGCTTCCTCTGGTACGGCGTCCGGCACACCGCCCTGGGGGAGGTGCCGTTGCGGGACTTCCAGGCCTACGACCCGGCGCGCTACTACTGGGGCGCCCTGTGGGTGCGGCTGGCGGGCGACTCCATCGTCGCCATGCGCCTCTCCGCCTTCGTCCTCGAGTTCGCCATGCTCGCCCTGGCCCTCGCGGTCCTGCGCCGCCGGGTGCGCTCCTGGGCGGCCCTGGCGGCGGCCGCGGCGGCGATGGCCGCGTGGGCCCACTTCCCGGAGAAGGCGTCCGGCTACCTGGTCTCGGTGGCCGTGGTGGCGGCGGGGATGGTCCTGCTGGAGCGTCCCGCGCCCCGGTCGTACCTGCTGGCCGGGGCCTGCGCCGGGGTGGCGGCCTTCGTGGGGCGCAACCACGGGCTCTACGCCCTGCTCGTCTTCGTCCTGCTCTCGGCCCTCCTGTGGGCCACGCGCCGGGGTGCGGCCCCCGCCCGCAGCGCCGGGGCCTTCGCCGCCGGGGTGGCGTTGGGGTACGCCCCCATGCTGGCGATGCTGGCGGGGGTGCCGGGCTTCGCGGCGGCCTTCGCCGACGACCTCCGCCTGCGCGTCGCCGCCGGCGCCGCCAACCTCCCGCGCCCGGTGCCGTGGCCGTGGCGCTTCGACTTCGCCGCCATGGGCCCCTTGACCGCCTGGCGCACCCTCGCCGTGGGAGCGGGCTTCCTGCTCCTGGTGGCGGTGCCGGTGGCCGGGGCCGTGCTGCTGGCCCGGCGCGGCCGCGCCGCCGACCCGGAGAGCGCCCCTCTGGCGGCGGCCGTGGTCACCACGGCCGTGTACGCCCACTACGCCTTCTCGCGCCCCGACCTGGTCCACCTGGCCGAGGCCGCCCAGCCCCTGGTCCTGGCCGGGCTCCTGCTGCCCACGGCCCTTTCCGCGCCTTGGGCGCGCCGGGCCGGGGCGGCGGTCGCCGGGGGGGTGGTGGGGCTCTCGGCCCTGGCGGTCCTGTCCCTGCACCCGTTCGCCGAGCGCCTGCGCCACCCGGACGACCACCGGCGCGTGGAGATCCTGGGCAGCACCCTCTGGACGCCCGCCGCCGAGGCGGAGGAGATCGCGGCGGTGCGCCGCGCCGTCGCGGCCCTGGCGCGGCCCGGCGAGGGGGTCTTCCTCGCCCCCCACCGGCCGGGCCTCTACCTGGCGGTGGACCGGCCGTCGCCGGTCAAGACCCTCTACTTCCTGGGAGTCAAGGACGAGCCCGACCGGCGCCTGATCGAAGGGCTGGAGGCCCGCCGGATGGCGGTGGCCCTGATCACCACCACCGCCATCGACGGCCGCGCCGCCTCCACCCTGCCGGTGCGCCACCCGGCGCTGTACCGTTACCTGAACCGCCGCTTCCACCGCCTGCCCCCGGCCGACTGGGGCCTGCCGCCCTACTACGAGGTCTACGCCCGCCGCCCGCGCGGCTGAGGGTGCTCGGGGTCAGGGGGCCGCCGCCTCCAGGCGGGCGATGCGGTCGGCGGTGGCGGGGTGGGTGGACAGGTAGGCGGGGACGACGTTCCCGGCGTCCAGGTGCTCCAGCAGGGCCGCGAACGGCTGGGGCGAGACGTCGTGGGCGCGCATCCAGCCCAGGGCGTAGTCGTCCGCCTCGGTCTCGAAGGCGCGGGAGTAGTGCGCCTCCAGCAGCACCACCGGCAGCCCCGCCGCCAGGGTGGAGGTGGAGACCACGTCCCCGGTGACCGCCCCGATCAGGAGCGTCGCCCCCGTGTTCTGGATCACCTGCCGGAGGGCGTGGCGGTGCAGCACGTGGCCCACCTCGTGGGCCAGCACCCCCAGCAGGGCGTCGTCGTCGGCGCCTTGCGCGATCTCGTCGGTCACCACCACCGCCCCGTCCGGCAGGGCGAAGGCGTTGGCCCCCACCCCCGGCGCGGCCCGCAGCAGCACCCGGTAGTCGTAGCCCGACGGCGCCCCCTCGGTCACCCGGGCGAACAGCGTCTCCACCCTCGCCTGCTCCCCTTCCGGCAGGGCGCTGGGGCCGAAGGCCGAGCGGTCCATGAAGTCCAGGGCCTGGCGGCTCGCCGCCGCCCCCACGCCGGGGGGCAGCACCTCGGCGGCCCGCGCCGCCAGCCACGGCATGCCTTTGCCCACCACCAGCCACGCCGCCACCACCGTGAGCAGCACCGCCGCCGCCACCCAGGCGCCGCGCCCCTCCAGGGCGTGCACCAGGCGCTGGCCCCGGCCCCGGCCCTGGGCCTCCAGGGCCGCGTCCACGGCGTCGTTGTCGTCCACCTCCAGGCGGGCGCCGCCGGGCAGCTCGATGGCGCGGGGGGTGTCCCCCAGGCGGGGCCGGACCTTCAGGTCGGCCATGTCCAGGGTCAGTTCGGCCTCCAGCCCCTCGATGTGGAGGCGGCCGGCGGGGGAGAGGCGCACCCGGACCGGGCGCTCGCGCGAGGTGGCGCCGTCCAGGTAGCGGGCGGGAATGGGCGCGTGCGTCGGGCCGGCCCGGTCCGTCACAGGCCCAGGTCGAGCCCCAGGTCCAGGGCCTCGCCCAGCTCGTCGCCGGTGGCCCCGGCGGCGGTGGCGCGGCCCTTGGCGAAGCCCTCCAGGTCGCCGGCCGCGACCACCTGCAGGCGGTCCAGCCGGTAGCGCGCCAGCCGCACCCGGGCCCAGGGGATCGCCAGCCCCAGGGAGCCGATCACCGCCACGATGTTGCTGCCCTGGATCCAGGCCAGCTCCCGCGCCCGGATGGCGCAGGCGAAGCGGTGCGGCCCCAGGGTGGTGTGGCCCCACACCAGGTTGGCCAGCCGGGCCTGCACGAAGGCCCAGATCCCCAGGTAGGCCACGCCCATCAGGGCGTTGATCCCGATCCCCGCGACGCCCATCTGGGCGCCCCCGGGGGCGCCCGGCGGCGGCGCGCCGCCCATGGCGCCCAGGACCCCCACCGCGACGGCGGCCAGGACCGGGATGACGGCCAGCAGGCCCGCCGTCACGTACACCCGGTAGAACGCCCCCACCGGCGCGTCCAGGGCGAACGGCGTGTCGCCGAAGCGGCTCTGGTCCACCACGAAGCGCCGCTGGCGCCAGACGATGTAGGGATAGGCCAGCCCCAGGGACAACGGGCCCGCCAGGGGCAGGAGGATGAAGTTCGCCAGGGCCCCGCCGTAGCGACCGTCGAAGCCGAAGCGGATGCCCCGCCAGGCCGTGTTGTAGGCGCGGAAGCGCAGGGCCCGCACCACGATCCACGGCACCAGGAACACCAGCGCCACCACCATCACCGGCTGCGCCATGGGAACCACGAACCCGGCCCCCATCCAGACCACCGCCAGCAGCGCCAGCACCATGCGGCCCTTGAGGATCTGGGCGGGCTCGGCCAGGTAGTCGAACGGCGCCCCGTCCAGGCGCGTGTGGCGGTAGAAGTAGCGCTTGGTGCGCACCTTGGCCCAGGCGGAGTAGATCCCCAGGGTCAGGACGGTCAGGCAGACGTTGACGATCCAGATCCGGAAGTACTCCCCGGCGCTGCCCCCGAAGCTCAAGGGCAGGGGCCCCGTGGGGGCCGCCGCCGGGGCCGCCTCGGGCCCGGCGCCCTCGGGGGGCGCGGGGACCGACGGGCCGCCGGGGCCCTCCGGGTCCGTGTCGCCGCCGCCCGGGTCGCCGCCCGCCGCCGCCCGCCGGCTCGGCGCCGCGGGCAGGGGGGTGGAGGGCTTGGTGGCCCAGGGCGCGCGGTAGCGCGGGGGCGTCTCCGGGGTGTTGGGGTCGGGGGGCAGCGCCTCCCAGCCCGCGCTTCCGTCTCGCGGCCGCTCGTCGGTGCGGGTCCCGGCCGTGCCGGTGCCGGAGCCCTGATCCCCTTCGTTCATGCGCGCCTCCCCTGCCTGCACCCCCCCATCCCGAAGGGGTTTTTCGCTCTTATCGGGCCGCCCGTCTGAGGGCTATAGGGGGAACGTGCCTCGGCGGAAGCTAGTCGCAGTTCGCGCGCTTGCCTATTGGCAATGGGCTTACGTCGGCTGTGTTAGGTTATGAGGGGGCCCCCGTGCTGGGATCCAACGCATGTAGGCACATCAGAGGGGAACTTTCATGACAGGAAAAGGCGAATCGCCGACCAACAGGAACATACCGTTGCCCATTAAGCGGGAAGTGAGGAGACGATGCGGTTTCGGATGCGTCGTCTGCGGACTTCCTCTTTATGAATATGAACACATGGAAGGGTGGGCGAAAGCCAGAAGGCACGTTGCCAAGGAGATCACGCTTCTCTGCGACCAACACCACAAGGAGCGTACAAACGGGTTGCTACCCGTCAAAGCAGTCAGGGAAGCCAACGCGAATCCTCATAATCTGCGGAGAGGAGTCTCGAAACCGTACGATTTGCATTTTTGTGGACCCGAGGCCGAAATTGAGGTTGGAGGGAATAGGTTTTCAGCTACATATAAAGGATATGGAACAGCTATTTACCCGTTGATGGTCGATGGAGTCTCACTCATCGGGTTTATGCTAGGGGACGAACACTTATTCCTTAACCTTTCCGTATTTGATGAGAATAATCGGCTCGTCATTCTGGTCAATGAAAACGAGCTAATTTTTTCGATTGACCCATGGGATATCCAGCTCGTTGGTAAAACGTTAACCGTCCGAGAAGCCCATAAAGAGATCCTCATCGAGCTTGAATTTCACCCGCCAGGAAGAGTGGTGGTCAAGCGCGGCCGTTTCTTGCTTAACGGGGTGGAGATTTTGGTTAGACCGAAGAATATTCTCATCACAAATAACGCGACAGTGCTGCACGGAGCTTCGATGAAGGATATCACTGGAGGTCTGGTTGTCGGTGAGCCACGGCCTGTTGGCGTGACTGCATTCTTCTTCGACGGCGTGAACCGATACTTGGGAGATCGGGAGGCCGCACTCCGCTTCGAACGTGAGTGCCTCGCGAAAAGAACGTAGATCGATTCCGTCTGTTCGTTGTGCCCTCACCCTTCCTTAGGAGGGCGCCGGGTGGCCCGGGGGCAGGCCGTGGGGGCTCGGCGGCAGGTCCCCCGCCGGCAGGGGCGGCGGGGTGGTCATCTTCGA
>Ga0210144_1000320_pt1 | contig 27551 bp, 23 predicted proteins | sample Muzzi_PWA_D2_FD_185532 | JGI IMG/M metagenome (GOLD analysis project Ga0210144, IMG submission 185532) | Wetland microbial communities from San Francisco Bay, California, USA, that impact long-term carbon sequestration - Muzzi_PWA_D2 (SPAdes) | ecosystem: Environmental > Aquatic > Marine >...
GTAGAGCCGCCGATCACCGAGGATCTGCGCCGCGGGCTCGAACAGGCGCGGATGGCGCACGACGCGGGCATAGGTTTCGTCACGCAGGTGGAGGCCCATCGCCGTGCGCACCGCGCCCGTCCCCTTCTCGCGGAAATTCGCCGGATGGTCCGCGCCGAACAGCGTGGCGAGCGGCCGGCGCAGGGCCTTGACCTCCGCCGCCGAGAACAGCCCCTCGAGGATGAGGAAGCCGTCTTCGCGGAACCGGGCGAGCTGTTCGCTGGTCAACTTCATGGCCCACCTCCTCCCTTTCGCCCGCATGGGCCGCGGCCGGGGAAGCCCGTCCCCGGCTCACCCGCGCGCCCAGGCCGAGCGGACGCGCAACGCGTTCGGTCACGGGGGGTGCCAACGTCGCGTGACGGCGGCCGGTTGACAAACCAATCCTTCTCGCCGTATGGCGTAGAAAAACTAAGGCATAGCCCATGCGCCGCCAAGTGCCGCCGCTCAACGCGCTCCGCGCCTTCGAGGCCGCCGGCCGCCACGAAAGCTTCGCGCGCGCCGCCGCGGAGCTCAACATCACGCCCGGCGCGGTCAGCCAACACGTGAAGCGGTTGGAGGCCTGGGCCGGCCGGCCGCTGTTCCGCCGTTTGCCGCGCGGTCTCGAGCTCACCGCGGCGGGCCGGGCCTACCTGCCCAGTGTCACCCTTGCGCTCGACGGCATTGCGGCCGATGCGGCAGCCCTGCGCAACGCCAACGCCACCACGCTGACCGTCAGCGCCCTGCCGGCAATCGCCGAAACCTGGCTCGTGCCCCGTCTCGGACGATTCCGCGCCGTTCATCCGGAGGTGGATGTCCTGCTGTCGGCCGACGCGCGATTGGTGGACGTGGCCCGCGGCGAGGCCGACGTCGGCCTGCGCTACAGCAGCGATCCGCACCCGGAGCTTCGCGTCGAAACGCTGCTGCACGACGAGATCTTTCCGGTGTGCAGCCCGGCCCTCGCGGCAGGGCCGCCAGCGCTCGACCGGCCGTCGGCGCTCGCGTGCCATACGCTGCTGCACGACACGCACTGGCGGGACGATTGGCGCCTCTGGCTCGAGGCGGCGGGGGTGACGGGCGCGGATGCCTCTCGCGGGCCGCTGTTCACGCTCTACAGCATGGCGCTGCAGGCCACCCGGGAGGGCCAGGGCGTGGCCATCGGGCACGGCCTGCTGGTTGCCGACGATCTTGCGGCGGGCCGGCTCGTTGCGCCGTTCGCGGCCAGATTTCCCGCTCCGAAGCCTTACGTCATGGTGAGCGGGAGGGACGCCGGATCGCATCCCGCGGTCGCCGGGTTCCGCGGTTGGCTCCTGGAAGAGTTGCGCCGCAGCAGTCCTCGCCCCTCCGATTGAGCCGCCCGGCCGCCGCGTTTCCGGGGGCCGGTCCGCAAGGCCCCGACGCCACGGCGGGCCGCTCCTTGCATCGCATGCGGCGCGAGCGGAGGATGACCGTCCCGGCTCCGGCCGCGAGAAGAGGAACCGCCTTGCTCAAACCCGTCGTCTTGAAGATCGAGGAAATCTACGTGCCGACGGAGCGCCGCAAGGAACTGGACCCGCAAAGGCTCCGCTCGACCGCCGAAGAAATCCTCGAGGAGAGCGAGGAGCAGCCGATCCAGGTGCGCCGCGCCAAGACCGGCTACGTTCTGGTCAAGGGCATCCACCGCCTGGAAGCGCGCAAGGCGCTCGGCGAGACGACCATTCAAGCCTTCATCGTCGGCGCCCGGCTGCGTTGACCGGCCGGCCGCCCTGAGCCGGTCGGAATCCGGCTGCGGAAGACCGGCTTCCTGGGCCCGGCCTCCGAAACGCCGACCTAGGCCGCCGGCATGTGGTAGCCGGGCGTCGAGAGCGAGAGCGCGATCTCCTCCTCGGTCATGACCTCTTCGATCGTCTCGAACAGCGGCGACGAGAGATAGCGCTCGCCGGTGTCCGGCAGCATGCAGAGGATGACCGAGCCGGGCGCCGCCTTTTCCGCGACCTGCATCGAGACGGCGAAGGTCGAGCCGCCGGAGATGCCGGTGAAGATGCCCTCGTGCTGGGCCAGCTTTTTCGACCACTCGATGCCGACCGGTCCGGGAACCGGGATCAGGTCGTCGTAATAGCCGTTGTCGAGCGCCTCCTGCAGCACCAGCGGGATGAAATCCGGCGTCCAGCCCTGGATCGGGTGCGGCTCGAACGCCGGGTGGCTTTCCGACGGGGAGCCGTCGGCGTTGCGGCCCTGCGCCCGCCCGCTGCCGACGAGCTGCGCGTTGGCCGGCTCGCTGAGCACGATCTTGGTCTCCGGCCGGGCCTTGCGCAGCACCCGGCCGACGCCGGTCATGGTGCCGCCGGTGCCGTAGCCGGTCACGAAGTAATCCAGCCGCTCGCCGTCGAAATCCGCCAGGATCTCGCGCGCCGTCGTGTTCTCGTGGATCTTCGCATTGGCATCGGTCTCGAACTGCCGCGCCAGGAACCAGCCGTTGGCCTCGGCCAGTTCGACGGCCTTGCGGTACATGCCGTAGCCCTTGGCCTCGCGCGGCGTAAGGACGACCTTGGCGCCGAGGAACCGCATCAGCTTGCGCCGCTCGATCGAGAAGCTGTCCGCCATGGTGACGACGAGCGGATAGCCCTTGGCGGCGCAGACCATGGCCAGCCCGATACCCGTGTTGCCGCTCGTCGCCTCGACCACCGTCTGACCGGGCTTGAGCGCGCCGCTCCGCTCGGCCTCCTCGATGATGCTGACGGCCAGACGGTCCTTGACGGAGGCCGCCGGGTTGAAGAACTCCGCCTTCACGTAGAGCCGGACGTGGTCCGGCGCCAGGGCGTTGATGCGGATGCACGGCGTGTCGCCGATCGTATCCATTACGCTGTCGTACAGGCGTCCCCGCCCGTCCGTGGTTCGCGCCTCTTGTGACGTCATCGGAGTCTCCCATTCGAGGTCGTTCGTGCCCCGGATAGGTAGCAAGGCGCCGCTGCGCAGACAACGCGATTTCCGCCCCGCGCCCTTTTCGGCCGTCCGCAGCCGCCCCGCAGGGCAGCCGGCGGCCGGCGTCAGTCCATGAACCAGCCGTGACTGACGACGAGGGATTGGCCCGTCAGGGCATTGGTCGGGAAGGCCGCGAACAGGAGCGCCACCTCCGCCACGTCTTCGATCGTCGTGAATTCCTTGTCGACGGTTTCGCCCAGCATGATCTCGTTGACGACCTCCTTCTCGGAGATTCCGAGCTCTTCGGCCTGTTCCGGTATCTGCTTCTCCACGAGCGGCGTCTTGACGAAGCCGGGGCAAATCACGTTGGCGCGCACGCCGTGCTCTGCGCCCTCCTTCGAAATCACGCGCGCCAGGCCGAGCAGGCCGTGCTTTGCCGTCACGTATGCGGACTTGAGCGGCGAGGCTTCCTTGGAGTGGACCGATCCCATGAAGATGATCGAGCCCGCCTTCTTCTCGTACATGTGCGGAATGCAGGCCTTCGACGTCAGGAACGCGCCGTCGAGATGGACCGACAGAAGCTTCTTCCAGTCCTCGAAGGGAAAATGCTCGATCCTGTAGACGATCTGTATGCCGGCGTTGGACACCAGCACGTCGATACCGCCCCATTCCTTGACGACGTGGGCGACGCCGTCGTTGACCTGCCGCTCGTTGGTCACGTCCATGCCTATTCCGATGGCGACTCCGGGGCCCATGGCCGTCAGCTTCTCGGCCGTTTCCCGGGCGGCGTCGAGATTCAGATCGGCGACGACGACCCGCGCGCCCTCCTCGACGAACCGGCGGGCGATGCCTTCGCCGATGCCGCGCGCGGAGCCGGTGACTATGCAGACCTTGTCTTTCATTCTCATTGCAGTCTCTCCATCAATCTCGCAGATAGTCGTGCACGACCTCGCCCAGCCCGAGCGTCAGGTCGGTCACGATGTGAACGCCAGACAGGACCTCGAGCACCGGCAGGTTGGCGACCGGCGCGAGCGCATGGTTGTGAAGTTCGAGCGCGGCGGGACCGGACCAGGCACCCTTGACGGTCAGCTCTTCGAGGTAATAGCGAACCAGCTCGCAGACCCGCGGCCCGCAGTCGACGTCGGGAACGATCTTCAGCAGAAAGCTCGGCGCCTCGAGCGCCGTCTTGATCTCGCCGGTATCGAGCGCCTTGTGCTTGTAGCCCATGGTGCCGGTGGCGATCCGTACGGGGCCGTAGTTGAGCGTCCCCAGCAGCGTGTCCTTCTCGACACTCAGTGACGGCTCTGCCAGCTTCTTGGGGAAGCCCCAGATCTCGCGGCCGCCGGCGATCGGGGAATCGTCGTTGAGATACATGGCGTGAACGTAGCCGCCGCGTTGCCCCTCGAATTCGACGGGGATGACCTGCCCCGACTCGGTGTAGTCGCCGAAGCCGGTCGAATCCGGCATGCGGATGAACTCGTACTTGACCACGGGCTCGGCGACCTTGAGCGGCTCGGGCACCACGGCCTGCAGGGCCCCGGGGTCCGTCCTATAGGTGATCACGAAGAATTCGCGGTCAACGAAGCGGTACGGCCCCGGCGGGTAGGACGGATCGGTCAGCGGCATGGCGAAGGCGCGCTGTCTCACGTCATCGATTTTCATTTCGGTTGCCTCGTTTCGATTCTAATTGTCTTCGGTAAGGTCCAGAACCGTCACACCCTCCACCGGCCTTTCCCGCGCACGCCAGGCGTCGTGCATGAGCGTGCGCCTGACATCCTTGATCCCGCTGTTCCAATGTTCTTCGATGGAATGTCGGGAAAATTCGACGTCCTTGGACTGGGTGTCGTAGTTCTTCCGCCTGTGAATCAGGTGGACGATCGTGACGGCGGCGTTGCAGCTCAACTCCTGTAGAATCCGGGCGTCGCGATCGTTCTTGAGATCGTCGGGGAGCTTGGCGAGAAAGCGGTGCGCGGCGCGCCGGAACGACTGCTGCCGGCGAAAGACGTCCGTGTTGAGCCGCGTCCGGCTGGAGTAGCGAATGTCCTTTTCCCGTTCAGAGACGTCGGGGAGCGTGCGCGGCATCGGCCCCCTGGCGCTGAACAGGTCGACCTGGAAGATCAGCATGTCGGGCCGCGGCACGTCGTCCAGCACATATTGGAGCGGCGTATTTGACACGAGACCGCCGTCCCAGTAGTACTCGCCGTCGATCTCGATCGGCGGAAATCCGGGCGGCAGGGCACCGCTGGCCATGATGTGTTCCGGCCCTATGCGCTGCCGGCTGCTGTCGAAGTAGACGAAGTTTCCCGTCCGAAGATTGACCGTCCCGACGCTCAGGCGCGTTGCTCCGGAATTGATCCGGTCGAAGTCGACGAGCTTTTCCAGCGTCCGACGCAGGGGGTTCGTCTCGTAGATGCTGAGCGCCTGCGGCGCGCCGGGCGGGTAGACGACGGCGGGTGGCACGCGCGGCGCGAAGAACCCGGGCAGGCCGAACGCGGCGGCATAGCCGGCGCTGGTCTCGTTGAAGAGGGTGCGCGCCTGCTCGCCCGGCATGACCGGCTTGGCCAGCAGATTCGAAGACACCAAGTTCCAGAACTCGCGCAGCCGCCCGACCCTGCGGTCCGGCGGATTGCCCGCGATCAGCGCGGCGTTGATCGCGCCGATCGATATTCCGGCGACCCAGTCGAGGGCATGGCCTTCGCGCGCCAGCATCTCGTAGACACCGGCCTGGTACGCGCCGAGGGCGCCGCCGCCCTGCAGTACCAGAATCTCCCTTTCGGCCTTCGCCTTTTCGAGCGGCCGGTGCGGCGCCGCCAACTCGACGGTGCCCGTGCCTCGTCCGCGCCGGGTCCGACTGCTTGACCGTCTGCTGATTTCCGAACGCAATTGCCGATCCTCATCCGTAAGCGCGAGCGGCGCCGGCCGCCGGGCGGATATCGACGGGGGGTGACGATAAGAGCTGGTAAGCGAACCGCAGCCGCCACCTCGACGATCGCTCTCCGATCCCCGGCGTGGCGCCCGCGGCGGTCGATCGCGACGCCGAGGCCGTCGGTTGTCCGGCGCCGCCGAAGCGACAGGCCGAGCGGTCGTCGCTCAAGTCTTGGACCTTGAGTTGGTGTGCCGATCTGACGGGACGATGACAGCATCCTTACAAATTGGCCATCCGCCCACGCCGACGCCCGCGGAACCGGCACCGGCGCCGGCGCGTTCAGCAGGCGTATTGCAAGTTGCACGGCTTGGCAGCACGCTCGCTGCGCAGACCATCCACCTTCCTCGGACCGTTCACCTCCTCAAACCGACCCACGTCAGGCACTCCCCATGAAATCAGCCATCGCGGCCTTGCTCGTCCTGCTCGCCCTCCCGCAGGCCGCCGGCGCGGCTGACAGCGCCGTCCTGCGCGCTACCTTGGACAACGGCCTGCGCGTCGTCGTCGTCCGCAACACGCTCGCGCCGGTGGTCACGACCGCCGTCAATTATCTCGTCGGAGCGAACGAGACACCACCCGGCTTCCCCGGCATGGCGCACGCCCAGGAGCACATGATGTTCCGCGGCGGGCCCGGTCTATCGGCCGACCAGCTGGCCGACATTGGCAGCCTGATGGGTGGCCGCTTCAACGCCGACACGCGCCAGAGCGTGACCCAGTACCTCTTTACCGTGCCGGCCGAGGACCTCGACGTAGCACTGCACGTCGAGGCGTTGCGCATGGCCGGGGTCGACGACCGCGAGGCGGACTGGAAGCTCGAGCGCGGCGCCATCGAGCAGGAGGTGGCGCAGGACCTGTCGAGCCCGACCTACGTGCTGTTTACAAAGCTGCGCGAGGCGCTGTTCTCGAAGACCCCTTACGCGCACGACGCGCTCGGCACCAAAACGTCGTTCGACAAGACGACCGGGGCGATGCTGAAAAGCTTCCACGATGCATGGTACGCACCGAACAACGCGGTCCTGATCATCGCCGGCGATGTCGACCCACAGGCGACGCTGGCCGCTGTGAAACGCCTGTTCGGCGCGATTCCACGCAAGGAACTGCCCGAAAGGCCCAAGATCGACCTCGGGCCGGTCGCGCCCCGCACGCTCCACATCGACTCCGACCTGCCCTACGGCCTGCGGGTCGCCGCGCTGCGCCTGCCGGGATTCGAGAGCCCCGACTATCCCGCCATCGAGGTGCTGGCCGACGTGCTGAACAGTCAGCGCGGCCCGCTCTACGACCTCGTCGCCAAGGGCAAGGCGCTCGACGTCGGCTTCTCCTTCGATCCGCAGGCGAAGGCGAGCCTCGGCTACTTCACCATGGCCTACCCGGCCTCCGGCGACGGCGCGGCGCTCGATCGCGAGGTGCGTGCCATCGTCGCCCGCATCGCCAGCGACGGCGTACCGCCGGCGTTGGTCGAGGCGGCCAAGGTGCACGAGCGCAGCGCCGCCGAGTTCGAGAAGACCTCGATCGAGGGGCTCGCCAGCGTGTGGTCCGAGGCGGTGGCGGTCCAGGGGCTGACTTCGCCCGACGACGACCTCGCCCGCATCGAGAAGGTCAGCGTCGCCGAGGTCAACCGCGCCGCGCGCAAGTATCTCCGGCTCGACTCGGCAGTCAATGCCGTGCTCACGCCCAGCGGCGCGGGCAAGCCGGTCGCCGGCGGCGGCTTCGGCGGCCGGGAGAGCATCTCCCTCGGCACGAACAAGGAAGCGGCCGTGCCCGACTGGGCGAGCAGCGCACTCGACCGCCTCGCCCTGCCCCGCGTTCCGCAACAGCCCATCACGACCCGGCTCGCCAACGGCCTCACCCTTATCGTCCAGCCCGAGGACGTGAGCGACACGATCAGCGTCTACGGCGCCGTCCGCAACCAGCCCGATATGCAGGTGCCGAGGGGTAAGGAGGGCCTCTCGCAGGTGCTCGACCGCATGTTCGACTACGGCACCCAGCACATGGGGCGCCAGGCGTTCCAGACGGCGCTCGACGCGATCGGCGCCAACGAGAGCGCCGGCGTCGAGTTCTCCGTCGAGGCGCTGGCGGACAAGTTCGACCAGGCGGTGGTGCTGCTCGCCGACCACGAGCTGCACCCGGCGTTCACCGCGCACGACCTCGCCGTCGTCAAACATGAGGTCGCGGGCGAGGTGGCGGGCCGGCTCGAGAGCCCGGGCTACCTGACCGGACGGGCGTTGCGCGCCGCCCTGTTCCCCAAGGACGACCCGACCCTGCGCCAGGCCGTGCCCGCCACGGTCGACGCGATCAGCCTCGACGACCTGCGCGCCTATTACCGCGCGGCGATCCGGCCCGACCTCACCACCATCGTGGTCATCGGCAACGTCACCCCCGCGCGGGCGAAGGCCGTGATCGAGAACGCCTTCGGCGGCTGGTCCGCCGCCGGTCCCACACCCGACATCCTGCTGCCGAAGGTGCCGTTGAGCGGCGCGAGCACGACCGCGGTGCCGAACGCGAGCCGGGTGCAGGACGAAGTGACCCTCGCCGAGACCCTGGGACTAACGCGCGCCAACCCGGACATCTACGCGCTGCGCCTCGGCAACACGGTCCTCGGCGGCGCGTTCTACGCCTCGCGGTTCAGCCGCGACATCCGCAAGGACGCGGGGCTGGTCTACGCGATCGACTCCTTCATCGAAGCGGGCCGCACGCGCGGCCTCTATTTCATCGAGTACGCCTGCGACCCGACCAACGTGTTCAAGGTGCAGAACGCCATAGTACGCGAACTGGAGGCGATGCGGACGACGCCGGTCACGGCGGCCGAACTGCACCGTGCCAAGGCCCTTCTGCTGCGCGAGATCCCGCTCGAACAGGCGAGCGAGCATGACATCGCGGACAGCTATATCGAGCGCCGGCGGCTCGATCTTCCGCTCGACGAACCCATGGTGGCGGCGCGGCACTACCTGGCGCTCGATGCGCCGGCGGTCGAAGCGGCGTTCGGCAAGTGGGTGCGGCCCAACGCGCTGGCCCGGGTCAGCCAGGGCCCCGCGCCCGAGTAACGCAAACGCACGCAACGCAACGGGCGCGCCCGGCTAGGTCTTTGCCATGTTGACGGGGGCGACGAAGCGGCGCATCTCCGGGCGCACGGCGAGGCTCTGGCTCCGCCGGAAGGCGCTGCGGAACTCGCGCGGCGTCTTACCGAATTGTGCCTTGAACACGCGCGAGAACACCGCCGGGTAGGAGAAGCCGCAGGCAATCGCGACGTCCTTGATTGAGAATTCCTCGTAGAACAGGAAGTTGCGCGCGGCCTGCAGGCGCAGATGCAGATACAGCCGCATCGGCGGTTCGCCGAAGACGCGCCGGCACTCGCGCGACAGCGTGCGCCGGGACACGCCGAGCGCCGCGGCCAGCTCGCCAAGGCTCAGTGGGAAATCCAGATTGCGCTCCATGAGCGTGACGATGCGGCGGGCCAGCGGATCCTGCCCTTGGACTCGCGGTCCGTCGCTGCGCTGGCTGGCCGTCGGCGCGCGCCGGGTGTGGACCAGCGCGTTGGCCACTTCGTTGGCCAGGGCTTCGCCGTCGAACCGGCCGATGAGGTCGAGGACCATGTCGAGCGCCGCCACCCCGCCGGCGCAATGCAGCCGGTTGCCGTCCATCAGATAGATCTGCTCCGCGAGTCGCGCTTGCGGGAAGCGCTCCTGGAAGGTCGGCGCGGCCTCCCAATGCAGGACGAGGTCGGAGTGGTCGCCCGTCCCGATCAGCCCGGCCTGCGCCAGCGCGAAGGCCCCGGTATCGACGCCGCCGACCACGGCACCGAAGCGGGCCGCCGCGCGCAGGTGGTTGAGGAACCGCTGCGAGTTGCGTTGGGTCGGCAGGTTGCCCTCGAAGACCAGGTAGACCTCGGCCGGCGGCATGCCGTCGAGAGCGCAGTCCGCGCCGAACCACATGCCGTTGCTGGCCCGCACCGGCTCGCCGGATTCGGAGACGAAGGTCCAGCGGAACAGCTCCCGCCCGGAGTTCTGATTGGCGATGCGCAGGGCGTCGCTCGCCAGAATTAGCGCATTGAGCGGGAATTCCGGCTGCAGAATGAAGTTGAACCGCGGGCAGGGCGTGGATGGAGGACCGCTCACCATCTTTTCGATTCCGGCCAAAGTTTGGCCAAAATCATAAATTAGATGGCAATAAGGATCAATTCGCGGCGGGATGGCCAACCCAGAATGTTCGTGGACGGACGGGGGCCCTCCGCCGTCCCGCCGCTTTCGGCGGGCCGCAGGGCGGTATGACGGCGGTCGGGCCCCGCGGCCGGATCCGGGGCGGCGGGCCGACCCGCGCCCCGCGGCAACGAGGTGACCTGTGAACGCCGAACGGCTCAAGGCCGACCTGGAAGGGTGCTACGTCACGATCCCGACGCCGTTTCGGGACGAGCCGGATTTGCCGGTGAACGAGGCGGCGCTGCGGCGCCACGTCAGCTTCCTGATCGAAGCCGGGCTGAACGCCGATTACGCGACCTTCCTGGCGGCCGGAGCGGCCGGCGACTTCTCGACCATGACGGTCGACGAACGCCTGCGGGTCGCCTCGGTCGTCGTCGACGAGGTCGCGGGGCGCGTTCCGGTGGCGATGGGCGCCCAGACGACCAGCACCCTGGAGCTGCAGCGCCTGGCGCGCGCCGCCAAGCGGCTCGGCGCCCAGTTCATCCAGGTCTCCTGTCCCTATTACTTCACACACACCGAGGGCGACTTCGAGGCCTTCGTGCGCGCCGCCGCCGAGGCCGAGCCGGACATCGGCCTGATCCTCTACAACACATTTTGGACCACGCCCAACATCTCCTTCCCGATGATCGAGCGGCTGGCCGAGATTCCCAGTGTCGTCGGGCTGAAATGGGCGACGCCGCGCAGCGACGCGATGGAGTTCGAGGACGTGACGTCGCACTTCTCGGACCGCTTCACCATCATCGACAACAATCTTTTCTTCTCCTTCAGCGCCATGCCGGCGCTCGGCGCCAGGGCCTTCGAGGTGCACAACTGCAACTTCTGGCCGGAGTGGGGAATCGCGCTGATCGACCGAGTGCGCGCCGGCAACTACGCCGAGATCGCCCGCATGCTCGTCGAGGAGGCGATGCCCTTCTACAAGCTGTGGGTCAGCATCGAGAGGGACTACACCAGCGGCGACGGCTATCTCGACAAGCTTTGCATGGAACTCGTCGGGCTGCCGTCGAGCCGCTGCCGGCCGCCGACCCGCGACGTTCGTGAGCTTTACCGCGACCAGGCGCGCGCCATGCTGAAGGCGATCGGCGTGCCCCGGCTCGTCGAAGACGGTCGCACGCGGGAGGGCGTCCGATGACGACCCGCCCGCAGGGCGCGACGGCGAAGGGCTCTACCCTGATCCGCTTGGCCCGACCCGCTTGCGGTCGAGGCCGGCCGACCGAGACGACGATCAGGGCGACAACCTCGGGCAGTTCAGCCCGCGGCAATACGAAAAGGGAGGACTACAGATGAGATATGTGAAGTACCTGGGAGCCGCTGCCTTGGCGCTCTTCATTGTCGGGGCGACCACCAACGCCTTCGCCCTCGACGACGTTCGCCTGCGACTGAACTGGATGTATTACGGATCCCATGCGGGCTTCGCCCTCGGCAAGGACCGCGGCTACTATCGCGACGCCGGCATCAATCTCGATATCCGCTCCGGCAACGGCTCGAGCTCGGCGCACCGTCTCGTCGCCAACGGCGACAGCGACTTCGCCTACGGCTCCTGCGGCGCCATGGTCACACTCGCGTCGCAGGGCGCGCCGCTGATCTCGGTCGCCGTGATCGACGCGATGGGCACGGAGGCCATCATCGTCCGGCCCGACGCCGGCGTCTCGAGCATCAAGGACCTCAAGGGCAAGAAACTGCTGACGACGGCCAACGCCGGCGTCAACACCTTCTTCCCGATCGTGCTCGCCAATGCCGGGCTGAAGGAGTCCGACATCAACCTGACCAACGTGCCGGACGGCGCGCTGGTGTCGAGCTATCTCCAGGGCGCCGGCGGCGCCGTCGGCATCCTCGGCGGGCTCGACGACAAGCCGGCCGAGATCAAGGCCAACGGCGGGGCCGACCCTGTGACCTTCCCCTACTCCGACTACGGCGTGAACCAGGTCGGCTACTGCATTTCGACCCGCACGGACACGGTCAAGAACAAGCCGGACCTGGTGAAGCGCTTCGTCGCCGCGACGATCAAGTCGTACAACGCGGCCGAGAAGGACCCTGATGCGGCGGTCAACGCGATGGCCGATATCGTCGGCGGGTCCATGGCGAGCGACGAGGGCAAGGCACAGGCCCGCGCCGTGCTCGATGTGACGCTCAGCGTGCTCTATTCCAAGGCCAACACCGATAGGAAGCTGGGGTTGAACGTTCCCTCCGATTGGAGCGACATGATCGACCTTATGAAGAAATACAACGATCTCGATCCCAACGCGAAAGCGGCTTCGTTCTACACCAACGAATTCGTGAACTGATCGTGTATGCTCATGGCCGGAGGCGGTCTCCGCCTCCGGCCTTTTCAACGCCGCAAGTCGCGATGCCCGGCCTGATCGAGCTCCAATCCCTGTCAAAAACGTTCGGCTCGGGCACCGACGCGGTGCACGCGCTCGGGCCGATCGACCTGGAGATCGAGGAGGGCGAGTTCATCACCTTCCTCGGGCCCTCGGGCTGCGGCAAATCCACCCTCATGCTGATGATCGCCGGCCTGCTCGCACCCACCGAGGGCGCCATCCGGCTGGCCGGCAATCTGGTCGACGGGCCGCAGACCGACATCGGCATCATGTTTCAGGACAATACGCTCGTGCCGTGGCGCAGCGTGCGCGGCAACATCGAGCTGCAGCTCGAGATGCGTGGGCTGCCCATTGCCGATTACCGGGAGCGGATCGCGATGCTCTTGCGCTCGGTCCATTTGGAGGATTTCGCTGCCCGCCGCCCCTACGAACTCTCCGGCGGCATGCAGCAGCGCGCCGCCTTCTGCCAGGCGATGGTCCACGGACCCAAGACGATGCTGCTCGACGAGCCGCTTGGCAAGCTCGATGCCATGACCCGCGAAAGCATCCGCCGCGATTTGCAGGCGCTGTGGATGGAGCAGCAGCCGACCGTCGTCTTCGTGACGCATTCGATCGAAGAGGCGATCCAGCTGTCCAGCCGGGTCGCGGTGATGACGCCGCGGCCGGGGCGGATCGATCGCCTGCTCTCCATAGACCTTCCCTTCCCCCGCGATTTCGACGTCAAGAACTCGGCGGAATTCGCCGAATACATGCGCAGCATTCAGGAGGTGTTCCGTGGCTACGGCGTCATCTGAATCACGCGGCTTGTGGGCGCGGCTCGTGGCTTGGTTCGCCCGCTCGTGGATGTTCCTCGCCTTCTTCGCCGGATTCTTCCTCGTATGGGAGTGGTCGGTCATCTTCTTCGACATCCCGCGCTACATCCTGACGCCGCCGACCCTGATCGTCGAAAAGGGCTGGGCGGATATCGACCGGCTCGTCTACTACACCTACGTCACCGGCCTCGAGACGGCGATCGGCTACGTCATATCGGTCGCCATCGGGCTGCCGCTCGGCCTGTGGATCGCGTTCTCGTCGGTCCTGCGCCGGACGATCTACCCGTTCTTCGTCAGCCTGGAGATGGTGCCGAAGATCGCCTTCGCGCCCCTGTTCATCTCCTGGCTCGGCTTCGGGCTTTTACCCAAGATCATCGTCGTCATCCTGGTGTGCTTCTTCCCCATCGTTCTGAACGCGATTCTGGCGTTCAATTCGCTCAGCGAGGAGCTCACCAGATTCTGCCGCTCGACGGGGGCCGGCGCCTGGCGCACCTTCTTGCGGGTGCGCCTGCCGGCCGCGATGCCGCAATGCTTCGTCGGCTTCAAATACGCCGCGATCAACGCCACGGTCGGCGCCACCATCGCGGAGTTCATCGGCTCGGACAAAGGGCTCGGCTTCTACATCCAGATCGTCACCGGCAACATGCGGCCGGATCTCGCCTTCGCCGGTATCTTCTTCCTGACCGCCCTCGGCCTGGCGCTGTTCGGCGGCGTCACCCTGGCGGAGCGCCTCATGATCCCGTGGCACATCTCGATCCGCCGCGGCACGAAATGAGCGGGCGGGACGGGACCAGATGGAGATCTTCGCGTCGTTGGACCTGACCGAATCGCAGGTCGCGCGCCTCCGCTACGTTGCCGGGCCGGATTGCCTCCACCTCCGCGAGCCGCTCGCCGAGGATGCGACTCTCGATCCGTCCTTCACCGCCAGCCAAGTCGTATTCGGAAACGTGCCGCCGCGCTGGCTGCCGCAAAGCCGGGCGTTGCGGTGGATCCAGCTCGAGTCCGTCGGATTCGGCGAATACAGGACCCTCGACTGGCGGAGCCTGGGCCGGTCCGTCGCCATGACCAACCTCGTCGGGTTCTTCGCCGAGCCGGTCGCCGAGACGGCCCTGGCGGGCATTCTCGCGCTGTATCGCGGCATCGACCGGCTGGTGCGGCTGCAGGCGGACCGGGACTGGCAGGGCGAGCGGCTGCGCAGGGACCTGCACACCCTGGCCGGGGCCAGGGTCGTCCTTTTCGGGTACGGCTCGATCAACCGGCGCCTCGCGACCTTGCTGACGCCCTTCGAGTGCAAGGTCATCCCGTTCGGCCGCGGCTGGACGCCGGAAGAGCTGGACTCCGCTCTGGCCGTCGCCGATGTTGTGGTGTGCGCGGTGCCGGAAACCGATGCCACGATCGGGCTGTTCGACGCGGCCCGTCTCGCGTTGCTCAAGCCCTCGGCCTTGTTCGTCAATCTCGGGCGCGGGTCGGTCCTCGTGGAGAGCGCCCTGTCGGAGTGCCTGCATGCCGGGCGGCTGGGCGGCGCGTTGATCGACGTGACGGCGCGCGAGCCGCTTCCGCCCGGCCACGACTTCTGGGATTGCCCGCGGCTGATCTTGAGCCAGCACAGCGGCGGCGGCACGGCAGACGAGATGGATCGCAAGATCGAGGCCTTCGCTGATAATCTTTCCCGCTACCGCGCGGGCGAACCGCTCGTCGGGATCGTCGATTTCGAGAAGGGCTACTGATGCCGAAGATCGAAAGCGTGCGTTGCATACTGCTGAGCTCCCCCTACGCCGACGCCGACGATCCGGAGATCAAGGAATGCTTCCCGAACGGCCCGAAGCGCACCGTCGGCATGGTCGAGCTCACCCTGGACAACGGCGTCACCGGCCTCGGCGAGGGCTACCTCGCGGTCTTCGCCCCGCTGGTGTTCAAGGCGATCGTCGACCTTTGCACGCCCTACGTCGTCGGGCGCGACGCCTTCGACATCGAACGGCGGGTCCGGGATCTGTGCAGCGTCTGTGATTACTGGTCGATGCAGGGCGCGGCCCGCCACGTCACCAGCGCGTTCGAGATCGCGCTGCAGGACGCCAAGGCAAAGAGCCACGGCGTTCCCGTCCATGACCTCTTGGGCGGACCCAAGTCCGACTCGATCCGGATCTACGGCAGCGGCGGCTGCTGCGACGCCAAGGAGCAGTTCCTTCGCGAATTCGATCTGCTCGAATCGAAAGGCATCGATCTTTACAAGATCCGCGCCGTCAAGGGCGACGTGCACCGCACGGTCTGGGTGCTCGAGGAGGCCGGCCGCCGCGGCATCGAGGTCGGGGTCGACATGTGCCAGAACCTGGCTGACCCGCCGCAGGCGGTGGACGACGTCGTGGCCTACGTCAAGGCCGTGCACGCTCGGACCGAGCGGCGCATCGCCTTTCTCGAAGAGGCCATCGGCCCGGACTGCCCCGAGGGCTTCAAGGAACTGCGGTCGCGCGTCGCGGTGCCGATCTGCGGCGGCGAGATCGTCACGACGCCCAAGGAGATGATCCGCCGTATCGCGGACGACGTCTACGATTTCGTCCAGCCGGACGCCTCCGTCATCGGCGGAATCGGCGCGGTCATGGAGATCTTCGCGGCGGCGCGGGCGCAGGAGACCGGCGTCGTCGTGCACGCCTGGGGCGGGGCGGTGGCGATCATGGCGAGCTACCACGCGGCCTTCGCCGCCGGCGGCGAGCTCGTCGAATACCCGATGCTCGCCTTCCCGCTTGGCGCCGAGATGATCGGCGATCGGGGCCGCATCGCGGACGGGCGGCTGCAGCGGCCCACGGCACCGGGTCTCGGCGTGACGCTGACGCCGGAGATGGAGGCGCGCTACCGCTTCGACGAGACGGCGGTCTATTCCTGCATGCTGCACGACTGGGGCCCGCCGCCCGACGAGGCCTGGCGGCGCTGACTCCGAACGCGGCGCCGCGCAAACTCCATCCTGACGCGCCGGCATTGCACGCGGCTATGCTTTGCCGGGCTTCGCTCCGACGATGGCCTTGCCAACATCGGAGAAGCAGCCATGACCCAGCACATCCTGCGCGCCGGCCTGGCGCTGGCGCTGAGCGCTACGTTCGCACTGGGCTTCGCCGCCCCGGCCATATCGGCGACGACCGAGACGGTTTCCGTCCCCGCGCTCGACGACGAGGTGACGCTGCGCCGGGATGTCGACGGCATCGCGCACATTTCCGCACAAACCGCGCACGACCTCTTCCTGACGCAGGGCTGGGTGCACGCCCGCGACCGCCTGTTCCAGATGGACATCCTGCGCCGCCAGGCGAGCGGCACGCTGGCCGAGCTGGTCGGGCCCGCCGCGCTCGGCAGCGACGTCGAGCTGCGCACCATCGGCCTGCGGCGCGCCGCCGAGCGCTCCTGGCCGATCCTCTCGCCGCAGACGCAGGCCGCTCTCGCCGCATACGCCGAGGGGGTCAACGCCTACATCAATTCGCTGGGCTTCGATCTGCCAGTCGAGTACGGCGCACTCGAACTGAGGAGCGTCGCGCCCTGGACCCCGGTGGACAGCCTGGCGATCGCCAAATTGCTGACCTTCAGCCTGTCGTTCGACCTCGACATCCAGCCGACGCTCGACCTGCAGGCCTATCTCGTGAAATTCCCGGGCTTGCAGGGCCAAGCGCTCTATTTCGAGGACACCCACCGCAGTGCCCCCTTCGACACGCCGGCGACCGTGCCCGACGCGCTGGGAGCCCCGGCCGCGCCGGTGTCAAGCGCCGTCGTCGCCGCGAGCGACAGCGAAGGCGCCGCACACGGCGCGGAAGAGGGATTGGACGAAGCGACGCTCGGGCTCGCCCGCGGATACCTGAAACGGATCGAGCACCTGCCGCTGTTCCAGAACGCGCTCGATCCGGGCAAGCACGACCGCGGCAGCAATGCCTGGGTCGTCGCCGGCACCCTGACCGATAGCGGGCGGCCCTTCCTGGCGAGCGATCAGCACCTGGCGCTGAGCACGCCGTCGACCTTCTATCCCATCCACCTGGTCGGCGCGGGCTACGACGTGATCGGCGCCAGCCTGCCGGGCACGCCCTTCGTGCTGGCCGGTCAGAACCGCGATCTCGCCTGGGGCTCGACCAACTTTCGGCTGGACGTAACCGACACCTATGCCGAGCAGTTGGTACCAGACGCCGAGTCGCCGAGCGGCCTCAGCAGCCTATATCAGGGCAACCCGGAACCGGTCATCCCGGTGCCGCAGATCTTCCAGTACAACCAGCCGGACAGCGGCAGCCCGGACGATCTCGCCGTCGCCACGCCCGGTGGCATGGTCGGAGACGTTTCGATCCCGCCCGTCGTCCTGATCGTGCCGCGGCGCAACAACGGCCCGATCGTGAACCTGGATATGGCCACCGGGGCGGCGCTCAGCGTGCAGTACACCGGATTCTCCGGCACGCGCGAGCCCGATGCCTTCCGGCTCGTGAACCAGGCAAAGTCGCTGAACGACGTCGCGCACGCGCTGCGGTCCTTCGACGTCGGGGCGCAGCACTTCATGGTGGCCGACCGCAAGGGAAACATCGCCTATTTCGCCAATGCCGAGCTGCCGCTCCGCGAGGACCTGCAGGCGGGGACGGTGACCGGCCTGCCGCCCTACTTCATCCGCAACGGCATGGGCGGCAACGAGTGGCTGCCGGTCACCGACCCGCAGCCCGGCCAGTCGCTCCCCTACGAGATCCTGCCGTTCGACGAGATGCCGCAGGCCGTCAACCCGCCGAGCGACATGATCGTCAACGCCAACAACGATCCGCTCGGCCTGACCTTCGACAACGACCCGCTCAACCAACTGCGCCCCGATGGCGGTCTTCTCTACTTGGCGCCGCGCTTCAGCTTCGCCACACGGGCCCAGCGCATCAGCCAGGAGCTCATGGACCGCGCGGCCGCGGGTCTCCTGGCGCCGCAGGACATGCAGGACATCCAGGCGGACGTCGTGCTGCGCGACGCCGAGGTCTTCACGCCCTACATCCTGGAGGCCTTCGCCAATGCGAGCGTTACAGCTGCCATACCGAAGTTGCAAAAACTGGCGGATGACGAGGGCATCGAGGAGGCCATCGGGCGCCTCGCGGCCTGGAACCACACGGCACCGACCGGCCTCTTCGAGGGCTTCGACGCCAGTGACGTCGACGGCCAGCACCTCGATCCGAGCGATCAGGAGGTCGCCGACAGCATCGCCGCGACGATCTATTCCGTCTGGCGCGGCCGGATGGTGAGCAACACCATCGACGCCACGCTCCAAAAGCTCAAGCTGCCTATGCCGGACGACGAGCAGTCGATGACTGCGCTGCGCCATCTGCTCGACGGCTTCGGGGACACTCACGGGCTCGGCGCCTCGGGGATTAATTTCTTCAATGCTCCCGGCATCGCCGATCCCGCGGCACGACGCGACTACGTGATCCTGAAGAGCCTGGCCGACGCGCTCGACCTGCTGGCGAGCGACGATTTCGCCGACGCCTTCGGCGGATCGACCGACCAGGACGACTACCGCTGGGGCAAACTGCACCGCCTCGTACTGGCGCATCCGCTTGACGGTGGGTTAAGCCTGCCGCCGCAACCCTCGCCGGGATTCGCGGTCGATGGCGGCTTCGGCACGGTGGACGCGGGGACCCACGTCCTGCGCGCGGCGTCGGATAAAGACTTCGGGTTCCCCGAGGGTCCGACGCGCCGCTACGTCGCCGAGGTTCGAGCCGGCAAGGGCCAAATCTTGGCCGAGAGCAGCCTGCCCGGCGGCACCAGCGGCGCGCCCGGCAACCCGTTCCGAACGAATCTCCTGTTCCCCTGGCTGACCAACGACACCTACCCGGTACGGCAGGCCGCGGACGAAATCGACGCGGACACGGTGGCGACCGTCCATTTGACGCCGTAACCGAGTCGGTCTCTGAAACGCGAGAGGCCGCCGCCCGCGCGGCCTCTTCGTCTTTTCGCGCGGCTCAGCCGCCCAGGTAGGCGGCGACGACGCGTTCGTCGCGGGCGATCTCGTCCGGCGGGCCCGACAGGGTGACGCGGCCGTTCTCCAGCAGATAGACCTGGTCGACGATGGCCATGGCCTTGCGCGCGTTCTGCTCGGTCAGCAGCACCGAGACGCCCTTTTCTCTCAGCGCGGCCAGGGCCTCGAACACCAGGTCGATGGCCTGCGGCATGAGCCCCATCGATACCTCGTCGACCAGCAGGAGGCGCGGCTCCGCCATGCACGCCCGCGCGATGGCCAGCATCTGGCGCTCGCCGCCGGACAGCGTCCCGGCGAGCTGGCCGAGCCGCTCAAGCAATACGGGAAAGGGCGCGCAGGCACCCTCGATTCCGGCCTCGGGGTCGGCCATCAGATAGCCGCCCATCAGCAGGTTCTCGCGCACGCTGAGGCGCTGGAAGATGTGGCCGCCCTCGGGCGCATAGGCGATGCCCCGGCGCGCGCGCCGCTCGGTCGGCAGGGCCGTGATGTCCGCGCCGTCGAAGCGGATGCGCCCGGCTGCCGCGGGATGCCAGCCGGCCAGGCAACGCATCACCGAGGACTTGCCGGCGCCGTTGGCGCCCAGGATGGCGACGCACCTGCCCTGCGGCACGGTCAGGTCGAGCGCATGCACCGCGGCGATGCTGCCGCCGTAGACGACCTTCAGGGATTCGACCTCGAGGATGGCGCTCATCGCTTCATCCCAGATAGGCGTCGACGACCGCCGGATCCGCGCGCACCGCCTCCGGCGGCCCTTCCGCGATGATGCGGCCGTCGACCAGGACATACATGCGCTCGGCGAGCCGCATGGCGAAGGTCATGTTGTGCTCGATCACGATGACGGTGACGCCGGCATCGCGCACGCCGCGCACCATCTCCGCGAAGGCCTCAGCCTCGCCGTGCGTCAATCCCGCCGCCGGCTCGTCGAGCAGCAGCAGGCGCGGGCCGGTCGCGAAGGCCCGAGCCGCCTCGACCCGGCGCTGGACGCCCATCGGCAGCTCGCGAACGCGCGCACCGGCCTGCGACCGGAGGTCGAAGCGCTCCAGGATCGCATCGGTCTCCCGGTCGCGCACGCCGCCCGAGGCCCGTCCGGCGAGCGAGCGCCAGAACGAGCCGTAGGCCGTGATGCCCAGGCCGGCGGCCACGTTCTCGCGCACCGTCATCGACTGGAACGCCTTGCCGAGCTGGAAGGTGCGCGCCATGCCGAGCCGGGCGCGCCGGGCCGCCGCCAGCCGGGTGACGTCGCGCCCGGCGAAGCGGATGCGCCCCGCGCTGACCGCCACGTGGCCGGACAGACAGTTGAACAGCGTGCTCTTGCCGGCGCCGTTCGGCCCGATCAGCCCGAGGATCTCGCCCTCGCGCGCCTCGAGATCGACGTCCTCCAGGGCGCGCAGACCGCCGAAGCGGCGCGACAGGCCCGACAGGGCGAGCAGCGCGTCGCTCATGGCTCCGCCGCCGCCCGGCGCAGGAGGCGCGTCAGCAGGGCGCGCAGCCGGCTTTCCGGCCCCATCAGGCCGTCGCGCTCGAAGATCACGAGGACCGTCAGCAGCAGACCGTAGATGACGTAGCGCCACTCATGCAGGAAGCGCAGGTATTCCGGCAGGCCGCCCAGGATGATCGCGCCGATGACCGGCCCGATCAGGGTGCCGGCGCCGCCGAGCACCACCATGGTCAGCACCGTCACCGATTCGACGAAGCCGAAGTTCTCGGGAAACACGCTGCCGAGCTGGCGGGCGTAGAGCGCGCCGGCGATGCCCGCGCCGCCGCAGGCCAGCACGAAGGCCCAGATCTTGGTCGAGGCGACGTTGATGCCGATGGCCGCCGCGGCGTCCTCGTCCTCGCGGATCGCGATTAGGCGAACGCCGAACCAGGTCTTGAGCAGCAGCGCCTTGAGCACGAAGAGGGCGACGGCGATGGCGGCGACCAGGAGCAGCATGCCGAGGCCCAGAAGCTCGACGCCGGCGATCGCGATCGGCGGAATGCCGACGATCCCGTAGGCGCCGCCCAGCGCCGGCGTGTACTGGAAGACGGCGACCACGATGAAGTTGATGCCGATGGTGGCGAGCACCAGGAAGTCGTGGCGCACGCGCAGCGCCGGCAGACCCAGGAAGCCGCCCAGGATGCCGCTGACGACGGCCGCCAAGACGAGATCGATCGGAAACGGCAGGCCCATCTTCACCGTCGCCACGGCCACGGTGTAGCCGCCGATGCCGAAGAAGGCGGCGTGGCCGATCGACACCTGTCCGGCGTAGCCCACCAGCAGGTTGAGCGACATCGCCATGATGATCCAGATGCCGATGAAGGTCATGACCGAGATCAGGTAGGCGTCCACCGGCCGCTCCGTTCAGTCGAACCGCCGGCCGAGCAGGCCGGTCGGCATAAACAGCAGGATGACGATCAGCACGGCGAAGCCGATGGCGTCGCGCGGGAACAGGCCGCCGAGGTAGGTCGAGATGCCGATCTCGAAGGCGGCGAGCACGAAGGCGGCGACGGCGGCGCCGAGCACGCTGCCCAGGCCGCCGAGCACGACCACGACGAAGGCCTTGTAGGCCACGACCTCGCCCATGTGGGCCGAGACGGCGTTCTCGTAGACCGCGACGAGCACGCCGGCCATGCCGGCCATGGCCGAGCCGAGGAACATGTTGAGCGCGACCGCGCGCTGCGTCGCCACGCCGAGCGAGCGCGCCATGTTCATGTCTTCCGACAGGGCGCGCCAGCTCAGGCCCAGGCGGGTCCGGTTGAGCACCAGCCAGACCACGCCCGACGCGGCGACCGTGCTCAGCACGATGGCGAGCTGCGCCGGCGTGAACGCAAGGGCTCCGAGCTGCACCCGCGGCAACCCGACCGGCGCGTCGAAGGCGCTGGCATAGGCGCCGAGCAGGAAGGGCTTTTCCAGCAGCGACTGCAGAGTGATGAACAAACCGATGCTGACCAGCAGCGGCGTGCCGCGCGGCGCGTCCAGCACCCAGCGGTAGCCGATGTGATAGATCGCCACGCCCAGCGCGCCGGACGCCAGCATGGCGGCGAAGAGGGCCGGCCAGAAGCCGACGGGCAGGGTCTGGAAGACGACCAGGCCGACCGCGGCGCCGACCGCGAAGACCCCGGCGTGTACGATGTGCAGCACGCGCAGCATGCCATACACCATGGTGAGGCCCATGGCGATCAGGGTGTAGAGGCACCCGGTGACGACGATGTTGGTGATGGTCTCGGCCATGAGGCCCCTGCGCGGTGAACGGCGCGGTGTGCGCCGGCGGCATTCCGCCGCCGGCGCGTCACCCCGCGCGGTCCTAGTGCAGGTTCATGACGGCGGGATCGTCGATCACCGCGTAGGACACCCAGGCGCCGTTCTTGACCTCTTGCACGACGACCGGCTTGATCACGTCGCCGCCCTCGGTGAAGCCGACGAAGGGTCCGGTAGTCACGTTGGTCATGTCCTTGATGCCGTGCAGCGCCTTGACGATGGCGTCGGCGTCGGTCGACCCGGCCCGCTTAATCGCCTCGGCCAGCACGGCGACCGCATCGAACGACGAGGCGCCCACCATGTCCGCCGGCTGGCCGAACTGCGACTTGTATTCGGCCAGGAACTTCTGCACCAGCGGGTTGCTGCTGCCGCGGTCGAGCGCGGTGGTGATGCGCACGCCCTCGGCCGCGCCCGGCTTGGAGAGCTCGAAGAACTTGGGCGAGTCGAAGCCCTCCATGCCGATCACCGGCGTTTTGATGCCGAGCTCCTGGATCTGGTTCACGAGAAGCGCCGCCTGGGCGTAGAAACCGTTGGCGTAGATGGCGTCGACGTTCATGCCCTTGATACGGGTCAGGATCGGCCGCAGGTCCTTGTCCTTCAGCGAATACTTCTCCTCGGTAACGACGTTGACGCCGAAGTCCTTGGCGACCTTCTTGAAGCCGTCGGCGAGCGCCGCGCCGGCGTCGTTGTCCATGGTGACGAGGGCGACGTTCTTGGCCTTCATCAGCTTGCCCGCGGTCCAGGCCGCGGCCGCCCCCTCGACCGCCGAGGGCACGCCGGTGCGGAAGATGTAGTTGCCGGTCGCGGTGATCTGCGGATGCACGGCGTAGGCCGCCACCATCGGCACCTTGGCGCGCTGGAAGATGGCCGCGGCCGGGCGCGTCAGGAAGGAGTAGGAGCCGCTGACCGCCGCGACGACGCGGTCGCTCTGCGTCAGCTTCTGCGCGACGTTGGCCGCCTGATCGGGGGCCGAGGCGTCGTCGTAGCTGACCAGCTCGAGCTTCTTGCCCATCACGCCGCCGTCCTCGTTGGCGAACTGCACGGCCAGGGTGGCGCCGTGCAGCGCGGCGATGCCGTCCGACGCGGCAAAGCCGGTCTGCGGCGAGAAGAAGCCGATCTTGATCGTATCGTCCGCCCGCGCCGGGCTGGCGAAGGTCACGGCGCAGAGGGCGGCGACGCCCAGCCCGCGCAACAAGGTTCTCCGTTCGATCGTGATGCTCATCGCTGTTTCCTCCTCGGTTCTCTCTTCGTCGCAAACGCCGTCAACCGGCCAGGCGATCCTCTCGGATCAGTCCGGCGACGGCGGCAATGTCGTCGCTCACCACCCGGTCCTGCAGCATGACCGGCACCACCTCGCGAATCGCGGCGTGGCAGGCGTCGACCCGGCGCCCGGGGCGCAGCCCGCGCAGGTCGAGGGCCTGGGCGGCGAGCAGGAACTCGATGGCGACCACGGTCTCGGCGGTGTCCACCACCCAGGCGGCGTGGCGCGCGGCGATCGGCGCCATCGGCACGTGGTCCTCGGTGTTGGCGCAGGTCGGCACCGACTGGATACTGGCAGGCGCGCTTCGCGTCCTGAGCTCGGCGATCAGGCTGGCCGCGGTGTACTGCGCGATCATCATGCCGGAGTTCAGCCCCGGCGCGGCCTCGGGATGGATCAGGAAGGCGGGCAGCCCGCCGTTGTGGTTCACGTCGACCAGGCGGGCCGAGCGGCGCTCGCTGATCACCGCCAGCGAGGTCATCGACATGGCGAGGAAATCCAGGATCTCGCCGGCGCGCTGGCCGTGAAAGTTGCCCGAGTTGCTGGTCACCCAGCCGTCGCTGACGCCGAACAGCGGGTTGTCGTTGGCGGCATTGATCTCGACGGTCAGCACCCGCTCGGCCATCTCCGCGGCGTCGCGCGCGGCGCCGAGCACCTGCGGAATGCAGCGCAGCGAGAGGCCGTCGCGCAGCCGGTCGGGGCGCGGCGGCACGACCGACTCGCTGCCCTCGGTCAGCGCGCGCAGCCGCGCCGAGGTGGCGATCTGTCCGGGGTGCGGCTTGGCGAGCGCGACGCGCTCGTCGAAGGAATCGCCGACGGCGCCCAGCGCCTCGAGCGACATGGCGGCGGCCGCCTCGGCGGTCTCGATCAGGCGCCGCGCATCGTACAGCGCCAGACAGCCGATGCCGGTGGTCTGCTCGGTGCCGTTGATGAGTGCCAGGCCGTCGCGGCCCTTGAGGTCGGGCGGGGCGATGCCGGCCCGCCGCAGCGCCTCGCCGCCGGGCAGCAGGTCGTCGCCGTACCACGCCTTGCCCTCGCCGATCAGCGGCAAAGCCATGTGGGCGAGCGGCGCCAGGTCGCCGCAGGCGCCGACCGAGCCGCGCGCCGGCACCCAGGGCACGACGCCGCGGTTGAGCATGGCGAGCAGCGCATCCAGGGCCTCGGGCTGGACCCCGGTCATGCCCCCCGCCAGGACGTTGGCGCGGACCAGCATCATGGCCCGGACCGCGTCGCGCGGCATGGCGGGACCGGCCCCGGCGGCGTGGCTGCGCAGCAGGTTGCGCTGCTGCTCGCGGTTGTCGGCCGGCGCGACCGGCCGGCCGTCGAGCGCGCCGACGCCGGTGGTCAGCCCGTAGACGGGATGGCCCCTGTCGACGAGGTCCTGCAGGTAGCCGGCCGACTCGGCCACGGCGGCGCGCGCCTGCGGCGTCAGCACCACCTCCGCCCCGCCGCGCGCCACGCGCGCGACATCGCTCACAGTCAGTTCGGCCCCGCTTAGCGCGACCATGTCGTCCGTTCCCCCTGTCGGCCGCCCGGCGGCCGGTAACGCCTTTATTTTGCTGCGATTGTCACGGTTCGCCGGGGCCGGCGCAACCGCTAAATCCGGCTGCGGTCGGCCGTCGTCGCCGGTCCAAGGCGTGGTCGGTCGCGGCACGCGGGCGCTTTGGGCCTGGCGCGCCCGACCGGCTGGATTTAGCCGGATTCAGAATGGAACCGCCCGACGCGACCGTTTCGCACATGAACGAGATACCCCCTTGCGGGCACTTAGAATCCCCAGGTCGTCGCGATTACAGGCCGAACGGCCGTGGGGGCGCCCGAACCGCTCGAGGATAGCGCGGGCCATAGATGGCGGGGCACCGAGTGCTTGCACTTCGCTTGGCGCGCCGGTGTGTGATGCGCGAGGACGCTGCGAGGCCCTGCCGCCACGCAGCAGCCGACGTGTCGTACGTCGGCCTCGTCCGGCCGGCGTCAGGGTCCCGATCGGGCGGCGATGAAATCCTGATAGCGCTCGTATTCGCGCTCGGCCCGGAAGCGGTCGTGCTCGAGCCGGTCGATCTCCCCTGCGAGCTTGACCTTCTCTTCCGCAAGCTGCTTGAGCTCGAGGGCGATCGCCACGCGCTCCGATCCTTCGGTATCCGATGACACCAGGCGCGCCGTATTCTCCGCCAGCCGATGCTCGATCTCTTGTACGCGACTCCTGCTGTGCTGCAGGCGCCTCTCGATCGTCTTCAACGCGGCGTGCCGCGTGTAGAGTCCGTAGCCGTCGGCATGCGCGGCGACGAACGCCTCTTCGAGTCCGGCCGGGCAGACACCGGCATACGGACGGCCCTGCGTTCCCAGGCGGTAGCCATTGGCGGGACGGCAGAACTGCGTCAGACCTTCGGCGCGGCCGGCCATATAGGCGTCGAAATCGGCGGCGATGCCATGGTCGGCGCAGGCCCTGCGGCGCTCGCCGAAGTATGCCGCGGTGTGGCCCAACGCTCCGTCCTCATAGCCGATCGCCCGCCAATCGGCCGTGCGGCATTCCGCGGCAATCGCGCGATTCCGGGGTCCGCGGGCGCCAAGGCCTGAATCGATGATTAAGTCGACCTTAACCATGCGCGCCTTAGTAAGGGGCCCGCGGCTCCGCGCACGGATCCGGGAACACTCCGCCTCCGTTGACACATCCGCCGATCGTTCCATGATGCAGCAGTCACCTTCCTCTTCACGAACGCTTTTCGTCCTGGCGGCGCTGCTGGCGGCCGCGGTGGCGCTGCCGGGGGCGGCGCGGGCAGCCGGGCAGGCGGCCGACATCGGCGACGTGCAGCTGGTCCGGATCTGGGCCACCGGGACGCCGACCGAGGCGCGAACGCGCGACCTCTTCGTCGACGACGCGATCTTCCGCAACGAGGTGGTCGAGACGGTGCGCGACGGCGGCCTTCATCTGCGCTTCAAGGACGGCACCGACTTCCGGCTGGGGTCGAACAGCCGGGCGACGATCGACACGTTCGTCTACGACCCGGCCTCGCACGACGGCCAGCTGGCCCTCACCCTCAAGCAGGGCATCTTCCGCTTCAAGACCGGGCAGATGAAGAAGGAGGGGATCCGGCTGCTGACCGCGGTGGCGGAGATCGAGGTGCACGGCACCGACCTGACCATCGAAGTGCTGCCGGACGGGACGGTGCGGGTGACCGTCACCGAGGGCGAGGCGGTGATGACCGCCAGGGCCGACGGCTCGAAGGTCACCATGGTCCCCGGCGGCGACGGCGGCCAGGTGACGCTGGGCGGTTCGGCGGAGCCCTACGCGGGGCCGGTCGGCTTCGGCGACTCCGGCATCGCGGACGCGAGCGGCTTCGAGACCGAACCAACGATCAATGCCGCGAGCAGTTTGTTCGGCGAGGGCATAAGCGATTTCGTCTACCGCTCGGCCGGCGCGGGTCAGGTTCCCTCCGCGCTCTGGCCCCTGGCGATCTTCACTCAGGAATCTCAGGACGTGCTGGAGGTCGCCGCCGGGCGCCGCAGCCCGCTCTTCATCGCGCCGCCGGCGCCTTCACAGGCGCGCGATTCGCAGCCGGCGGCGCCGACGGAGGGACCGGCCGGAGGCGCCGTCAGGGGCGCCGTCACGGACGGCGTCACGAACACGATGAGCAACCCGCCGGCCAACCCCGCGCCGGGATCGGCGCCCGCCCAATTCGTCTACCGTCCGCAAATGTGATCGGCGCCGGACGCAGAGCGTAAGGACCGGTGCGGGACTCCCCTCGCCGCGGCTAGGCAGGGACTCAATGCTGTCCCGGGCCGCGACCCGAAACGTCCCGCGCCTTGCCGTCCGGTGCCGCGCAACGCGCCGCCGAATGTTCGGCGCGCCCCTCATCCCAGCGCCAGCTAGGCCACCGCGCAATTTGCTGATTGCACAACTGTGAAAAAAATGACTAGGATTTCACAAATGACGAAA
>Ga0210144_1000321_pt1 | contig 27419 bp, 30 predicted proteins | sample Muzzi_PWA_D2_FD_185532 | JGI IMG/M metagenome (GOLD analysis project Ga0210144, IMG submission 185532) | Wetland microbial communities from San Francisco Bay, California, USA, that impact long-term carbon sequestration - Muzzi_PWA_D2 (SPAdes) | ecosystem: Environmental > Aquatic > Marine >...
CCCCAGCGGCGCCCGAGCGGGTTTCGCGGCTACGCCCGCGCGGCGGCCGGCCACCGCACGGGGTCCGGGCGGCGTTCCGCGAGGCCGGGAAGCGGGACGGGGGCCTACCGCCCCATGCCCTTCCCCGGCCCCATGCCGCCACCCATGCCGCCCTTGCCGCCGCCCATGCCGGGGCCCATGTGCATGCCGCCGGCGGGGGCCTCCTCGGGCAGGGTGACGCCCCGCTCCTTGGCCCGCTCCATCATGCGGGTGTGGTGCTCGGCGCGGATCTGCTGCCGCTCCTCCTCGGTCTGGGCGTTCATCAGCCGCTGCCGGTACTCGCTCCGCTCCTGCGCGGTCATGAGCTGGCTGCCGAAGATCATCTCCTGGGCCTGCTCCTGCTCCTGCGCCCCCGCGGGCGCCGGCAGGGCGGCCTGCCAAAGGGCCCCGCCCGCCAGCGCGGCGGCAAGGCCCAACGCGATCCAGGTCGTGCGCTTCATGGTTTCCTCTCCCGGGCCTGCCCCCCGCCCGACGGCGGCCCATGGGTCCATTCTGGGTCCGCCCCGAAGTGGCGTCAACGCGATTCGGACCGGCCCCCGTCGCCCTTCCCTTTGGGCCGCGCCAGCCGGTTCAGCAGCAGCGGCGTGAGCAGGGTGGTGACCACGGCCATGATGACCACCGCGCCGAAGACGTGGGCCACCTCGGGCGGGGGCGGGTCGGGGCGGTCGAACAGGCCGGCCTTCAGGGCCACGTCGGCGATGATCAGCTCCACCGCGCCCCGGGCGTTCATGGCGCTGCCCACCAGCAGGCTCTCCCGGGTGGACAGGCCCGACAGCCGGGCCGCGAGCCCCGCCCCCGCCACCTTGCCCGCCACGGCCAGCATCACCAGCGCCAGCACCATGCCCGGCACGGCCGTCACGGCGGCCAGGTCCAGGTGCAGGCCGATGGAGGCGAAGAACACCGGCGCCAGGAAGCCCGTGGCCAGGCCCTTCACCTTGCTCAGGGCGTCCTCGTGGGTGGCGGGGTCCACCGTGCGGCGCCGGAAGAACAGCCCGGCGAAGAACGCCCCCAGGATGAAGTGCAGCCCCAGCGCCTCGGCCAGCTCGGCGTAGGCCAGGGCCCCCACCAGCAGCATGGAGAACTCGAACTCGTCGGTGCGCGAGCGCTTGAGCAGGCGCCCCACCGCCGGGAACACCCAGCGCCCCACGGCGGTGGCCACGGCGAAGAACGCGGCCACCTTGCCCACCAGCAGCAGGATCCCCGCAGCACCCCCCACGCCGCCCCGGAGCATGCCGGTGAGCACGGCCAGCAGCAGCAGGCTCAGCACGTCGTCGATCAGGGCGGCCGCCACCACCAGGCGCCCGGCCCGGCTGTCCAGCGTGCCCGTGTCCGCCAGCACCCGCACCGCCACCGGCATCGCCGTGATCGCCAGGGCCGTGCCGAAGAACAGCGCCTGGGCCGCCTTGTAGTCCGAGTCCGGCAGCACCAGCCAGCCGAAGCCGATCCCCAGCGCCAGGGGCAGCGCCATCCCCCCCGCCGCCACCAGGGACGCCCGCCCCGAGGCCCCCGCGATGTCCTTGGGCCGCAGCTCCAGCCCCGCCAGCAGCATCAAAAAGAACACCCCCAGGTCGGTGACCGCGTCGAACACCCGGTTGCCCACCAACTCCGAGAGCACCGGGAACAGCCCGCTGTAGTGGTGCACCACCAGCCCCAGGGCCACGCCGGAGACCAGCTCCCCCACCAGGGCGGGCTGTCCCATCCGCTCCGCCACCTCGGCCGAGAGCCGGGTGACGATGAGCAGCACCAGCAGTACGTAAAGGATGTCCATGGCTCACGCGTGCCCGGCCCCGAACCGGGCTCCCGGTCCACCCTAACCCCGCCCCGCCGGCCCGGACAACCGGCGCCCCTTCCCTCCGCCCCCGCCCGGTGCTACGGTAGCCCCAGCCATGCGCGCCGTGTTCATCGGGATCAACCCCTACACCCTGGCCACGGCCCGGGCCCTGCTCGGGCGGGGGCACGAGGTGGTGCTGGTGGAGCGCGACCGGGCCCGCATCGACGAGGTCTCCCACGACCTGGACTGCGGCTTCATCCACGGCGACGGCACCCTGCCCCACATCCTCAAGGAGTGCGACCCCAAGGCCACCGACTTCCTGTTCTGCCTGACGGGGTCCGACCAGGCCAACATCATCGCCTCCCTGGTGGGGCGCACCCTGGGCTTCGGCCGGGTGGTCACCCGCATCGACGACCCGGAGTTCGACCGGGTGTGCGTGGAGCTGGGGCTCCAGGACACGATCGTGCCGTCCCAGACCATCGGCCGCTACCTGGCGGACCTGGCCCTGGGCCGCAACCCCCTGGAGATCTCGGCCCTGATCAAGGACGACGCCCGGGTCTTCTCCTTCGTGGTCAAGGCCGACCAGGAGGGGAAGGTGGCCGACCTCGACCTGCCCGAGCAGACCCGAGTGATGTGCCTGTACCGGGTCGGCAAGTTCATCGCCCCCGCCGACGACACCCCCGTCAAGGCCGACGACGAGGTGGTCCTCGTCACCCACGCCAAGAACCTCGCCGCCCTCCAGGAGAAGCTGGGCGGCGGCCGCGCCTGAGCCCCCGGCGCGCGGGGTCCCCCGCGCCCGATGTGGAAACTACGAATGGTCCCGGCGCCGCCGGGTCCGTATCATCCGTCCGCGTGTCCCCGGTCCCGGAACGGGGGCGCGCGGAGGGGGCGTGCGAAGGGAGCGCGGGATGACCGGTGGCCGGACCGGCCCGGAGGCCCGCGCGGGGACCGGTTCTTGCACCGTCCCGTCACGGGCGGCCGGATTGGTGCCGGCCGCCCAAGGCGGGGGGACATGGCATGGCGGGTGAGGAGGGACTGCCGGTGCCCGACGACCGGCAACTCGGACATTATCTGGAGCTCCACTTCGCTGACTCGCTGGACGGCGCGGTCGAGGCGGCGGAGCGGTGGGCCCGGCACGTCCTGTCGGAGGTGGCGGACAACGCCTTCCATCCGTACCCCGACGCCACCTGGTTCGCCCGCCAGATCCGCATGGATCTGGCCGCCACCCGCCGCTACATCGCCTGGGACGAGGCCCACAAGGCCGCCTGGTACGCCGTGCGCCTGGGACACCTGATCAACGAGGCGCGCCTGCGCGGCTACCTGAGCGCCCCCCCTCGCGGCCCCGTTCCGCCCCCCGGCGCGGCCGGCGGACCGGAGGTGGAAACCCGCTGACCCCGGGAGGGATTGCGGCAGAACTCCGGCAGCCGAGCCGCACGGAGCCGGCAAGGTGCCGAAGCCCCGGCAGCCCCCTTCCTTGACGGCGCGTCTTCGCGGAGCGATGCTTGACGTTATGGTGGGTGCCCCGGCCCGGGCGCCGTCGTGACCCCTGAGGGGGAAACCGGCATCCGGCGGGGCGGGAGGCGCGGCAGCGTGCCGCGCGACGCCTCGCGAGCCGGGGTTCGGACACCGCACGAACCGACAGGGAGGACCCGGCCATGATCGAGGCATATGTGGTCCTGACCGGCTTGGCCTGCGGCGGATGGGCGGTTCTCGCCTCGCGCGAGGGACGCTCCGCTTCGGCCCGCCACGTCAAGGAGCAGCTCCGCAGGGCGGCCTGAGCCACCGTCACCCGGGACCCCGCAGTCGGGGCGGGGTCCCCCGGGGCCTCACCGGTTCGCGGCCCAATCCATTTCGCGTATCCCCTGCAAGCCGCCGCCCGAACGGCGCGCGCCGGCCGCCGCCGATCCGGGCGTTCCCGGCGGGCCCGCGCGGGTACCGCCGGGACCCGTGACGCCTACAGCCTCGTCACCAGCTCGACGTCCTCCGCCTGCACGCCCTTTTCCGTGGCCGCCAGGGTCCACTCGAACAGCAGGGCGCGCGACGGCAGGTGCTTGGGGTTCACGTCGGGGGGCAGGCGGGTGTCGTGCAGGAAGGCGGTGCCGTAAGGCGAGTCGGGGTCGCGGGTCTCCGTCACCAGCAGGTGGGGGGAGACGGCCTTCAGGTAGCGCATGAAGCCGTACCCCTCGTCCTCCTTGTGGAAGTAGCACCACCCCCGCACCCGCGAGCCGGGCTCGCCCCAGGCCGCGGCCTTCTCGCCGGACTTTTCACCGTTCTTCGGCGGCACCGGCAGCAGGTTCGGGACGCAGTAGGCCGGGAAGAAGAAGTCCGCCTCCTGGCGCAGGTCGCGCGAGACGTTGGTGAAGGCCGTCACCTCCACCCGCAGGCCCCGGTTCTGGAGGGTGTTCACCACCCGCACGAAGTCGCCGTCGCCGGAGACCAGCAGCACCCGGTCCAGCTTGTCGCTCTGGAGCAGGGCGTCCACGGCCAGGTCCATGTCGGCGTTGGCCTTGCCGATGCGGTTGCCGTCGGCGTCGGTGTACCACCGCACCGGCTTGACCGAGACCTTGTAGCCCATGTCGCGCAAGGACCCGTGGAAGCGCAGCGTGCCCTCCCGGTACGGCAGGTCGGTGGCGGCCCGCTCCTCGTCGAAGGCCACGTAGGCGTTGAGCCGCATCGCCTCGGCCCCGTCGCGGCAGGCGAACTGGCGCAGCACGTCGTAGCGCATGCCGAAGCCGCCGCTGCGGTTGATGTTCTCCACGTCCACGAACACCCCCACCCGGGTGCCGCCCTGCCGGTTCTCCATGCCGCCCGTCGCCTCCATGCGCGTGGGTTGTCCGCTCTCGGCGGCAGGATCGCACGCCCCGCCGGGTCCGGGCAAGCGCCCCCCGGCCGCGCCCTCCCGGCGCGCTAGAATCGCCCCATGACCCCCTTCGCCGCCCTCTGCGCCGAGGCCGCCGCCTGCACGGCCTGCCCCCGCATGGCGGGCCGCGCCCGGGTGCTGTCGGCCGCCTGCGGGCCGGTGCCGGCGCGGGTGATGCTGGTGGGGGAGGCGCCCGGCAGGCGCGGGGCGGACCGGACGGGCGTGCCGTTCTCCGGCGACGCCGCCGGGCGGGCGCTCGATGACCTGCTGAGCGGGGCGGGGCTGGAGCGGGCGCGCCTGTTCATCACCAACGCCGTGCTGTGCAACCCCCGCGACGCCGCGGGCCGCAACGCCCCACCCAGCGCGGCCGAGCTTGCGAATTGCTCCGGGTTCCTGGCCCGCCAGCTCGCCGTGGCGGACCCGGCCGTGGTCGCCCCCCTCGGGGCCGTGGCCCTGGCGGCGTTGGGGGCCATCCACCCCCACGGCCTCGCCTTGCGGGACCATGCGGGCACGGCCCACCCCTGGGCCGGGCGGCTCCTGCTGCCCCTCTACCACCCCAGCCCCCGCGCCCGCGCCCACCGCCCCCTGGCGATGCAGCGCGCCGACTTCGCGCGGCTGGCGGCGGTGGCGGGCCCTTAAGGCGCCTCGACCGTCAGGGTGTAGGCGTGCACCGGGTCGAACGGCCCGGACCCGTGGTCCACCGCCACCAGGTACGTCCCCGCCGCCAGACCCCAGGCCAGGTTCCGGGCCAAGCCGCCCGCGTCCCCTCCCCGCCGCGTTCCGGTCTCCATCCCACGCACCCCAACCGGTTCCCTTGTCCCTCCCGCCGCGGCCCCCGACGGCCGCCCCCCCGGCGCACGGGTGGTCCGGGTCGGACATGCCGGCCGGAGCCGGAGACGACAAGCGCGGCCCCGCGCCGGGGCTGTGGCACAATGGGCACCCCCTGACGCCCCGGCCGCCGCCCCCCGCGCGGCCGGTCCCGACCCGGAGGAAGCCGCCCCCCCATGCATCCCGCGTCCCGGTTCTCCCCCGCCGCCCTGTGGGCCGCGTGCCGCCGCCTGCCCTCGGGGCGCCGCTTCGACCTGGGGCTCGCCCTGGCCCTGCTGCTCGTGGGGGTCGTCTACACGGCGGCCTGCTGGTCCCCCTCGTCGTACGCCCTGGCCCTGCGCCAGGTGGGGGCCGCCGCCGACGGCCTGGTGGCCGGCACGCCCCGGGACATCCGCCTGGACGAGTACCTGGTCTACACCCCCCTGTTCCAGGCCACGGTCAACAACGGCTACACCCGGGTCAACACGTCGTCCCTGTACCGGGAGGACCTGCGCAGCTTCTTCTCCTTCCCCGTCGCGGACTGGGGCCTGGCGTTCAAGCCCACGATGTGGGGCTTCCGGCTGCTGGACCCGGCCCGGGCCTACTCCCTGCACTTCTACGCCGTGATGGCCCTGTTCGTGGGGGGTTACGCCCTCCTGTTCCGGGCCCTGGGGGGCGGCCGGTGGCCGGCGCTGCTGGCGGCCCTGGGGCTGTTCTTCACCCAGTTCACCCAGATGTGGCTCACCACCGACGGCGTCACCCTGGCCCTGTTCCCCTGGGTCCTGTTGTGCCTGGACCTGAGGGTGCCGTGGGCCGGGCGCCTGGCGCTGTTCTACTGGGTGGCGACCTGCTGGCTGGTGGCGAGCTTCTACCCGCCGTTCATCATCTCCCTGGCCTTCGTGGGGCTGGTCTACCTGGTGGCGTTCCGACGCGGCCACCTCCGGCCCCGCCGCCTCGCCGGGCTGGTCCTGGCCACGGCCGCCTCGGCGGGCACGGCGGCCTTCTACCTGCGGGACTACCTGCGGGCCGCCGCCGACACGGTGTACCCCGGGCGGCGGGTGGTGGGGGGCGGCACCGAGCCGGTGTGGAAGGCGGTGGGCCACTTCCTGCCCACGGTGCTGGAGCGGAACCACCTGCCCACCCTGGCGGGCCTCAACCTGGGCCACATCGCCGTGCTGGGCAGCGTCTACCTGCTCCTGGCCCTGGCCTTCGCCCGCTGGGGCCGGCTGTTCCGGCGCGGCGCCGGCGGCGGGGCCCCCGAGCGGCTACCGTTTGTGGCCCTGGGGCTGGGGGTGGCGGCCACGGCGGCGTGGGCGTTCGTGCCGCTGCCGTCGTGGGTGGGGGTGCCCCTGCTGTGGGACCGGGTGCCGGGCTTCCGCCTGTTCATCGCCCTGGGGCTGCTGCTCTTCCTGCTGGCGTTCCTGGCCGCCTCCCGGCTGGGGCTGTGTCTCTCCTGGCCGCGCCTCGCGGCGGTGACGGTGGTGGTGGCGGCGGGGTGGGGGTACTTCAAGCTGGTGCCGTTCGGCCACGGCCACCCGCTGCGGCTGGCGCTGACCACGTGGCTCGACTGGGGCGTCCTGTTGCCGGCGGCGGCCCTGGTGGCGCTGCGACGCCGCCTGCCGGAGCGGGCGCGCCACCCGGCGCTGCTGGCGGTGGGGCTGGCGTTCGGGGTGGTGGCCTTCGGGGGCTTCAACCCCCTCCAGTCCAGCCGCCCCATCTTCCACCGCGAGGCCACGCCCCTGACCCGCCACCTGGACCGGATGGCGGCGGCGAACCACGGCGTGGTGTGGGTGCCCGGCTCCATGGGGACGGTCCTCAACGGCCTGGGCTACCGGGCCGTGAACCACTACCTCATGGTGCCCCGCATGGACTTCTGGCGCGCCCTCTTCCCGGACATCCCCGAGGCGCGCCTGGATGCCGTCTTCAACCGCACCCATCACGTGGTGGTGCGCCCCGACGTCGCCGCCCCCGCCGTGTTCTCCGAGAGCGCCGTGGTGGTGCCCGAGGCGGCGCTGAAGGCCGCCGACTGGCCCGCCTTGCGCGCCCGCATGGCGGCGGCGCCCCCCTGGGAGAGCCCTACAGGCGCACCCCCAGCAGACGCCGGGCGAAGCCCTTGAGCAGCAGCCCCTCCGCCACCAGCGCCGCCGCCGTGGCGGCCGCCGCCCCCAGGGGGCCGAAGGAGGGAATCAGGGCGGCGTTCAGCACCACGTTGGCCAGCACCGTCCCGCCCACCAGCAGGGTGTGCGCCCCCGGCCGCCCCCCCTGGAGCAGCAGCCCCAGGAACGGCCGGTAGAAGGCGTTGACCACCACCCCCGCCGCCAGCACCCAGAACACCCCCCGGCTGGCCCCGAACTCCACGTGCAACCCCAGCAGTCCCAGGGCCGGCCCGTAGAGCAGCGCCGCCGCCGCCCCCACCGCCGCCATGCCCGGCACGAACACCCGCCGCACCCGCCCCGCGATCGCCGACACCGCCTCCGTCTCCCCCGCCGCCAGGGGTTTGGCCAGGAGGGGGTCGACGTTCTGGCGCACCACGTAGGAGAGCTGGCCGAAGCCCTCGGCCAGGATGGCGGCGAAGCTGTAGACGCCCACGGCCGCGTCCTTGAGGAAGTAGCCGAGCATGAGCACGTCCACCCGGGTGTTCAGCTCCCCCAGCACGCCGCTCAAGGCCCCCCGGGCGCCGAAGCCCAGGTGGGTCCGCGCCCACGGCCACCCGGACGCCACCGGGGCGAGGCGGAACAGCTGGCGGGGAAGGTAGGCCAGCACCGCCGCCAGGACGACCACCTCCGCCACCGTGAAGCTGGCCCCCAGCTGGGCCGCGGGGCGCCCCAAGGCCAGCAGGGCCGCGATCACGGCCAGCATGAGGACATACCGCAGCGACTGGAGCAGGGCGTAGGCCCGCATGCGGCGCGTGCCGTTGAGCACCATCAGCAGGGCCTTGTTGAGCACGAAGCACACCAGCCCCGGCGCCGCCAGCCTCAGGCCCGTGGCCACCTCCGGGCTGTCCAGCAGGGCCCCGGCCGGGCCCGCCAGCAGGGCCGTGGCCAGCCCCGCCAGCGCCGCCAGGGGGGCGAGGGCCAGCACGGCCCCGGTGGTCACCGCCGCGCACCGGGCCGGGTCGTCCCGCGCCTCGGACACGTGCCGGAGCACGGAGAACTGCACCCCGCCCACCGCCACCTGGGACAGCACGATGTAGGCCGCGTACACCTGGTTGAACACCCCCAGGGCGCCGGGCCCGGCCCAGCGGGCGATCAGCAGGTTCATCACGATGCCGCTGACCCCCAGCACCCCCAGGGCGGCCATGCCCCACAGCACGTCCCGCTCGAACTTGCGGCGGGGCATCAGGCCCGCGGGGCGCGGCGTCATCGGTCCCGGGGCGGGGGCGCGGCGCCCCGGCGCGGCATGGCCCCACGCGGCATGGCCCCACGCGGCATGGAATGGATCCGCTCGATCACGCGCTCCACCTCGTCCTCCAGGCCGATGATGCTCAGGTACCAGTCGAGCGTCTCCCAGCGCGGCCGGTTCTCCTGTCGCGCCAGCCCCAGGGCCGCCTCCCGCCCGATCAGGCCCTCGCGGATCTGGTTGCTGCGGAACGTGTCGTTCTCGGTGAAGCCGGCGGCCGTGTAATAGATGTAGTTGTAGAAGGCCGCCGTGCCGTCCCCGATGCGCCAGGTGGAGGCCGTGTCCGGGGCCCGCTCGAAGCCGTAGTCGCGGGTGAGGGTGCCCACCACCTCGTCCTCGTCCCACGGGATGTAGGTGAACAGGTTGAGGTACCTCGGGCTCGCCAGGTAGTAGCAGGCGTAGGCCCAGGCGGTGTCCAGCAGGGAGGCGTTCAGGTAGCCCGGATTGGCCAGGAAGGCGCGGGCGTAGTAGGCCGCCATCCGGAGCCGGTCGGCCAGGGGCAGGGTGTAGACGTGGTGGGGATCGGCGTTGTGGGGGGGCACGCCGGCGAAGCCGCTTTTGAAGTCGGTCCGCTCCAGCATGTTCTCCCCCAGCAGGGTCAGGGGCGCCCCCACCTGCCGGGCCACGGTCTTCAGGTAGTGGAAGTACTGCTTGTCCCCCGCCATGAACAGGGGGATGAGCCCCAGGTCGGGGGCCTTGAGCCAGGCTTGCACGTTGTCGCGGATGTAGCGGCGCTTGCGGCGGATGTCGGCGGAAACGATCACGTGCTCCACCCCCAGGCGGGCACAGGCCCGGGAGATGTTGCGCCGCGCCAGGTCGGTGACCATGCCCCACTCGTAGGTGTAGGCCACCGGGGTCAGCCCCAGCACCCGCTTGGCGTAGTGCAGGGAGTAGAGGCTGTCGCGCCCGCCGCTCACCCCCACCACGCAGTCCGGCGACCCGTCCCCCCGGTCCCGCGCCCGGTGCGGCGCCACCGCCGCCTCCAGGGCCTCGGGCCCCGCGAACCGGAGCGGGCGGTAGGACCGGCAGTAACTGCACACCCCGTCGGCGTCGAAGGCGATGAACGGCATCGTCTCCGGCAGGATGCAGCGGGTGCAGCGCCTCAAGGAATCCTGCCACTCGGTGGTGTGGGGAAAGCGCTCCGCCAGGCGGGCGACGCGCGCCGCGGTGGCGGCGTCGGCGGCGCCGGTGAGTCCCACCCGGCGGTCGGCGCTCCCCCCGCGGTCCGCCCCGGCCCCCGCGGCCTCGAGGGCCCGCACCGTCACCGCCCGCCGCCGTGCCGGGGCCGCCGGGACGGGGGCCGGGGCCTCGCCCGCCAGCGGGAACGGCGCCGGCGCCGCCCCCGGCACCAGCAGGCAGCCGGTGCCCGGCGCGACCTGCCGGATGGTCGGGGCGGGCCACAGGGCCCGCCCCGCGCGGGTGCGCGCGAGCCGCTCCAGGATGTGGCGCTCCGAGGCGAAGGCGACCGAGGCGTCCGCCGTGCCCGTCATCCAGAACAGGGAGCCGTTGTTGGAGGCCAGCAGCAGGGCGTCGCGGTCGGTGAACAGGCACGCGACGGACGCCACCCCCTCGATCTCGGCGAAGGCCCCCCGCGCCCCGGCGACGGGGGAGTCGCCCTGTGCCGCGCGGGCGCCCAGGAGGGCGAGCAGGGCCTCGGAGTCCACCTCGCCGTGGCGCTTGAGATCGGGGTGGGCGGCCCACAAGGCCTCGTGGTTGACCACGATGCCGTTGTGGACCCCCACCACGCCCTCGGCGGCCACCGGCTGGTTGTTGGCGGGGTCGGCCTGGCTGCCGGTGGTGACCAGGCGGGAGTGGCCCGCCAGCAGGGCCCCGGCCGCGCCCCCGGGGCCGCATAGGGCGGCGTCCAGCAGCTCGGCGTAGGGGCGGGAGCGCACCAGGGCGTGGGCGGCGCCGGCGCTCTTGAGCACCCCGATCCCGTCCGGCCCGGCCGCCGCCAGCCCCGAGGCCTCCCGTCCGCGCGACTCCGACAGCCGGAACAGGTGCCCGAGGGCCTGCCGCACCTGCGCCGCCGCCCGGGCGCCGGGGGGGGCGTCAACCGCGATGCCGAAGATGCCGCACATCAGGAGCGTTGGGACCGTGGGGGGCGCGTCCGGGCATCGCCGCGCCCCCGCGGGGACCGTGCCGCGTCGCCGGCCTCCATTATAGCGGCGCGCCCGGCCTCACCCGGCCTCGCCCGGGGCGTCGGCCTTGCGGGCCACCACGGTGACGATGTCCCCCAGGTTCACGTGCAGTTGCACGTTCCCCAGCCCCAGCGCCCGCACCACGGCCCGCAGCAGCCGCCCCGGCGGGCCGGTGGCCTCGGCGGCCTTGAAGGCGATGAACCCCAGGGTGGCGCGCTTGCCCGGGTGGCCGGTGTGAACCGGCGTGAAGCCGGTGGCGGCCAGCAGCCGCCCGATGCTGCGGGGGGTGTGATAGTAAAGGTGCTGGGGCGGCGTCAGCAGGTGCCAGAAGCGCCCCGTGAGCCGCGCCCAGGGCGAGGCCGCGTCCCCGGTGGTGAGGGCCAGCAGGCCACCGGGCTTGAGGATCCGGTGGGCCTCCCGCAGGGTGGGGTAGGGGTCGGCCAGGTGCTCGAGCACGTCCCACAGGGTCACGGCGTCGAAGGCCCCGGCGGGCAGCCCGGCCTCCGCGAGGTCGCCCCGGATCACCTCCAGCCCCGCCACCTCGCGGGCGTGGCGCACGGCGGCCTCCGCCACCTCCACGCCGGTGACGGACAGCCCCCGGTCGCGGGCGGCCAGAAGGAACCCCCCCAGGGCGCACCCCACGTCGAGCAGGCGCTGCGGCGCCCCGAAGCGCAGGAGCAGGTCGAGCTTGGCCTCGTCGTTGGCCCGGTTGGGGTCGGGCCCGGCGGCGGCGTACTTGTCGCCGCGCCGGAAGTAGTCGGCGTCGTACAGGGCGGCGGCCGCTTCCGGCGCCGGGAGGGGGTGGACGAAGCCCGCGGTGCAGGCCGGGCAGCGGTGGATAGCGTGCCCGTTCACCACGAAGCGGGGCGCGGCCTCCGCCGGGGCGCCGCACACGGGGCAGGGCGGCCCCGCCGCCGGGGCGTCAGTCATGCAGCTCGCGCCGCACCGCCGAGACCTGGTCGCACAACAGGCCGAACAGGAACACCAGGAGCGTTGTCAGCCACAACAGCACCGTGGTGTCGGCGATGCCCTGCCCCCCGGCCGAGGCGAGGTCGATCGCCAGGCTCCCCGCGCTCAGCACGAACAGCCCCCCGGCCACGGACATGAATACCTTGAGAGGCTCGAACAGCACCGTCAGGCGGAGCAGCAGCAGCAGGGTCTGGGGCCCGTGCTTCCACTGCCGCACGGTGCTGGTGCCGAGCCGTCGGCCCGTGGTGATGGGCACCCACCGCACCCGGTAGTTGTACTTCAGCAGGGCGAAGGTGGTGGTGGTGGAGAACGAGAAGCCCTGGGGCATCAGGTGCAGGTACTTGACCAGCACCTCCCGCCGGATGGCCCTGAGGCCGCTGTTCAGGTCGGGGATGCGCCGCCCCGCCAGGAGGTCGGCGAAGGCCCTTAAGACCGCCTTGCCCGGGGCGCGGCCGAAGGGCACGTGGCTCTCCCGGTCCCGGGCCCCCACCACCATGTCGCAGTCGTCGCAGGCTTCGGCCACCCGGGCGGCGTCCGCCGGGTCGTGCTGGCCGTCGGCGTCGCAGAACAGCAGGAAGGGCCGCTCGGAGGCCAGGATGCCGGTGCGCAGGGCGGCGCCGTAGCCGTGGCGGGCGTCGTGGCGCAGCACCCGGGCCCCGGCGTCGGCGGCCGCGTCGGCGGTGGCGTCGGTGGAGCCGTCGTCCACCACGATCACCTCGGCCCCCGGCAGGGCCTCCCGGATGCCCGTCACCACCCGCCCCACGGCGGCCTCCTCGTCCAGGGCCGGGATGACGACGGTGAACTGGTCGGGCGCCATGGGGTCCTTGGAATCCTTCTCGCGGGGGGGACTTGGGACGGGCCCCCAAGGGCGGGGCCGCCCGCTAGGATACCCGCTCGGGCGCCGGATTTTCACCGGGGGCCGGCCCCCCGCCCGCCGGGCGGCGGCACGGGGGCCCGGAAAAAGGAGAGGGGGCCGGGGGGAGAGGGCATCCCCCGACCCCCTCGGGGCCGTGCGCGTTCGGGAAGAGGTGGACCGTCAGCGCACCGGCCAGACCTTCTCGCCGCCGTCGCCCTGGAGGGCGTCCATCCAGGTCTTGCGCACCATGCCCGCCACCGAGTCCGGCATGGGCACGTAGTCCAGCTTCAGCGCCGCGCCCGCGCCGTTGGCGTAGGCCCAGTCGAAGAACTTGAGGACCTCGCGCGCCTGCGCCGCGTTGCGCTGCTTGGTGTGCATGAGGATGAAGCTGGCGCCGGTGATCGGCCAGGCGTCCTTGCCCGGCTGGTCGGTCAGCACCAGGTAGTACCCCTCGGCGTGGCTCCAGTCGGCGCCGGCTGCGGCCGCCTGGAAGCTCTCGGCGGTGGGGGCGACGAAGTTGCCGTCGCGGTTCTTGAGCTTCACGTGGGCCATCTTGTTCTGCAGGGCGTAGGCGTACTCGACGTAGCCGATGGCGCCGTCCACCTTGTTCACGAAGGCGGCCACGCCCTCGTTGCCCTTGCCGCCCACGCCCACCGGCCAGGCAACGCTCTTGTTGTTGCCCACCTCGCTCTTCCAGGTGGGGCTCACCTTGGCGAGGTAGTTGGTGAAGATCCAGGTGGTGCCGGAGCCGTCGGCCCGGTGCACCACGGTGATCTCCTCGCTCGGCAGCTTGACGCCCTTGTTGAGGGCGGTGATGCGGCCGTCGTTCCAGCGCTTGATCTTCCCGAGGAAGATGTCGGCCAGGACGTCCGGGGTGAGCCGCACCTCACCGGGCCCCACGCCCGAGATGTTCACCACCGGCACCACGCCCCCCATGATCATGGGGAACTGGATCAGGCCGGCGGACTTCAGGTCGTCGGGGGTCAGGGGCGCGTCGGAGGCGCCGAAGTCCACCGTCTTGTTCTTGATCTGCTTGACGCCGCCGCCGGAGCCGATGGACTGGTAGTTGAGCTTCACCCCGGTCTTCGCGTTGTAGTCGCTGGCCCACTTCGCGTAGATGGGGTACGGAAACGTGGCCCCGGCCCCGGTGATGGTGTCCGACGCCAGGGCGGCGCCCGCGCCGCCGCCGGCGAGTGCGGCGGCGAGGGTCAGGGAGATGAGCTTCTTCTTCATGATCGTGCCTCGTTTGAGTTGCCGTTCGGCCGTCTAGAACTTGAACTGGCTCTTGACGCCGTAGACGGTGTTGGTCTCGCTGCCGGGCGTCCCCGGGTCGGTGATCTGGACGTTGGGGGCGACGGTGACGCCCTTCGAGAGGGGCACCGCCACGCCGACCACCGTGAAGGTCTCGTCCGTGCCGGTGTCCTTCTTGTCCACCGAGTCGTAGCGGGCGAAGGCCCAGGTGTCGTCGCCCACCGGCACCTTGACGCGGCCCTGGACGTTGTAGCCCGTGCCGCTGTCGAAGACGGTGGCGGCGTCGCCGTCGTCGGCCATCAGGTACTCGCCCCCGAGCCGGAACAGGTCGCTGTCGTAGAAGGCGTACACCAGCTGACGGGAGGGATCGTAGTCCTGAACGCCGCCGTGGGTCTTCTCCTCGTGGTCGAACACGCCGACGTGGAAGCCCGCGGTGTGGACATCCACCCGGCCGGAGACCGCGTAGCCCTGGCCGTCGGTGGCGTGATTGTAGCCCTCGCCGTTGTGGACCATCACGTAGTAGTCCACCATGTCGCCCGCCTTGCCGGTGACGGCCGCGCCGATGTCGGACGAGGTCTCGGCCTTGACGCGGTCGGCGAACGCCGGGGCGACGAAGCGGTAGCCCCAGAAGTGCGACTCGTCGAAGTCGAGCAGCGGGGTGTGGGTCTGGCCCACCTTGATGGAGGCGCCGCCGCCGATGGGGTGCTGCCAGTAGGCGTACTTGACGAAGACGTTGCCGTCCTCGACCTTCTGGTCGATGGTGAAGCGGATCGTGTCGCCCTCCGCCAGGTGGGCGCGGCCCTCGATGTAGGTCCGCTTGAGGTGGAAGCCGTCGTTGGCGTCGTCGTTGTCCCCCGTGCTCCAGTCGGCGAAGAGCTTGGCGTTGAGCTCGATCTGGTCGTTGACCTTGTAGGCGTGGGCCGGGGTGGCGCCCAGCACCAGGGCCGCGGCCAGTCCGCCCAGGGCGGCGGCGGCGCGGGGATTGAATCGCGGAAACTCCATCCGTGTGTCCTCCTTCACGTTGACAAGACCTGCCCGCCATCGCCGCGCGTGGCGCCGTGGCCGCTTGCCGGTCGGTTCACCTGCGGCGCTGATCGGGGCGGAAGTGTAGGGGCCCGGTGCGAACGGCGGATGAAGGCCGCATGAGAATCCGCGAAGGACCGTGTGAGGATTCGGTGAGGCCGCCCGGACGGAGGGGCGTCCTCACGAAACCTGAACAATCCGGCGCTACGTTCCCCGGGCGCGCCCCCGCGCTTCCCGCGCTCCCCGCGCTCCAACGAAAGGCCCCGGCATGACCGCATCGCCCCGTGTCGTTCCCCCGCCCCCCCTTTCGCGCCGCCTGGCGGCGGAGGCCCTGGGCACCTTCGCCCTGGTGCTGGCCGGGTGCGGCGCGATCGTGGCGGACGCGCTGTCGGGGGGCGCCGTGACCCACGTGGGGGTGTCCCTCACCTTCGGCCTGGTGGTGATGGCCATGATCTACGCCGTGGGGGACGTGTCGGGGGCCCACCTGAACCCGGCGGTCACGGTGGCCTTCTGGGCCGCGCGCCGCCTGCCGGGCCGCCTGGTGGGGCCCTACGCGGCGGCCCAGTGCGCCGGGGCCTTCGGCGCAGCCGGGGCCCTCGAGGCCCTGGCGGGGGGCCGCACCGGCCTGGGGGCCACGGTCCCCGCCGTGCCCCCCGGCGCCGCCTTCGCCCTGGAGGCGGTGCTGACGTTCCTGTTGATGTTCGTGATCCTCACCGTGGCCACCGGCGCCCGCGAGACGGGCCCCGAGGCGGGCATGGCCATCGGGGCGGTGATCGCCCTGGAGGCCCTGTTCGCCGGGCCCTTCACCGGGGCCTCCATGAACCCGGCCCGCTCGTTGGCCCCGGCCCTGGTGGGGGGGCACCTGGAGGGGCTGTGGATCTACCTGACGGCCCCCTTCGCCGGGGCCCTGCTGGGGGTGGCGGGGTGCCGGGGGGTTCGGGCCGGGGTGTGCTGCGCCGACGCCGGGGGGTGCCGGTGAGCGCCCCCAAGGGCGGGGAGCGCCGCTTCCGGGTCGCCTTCGTGTGCGTGGAGAACGCCTGCCGCAGCCAGATGGCCGAGGCCTTCGCCCGCATGTCGGGCGGCCCCGGCGTGGAGGCTTACAGCGCGGGCTCGCAGGGCGGCGCCGGGGTGAACCCCAGGGCCGTGGCCGCCATGGCCGAGCTGGGCTACGACCTGACCAGCCACACGTCGAAGCCCCTGTCGGCCCTGCCGGACGTGACCTTCGACGTGGCGGTGACGATGGGGTGCGGCGACGCCTGCCCGGTCCTGAACTGCCGCCGCCGGGAGGACTGGGACCTGCCCGACCCCAAGCACCTGGACCCCGACGCCTTCCGCGCCGTGCGCGACGAGATCGGCCGCCGGGTGCGGGCCCTGCTGGAGGGGCTCGCGCCGTAGCGCGCCCCGCGTCCCCCGTGCTCCAATGGGGACTCCCCCCACGTGGAGGCGCGGCATGGGAAAGTCGTACGACGGCATCGACGCGGCCACGGCCGAGTGGCTCGTGGCCCAGCGCGTGTTCTTCGTGGCCACCGCCCCGCTGGCGGCGGACGGGCACGTGAACTGCTCCCCCAAGGGCGGCCCCTTCGCCGTGCTGGACCCGCGCACGGTGGCCTATCCCGACCTGACCGGCAGCGGCGCCGAGACGATCGCGCACCTGAAGGAGAACGGCCGCGTGGTCCTGATGTTCTGCGCCTTCGAGGGCCCGCCCCGCATCGTGCGCCTGCACGGCACCGGCGAGGTGGTGGCCCCAGAGCACCCCGACTTCGCCGTGCTGAAAGCGGCCTTCCCGGCGGACCCGGGGCTGCGCGCCGTGATCCGGGTGCGGGTGTCCCGCGTCGCCGACTCCTGCGGCTACGGCGTGCCGCTCTACGCCTTCCAGGGCACCCGCGACACCCTGGGAAAGTGGGCGAAAAAGAAGGGCCCCGAGGGCCTGGCCCAATACCGCCGCGACAAGAACGCCGTCAGCATCGACGGCCTGCCGGCGCTGGGCGGCACCGACGGCCGGGGCTAGCGGCGCAAAAAAAAAGGCCAACCCCTCAAGGGGTCGGCCCCGTGCGTTCCCTTCCCCCTACGGGAACGGGCGGCGGCCCCTACGCCACCCGGTACAGGTCGCGCAGGGCCTCCAGGTCCCGCCAGCGGGCTTCGTTGTCGGGCTCGTTGGCGGCGTTGGCGGCCGCTTGCGCGGGCGGCGGCACCGGGGCGTCGGCCGGAGCGTTGGCCGGGAAATGGGGCGCCAGCAGGCCCTTCACGCCGAGGCGGATGCCCCACGCGAACAGCTCCACCACCCCGACGACGAACACCCACCCCGCGAAACTTCCCATGCTTCCGTGCATGTGCGTCCTCCCTCGTGGACTTGCGGTTTCGGGCCCGGCCCCGTGCCGGACCCCTTCGGGTCCAATGTCGGCCCCCGATGTGCGGGGGCCGTGAGGGGGGCGTGCGGTTTCTATTTCTTCCCCATCTCCGCCAGCAGGCCCGCCAGGTCGTCGGCGTGCTCCTCCTCCATGGCGAGGATGTCCTCGAGCATGCGGCGGGTGGTGGAGTCGCCGGTGCCGAGGTAGGTGATCACCTCGCGGTAGCTGTCGATGGCCACGCGCTCGGCGACGAGGTCCTCGCGGATCATGTCCACCAGGCCCTGGCCCTCCACGTACTCGGCGTGGGAGCGGGTCAGCAGGCCCTGGGGGGAGAAGTTGGGCTCGCCGCCGAGCTGCACGATGCGGCCGGCGATCTGGTCCATGTGCTGCTGCTCCTCGGTGGCGTGCTGGAGGAACTCGGCCGCCACGCTCACCGCGTTGATGCCCTGGGCCATGAAGTAGTGGCGCTTGTAGCGCAGCACGCAGACGATCTCGGTGGCCAGGGCCTCGTTGAGGAGCTTGATGACGGTGCCCCGGTCGGCGCCGTAGCCCTCGGTGACGGCCCCCTGCTCGATGTGCTTGCGGGCCCGCTGGCGGAGGGTCTTCACGTCGGTGAGGAACGGCCGCTTCGGGGCCCGGGCGGGGGCCTTGGCGGCGCGCTTTGTGGGAGGCTTGGCGGACGCCTTGGCGGCGGACTTTGCCGGGGCCTTGGCGGCGACGGTCTTGGTGGCCGCCTTGGCGGCGGGCTTGCGGGTGGTCTTGCGGGCCGCGGTGCGGCGCCGCTTCGGGGCCCGGGCGGGGGCCTTGGCGGCGCGCTTTGTGGGAGGCTTGGCGGCCGCCTTGGCGGCGGACTTCGCCGGGACCTTGGCCGGGGCCTTGGCGGCGACGGTCTTGGTGGCCGCCTTGGCGGCGGGCTTGCGGGTGGTCTTGCGGGCCGCGGTGCGGCGGGCGGGTTTCCGGGTCGGCTGCCTGGCCATGGGTTCCTCCCCTCGGGGCTGGTGTCGCGGGGCGGCCCGGGCGGCGGGCGCCCCTGGAATGGTCATTGATTCATAATGAATCAGCGCCGGTGTCTTTTCCAGCCCCGCGCGCGGAGCCCGAAGCCGGAGGATTCCGCCCGATGCGCCGCCGCCTCACCGCCGCCCGTCTCCCCGCCCTGCTGCCGGCCCTGCTGGCCGTGCTGCTGACGGCCGCCTGCGCCACGGTCCCGGTGCGGACCGACTACGACGAGGGCACCGAGTTCCTGTTCTACACGAGCTTCCACGTCCTGCCCCACGGGCGCGGCGACCGGGCGGTGGAGAGCCTCACCGAGGCCCGGGTGCGCCAGGCCATCGCGGACGCCCTGGCCGCCAAGGGCCTCGCCGAGGCGCCGGAGCGGGAGGCGGACCTGCTGGTGCGCTGGCGCACCCGCTTCCACACCCGGATCATCGTCGCCGACGACTGGCACCGGCCGTTCTGGGCCCGCCACGCCACCCGCGTCTACCGCATCCGCGAGGGCGATCTGGTGATCGAGCTGATCGACTCCCGCCGCCACAAGGTGGTGTGGGAGGGCACCGCCGAGGGCGTGGTGGACGACCCCGAGCGGGGCCGCGAGACGGTGCGCCGCGCCGTGCGGGCGATCTTGGACAAATACCCCCCGATGCACCGCTGACGGCGGCGCCTTGTGCGGCCCCCCCAAAGTCCTTACGATGCGGCTTCACCCGCGCGGCCCGGGGGGCCGCGTCAGCGCAAGGGGGCTCATGACCCGCACCCACCTCGGCATGGTGATCACGGCCGTCGGCGCCGCCCTGTTCCTGGCGGCCTTCCTGATGGGCCGGCGCTCGGACCGGGCCGCCGGGGAGGGGCCGTCGGCCCTGGGGGTGGTGAGCGTCGTGACCTGGATCGGGGCGCTGCTCACGATCCTGGTGGGCATCGGCGTGGCCCTGTCGTCCTCCGTGTTCCCCTGAACGCGGCCCGCTTGTAAGGAATCCCGAAAACCCGGAGCGGCCCCAAGGGGTTGAGAACGCGGGCGGTTCGCGCCGCTCCGCCCGGCGCGCGGCCCGGTGTCGGGATCGCGGCCGCCAACGGGCGGACGGAGACCGGATCCCGGGGATCGTGATCGCCCCCCGGGGGGTGGACATCGGGGGGAGAGCGGGGCTCCGGAGGCGGAACGCGCGCTCTGGCGCACGGCCCGGCCCCGGCGTCTCAGGCCCCCGCCAGGCGCGCGAAGGCCCCGGCCAGGTTCTCGGTGAGGTCCGCCATGCGCGCGTAGTCCAGGGTGTGGGGCAGGTCGCCCCCGGTGTGGTAGTGGGGGTTGCGGTAGAAGGCCGTGTCCGTGACCATCACGGCCCGCATCCCCGCCCGCCAGAAGGCGTACTGGTCGCTCAAGGCCACCCCCGGCACCACCTCCGGCGCCGCCAGGTGCTCGGCCGGGAAGTCCCCCGCGGCGCCGAAGGCCTCCACCAGCTCCCGCAGCCGGTGCCGGGAGGGGAGGTTGCTCACCAGGCCGATGAAGTCCCCCCGGTCCGGGTAGAAGCGCTTCAGCAGCGGCGGATACTGCTGGCTGCCGGGGCGGGCGTCGTAGTAGCCCAGCATCTCCAACGAGCACATCAGGTGCACCGGCGTGGCGGCGGCCTCAAGGGCGCGCACGTAGACCATGCTGCCCTGGTGGGGGCCGCCGAAGAAGGGCGCCTCCTCGTTGCAGAACGCCACCAGGCGGATGCTGCGGGCGGGCCTTGAGGCCCCGAGCAGGCGGGCCAGCTCGATCAGGGCGGCCACGCCGCTGGCGTTGTCGTCGGCGCCCGGCGAGCCGCTCACGGTGTCGTAGTGGGCCCCCACCACCAGGGCCGGGGCGTCGGGGGCCGTGCCCTCCACGATCACCTCGAGGTTGGCGCACTCCACCCCCTGCACGGTGAAGGGGATCTCCCCTGGGCGGCCGCGGGCGCCGATCAGCTCGCGCCGGATGTAGTCCCGCGCCGCCTCGTAGGCGTCGGGGCGGAACACGTTGCGCTCGCCGATCACCCCCGCGAGGGCCGCCACGTGGCCGCTGAGCCGCCGGGTGAGGTCCGCCTGGGCCATGGGGGGGCATCTTGCCGGATGCCCCGGTGCAAGGGAAGGGGAAAGGGGAAGGGAGGCGGGAAGGGAACGCTCCGGCGAAAGCAGAAGGGCCGGTCCCCCGGCAAAAGGACCGGCCCCGGAGCGGAATGGACGGCCCCGCGTGAGCGGGACCGCATTCACCGGCCGCGCTGTTTGCCCGAACGGCGCGGCCACGGTGCAATTGAAGCAGCCCGGGGCCGGCGGACGGAGGACATCCGGCACCTTCCGGGTATGACCGATGGCACCCCTCGCCTTGCGGCGGGCCGCCGGCGGCTGGCATCATCCGGCGCGGGAGGGCGGGTGTGAACCACATCTTCACGATCCGGGGCGGGATCGCGGTGCCGGACGGCACCACGGTGTTCCCTTTCTTAAGCCCCCACGACGACACCTCGGGGCTGGGCTGGGGCCTGTTCGAGGGCTTCTCGATCGCGGCCGGGGAGCTGGCGCCCGGCACGGCGAGCGCGATCCACGTCCTGCCCCGCAGCACCCAGGTGACCTTCGTGCTGGAGGGCACCCTCACGGCCCGCATGCGGGGCACGGAGGGCGGCGCCCCCTACGCCCTGACCCTCACGCGTCACCAGGCCTGCCTGACCCTCCCCGGCGAGTGCCTCCAGCTCGCCAACGACACCGGCGCCCCGTTGAGCCTCCTCTACATCGTCGCCCCCGCCTACCGCTTCGAGACCGACTCCGAGGGCCGCGTCACCCACGAGGACGCGGTGCTGCTGGAGGGGTGGGACGCCCCCTGAGCCCCGCTGGGGCCGCCGCCCCCTAGTAGTCCCCCCACCACCCCCAGCGCCCCGGGCCGACGCCGGGGCCACGGCCGGCGGTGATGTCGTCCACCACCTGCTTCTGGCGGGCGGAGAGGCCGTTGTAGAAGGCTTCGTACATGGGGCGCAGCTCGTGGACGGCGTCGCGGGCGGCGTCCAGCGCCTGCTCCAGGCGCTGCATGCGCTCGGCGGCGCTGCCCTGCCAGTCGGAGGCGTCGCGGCAGATGTCCCGCAGCCTTCCGGCCTGCACCTTGGCGGCGTCCTCCAGGGTGGCGAGGGCCTTCATCTGGCTGGCGGAGAGGTCCATGAAGCCGGCGGCGTAGCCGGTGGCCCGCACCATCCAGTGCACCCCCAGCCCGGCGCAGGGGCCGCCGATGGGCCCGGCGTAGGGGAGGAACGGCAGGTTGCGGTAGGCCCACGGCGGCGGGCTCATGTAGCCGCTCCACGGGTCGGGCCACGGCAGGGGCTCCGCCGCCCGGGCCGGCGCCGGGGCCAGGAGCATCAGGGTCGCCGCCAGGGCCAGGGCGGCGGCGGCGGCAAGGTGTGTGCGGTGCATGACGTCCCTCCTGATCCAGCGGGGGCGGCCGGGCCCCCTCGTTCGAACGTTAGCGCATCCGGGCGGTGGTTGCCTCCCTTCGACCTGCTGAAAACCGTGCGGTGTTCTATTCGTGGCGCAGGGCCTCGATGGGGTCCATCCGCGCCGCCCGCCTCGCCGGGAAGTAGCCGAACACCAGCCCCACGGCGGCCGAGAAGGTGAAGGCCAGCACCACGATGCCCGGGTCCAGCACCAGGGGCACCGCCAGCGCCTTGGCCCCGAGGGCGGCGGCGGCCAGCCCCAGGGCGATGCCCACCAGCCCGCCGAAGGACGACAGCACCGCCGCCTCCACCAGGAACTGCATCAGCACCTCCCGCTCCAGGGCGCCGATGGCCAGGCGGATGCCGATCTCCCGGGTGCGCTCGGTGACGCTCACCAGCATGATGTTCATGATGCCGATGCCCCCCACCAGCAGGCTCACCGCCGCCACGGCCCCCAGCAGGGCGGTGAGCACGCGGGTGGTGCCGGTGAGGGCCCCGACGATCTCGCGCATGTCGCGCACGAAGAAGTCGTCCTCGTCGCCCCGGCCGATGTGGCGGCGCTCGCGCAGCAGGCGCTCGATGTCGCCCTGCACCTTGGAGGTGGAGACCCCGTCCCGCGCCGAGACGTAGATCATGTTCACGTTCGTGTTGCCCGCGATGCGGCGCTGATAGGCCCGCAGGGGGACCAGCACCAGGTCGTCCTGGTCGTGGCCGAAGCCCGACTCCCCCTTGGCCGCCAGCACCCCGATCACTTGGCACGACAGCTTCTGCAGCCGGATGTGGGTCCCCAGGGGGTCCTCGCCGCCGAAGAGCTGCTTTTTCACCGTGGCCCCCAGGATGCAGACCGCCTTGCCCGAGCGCACCTCGCCCCCGGTGAAGGCGCGGCCGGCGGCGAGCACCCAGTTGCGGGTGGTCAGGTATTCGGCGGTGGTGCCGGCCACGGTGGTGGCCCAGTTCTGGTTGCCGTAGATGGCCTGGAGGCCCCGCTGCGCCACCGGCGCCACGGCCTTCAGGCCCGCCACCTGGCCCCGGATGGCGGTGGCGTCCTCCACGGAGAAGGCGGCGGCGGAGACGCGGCTGCGACCCGGGCCGTGGAAGCCCTGGCCGGGGCGCACCTGGAGCAGGTTCGTCCCCAGGGCCGCGATGTCGGACGTGACCTGGGCGGTGGCGCCGTTGCCGATGGTGACCATCGTGATCACCGCCGCCACGCCGATCACGATGCCCAGCCCCGTCAGGCTGGAGCGCAGGACGTTGCGGCGGATCTCCCGCAGGGCCAGCAGCAGCGCGTTCGCCAGCATCAGGCGCTCCCCCCCGCGCCGTCCGCCTCCACCCGCCCGTCCATGAAGCGCACGACCCGGTCGGCGTAGGCCGCGATGTCGGCCTCGTGGGTGACCATGACGATGGTGAGCCCTTGGTCGCGGTTGAAGCCGGTCAGCAGGGCCATGATCTCGTGGCCCCGGGCCGAGTCCAGGTTGCCGGTGGGCTCGTCGGCCAGGAGCATGGCGGGCCGGGTGACGATGGCGCGGGCGATGGCCACCCGCTGCTGCTGGCCGCCGGAGAGCTCCGCCGGGGTGTGGTCCTCCCACCCCGTCAGGCCCACGGCGGCCAGGGCCCCCCGGGCCCGCTCGTGGCGCTCGGCCGCCTGCAGGCCCCGGTAGATCAGGGGCAATTCCACGTTCTCCAGGGCCGAGGTGCGGGCTAGCAGGTTGAAGCCCTGGAACACGAACCCCAGGCTGTCGCGCCTGAGATAAGCCCGCTGGTCGCGGGAAAGGGTCCCCACGTCCACCCCGGCGAAGCGGTAGCTCCCGGCGGTGGGGGTGTCCAGGCACCCCAGGATGTTCATGCAGGTGGACTTGCCCGACCCGCTGGGGCCCATCACCGCCACGAACTCCCCCTGCCGGAGGGTCAGGTCCACGCCGCGCAGGGCCCACATGGCGGCGGGGCCGCTGCCGTACACCCGCGTGACCCCCGCCAGGGCCACCAGAGGCGGCGCGGCGGCGGGGGCCCGTGTCGGGGGGCCGGCGGGGCCGGGCGGGGCGGGTGGGGCGGGTGGGGCGGGGGAGATCACGGGCTCACCGGGACGGGGTGTAGGTGTCCACCACCAGCTCGGTGCCGGCCTTCAGGTCGCCCTTCACGATCTCGGTCACGCTGCCGTCGGTGGCGCCGGGGGTGACGGGCACGGCCTTCGGCTGGCCGTCCTCCAGCACCCACACCCGGGCCTGGCGCCTGCCCCCGGCCTCGCCGGGCTGCGCCCCGCGCCGGGGCGGGCGGGGGAACAGGCGCATCAGCAGGCTGCGGCGGTCCTGCCCGGCCTGGGGCCCCGTGACCGGAGGGGTGAAGCGCAGGGCGGCGTTGGGCACCAGCAGGGCGCCCGCGACGTGCTTCACCTGGATGTCGGCGGTGGCGGTCATGCCCGGGCGCAGGGTCAGGTCGGCGTTGTCGACGTTGAGCACGGCCTTGTAGGTCACCACGCCCGCCACGGTCTCCGAGCCGAAGCGCACCTGGGCCACCCGGGCGGAGAAGGTGCGCTCCGGGTAGGCGTCCACCCCGAAGGTGGCCTCCTGGCCCTCGCGCACCTGGCCCACGTCGGCCTCGTCCACGTCCACCAGCAGCTCCATGTGGGCCAGGTCCTCCGCCAGGGTGAACAGCACCGGGGCCTGGAGCGAGGCCGCCACGGTCTGCCCCGGCTCCACCTGGCGGTTGAGCACGATGCCGTCCACGGGGGAGACGATCACGAGCTTCTTCAGGTCGGTCTCGTTGCCCTCCAAAGTGGCGCGGGCCTGGGCCACCTGGGCCTCGGCGCTGGCGGCGTCGGCCTCGGCCCGCGCCAGGGAGGCCTTGGCGGCGTCCAGGTCGTGCTGGGAGGGGAGCCGCCCGCCGGACAGCTCCCGCACGTGGTCCAGGCGGGCCATCTCGCTGCGGGCCTCGGTGACGGTGGCGCGGGCCTGGAGCACCCGGGCCTGGGCCACCTTCAGGGCGGCGCGGGACTGGAGCACCTGGGCGCTGAGCTTGGTGGGGTCCAGGCGCGCCAGCACCTGTCCCACCTTCACCCGGTCGTTGAAGTCCACCTCCACGCGCTGGACGATGCCCGACAGCTCGCTGCCCACGTCCACCTGGTTGGTGGGCTGAAGGTTGCCGGTGGCGGTCACGGTCACGTCCAGGTCGCCGGTGCGGGCGGCCTCGGTGCGGTACTTCACGGCCGGGCCGCCGTCGTGCCGCAGCCACAGCAGCAGCGCCCCGGCCACCACGAGGGCCACCGCCCCCCAGGCCAGCAGGCGCCGCCGCCGGGGCCGGGCGCGGGCGGGCGGCGGGGGGCCGGGAGGCACGGCGCCGGGGGCGGGGGCGGACTCATGCGAGGTCTGGGGCACGGTGTCGGTCTCGGTCATGGCGGGCGGCCTCGTCGGGTGGCTTCTCTCGGCGGCCTCAGGGGGTGGCGGCGGCGGGCACGGCGCGCATGGCGCGCTCGGGCGTTGGGTCTGTTGCGGCATTCGGGCCCGCGTCGGACACCGGCTCCGGCGCCAGCGCCGCCCAGCCGCCCCCCAGGGCCTTGTACAGGCGGATCACGTCGGTGGTGACCGCGCCCTCGCTCACCGCCAGCTGGTCCTGCAACGACAGCAGGGAGCGCTGGGCGTCGAGCACGGTCTGGAAGTCGATCAGGCCCGAGGTGTACTGGTCCCGGGCCAGGTCCGCCGCGAGGCGGGCGGCCTCGGCGGCGTTGGCCAGGGACGCGCGCCGGGACTGCTCGTTGGCGTAGGACGTGAGGGTGTTGTTCACGTCCTCCAGGGCGGTGAGCACCGCCGCCCGCCACGCCGCCAGGGCCTGGGCCCGGCGGGCGTCCTCCACCGTCACCTGGGTCCTCAGGCGCCCGGCGTCGAACAGGGTCCACCCCAGCGACGAGCGGCCCGAGGCCGCGAGGGCGTCCCCCAGCAGCAGGTCGCCCGGCACCAGGGCCTCCAGCCCGATGCTGCCCGCGAGCGACAACGACGGCAGGCGGCGGGCCTTCGCCACCCCGATGCGGGCGGTCTGGGCGGCCAGGCGGCGCTCGGCCCGGCGCACGTCGGGCCGTTGCCGCAGGGCGTCCGCCGGCACCCCCACCGCCACCCCGGGGGGCGCGGCGGGGATGGGGGCCACGGGCTCCAGCACCGCCCGCAGCGCCCCGGCGGGCTCGCCCACCAGGACGGCGAGACGGTTCTCGGCCTGCTCCAGGCCGGTGGCCAGGGAGGGGATCCGGGCCCGGGTCTGCTCCAGGTTCAGGCGCGCCTGCTCCACGTCCAGGGCGGTGGTTAGCCCCGCCTCGGCGCGCCAGCGGGCCAGGTCGTAGGTCTCCTTCTGGGCCGTCAGGTTGGCGTGGGCGAAGGCCAGGCGTTCCTGGAAGCTGCGCACGTCCACGTAGCTCACCGCCACCTCGGCCAGCAGGCTCACCAGCACGTCCCGCAGGTCGGCCTCCCCGGCCCCCACGTCGGCCCGGGCGGCCTCCAGGGCGCGGCGCTTGCCGCCGAACAGGTCCAGCTCCCAGGTGGCGTCGAAGCCCGCGCGGTAGGCGTTGCCGATGTTTCCGCCGCCGGCCGTCTCGCTCGAGCGGGAGCGGGAGGCGGAGGCGGCGGCGTCCAGGGTGGGGAAGAAGTCGGCCCCCGCCAGGCCCCGCTGGGCCCGCACCTCCCGCAGCTTGCCCCGGGCCTGGGCGAGGTCCTGGTTGCCCGCCACGGCGCGGGCGATCAGGCCGTCCAGCACCGGGTCGTCCAGGGTGGTCCACCAGCGGGCCAGGGTCTCGGGGTCGGCGTCCTCGGGGCGCACGCCTTCTTGGGCCGAGGCGCTCCAGGCCGCGGGGGCCCCGGGGTCGGGGGCCACGTAGTCGGGCCCGGCGGCGCAGCCGGCGGCCAGCGCCGCCAGTGCCGCGCCGGTTCCCAGGGCGAGCGCCGCCGCGAGGGCCGGGCCGAGGGCCGCACGTCGGTGCATCCCCACAGTATGGCGGCTCGGGCCGTTAAAGGGGAGCCCGGCCCCGGCGGCGGGCGGCCCCGGCCAGGCGGTCCAGGGTCCGCTTCTGGTCCGGCGCCAGGGTGCCGTAGAACGCCTCGAACGGGCGCCGCACCGCGTGCAGCAGCACCAGCCCCGCCACCAGGGCCCCCTCGACGCGGGCCAGCCGCACCGGCGCCGGCATCGCTTCGTCCAGGGCGGCCCGGTCGGCCCGCAGCCGCTCCAGGGCCGGGGCCCCCTCCTCCAGCGCCGCCACCACCGGGCGCCACGCCGCGGCCTGGACCTCCGACAGGTCCAGCCGCGCGGCCAGCCGCGCCGCCAGCCCGGCAACGCCCTCCGCCCGCCGCCGGCGGCGGTGCCGCCGGCTCCAGAAGCCGTGGCGGTGGCGGGGCGTGCCGTCGTCCGTGGGTGTCCGGCTCCGGGGTCGCATCACGCACCGCTCCGGGTCTCGGGGGCCGGGCGGGCGCCGCCGCTCCGGGGCGGGCCGAGCCAGCGCGGCACGGTGGCGCGGTAGGCGGCGTAGGCGTCGCCGAAGCGGGCCGCCAGGTAGCGCTCCTCCCGGGCGA
>Ga0210144_1000322_pt1 | contig 27358 bp, 22 predicted proteins | sample Muzzi_PWA_D2_FD_185532 | JGI IMG/M metagenome (GOLD analysis project Ga0210144, IMG submission 185532) | Wetland microbial communities from San Francisco Bay, California, USA, that impact long-term carbon sequestration - Muzzi_PWA_D2 (SPAdes) | ecosystem: Environmental > Aquatic > Marine >...
CGGCCAGTAGCAGGTCGACAGCGCCAGCCGCAGTCGGTGCCCGACGGCGAAGGCGTGCGCGATGTCGTTGAGCTGCAGGCGCACTCGGTACCATTGGCCGGGGACCAGCGGCTCCGGCTCGGCGTGGCCGTCGCGGTGCGTCAGATTGAGCAGGCCGTAGGTGACGCGCAGGGAAGCGCCGTCCGGCGCCACGTCGCACAGTCGCCCGGCCAGCAGCGCCACCGGCTTGTCGGCGCGGATGTCGAGCTCCAGGACCGGCGCCCCGAGGATCTCCAGGCGCTCCGTCAGGGGATCGCCGTCGAAGGTCAACGACCCGCCGTCCTCGGGGCGCTGGTCGCGCGGCATCTCGCCCTCGGCGCCGAAGGCGCACCATTCGCCGGAGCGCACCCCGGTGGTCTGCAGCGACGCGAAGGTGATCTCGCGCGGCGGGTCCGCGCTGGTGTCGAGATATTCCGCGTTGAGGAACAGACGCCGCGTCGCGATGCGCGGGCTCGGCCAGGCCGTCTCGGCGATCCAGCGGCCGGGCCAGTCCTCGTACTGCGGCCGCGGCGCGACGCTCTCCTGCATCCAGACGCGCAGCATGGGCTCGTCCATGATGCCGTCGTCGCGGTCCTTCAGCCAATGGTCCCACCAGCGCACGGCCTCCTGCAGAAAGCCGATCGCCGGGCCGGGCACGCCGTCGTGCGGAAAGACGTGCGCCCAGGGGCCGATCAGCCCCTTGCGCGGGCAGGCCAGGTTGGCCATCAGGCGCGGCACGGCATTGGAGTAGCCGTCGGCCCAGCCGCCGATCGCGTAGACGGCGCAGGTGATGCCCTCGTAGTCCTCGCAGACCGAGCCGTGGGCCCAATAGTCGTCGCGCCAGGGATGACCCATCCAGAGCGCCGGAAAGGGCTCCAGCGCCTCGATGCGCTGGCGCCACATGTCGCGCCATCCGGGGCCGACGATCTCGGGGTCGGGCGGCAGCGCCGAATAAAGCATAAGGATCGAGCCCCACTGCATGTTCTCGTTGAGCAGGCAGCCGCCCATGTAGTGCGCATCGTCGGCATAGCGGTCGTCGGTCGAGCACAGCGTGATGACCGCCTTCAGCGCCGGCGGGCGCAGGGCCGCAACCTGCAGCGCATTGAAGCCGCCCCAGGAGATGCCCATCATGCCGACGGCGCCGCTGCACCAGGGCTGGTCGGCGATCCAGTCGATCACCTCCAGCGCGTCGCTGTGCTCCTGCGCCGAATATTCGTCGTGCAGCACGCCCTCGGAATCGCCCGAGCCGCGAATGTCGACCCGGACGCTGGCAAAGCCCTTCATCGCGAAGTAGCGATGGATCGGCTCGTCGCGGGCGCGCATGAAATCGCGCTTGCGGTAGGGGATGTACTCCAGGATGGCGGGCACCGGACTGCGTTCGGCATCCTCCGGCATCCAGACGCGGGCGGCGATCCGGCAGCCGTCGCTGATCGGGATCCAGACGTTCTCGATCTCGCGGATGCGTTCGAGCTCGCTCGCGTTCATCGTCTGCTACCGGATGGAGCCTCGGCCGGCGCGGTCACGCCGGTGTCGCGTGCATCGGCTGCGCGCGGCGGCGTCGCGGCAGGAGCTGCTGCGTCGACCAGAAGCTGAGCGCCAGTTTCTCGCGAACCCGCAAACCGGTGTTCAGGTCCCAGCCGTTGACGATCGCCAGGCGGAACCCGCCCGGCGGCATGGAATGGGCGCTCGGCGCGCGGTCCTCGTGGAAGGTGATCTGGATGCTGGTGACCTCCGGCGTCTCGAGGAGCTCCGCGACCACCTCCTGCTCGGGATGGCGATACTGGATGCCGTGCGCCCCGAACAGCACGACGCTATAGCCGTCGCGCCGGTCGTCGTCGGCATAGTCCCAGGCGCCTTCGGCGTAGAGCCGCACCAGCGCGTCGAGCCAGCCCGGGCCGTAAAGGTCGGGCCACTGGTCCGCGAAGCGCAGGTGCGCCTCGATGATCTTGGCGCCGATCGTCTCCAGATTCATCATGCCGGTGAAGTCGGGGAGGCTGCGCCGGATCCACGCGCCGGCATAGCGCTCGATCTCCGGCCGCCCCTCGGCCAGCACCGTCCAGTAGTCGAACATGCCCTTGCCGATGGAGCGTCCGATGGTGTGGCGCCACCATGTCGGCTCGCCGCGCACCACGGCCACGTCGCTGCTGACGTGCTCGCCCTCGAGCAGCGTCATCCACATGTGGCCCGGCTGCTGGTGCGCCTTGTATTCCTTGGCGGTGCGAAAGATCCGGCTGCCGGCGCCCATGCCGCGCATGTTGAACACCGGCTTGCTGAACACGGGGAAGGCCGGCGGCTCCAGGCCGTGCGGACCGCAGGGCAGGCCCTGGCTCTCGGCGATCGACAGCTTGTTGTAGACCCATTTGTGCTGCGGGTACCAAACCCAGGCGTCGGCGTCCTCGGTCGGGATATTGACGTCGGGCGGACAGTCGACCGCCTCGAAGTACTGCATGCGCCAGGGGTCGGCTTCGCAAATCGGCATGGCGGCTCCGCGCGCGAGGGGGTGCGAAGGATCGGCTCTCGCGGTCATGGTAGCCGCCCGCCGAGACGGCGCAAGCGGCAAGCGGTCGGGTGCGCGCTTCCGTTACGCGGCCGCGCGGGCCGCCACGGCCGCCGCCGTGTCCTGCGGCCGGTAACGGATCGTCCGGCGCAAGGTTCCGCCGTCCGGCGTGGCGAGATCGTCTTCCACGCTGCGGTCCGCACGCTGGGCGTCGCGGCCGGCGAGGTGCATGATCCCGATCGGCCGGTGCGGCAGCTGCGGCATGACCAGCCGTCCGCTCTGCGCGCAGGCCATGGGCCAGCCGGTGTAGTTGACCTCGTAGGGCAGCACCGCGGCCGGCAGCTCGTCCAGGTGCACCGCCATGGCCAGGGCGAGCTGGTTGGAGCCGAAGATGCGGCCGCGCCCCGAGACCAGCCGACGCATGTTGGCCTGGATGGCCGGCCAGTGCGGCGCGTCGCCGCGCAGGGCGAAGACGCCGCCGTTGAACTCCTTGGCGCGGAACAGGCGGCGCAGCGCGCCGGTCGGCAGGCCGGCGCGGCGGCCGTGCTTGAAGCTCGGCGTGCGGAACACCGGCGGCAGCCAGCGGTGCAGCAGCGTGAGCGAGCCCTTGATCCGGTCGGTCTCCCAGTCGTCGGGAACGACAGCGAGGCCGCCGCGGGCGCTCGCCTTCAGCAGCAGGTCGATCGCCGACCAGTCGCACAGCCAGGCATCGGAATCGATCCAGATGTAGGTCTCGAAGCCGGGAAAGTAGTCGGGCAGGAAGAGCTTGCAGATGCGTCCGATCAGCCATTCGCGGCCGCGGACCCGGCTCTCTTCGAAAGCGATGTCCCAGCGGCCGGCCGGCATCGCGTCGCTGGCCTCGGCGAGACGCGGGCGCCACTCGGCGCCGAGGCCGAGGTCGATCGTCCCGATCGCGACCTCGCGGCCTTGCGGGAAGTCGCGGATCGAAGCGATCAGCTCCAGCGCCATCTCGGCGTAGCCGTCGTCGGTCGCGGTGCAGATGATGGTCTTGCTCATGCCGCTCCGGTATGTCCCTGCGCTTCGAGTCGGCCCGCCGGGATGGTGGTTTCGATCGGCGTCCTTTGCAAGGGGCGGGGGTACGAGAGGCGGGGGCAGCCTACCAGCGCTGCGCCCAGGGCGGCGCGGAGACCTCCTCCGGTCGCAGTGGGTTGAAGTCGAAGATCTCCGTCTCCTGCAGCCGGCGGCCGTCCCAGCTGCCCTGCCAGAGGGCGCCGGCGCGCACGAAGACGAGCCGCGCCGGCGTGTCCCAATCCGCCCAGGCGACGCGCGGCAGCGGCACCAGGTCGCCGGCAGTCTCGAGCCAATAGGTATCGCCGTAGAGGCCGCCGTAGCGGTTGAAGTCGACGTCCTCGACCTCGCGGCAGAGCTTGAGGTCCGACTCGGGGTGCGGCTTTTCCCAGATTTCGCGCTCGCCCACCCGGCGGTGGTTGCGCGGCTCGAAGCCGCGCTCGACGAGGCGCCAGCCGTCGCGCAGCAGGCGCTGCTCCCAGGGCGCCGACTCCGCCGGGAAGGGCCGGATCTTCAGCTTGTGCGGCCGGAACTTCGGGTGCGGCGTCAAGGTGCAGGTGGCGTCGAGCAGCACCGCCCGGTCGCTCTCGAACATGCCGCCGCCGTACCAGCTGCCCAGGTTGGTCCACAGCGTGAGGGCGGTGAAGTAGGGCAGGCGCGAGATCGCCGTCCAGGCCTCGCCGATATCGTCGGCGTCGTCGCGGCGGCCGTGCTTGGCGGCGAAGTAGACGAACAGCCGGCCGTCGGGCGAGAGATCGCAGCGGCGCTCGTAGACCCGCCCGTGGAACCACTGCCCGGGCTCGATCGCATCGCTCTCCCGGTCCCAGCGGGCGAGCTGCGCCCAGGCGCTCGGGCCGCGCCGCAGCACGGCGCCGACGCGTGCGTCACGCGCCAGATAGACGGAAAGCCGGCAGGGATTCTTTCTGCTGTTCATGGGCGTGCCTATCGGGCCGAAGGTGGCAGGATAACACACGGGGTGCGCTGAATGCCGCGGCTGACAACCGTGCCGGGATTGGCTACCCTTGAGCGGGCGAAGGACATGGCGGTGTTTGCGCGTTATTCAGCGATCGGGAGTCTCTTGCTCCTCCTGACTTTGCCGGCGGCCGCGGCGGAGGTCCGCATCGAGAGCTTTCCCGTGCCGAGCGGCGCCCACCCGCACGACGTTGCGCCGGCCCCCGACGGCTCGGTCTGGTATACCGCACAGCATCAAGGCGCGCTCGGCCGGCTCGATCCCGAAACCGGCGAAACGACGCAGGTTCCCTTGGGCGAGGGATCGCGCCCGCACGGCGTGATCGTCGGCCCCGACGGTCTCGCCTGGGTGACCGACGGCGGTCTGAACGCCATCGTTTCGGTCGATCCGAAGACCTTTTCTGTGACGCGCTATCCGCTGCCGGAAGGCACCGGCTACGCGAACCTCAATACCGCGACCTTCGGCGGCGACGGGAGGCTCTGGTTCACCGGGCAAAGCGGAATCTACGGGGCGCTCGATCCCGGCAGCGGCGAGATGCGCGTCTTCCCGGCGCCGCGCGGCTACGGGCCTTATGGCATCCACCATACCCCGGCCGGCGAGGTCTGGTACGCCTCGCTCGCCGGCGGCTATATCGGAGACGTCGATGAAGGGGCCGGCGCAGTCCGGGTGGTCGACCCGCCGACCGCGAACGCCGGCACCCGCCGCGTCTGGTCGGACTCGACCGGCGTGCTCTGGGTCAGCGAGTGGAATACGGGCCGGCTCGCCCGATACGATCCCAAGAGCGGCGCATGGCGTGAATGGCCGCTGCCGGGCGACGATCCGGCCGCCTATGCCGTCTATGTCGATGAATACGACAAGGTCTGGATCAGCGACTTCGGCGCGAATGCGGTGCTGCGTTTCGACCCCGGCAGCGAATCCTTCGAGTCGTTCCCGATTCCGCGACCTGGCGCCGGTGTCCGACAGATGCTGGGGCGCCGGGGCGAGGTCTGGGCGGCCGAGTCCGGCAGCGACCATCTGACGGTCTACCACTACGAATAACGGTCCGGAAATGCGAGCGATCCGCGGCACCCTCCGGCCAACGCCGGACGCGCGACGGCCCTGGGCGGTGTGGCTCGGAGCCCTGGCGATTCTGGTCGTGCTCGGCGGCCCCGTGGGCGCACAGGAACCCGCCGATGGGGCGCTGGTCGCGGCCCTGCGGGCGGGCGGCTACACGATCTACTTCCGCCACGCGGAGACCGATTGGCGCCAAGACGACCGGGTTGAGGCGGTGGGCGACTGGACGAGCTGTGATCCGCAGGAGATGCGCCAACTCGCCGACAGCGGCCGGGCCACGGCCCGGCGCATCGGCCGGGCCATTCGCGCGCTGAAGATTCCGGTCGGCACGGTGCTGTCGAGCGAATACTGCCGCGCGGCCGAGACCGCGCGTCTGCTGGATCTCGGCCCGGTGATGACGACGCGCGACATCATGAACATGCGGGCGGCGGATTTCGTCGGTGGCCGCGAGGCGGTAATCCGGCGCGCACAACGCGTTCTGTCGCGACCGCCGCCGCCGCGCGCGAACGTCGTGATCGTCGGTCACGGCAACCTGATGCGGGCGGCGACCGGTGCCTATGCCGGCGAGGCGGGCAGCGCCGTCTTTGCGCCGGCGCCGGAGAGCGACGCGGGCTTCGCGCTTGTGGCCGAGTTGTTGCCCGCCGACTGGACGCGGCTCGCGGCGCGCTTCGCCGCGCCGTAGGCCGGCGGCCGCTGGCGTCTCGCCGCGCAGGATCCGCTGGCGGAGGGGGTGGGATTCGAACCCACGAGGCGCGTGAACGCCTGCCGGTTTTCAAGACCGGTGCCTTAAACCGCTCGGCCACCCCTCCAGCATGGAATCTCAGAGCCTTACCAGATTGCCGTCGTTGTCGGAAGACCCGGTTGCCTCTGGATGGCCACCCGCGGTGCCACGGATCGAGCCGAAAGCGGTGTCGATCCATTCTCCCTGCGCTAGGCGGCAAGTCGGCAATGCCGGCGGCCTCCACCGGCGGCCTCCGGCCCTGGGGGCGTTTCCTTTGCCTCCCGGTGCGGTTAACCTTTCGGGTTCCACCATGCGAAACCCGATGAATCACGAGGTCCAACATGCGTGTCCCGTTGATCGCGACAACCCTGGCGGCGATGCTCGGCGCCTGCACCACCCCGATATCGCCGCCACCGCCCGGCCCGCCGGAGGCGCGCGCCGCCTATAACGATGGCTGCGCAGCCGGCTACGGATATGCCGGCAGCCCGTTTCATTCCAACCGAGGGACGGAACCCGCGGGCGCCGTGAGCGCAGCCTACCGTGCCGGCTGGCTGGAAGGCTTCGACAAATGCCGGCGGAGCTACGATCGGATCCAGTTGGTGATCCACGGCCTGTTCGGCGCGCCCTGAGGCGAGGCTCCACCGGATTCCGAATGCTGTGCTTCGTCGGGCGACGCGGGCGCAAGGGCGCTTGGGCTGTCGCGTAGAGAGGCGCATTGGCCAATGACGAAGAGTCCCGCACCATCGCGGCGCCTGCTCTCCCGTCGAAACGAAGACGTCCCCTGCATCGACAGGTGACGACTCGTCCATGGGCGGTAGACTGTCACGGCCGATAGAGAAACCACGCCGTTTAGCAATGTCGGACGAGAGATCGAGCGATTGGCGCGGGCGGGGCGGATGGGCAGGGAATCGCCGAATAAGCGCGCAATTCGATGCCGTCGTCTCAAGCGGCGTGGCGGTCGAAAATTTCCTCCGGATCGGACACGTCGTTCCATGTAGGCCCCGTTGCCGCCTGCGTCGAAGCCACGTTGCAGCTTGCGATGGCAATCCGCTGGGGGCGGGGAGTTGAATTCGCTGCGTCTTGACCGGTAAGGGTGAGAATACAATGCACAGGACTCCAAGGCGCTGAAATGCGAAGGTCATCGAAACTGACGATGCTGCTGTCGTTCGGCGCAATCGTGGCCCTCTGGCCGATAAATTTGGCGGCGGCGGATTCGCGCAAGCCCAATGACTTCGAATTGGCCTACACGGCAATGGCGCTCGATACCTCGTCTCATGGGCTTTGCGCGAAGATCTCCCCGAAGGCCGAAACGAGGGCGCTGTTCAACAGCCCGGGCACGCAGGTCTACAAGGAGAGGTCGCGCTGCTTCCTGTATGTGGCTGTCAAAAGCCTGAATCCCGCGCTATGCCGAGACGTGATCGAGGTCGATGCCTGGATCCTCGATGGCAGTTATTTCAGTCGTGAGAACTGCGAACGGCTGGTTTCGAAAGGACAGCCGTTCAACTTCAGCCTGTCCTTCGATCATGCACAGGTCTTGAAAGCGATGGGCTACAGAGACGAGGATGTCGAAGCGCGCTTTCCGGGCCGAGCCGGCGCGCTCCCCTGGCTCGAATTCTATCTCGACGCAATCAGGCGCGGCGACGGTGACTTCCAGCGTCGTCTCGAACGGTTGCCCGATTTCAGTTCCTGAAGTCTCGCGGCTTGCACCGAGGGCCGGAGACACGCTCGGCGGGTTTTAGGCGACCGACGGCCCGAACGACATGGTCGACCCCTGCGGGCTCGTCACAGGATGTCCCGCAGGGCGGCCGGGTATTGCCGGCGCGGCGGCCGTCGCCTCGCGGCGAATTGCGCGGGATTTGTAGCCTCTTAATTCTCATTCGATTTTCACGAATAATTAGCAGGTCCATCGGGCCGGGATCTGCGCATCATACGCTGGTAAACGCGGGCCAGGACTTTGAATCGCGCACGGCGCGCCAAGGTTTCGTCACCATATCATCTTCAGGCCGGCAAAAAGTCGGCGCAAGACAATGTGGATCCGTAAGGGAGTGCTCGGTGGTCGTCATTCACATGCCAGGTAACGGGCTCAATCACATCGATCTCAGGGTCATCGAGTTCGCCTGCCGGTTCCTCGGCTGGGACGTCGAGATCGCCCTGACGCCCGAGCGCGAGGCCTTCGCGGTGCTCGGCTCGCCGATGGTGGAGGACGTCGTGTTCATCCTGAGCAAGGAGCGGCGCGGGTACATCCTGACCGAGTTCCCGCCCGACTCCGACGTGCCGCGCATCCACGCCAGGGGCTCGCTGCAAAAGGTCTTCGAGACCCTGCCCCAGGCGCGGGAATACCATCGCCCGGCATGAGCGGCGGGCGCGACGGCGCAATGTTCGCAAAGAACGGCGCCGCCGGACCGCACCGGCGGCCGGGCTCCGTTAACCCCTCGTTAACCAAATGATACAGCGATCGTACAAGCCCCGACCCGCGCCGTGTGATGCAATGGCGCCGACCACGATTTGGGCCCATTTCGGAGACCGTTACGTGCAACTTGCTGAAATCGAACGAAATATCGACCGCGCCTGGAGGGAGGCGCACCTTGCGGCGCGGATCTTCGCAGGAAGCGGCTCGGAGGACGCCGCCAGGCGGTATCGCCTGGCCTACCTGCGGCTCCGGCGCCTGACCGAACGGCGCGACCTGATCGCAGCCGGCGCGATCGAGCAAGCGCCGCCACGCGCGGCGTGAAAGCCGCATCTCGGATCCTCAGCGACCGCCTCCAGCGGAGGCATGGACTTGGCGACGGCGGCGGCCCACCGCGGAGGGCGCGTCAGGCCCGCGGGTTGTCCTTGTCCCAGAGCCCCGCTTCGCCCAGGCCCTCGATCCAATGCCTCCCGTCCGCCGAGCTCTTGAACGGGCGCCGCTCCACCGCATCCTTTTCGCTCAGCTTCTTCTTGCCGTGCGGCTTGATCTTCGACTCGGTCTTGAAGCGCCGCATCAAGTCTTTCGCCTTGCGCCGGTCGGCGTCGGCATCCTTGCTTTTCTTGCCTTTCGCCCGCATGGCATAGGCTGCGGCCGCGAACATATCCATCTCGGGCACGTAGTAGGGGTTGTCCGAGGGCTTCTTGCCGAAGTTCAGGCACTCGAACTGGGCGACGGCCTCATCGTACTTCTTCGCCATGTAATAGGCGTAGCCCGTGTTCCAGCGGTGCCAGTGCGGGACGAGCTGCGATTTCTCGCCCAATTCGATGGCCCGCTTGTGGTCGCCGGCCTGGACATAGGCCACCGCCATCTCCGCCAGGAGGCCAGGCTTGCGTTCGAGCTTGTCGGTGTAGTGGTTGAACAGCTGGAGCGCCTTCTCGTATTCCGCCAGCGCCTCGTCCAGGCGTCCCGTATTCTGCAGGATGAAGGCCCTGTCCCAATGATTGGTATAGTCGTCCGGACCCAGCTTGACGGCCATATCGGCGTATTCTTCGGCCTTGACGAGGTCCGCCCGGTCCAGCCAGCCGACCAGGACGCTTCGCACCGTGGCATAGGACAGGTAGCCCCAGCCCCGGGCGAAATCCCGATCGTGTGATACCGCCATCTCGAATCGTCGGATCGCCTCGGCCATCTTCGCCTCGTCGGTCACCGAAAAGAGGCGCTCGCCCTCCAGATAAGCGCTAAAGGCCGCAGGATTACTTGTCGGTTTCATCGTCTGCTTCCCTTCTGTCAATTCATGCTATGGAATGCGGCCGCGCGATCGGATGCGGCCGGTAAGAATAACGTCCAAGTATGTCCGGCACTTCTAATGGAGCGGTTGTTATGAAACGGGGTTGCATCCATCACCCCTAGTCCTCGTTCATCGCATTTCATTCCGGCAACCCGGCCAGGCGCAGGCTTTCGAGCCAATGCGCCTCGTCCTCCGGATCCTTGAAGATCTCGCGTTCCCGCTGGTCAGCGAGGCGGCACTCGGGATCGAGTGCCAGAAACTTCTCGAGCATCTGCCGCGCGGCTTCCGGCTGCTCCAAGCGGGCGTAGGCGGCGGCGCGGACCAGCCACACGTTCTTTGCCGGGTTCGCGATCTTGGTCAGCTCGTCGATCGCCTCGCCGTACCGTCGTGCGTTGAAATAGCTCCAGCCCAGGTTCCAGATGTACCAGTCCGGATAGTACGGGTTGATCTTCATGGCACGCCCGATCTTGTCGATTCCCTCTTGCGCCCGCCCGACGCGGATCAGCGCGACGGCCATCTCGCAAAGCAGGTCGGCGTCGTTGGGGTTCAAGAGAATCGCGCGATCGTACTCGCTGGCCGCCTCGTCGAAATAGCCCAGGTTCAGGGTGACGTAGGCGAGGTCCCAATGGTTCGAATAGTCGTCCGGATCGAGCGTCAGGGCCTTCTGGGCGGCCTCTAGCGCCTCCCACAGCGTGTCGCGTTTGGCCCAGCCGGCGACGACGCTCCGGGCGCTGGTGTAGGCGTAATACCCCCAGGCACGCGCGAAATTCGGGTCGAGGCGGGTGGCCTGGGCGAACATCTCGCGGCATTGCTTCATGCGCTCTTCGGAGTGCAGGGAGAAGAGGTACTCGCCCTTCAGGTATGCTTCGTAGGCGCTCAGCTTGACCGGCTCCCGCCGCATGACGCGTGCCCGCTCGGCCGCGTCGACCTTGAAGGCGAGGGCGACCACGATCTTCTGCAGGATCTCGTCCTGGGTCTTGCGCAACTCGTCGGAGTACGGCGCGAAGCGGTCGGCCCAGATGTGGAGGTTCGACACGGCGTCGATCAGCTGAACGTTGATTCTCAGGCTGTCCGAACTGCGCTGCACGCTGCCTTCGAGGAGGTAGCGGACGCCAAGGTCGCGGGCGATGTCATGGGGCTTCGGCCGCTTGCCTTTGTAGGCGAAGGCCGAGTTTGCCGCGATGACGAAGATGTTGCGGAACTTGGAGAGGTCGGTCGTGATATCGTTCGTCAGTCCGTCGCAGAAATATTCCTGCTCGCGGTCGGCGCTGAGGTTCTCGAACGGCAGGACCACGATACTCGGCTTTTCCAGGCTTTCCCTTCCGGGATCGGTGCCTGGCGCCGCAGCCGAATCCCCGTCGCCGACCGTTTGGATGTCCAGGGCGCTGGCGATCTTCCCGCCGGTGTCCGCCTTGCGCGAGCCGCGCACCGAGAAGACGCGGATCGGCTCGGCGATGTTCTTGAACCGGTGCTCTCCGAGGTCATGAAATTCCAGGTCGAGCTTCCGTCTCACGCTCCGGTAGGCGGCGTCGGACAGGCTGATGCCGCCGGCCTCGGCCAGGGATTCCAGGCGTACCGCGACGTTGACGTCGTCGCCGTAAATGTCGCCGTCGTCGATCATGACGTCGCCGAGGTTAATCCCGATGCGGTAACGCAGGCGCGGCGCGTCCTCGGTTCCGGGGGTGCCCTGGGTATCGACGACGACCTGAATCTCGTAAGCGCATTGGACCGCATCGACCACGCTGACGAACTCCGCCAGGAGTCCATCGCCGGTCGTCTTCACCACGCGGCCGCGATGCTCGACGATCTTCGGATTGAGAATCTGCTCGAAGTCGGCCCGGAAGCGGGCGTGGGTGCCGACCTCGTCGGTCTCCATCATCCGGCTGTAGCCGACGGCATCGGCGACGAATATGGCCGCAAGTCTTCTGACGACACTCGCCAGCACGAGGCAGGCCTCCCACCTACAGGCTTGCTCTCAAACAAAATCGCCGCCACACGGGCTTCACCCGGGCCCTGGGCCGATACAAGCGGTTGGCGGCAGCGTGATCGAAACCGCCGGACAAACGGAGTGCCGGCGCCGAACCGCTCAACCGGGGCCCGTCCGAGGCAACCCGCGTCGCCCGCGAAGGTAGCACAACCGCCCGGCGAAGGCGATGCCGCTTTCCGGTGCGGCGGTACGGCGGCGATTCATGGGGGGTCTTCCGCTGCCGTGCGTCTTGCGGACCGGCCGGATGGCCGGCGGCGACAGACGCCGACGACGAGAAAACGGCCCGCCCCGGCTGGGACGGGCCGCCGATATCCTGTGCGGTAAGGGTCGCCTAGATGACGATAAACGCCAACACGACCGCGATCGCAGTGCCGGCGAAGACAAGGGTCGTGATTCCCTTGGGTCCTTCCATCGTTCCGTCCCCCATTCTTTCTGAAGCCAATGTTGTCGGACGCCCGCAGTTATGGCCTAGTCGACACGGCAAATCAATATGTTGCATAACGCAGGCCGGCGATTCGCGGCACGGGCCGAGGTCGCGTAGGATTTGCCGGGCGCCGGGCCGGGAGCCCGGCTGCGGCGAATCAACGGAGGACGACAATGCAGGAAGGCGAACGCGTGACGGTGCCGGCGCGGCGCGGACGCGCCGCCCGTCTCAACACCGGGCAGGCGATCGAGATCGTCAACACGCACGGCTCGCAGGTCGTCGACTTCTGGGCGTTCAGCGCGGAAAACCCGGCCGAGTTCCTGTCGATGGAACATCTGCGCGCGACCCTGCAGCGCATCTTTCCGCAAGCCGGCGACGCCCTGGTGACCAACCGGCGCCGGCCGATCCTGCGGTTCGAGGAAGACACCTCGCCCGGGCGCCACGACACTCTCATGGCGGCCTGCGATGTCTACCGATACGCCCTGTTGGGCTGCACGGACTACCACGACAACTGCACCGACAACCTGCATGCCGCGCTGCGCCGGATCGGCATCGCAGCGCCGGAGTGTCCCGCGCCGCTCAATCTCTGGATGAACATACCGGTCGGCGAAGACGGCCGTACCGAATGGGGCGAGCCGCTCTGCAAGCCCGGCGATCACGTGGTGCTGCGGGCGACGATGGATTGCGTCGTGGTCCTGTCGACCTGTCCGCAGGACATGCTGCCGATCAACGGGGCCGCCTGCACGCCGACCGAGGTCCACTACCGGATCTTGTCGTAGGCGGCTCGTGCCGCCGCGGCCGCCTCAGTTCTCGCGGAAGGCGCGGTTCAGGCTGCGCGTGAACGGCTCGGCCAGATAGGCCAGCGCGCTGCGGCTGCCGGTCGCGATCAGCACTTCGGCCTGCATGCCGGGCTGCAGCTTCGCCGCGACCGCGCCGTCGTTCGCGCCCGGCTCGAGGGCGACGCGCGCCAGGTAGTAGGGCTCGCCGCTAATCTCGTCGGTCAGGCGGTCGGCGGAGACCGAGACGACCCGACCGGCGAGCGGCAGGGTGTGCCGCTGACTGAATGCGGTAAGGCGGACCTGTGCCTCCAGGTCCTTGTGCACCACGTCGATGTCGCGCGGCGCGACCCGGGCCTCGACGATGAGTCGCGGGTTGGCCGGCACGATGTCCATGAGCGGCTGGCCCGGGGCGATCACGCCACCCACGGTATGAACCTTGAGGCCGACCACCGTCCCGGCGAGCGGGGCGCGCACGACGCTGCGCGCCAGGACGTCCTCCGAGGCACGCAGCCGTTCGGCGAGATCGTAGAGGTCCGCCTGGGTGCGCCGCAGCTCCTCGACCGCATCGTTACGCGCGCTGTTCTCGAGGTCGGCAACACGCAGGCGGGTCTCGTTGATGTTCTGACGCGCCCGCGCGATCTGCGACGCATGGAGGCTGCGCTGTCCCTCGACCTCGTTCACCGCACGCTCCAACTGCAGTACCCGCGGCTTCCGGGCGTAGCCCTTCTCGTAGAGCGTGCGCACATCGGCGAGCTCTTCTCTCAGCAAGGCGAGCTCGGCGTCCGAAGAACGAATCTGTCCCTCCAGTCCGGCGATCTCGGCCTGGAACTCGGCGACCCGCTTCTCGAGGATCGCCCGCTGCCCGGCCCGGGACTCGCGGTGCGCCGCCAGGACGTCGCGCTGCGACTGCAACACCTGGCCCACCTTGGGGTCGGCCGCCTCGTCGAGCAGCTCCGGCGGGAAGGGGATCTCGTCGAGGCCGTCGCGCTCGGCCGTCAGGCGCGCGGCCAGGGCGCTGGCGACGAGCCATCGGCTGCGCAGGAGCTCCTGCGTCGCCTGGGCCGTGGTTTCGTCGAGCCGCAGCAGCGCCTGGCCGGAAGCGACGGTGTCGCCCTCCTGGACCAGGATAGCGTGGACGATCCCGCCCTCCAGGTGCTGCACGGTCTTGCGGGCGCCGTCGACGGTGAGCATGCCCGGCGCGATGGCCGCGCTCTCGAGCGGCACCAGCGCGCCCCAGGCTGCCAGGCCGACGACGAAGGCCGCGATGATCGCCAGTCCGCCGCGCAACTCGCGGCGCAGGTCCGGCCTGGGCGGAAGGCCCGTGGGTTCAGGCGCGCCGGCTGTGAACATCCTCGTCTTCCCCTGAGTGTTGCAGGTGCGCCGCGATGGGCCGCTCGGTCGGGCCGGTGACCTGCCGCAGGACCTCCTCGCGCTGGCCGAACGCCGGCGCCTGCCCCGGGCGCAGCACCAGGATCTTGTCGACGTGGCGCAGCACGCTGGGCCGGTGGGCGATCACGACGGTGGTTGCGCCGGCGGCCTTTAGGCCGGCGAGCGCCGCCAGCAGCGCCGCCTCGCCCTCCTGGTCCAGGTTGGCGTTGGGTTCGTCCAGCACCACCAGGCGCGGCGGGCCGAACACGGCGCGCGCCAATGCGATGCGCTGCCGCTGTCCGCCGGACAGGGCGATCCCGCCGTCGCCGATCGGCGTCTCGTAGGCCTGCGGCAGCCGCAGGATCATGTCGTGCACCTGCGCCAGCCGCGCCGCGGCGACGACGGCCTCGGCGCCGGCCGGGCCGAGGCGGGCGATGTTGTCGCGCACGCTGGCCTGGAACAGTTCGACGTCCTGCGGCAGATAGCCGATATAGGGGCCGCGGTCGGCGGGGTCCCATTGGCAGACCTCGGCGCCGTCGAGGCGCACGTGCCCGGTCTGTGGACGCAGGTTGCCGACGATGAGCCGCGCCAGGGTGGTCTTGCCGGCGGCGGTCGGCCCGATCAGGCCGAGGCTCTCGCCCGGCTCGAGCCGCAGGTTGATGCCGCGCAGCAGGGCCTCGCCGGCGCCCGGGTGGGCGTAGCTCAGGTTCTCGATGGTGAGCAGGCCGCGCGGCGCGGGGAGGGGCATCGCCTCGGCGCGCGGCGGCAGCGCGTCGAGCTGTGCCGCGACCCGACGGTAGGCCTGACGCGCCGCGACCGCCGACTTCCATGAGTTGATCGCCTGATCGACCGGCGCCAGGGCGCGCCCGAGCAGGATCGAGGCGGCGATCATGCCGCCCGCCGTCAGGTGTCCCGTGAGCACCAGCCAGGCGCCGCTGCCCAGGATGCCGATCTGCAGCGCCATGCGGATGAACTTGGACAGGGCGCCCAAGGCGGCGCTGCGATGGCTGGCGCTGGCCAGGAAGTCCAGCATCTCTGCGTTGGCCCGCCGCCAGCGGCGCACCAGGTTGGGCAGCACGCCCATCGCCAGGATCGCATCGGCGTTGCGCGTTGCCGCCTCGGCGTGGCCGAGCGCGGCCCGCGACGCCGTGCCGGCGCGCTCCAGGGCGCGGCGGCCGCTCAGATCGTTGGCCACGGCCAGCCCGAACAGCACCACGGCGCCGAGCGTGGCCAGGACACCCAGCAGCGGGTGCAGCAGGAAGATCACGATCAGAAAGAGCGGCGTCCAGGGCGCGTCCAGAATGGGAAACACCGACGGCCCGGTGAGGAAATTGCGCAGCGTCGTCAAATCGCGCAAGCCCTGGGCCGAGGGCGCCGCATTGCCGGCCCCGGCGGCCAGGACGCCGGCGCTCAGCAGGTCCCCGCCGAGGCGCTGATCGAACCAGCTGCCGAGCTTGATCATGGTCCGGCCGCGCACCGCCTCGAGCGCCGCCATGGCGGCGAACGCCAGCAGCGCCATCAATGTCAGGTAGAGCAGGGTGTCCAGGCTGCGCCCAGCGATGACCCGGTCGAACACCTGCAGCATGTAGAGCGGCGCGGCCAGCATCAGCAGGTTGATGACGAAGCTGTGCAGCGCGACGCCGCGCAGGCCGGCGCGGCAGGCGCGCAGGGCCGCCTCGAGGCGGCCGATGGCCGGACCCGCCGTTGGATCCGCGGCGGAGAGATGGGTAGCGCTCAAAGCAGGACGTCCTGCGCGGTCAGGTGAGTCACGTCGACGCCCAGCAGCGTGATCGAATCGCCGTTGCCGAAATCCATGACGGTGTCGCCGCCGATCTGCGCCGCGGCCGCCATGACGTCGGCGAAACTCGCCACCGCGTTGACTTGGCGCAGATCGATCACGTCGCCGCTGCCGCTGCCCGCCGCGAAGTCGGTGATGGTGTCGGCGCCGTCGCCGGTCGCGAAGACGAAGCGATCGTTGCCGCTGCCGCCGGTGAGGGTGTCGTTGCCCTTGCCGCCGGTCAGCGTGTCATCGCCGCCGAGCCCGTGGAGATGGTTGTCGCCGTCGGTGCCGGTCAGGGTGTCGGCGCCGGCGGTGCCCGTCGTCTCGGTGTCCTGCATCGTGGCGTTCGTGCTGACGCCGGGCTCGCTCGCCGACAGCAGGTCGATGACGATGTCCGGCGGCGGGTCCGGCGGCGGCGGCGGATCGATGACGATGTCGGGGATTCCGTTCACCGGATCGATGGGGGCGGCGTAGCCGTCGACGTAGATCTTCAGGTCCTCGACGTTGCGCACGACCAGTCCGAACTGCGTTACGTAGACCGGATGCTGCTCGCTATGGGCGCTGAAGTCGTTGAAGCCGTGGCCGCCCGACCCATTCTCGTCGGCATGCGAATCGATCCAACTCTTCAGGGTGATGAGGTCGCATTGGTAGTTGGTGAAATCGTCGGCCGACATCTTCAGCACGAGGGTGTCGCTGCCCTTGCCACCGTCGTAGTAGTCGACGTTGCTGTGCCCGGGATTGTCGGCGAAGTTGTACTGCAGGGTATCGTCGCCCTTGCCGCCGTCGACGATGTCGGACCCCGCGCCGCCGTCCAGCGTGTCGTTGCCGTGGCCGCCGCGCAGCCAGTCGTCGCCCGCCGCGCCGTCGACCGTGTTCGCCGCCTTGTCGCCGCGGAAGATGTTCGTGTCCGGATCGCCGTTGTGCAGAAGCTGGGACGGCCGCGCCGGCGTGAAGTCGCCGCCCTCGACGGCCAGGCTGTGCGCGGCCTGCTGGTGCAGGTCGTCGATCGTCACGGCAAAGCGGGCGCCGGCGTCGAAGTGATCGCCGCCGCCGTCGGTCCCGGAGCCATCCTCGGAGAGGACATGGTGGTTGGCGCTCGCATGACCGGCGGGAAACTGACCGCCCGGCGCATGATCGGGCTCGCTGCCGCCGAAGCCGAAGTGCCCGGAGGCGGCACCGGTATGGCCGCCGGCGCCGTGGCCCCGCTCGCCGTGAACCGGCGAGTCGCCGTGATGGTCGAGGTAGCGGAAATCGAAGCCGTCTCCGTCGCTGGACAGCAGCGGCGGCCGGGCGCCGGAGGTATCGTCAAGGACATTGCCGAAGCCGGTCGCCGCCGCATCGCCACCGGTCGCGCCAGCGCTTCCCTGGCCTCCGCCAGCGTCATGGCCTGGGTCGGCCGGGGCTGCGTCGGGAACTCTGCCCAGCCCGGCATCGAGGTCGGGGCGAAGCGCGGGCTGCAAGGGCGCGGTGTCGAGACCTTCCGGACCCCAGCTGTCGCGCTCCGGCGCGACGCCTGCAAGATTCGCTTCGGCCATGGCCCTGTCCTCGCGTTGCTTCCCCGGTCCTCGGAAAGGCCTGTCGCCGGCCTCTTGAGGTTTCCCAGCGATCACAACTATGACACCGCACCGGTTAACATCGCGTGTATTGGCCGCGAAGTTATATAATGAAGAAGCCGATGAATTGCGAAAAACGAACTAAAAATATAATTAAAAACCCAATCAAATCTGCCGAGAACTGTTGAATTCCTGCGGCACCTCCAGTGGACACTGGCGCCCGACGGCCGTGCTGCCCTAAACTGCCGGGCGGTATCATCAGCCTTGCGGACGCCGCACGATGTATCCGGCCGCCTCGACCCTGTTGTGGTCGCTGCTCGACCCGGGCAGCCTGCTGGCGCTCTGCCTGTTGCTGGGGGGCCTGGGCGGCTGGCTGCCCTGGCGCCGGGTGCGTCGCGCGGGCCGTGCGCTGCTGGCCCTTGGCGTGGCAGGGCTGAGCGCCATCGCCGTGCTGCCGGTCGGCGACCTGCTGCTGGCGCCGCTCGAGGATCGCTTTCCGGCGCCGCGCCTGCCGGCCGAGGTCGACGGGCTCGTCGTGCTCGGCGGCGCCGTCGATCTGGCGCGCGCCGCGGCCCGCGGCCGTCCGGAAATTTCCGAGGCCGGGGAGCGGCTGACCGCGATGGTGGCGCTCATGCGGCGCTACCCGTCCGCCCGGGCGGTGTTCACCGGCGGTTTCCGGTTCGCCGCCGAAGACGACCGCCGCGAGGCCGACGTGGTGCGGCAACTGCTGGCCGACCTGGGCGTCGACAGCGGGCGGGTGATCTTCGAGCGGGCGGCGCGCAACACCCGGCAGAACGCCGTGCTCGCGCGCCGCCTCGTGGAGCCGAAACCGGGGGAGACCTGGCTGCTGGTGACCTCGGCGGCGCATATGCCGCGGGCGGTCGGCGCCTTTCGCAAGCTGGGCTGGCCGGTGCTGGCCTATCCGGTCGACTATCGCGGGCCGCCGCCGTGGCGCCACCTGCTGCACCTCGACCTGGCCGGGGAGCTGCGCAAGGTGAACCTCGCCGTTCACGAATGGCTGGGCCTGGCCGTCTACCGCGTCGCCGGATGGAGCGACGCGCTGCTGCCGGGCCCCGAGGCCCCGCCATGACCGCCGGCGGCTGCGCCCGATGGCCCGCGCGCCCGGGCGGTTAATCGAAGCTTAACGCGGCGATGGCATTTTGCGCCGCGTTGCGTCGTTTCGGGCGGTATGGCAGAAGAGTTGGGCCGGAGCCGCGGCGACCGCCGAGTCGCGGGGAGACAGGGTTCACGACATGGCGCGGTTGCGCACATTGCTGATCGCCTTGCTGACCGTGGTCGGCCTGGGTGTCGCGGCTTGCGCCGCGCCGACCCGGGCGGAGCAGCCCGACTTCCAGGCCTGGCTCCAGGACCTGCGGCGCGAAGCGGCGGCGGCCGGGATCTCGCAGGCGACGCTCGACGCGGCGCTCAGCGACGTGAGCCCGATCGAACGGGTCATCGAGCTCGACCGGCGCCAGCCCGAATACACCCAGACCTTCTGGAGCTACCTGGACAAGCGCGTCACGCCGGAGCGCATCGCGCGCGGCCGGGAACTGCTGGTGCAGCATCGCGCGCTTCTGGCACGGGTGCAGGCGCGCTATGGCGTGCAGCCGCGCTTTCTCGTGGCGTTCTGGGGCCTGGAGACCAACTTCGGCCAATATACCGGGGGGTATCCGGTGGTCGGCGCCCTGGCGACCCTGGCCTACGACGAGCGGCGCGGCGACTTCTTCCGCAAGGAGCTTCTGAACGCTCTGCGCATCCTCGACGAAGGCAACGTGACGCCATCGGCCATGCAGGGCTCCTGGGCCGGTGCGATGGGCCAGCTGCAGTTCATGCCCTCGACCTTCGTTCACTACGCGGTCGACTTCGACGGCGACGGGAAACGCGATATCTGGAACAGCCTGCCCGACGTTTTCGCCTCGGCCGCGAACTATCTGAGCAGCATCGGCTGGCGCGGGGACCTGATCTGGGGCCGCGAGGTGCGGCTGCCGCAGGACTTCGATTGGGAGATGGCGGCCCAGGAGGTGCGCAAGCCGGTCTCCGCCTGGGCCGCGCTGGGCGTGCGCCGGGCCGAGGGCGGGCCGCTGCCGCAGGGCGACATCGAAGGGTCGATCGTGCTGCCGGCGGGGCACACCGGGCCGGCGTTCCTGGTCTACGACAATTTCGAGGCGATCCTGACCTGGAACCGATCACTGCTCTATGCCCTGTCGGTCGGCCATCTCGCGGACCGACTGGTCGGCGCCGGCGACTTCCTGGCGCAGCGGCCGGCGGAAGAGAAGCCGCTCAGCCGCGGCGAGGTCGAGGAGATGCAGAACCTCCTGGTCCGGCTCGGCTTCGATCCGGGAACGCCCGACGGCGTCATCGGCGCCAAGACGCGCGCCGCCCTGCGCGCCTTTCAGCGCGGCCGCCGCCTGGCACCGGACGGCTATCCGACGCCCGAGGTGCTGCAGGTGCTGCGCGATGCCGCGCAGCAAGGCAGTGGCGCCGGGTGAATGCGGGGCAGGGGACTTCGCCGGGTGCGCGGCATCCATTGCAAAACCCATATGGTCGTTTAGGATAGCGTTAGAAGATGTTGCGTTTTAAGAGATATTTCTTGATCGGTTTGACCGTTGCGGCGCTCGCGGCGGTGTCCGGCTGCGCCGAGACAGAGCTCGTGGTGCACGCCGCCAAGCAGGTCGGCCAGCCGCCCGCGCCGGCCGAGGGGGCGGCCGGATACAAGGTCGGCGCGCCCTACCAGGTCGCCGGCGTCTGGTATTACCCGAAGGCCGACTACGCCTATCGCGAAACCGGGATCGCCTCGTGGTACGGGCCGGGCTTTCACGGGCGCTTCACCGCCAATGGCGAAACCTACGACCAGAATGCCCTGACCGGCGCGCACCGGACCCTGCCGATGCCGTCGATCGTGCGGGTCACCAACCTGGAGAACGGCCGCTCGGTCAAGGTCCGCATCAACGACCGCGGGCCCTTCAAGAACGGCCGCATCATCGACCTGTCGCGCCGCGCGGCCGACCTGCTCGGTTTCACCGAGAGAGGCACCGCCAAGGTGCGGGTTGAGATCGTCGAGGACGAGAGCCGCCGGCTCGCCGCCGCCGCGCTGTCGCAGGAGGCCGCCGAGAACGCGCCGGAGCCGGCCCCGATGGTGCCGGTCGAAAGCCGGCCGCTGAGCGCGGAGGGCAGCCTGGTCGAGCCGACCGAGGCCTCCAACCCGGCGGCCAGCCAGACGGCCGCGGTGCCGGCGGTGGCGCCACCGCCGGAGCAGGCGGCGGCCCCCGTGGTCGCCATCGCCAGGCCGGAGGTGCCGGCTCCCGACGGGCAGGTCACCACCGTCCCGGTGACGCCGAGCCGCATCTACGTCCAGGCCGGCGCCTTCACCCGCTTCGACAATGCCAACCGTCTGCGGGCCGAGCTTTCCGGCCTAGGGTCGGCCAAGATTTCCGCCGTCATGGTCGAGGACCGACAATTCTTCCGCGTCCGGTTCGGCCCCATCGGGTCGGTCGAGGATGCCGATCGGTTGCTCGACCTTCTCATCGCAAACGGCCACGACGACGCCCGGGTGGTCGTGGATTGACGCCCCCGGGGAGGCCGCGAGGCGCCCCGTTCCGCCGGCTGAGTTTCATCTGGTACCGTGAGGTTCGATAGCATCATGCAGTTTCGCCGAGTTCCCTTCGCCGTCCTCGCAATCCTGGTATCCGCGCTTTGGCTCGGGCCCGTGCCGGCCGGGGCCGCCGGTATCGACACCTCGGCGCGCGAGGCGTTCATCACCGACATGGAGACCGGCGCGATTCTTCTCGAAAAGGACGCCGACGCCCCCATGCATCCGGCGTCGATGAGCAAGATCATGACGGTCTATCTGACCTTCGAGCGGCTCAAGGACGGCCGGCTGTCGCTCGACGACGAGCTGCTGGTCAGCGAGAAGGCCTGGCGCATGGGCGGCTCGAAGATGTTCGTCAAGGTCGGCAACAAGGTTCGGATCGAGGACCTGCTGCAGGGCGTCATCGTGCAATCGGGCAACGATGCCTGCATCGTCCTGGCCGAGGGCATTGCCGGTACGGAAGAGGCCTTCGCGGAGCTGATGACGAAGAAGGCGCGGGAACTCGGCTTGACGACCAGCACCTTCGCCAACGCGACGGGCTGGCCCAATCCGAACCACATCATGACGGCGCGCGAGTTGGCGATGCTGGCCAAGCACCTGATCCGGGACTTTCCCGAGTACTACCATTACTTTTCGGAAAAGGAGTTCACCTGGAACGGCATCCGCCAGTCCAACCGCAACCCGCTGCTCTACCTTTCGGCCGGCGCCGACGGGCTCAAGACCGGCCACACGGAGGAGGCCGGATACGGCCTGACGGCCTCGGCGGTGCGCAACGGGCGGCGTGTCGTCATGGTGCTGAATGGCCTGCCGAGCCAGAAGGCGCGCTCCGAGGAGTCGGCCCGCCTCATGGACTGGGCGTTCCGCGAATTCGGCAACTATGCGCTGTTCAAGCCCGGCGAGGTGGTCGAGCAGGGCGAGGTCTGGCTCGGCGAGAAGGCGACCGTGCCGCTGGTCATTCCCGACGGCTTGACGGTGACGCTGTCGCGGCGCGCCCGGCCCGACATGAAAGTGACGGTCTCCTACGACACGGTGATTCCGGCCCCGGTGAAGGAGGGGCAGGAGGTCGCCCGCCTCACGGTTTCGGCGCCCGATACCGACCCGATCGAGGTGCCGCTCGTGGCCGGCGAGGACGTCGAGCGCCTCGGCGTCTTCGGCCGCCTGACCGCCGCCCTGAAATACCTCATTTTCGGGGTCAATTAGCCGCCAGCCGGCGCCTCGCCGCGGCACGTTGACCGAACGCGGGCCGCCCGGCACAGTGCCGCCATGGCGCGCGGCAAATTCATCACCTTCGAAGGCGGCGAGGGGGCCGGCAAGTCGACCCAGCTGCGACTCCTCGCCGGCGCCCTGTCGCGCAGCGGCGTGCCGGTCTGCATCACCCGGGAGCCGGGCGGCAGCCCGGGCGCCGAGGAGATCCGATCCTTGCTGGTGACCGGCACCGAGGACCGCTGGGACCCGCTCTGCGAGGCGCTGCTGCATTTCGCGGCGCGGGCCGACCACATGCGCCGCCTGATCCTGCCGCGCCTCGACGCCGGAGACTGGGTCCTGTCCGACCGCTTCGCCGATTCCACCATGGCCTATCAGGGCTACGCCCAGGGTCTCGGCCGGGAGCCGGTCGAAGTGCTCTGCGCCCTGGTGCTCAAGGACTTCGCCCCGGACCTGACCCTCGTCCTCGATCTCCCGGTCGAGACCGGGCTCGCGCGCGCCGCCGAGCGGGAGGACGGCGAGGACCGCTACGAGCGCCTCGGGCGGACGTTCCACGAGCGCCTGCGCGAGGCCTTTCTCGACATCGCCCGGCGCGAGCCCGAGCGCTGCGCCGTAATCGAGGCCGGCGGCGACCTCAACGCCGTCCAGTCGGCGATCTGCGCCACGGTGGGCGAACGCCTCGGCATCTCCTTCGCATGACGGTCCCGACGCCCGCCGGGAACGCCGAACTCTCGGGCCAGGAGGCGGCCGAAGAGGTTCTCCTTCGGGCCCACCGTTCCGGCCGCCTGCCGCACGCCTGGCTGCTGACCGGGCCGCGCGGCATCGGCAAGGCGACGCTGGCCTACCGGTTCGCGCGCTTCCTGCTGGCGCAGGGGAAGCGGGCGGAAGCGGCGGACGCGGGCCTCTTCGGCGCGCCCGCGCCGGCGGCGTCCGAGCTCGCCGTCGCGGCCGAGTCCCCGGTGTTCCGCAAGGTCGCCCAGGGCGCCCACCCGGACCTGCGGCTGCTGGCGCGCAGCCCCGATCCCAAGTCCGGCAAGATACGGAGCGGAATCGTCGTCGACGACGTGCGTGCGGCGGAGGGCTTCCTGCGCCGCACCTCGGCCGAAGGCGGTTGGCGCATCGTGATCTGCGACCCGGCGGACGAGCTCAACCCCAATGCCGCGAACGCCTTGCTCAAGGTGCTCGAGGAGCCGCCGGCGCAGTCCGTCCTGCTGCTCGTCAGTCACGCCCCCGACCGACTGTTGCCGACGATCCGCTCGCGCTGCTGCCGTCTGCCGCTGCGGCCGCTCGCCGAAGACAGGGTGATCGAGCTGCTGGGCCGCTACGCCCCCGAGACCGAGGCCGGCGATCGCGTGGCGCTGGCCCGGTTGTCCGAGGGTAGCATCGGCCGTGCGCTCGACCTCGCGGAGGGCGGATTGGCGCTCTATCGAGAGTTGGTCGCGGTGCTCGCCGACCTGCCGCGCCTCGATGTGGGGCGGGCCTATGCGTTCGGCGACCGCCTGGGGGCGCGCGGGGCGGGGCAGGATGCCTTCCGCATCGGCATGGAACTGCTGGCCTGGTGGCTGGCGCGGATGATCCGGGGCGGGGCCGAGGGGCGCCTGCCGGCCGAGGCGGTGGCCGGCGAGGCTGCGCTGATGGAGCGCCTGCTCGCCGGGGCCAGCCTTGAACAATGGTTGGCCCTGTGGGAGAAGATCACCCGCCTGGGCGCCCGCGCCGAACGTGTGAACCTGGACCGCCGGCAGGTCGTGGTGACCGCCCTGCTGGAATTCGAGGGCCTCGCAGCCTGACCGCGGGGCCGCGCGCGCCGACGGCGCGGCGACCAGGCCGGTTCGCGAGGAGACACGGAATGCCCGGGCAGAAGCGCCCCTACTACGTCACGACGCCGATCTACTACGTCAACGATTCGCCGCATATCGGCCACGCCTACACAACGCTGGCCTGCGACGTTCTGGCGCGCTTCATGCGCTGCGACGGGCACGACGTGAAGTTCCTGACCGGCACCGACGAGCACGGGCAGAAGGTCGAGAAGTCGGCCGCCGCGGCCGGCATGGATCCGCAGGCCTTCACCGACAAGGTGTCGCAGAACTTCCGCGAGCTCTCGCAGGCGTGGAATTTCTCGAACGACGACTTCATCCGCACGACCGAAGAGCGTCACCTGCGGTCCTGCCAGGCCATCTGGACGCGCCTGATGGAGGCGGGCGAGATCTATCTCGACGCCTACAAGGGCTGGTACGCGGTGCGCGACGAAGCGTTCTACGCCGAGTCCGAGCTGACCAAGACGCCGGACGGCCGGCGCATCGCGCCCTCGGGCGCCGAGGTCGAGTGGGTCGAGGAGCCGTCCTATTTCTTCCGCCTGTCGGCCTGGCAGGAGCGGCTGCTGGCGTTCTACGAGGCGAACCCGGACTTCATCGGGCCCGACAGCCGCCGCAACGAGGTGATCTCCTTCGTCAAGGGCGGCCTCAAGGACCTCTCGGTCAGCCGTACCACCTTCAAATGGGGCGTGCCGGTGCCGGGCGATCCCGACCACATCATGTACGTCTGGCTCGATGCCCTGACCAACTACATCACCGCCGTCGGCTATCCGGATACCGCAAGCGCCGACTACACGACCTATTGGCCGGCCGACATCCACATGGTGGGCAAGGACATCCTGCGCTTTCACGCGGTCTATTGGCCGGCCTTCCTGATGGGCGCCGGGCTGGCACCGCCGAAGCGGGTCTTCGCGCACGGCTGGTGGACCAACGAGGGCCACAAGATCTCCAAGTCGCTCGGCAACGTGATCGAGCCCCACGCCCTGGTCGAGCGCTACGGCCTGGACCAGGTCCGCTATTTCCTGCTGCGCGAGGTGCCGTTCGGCAACGACGGCGACTTTTCGCACCGGGCCATGGTCGGGCGCATGAACAACGACCTGGCCAACGACTTCGGCAATCTGGCACAGCGCGTGCTGTCGATGGTCGCTAAGAACTGCGGCGGCGCGGTGCCGGAGCCGGGCGCGTTCACCGCCGCGGACCGCAAGCTGGTCGACGCCGCCGGCGCGCTGCTGCCGGCCCTGCGCGGCGACATGGCGGCGCAGCAGTTCCACACCGCGCTGGGGCGCGTCTGGGAGGTCGTGGCGGACGCCAACCGCTACGTCGACGAGCAGGCGCCCTGGGCGTTGCGCAAGACGGACCCGGCCCGCATGGCCACGGTGCTCTACACGGTGGCCGAGACGGTGCGACGCCTGGCGCTGCTGACCTGGCCGGTCATGCCCGACAGCATGGACCGCCTGCTGGATCAGCTCGGAGTCGCGCCCGAAGGACGGGATTTCGCCGCCCTCGAGGTGCCGCTGGCGGCGGGAACCGCGCTGCCCAGGCCGAGCGGCGTCTTTCCGCGCTATGCCGGGCCGGAGGAGGCCGGTTGAGGGCCATGAAGGGGACGGCCGCGGGAGGCTTAAGGCAAACGAAACCTTAACCCCCTGGACCCTACACTCCGGGACGGTACACTTATGCCGGTCGCGCCGCCCGGGGGCCACTCGGCCGGCGCGCAATCATACGACGAAGACGGGATCCGCAAACCATGGCCGTGGAAAACCTAAGCGCCCGAGACGACTTTTCGAGCCGGATGTGCGACCGGCCGCCGCCGCCGCGCACCGTCGGCGAGGTTGGCATCAGCCTGAACAACCTGATCGGCCTGGCGCTGAAGGCGATGTACGTGAACGGCCTGGATCGGCCGTCGGACATTTCGCGCATCATCAAGCTCAACAACGCCATCACCATGACGTTGCTCGACGAGCTGAAGGAGCGGGCCCTCGTCGAGAACCTGGGCCGCGCGACTACCAGCGAGCATTCCGAGCTGCGCTTCGCGCTGACCGGCAAGGGGCGGGAGTGGGCGATCGAGGCGCTCGGGCAGTCGCAGTACGTCGGTCCGGCGCCGGTCTCGCTGGACGCCTATCACGCGCAGATCGGACGCCAGCGAATCAACCTCGAGCACGTCGGGCCGGAGGCGCTCAAGGCGTCCTTCAGCGATCTCGTGGTGCCCGAGCGCCTGGTGCGCCGGCTGGGCCCGGCGATCAATTCCGAGCGCTCCATGCTGCTCTACGGACCGCCGGGTAACGGGAAGACGACGATTGCCGAGGTTATCGGCGACCTGTTCAAGCAGATCATTCACATCCCGCACGCCATAGAGGTCGAGGGGACGGTCATCAAGCTGTTCGACCCGACGATCCACAAGGTCGTGGAAGATCCCGATGCGACGGAGACGCTCTCGGCCAAGGTCAGCGTGCGGGTCGAGGATGTGGACCGCCGCTGGGTGGCCTGCCGCCGGCCCATCGTGATGACCGGCGGCGAGCTCACGCTCGAAATGCTGGACCTCAGTTTCAATCCCTACGCGCGCTTCTACGAGGCGCCGCTGCACATGAAGGCGATCGGCGGCACCTATCTCGTCGACGACCTGGGCCGCCAGATCGTGCGTCCCGAGGACCTGCTGAACCGCTGGATCACACCGATGGAGAAGCGCGTCGATTTCCTGACGCTGAACACCGGCAAGACCTTCCTCGTGCCGTTCGACGAGCTGTTGATCTTCTCTACAAACCTGCTGCCCGAGGACATCATGGATCCGGCGTTCCTGCGCCGCATTCCCTACAAGGTGGAACTGAACGCGCCGGGCATGGAGGAATACCGCCAGCTGTTCCAGATGCTCTGCGCCAAGCACGGC
>Ga0210144_1000323_pt1 | contig 27252 bp, 30 predicted proteins | sample Muzzi_PWA_D2_FD_185532 | JGI IMG/M metagenome (GOLD analysis project Ga0210144, IMG submission 185532) | Wetland microbial communities from San Francisco Bay, California, USA, that impact long-term carbon sequestration - Muzzi_PWA_D2 (SPAdes) | ecosystem: Environmental > Aquatic > Marine >...
GATCCACTACCCCGACGAGCCGGCGTTGATCGACGAGCGCGGCACGCTCAGCTTCGAGCAGCTCCACCGCCGCTCCAACGCCCTCGCCCACGCCTTCCAGCGGATCGGGATCGGTTACGGGGACGGGGTCGGGATCATGTGCCGCAACCACCGTGGCTTCATCGAGGCGACCCTTGCCGCGGCCAAGCTCGGCGCCAGCGCCCTCTACCTCAACACGATGTTCGCCGGCCCGCAGCTCGCCGAGGTGACGCTTCGCGAGGGGCCCAAGGCGCTGGTCCACGACGCGGAGTTCACCGAGTTGCTCGAGGGGCTCGACGGCGGCATACAGCGGATCGTCGGCTGTAGCGACGACGAGACGGCCGGGCCGACCCTCGACTCCCTGATCTCCTCCGCCCCCGAGTCGAACCTGAAGCCGCCGCCCGAGGACGCGCGGTTCGTGATCCTCACCTCGGGAACCACCGGGACGCCGAAGGGCGCCCAGCGCTCGAGCCCGGACGGGCTGCTCGCCGTGGCGGCGCTGCTCGACCGCATCCCATACCGCAGCCGCGAGACGATGATGATCGCTGCGCCGCTCTTCCACTCCTGGGGCTTCTTCCACTTCATCATCGGCCTGCCGACCGCCTCGACGCTCGTGCTGCGCCGCCGCTTCGACCCGGAGGGGACGTTGCAGGCGGTGCAGGAGCACCGCGCCCAGGTGCTGGCCGTGGTGCCGGTGATGCTCCAGCGCATCCTGCAGCTTCCGGAGGAGACGCTCGCCTCCCACGACCTCTCCTCGCTGCGGATAACCGCGCTCTCGGGCTCGGCGCTTCCGGGAGATCTGGCGATCGAGTGGATGGACCGCTTCGGCGACTCGATCTACAACCTCTACGGCTCGACCGAGGTCGCCTACGCGACCGTCGCCACGCCGCAGGACCTGCGCGCGGCGCCCGGCACCGCCGGTTTGCCGCCGCGCGGCACGGTGGTGCGGATCTACGACGAGAGGGGGCGCGAGGTGCCGCGCGGCGAGGTGGGGCGGATCTTCGTCGGCAACGCGATGTCCTTCGAGGGTTACACCGGCGGCGGCGGGAAAGAGGTGATCGACGGGCTGCTGTGCAGCGGCGACGTCGGGCACTTCGATGCCGACGGGCATCTCTTCGTCGACGGGCGCGACGACGAGATGATCGTCTCCGGCGGCGAGAACGTCTTCCCGCGCGAGGTCGAGGATCTGCTCGCCGACCACGAGGCGGTGGTCGAGGTGGCCGTGATCGGCGTCGAGGACGAGGAGTTCGGGCACCGGCTGAAGGCGTTCGTCGTCGCCTCCGCTGACGCCGAGGTCTCCGCAGAGGAGTTGCGGGCCTACGTCAAAGCCAACCTCGCCGGTTTCAAGGCGCCGCGGGAGGTCGAGTTCATCGACGAGCTGCCGCGCAACGCGACCGGCAAGGTCCTGAAGCGGGAGCTGTACGCGCAGGAGATCGAGAGGTCCGCCTAGTCGGTCGGCCGCAGCCTGGTCGGTCTCTCGCTAATTGCGGACTTTTAGCCCCGCTGCGGGTGGCGGGGCCTCCGGAACTGGTAGTAGGTTGCCACGGATGGCTGAACGGGCAGTCCAGCTGAGCGCGGTCGGGGAGGCGACCGAGGAGCTGCACGGCGTCGCCAAGCAGGCCCTCGAGTGGGTGCGGGTGAGCGAGGCGCGGGTTGCCGCCGCAGAGAAACGGGCCGCGGAGGCGACGGAGCGGGCCGAGGCGGGCCGCGCCGAGGTCAAGGATCGAGCGCTCGCGACGCTGCGCAAGCTGAGCGAGGAAGGCCGCGAGCAGATCGGGGCCGAACGCGCAAAGCGGCGCGAGGCGGAGCTGCGGGCGGCGCGCGCCGAGGAGGGAAAGCTGCGCTCCGAGCAGGCCTTCGAGCGCGCCCAGAAGCGGGCCGAGGCCGACCGCGAGGCGCTCGCCACGCAGATGACCGCCAACAAGGCGAAGTCCGATCAGGCACTCGAAAGCGCGGTCAAGCGGGTCGAATCGCGGGCATCCGAGCGCACCCGCGAGGTGCTCGCGAAGGCGCAGGAGGAGGCCGACCGCCGGGTTGCGGCGGCCGAGCAGCGCGCCGCCGAGGCCGAGGCGAAGGCGGCCGAGGCGCACGAGATCGCGGTGCGGCTCGAGGCGGAGATCGAGGAGCGCGTGATGCAGGGCACCGAGGACGTCCGCCGCGAGGCGGAGGAGAGGGTGCGCAAGCTGGTCGAGAGGGTCGAAGGCGAGGCCGAGGAGAAGGCGAGGGCGCGCGCCGAGCAGCAGCTGCAGGCCGAGTCGGCGCGGATTCGCGATCAGGCCGAGCAGCGCGAGGAGCGCCTGCGCCGCGCCGCCGAGGAGGAGATCGAGGCGAGCGCCAAGCGGGCGCGGCGCGAGGTGCTGGCGGCGGCCGACGAGACGGCGCCGGATTGGGCGCGGCGGGAAGCGTCGGGCACTTCCGGCGCCGGGTACCGGACGTTCTGAGGGGGAGGAGAGCGGCGCCGAACCCCCAGCACTAGCATCCGCGGCGATGCGGGAGGTTCGGATACGAGACACGCTGAGCGGGGAGTTGCGCACCCTCTCCTCAGGGGAGGAGGTTGGCATCTATGCGTGCGGGCCGACCGTCTACAGCCGGATTCACATCGGCAACGCCAGGCCTTTTGTCGTCTTCTCTCTGCTTGCCCGCTTTCTCAGATCTGAGGGCTACAGCGTCAAGCTGGTGATCAACGTCACCGACGTGAACGACAAGATCTACGACGCGGCGCGGGAGGCGGCGGAGCCCTCGGCCGAGTTCGCGGAGCGGATGACCGCCGCGTATCTCGAGGACACCGAGCGGCTCGGGCTGGGGAGGCCCGACGCGGAGCCGCTTGCTACCGAGACGATCGACGGGATCGTCGCCCTGATCTCCGAGCTGGTGGAGTCGGGGCACGCCTATGAGTCCGGGGGGGACGTCTACTTTCGGGTGCGGAGCTTCGACGGCTACGGGAAGCTCTCCAACCGCGAGCCGCAGGATATGGACCAGGGGGAGGAGGCGGGCTCGGAGCTCCTGAAGGAGGACCCCCTCGACTTTGCGCTTTGGAAAGCGCACAAGGAGGGCGAGGACACCTGCTGGGATTCGCCCTGGGGCCCCGGCCGTCCGGCCTGGCACATCGAGTGCTCGGTGATGGCGGAGGAGGAGCTGGGGGCGTCGTTCGCGATCCACGGCGGAGGGTCGGATCTGGTCTTTCCGCACCACGAGAACGAGATCGCCCAATCCGAGGGGGCGGGACGGCCGTTTGCGCGGCTGTGGATGCACAACGGGATGATCGAGACCGACGCGGCGAAGATGTCGAAGTCGGAGGGGAACATCTTCCAGCTATCGGAGGCTCTCGATCGCTACGGGCGGGACGCGGTGGTCGACTACCTGGTCTCCGGCCACTACCGCCAGCCGCTGGCCTTCGGCGCCGAGCAGATGGAGCAGGCCGTCGCGCGCTGCGAGCGATTGCGCAACTTCTTCAGAAAGCACCGGGCGGGTGGAAGCCGGGGACGGCCACCGGGGGAGCCCCCTCCGGGGCAACAGCGGGGAGGCTCCGTCGGGGGCTCCCCCGGCGCCCGCCTTGAGGCCTTTCGCCGGGCGCTCGCCGACGATTTCAACACGCCGCGGGCGATGGCCGAGGTGTTCGAGTTGGTGGGGGAAGCGAACCGGGAGGACGTGCCCGGTGCGCCGGAGGCGGTCGAGGAGATGCTCCAGCTGCTCGGGCTCGGTTCGCTCGCCGAGGCCGAGGAGGGGGCGGACGCCGCGGCCGACGAGCTGCTGGCCGAGCGGGAGAAGGCGCGGGCCGCCAGGGACTTCGCCCGCGCCGACGAGCTCCGTCAGCGGCTGGCCGATCTAGGCTGGGAGGTCAGGGACTCGCCCGACGGAGCCAGGCTGGTTCCCAAGGCCTGATCGTGGCCGGTGAGATCATCTATGGTCGCCGCCCGGTCGAAGAGGCGGAGCGCGGCAGGCGGCGGGTGATTCGGGTGTGGAGATCGCCCGACACTCCAACCGGCGAGCTCGAGCGGCTCTGCGGGTCGCCCGACCACCAGGGGGTCGTCGCCGAAGTCGACCCCTATCCGTACGCCGATCCCGGCGCGCTGCTGAACGGGGAGGACGCGCTGATCGTCGCGCTCGACCAGCTCCAGGACCCGCGCAACCTCGGTGCGGTTTGCCGCTCCGCCGAGTTCGCCGGGGCAGCCGGCGTCGTCATCCCGGAGCGGCGCTCCGCCGCCGTCACCGCGGTGGCCTGCAAGGCCTCGGCGGGGGCCGTCGAGCACCTCGACGTGGGCAAAGTCCGCAACCTCGCCGACTGGCTGGGCGAGGCCAGGGCGGCCGGCTTCTGGGTCTGGGGCGCCGATGCCGCGGCGACCCAGGCGCCCTGGGACGTCGACCTGAACGGCCCGACCGTCCTCGTCCTCGGCGGCGAGGGCAAGGGCATCCGGCCCCGGGTCGCCTCGGCCTGCGATGGGCTGGTCGCGCTGCCGCGGCGCGGCGAAATCGAGTCGCTGAACGTCTCCGCCGCGGCGACCGCGCTGCTCTTCGAGGCGGTCCGCCGACGCTAGGACACGCGTAGCAGCTGCAACGGCGGTTGCACGAACCTCAGTTCGGGGTTGACAGAACTCCGCCCGGCGGTAAGACTAGCGCGCCATAAAGGGTGAACCTCAGCTTGAGTCTGAGAGAACCCAGTCAGAAGGCGCCTCAGGGGAGGTAAACGGCGCCACGACCCTTCGTTCCAAAGGAGAAGGATCTGTGGCTCTATCGACGCCTACGCAGGAATTGCGGCTCCCCACAGGACGCCTCAACGGTTCGGCCCGCGCTCATGTTAACCCTCAACCTGAGCTTGATGACCACTATCTGGTCGCCCTCGCCAAGGACGGGCGGACCGATGCCTACGACGCGATCGTCCGCCGCTACCGCGGCTTCGTCCGCCTCAAGGCTTCCTCCTACTTCCTGCTCGGCGGGGAGAGCGAGGATCTGATCCAGGAAGGCCTGGTCGGCCTCTACAAGGCGATTCGCGATTACCGCAGCGACCGCGAGTCGAGCTTCCGCAGCTTCGCCGAGCTCTGCATAACCCGCCAGATCATCACCGCGGTGAAGACGGCGACCCGCAACAAGCACACGCCGCTCAACCAGTACGTCTCGTTCAGCCAGACGCCGGCCGCGGCGGGCGACTCCGACACCGCCCTCGAGGAGATCCTCCCCGGCCCTTCGGTCTCGGACCCGGTCAACCAGGTGATCGCCGCCGAGGAGCTGGAGAGCCTCGTCGCGTGCCTCGCGGGGGCCTCGGGCGTTCTCTCGGAGCTCGAGAGCCGCGTCCTCTCCCTTTACCTCGACGGCCACTCCTACGAGGTGACGGCGGAGCGTCTCGAGTGCGACACGAAGACGGTCGACAACGCCCTGCAGCGAGTGAAGCGCAAGGTGGCTACCCACCTCGATTCCCGCGAGGCGCAGCTCTAGCCCGCCGATCCGGCGGCCGGGTCGGCGACGGCCCAGACGGCGACTGCCGGCGGCGCCAGCAGGACGGCGAGGGAGGCCAGCTCGGCGATCGCGTCGACGGCACCGAAATCTTCGAGGTGGGTGGCGTGGAAGGCGAGGTGGATGGCCGCGGTGAGCAGCCAGGCGGCCGACAGGGCACGAACCAGGGTGGGCTGCAGGGTCCAGGTCGCCCAGGCGAAGAGGAGGGCGAAGCCCAGGTAGAGGCCGCCGACGTCGGTGACGAGGTGCTCGTTGTAGGGGGGGAGCAGCTCGACCCAGTTGGCAAAGAAGGGAAAGTCCGCGTAGAAGGTGTGCGGCGCCAGCGCGGCGAGGAGGCCGATCGAGGCCGCGACCAGGCAGAGGAGCGCCAGCGCCGCCCGGGCGCTGGCCGGCGACCTCATCGGGTCGGCCCCGGGGCGCGGCGCGCATCGAGCCACTCCTCGAACGTCCGGCTTTGCACCGCCGCCTGCGGCTCGCACAGCGCGCCGTCGCGGACCGCGCGGGCGACCCGGCCGACCATTGGGATCCGCACCGGCAGCAGATGGCGGCCCTGAGCGCGCCGCCAGCTCCTCGCCAGCTCGGTCAGGGCCAGCACCTCGGGGCCCGCTGCCGCCGGCAGGCGCCCACCCGGCCCGGCGTGGGTGGCGTCTGCGAGGCGTTTCGCCACCACCCGGGGATCGATCGGCTGCAGCCGGGCGGCGCCGGTGGGGAGGAGGCGAAACCGCGCGGCCCTTTCGAACGCCCAGTCGAGCAGCGCGTGGAACTGGGTCGCCCGCAGCAGGCTCCAGGGCACCGGCCCCCTCTCGACCGACTCCTCCTGCGCGACCTTGGCCCGGTAGTAGGCGGTCGGCACGCGGTCGCAACCGACGATCGACACCGCCACGTGGTGCCCCACGCCGGCCTCCGCCTCGGCGAGCAGCAGCCTTGCGGCGCCCTCGATCAGCACCTCCCGCGCCTCCTTGAGCGCGTTCGAGGCATCGACCACGGCCTCGACTCCTCCCAACCCCTCGCCCAGCCCCTCCCCCGTCACGAGGTCGGCGCGCCGGTGCGAGACCCCGGCCGGGAGCGTCGACGGAGCCGGCGAGCGGCTCAGCGCCCGGACCTCGTCCCCCCGCGCCGCCAGCTCGGCAGCTACCAGTCCTCCCAGCACCCCGGTGCCGCCAACCACCGCGACCTTCAAGCGCGATCACTCCCCTTGACGCCGGCGTGCACCGGCGGGCGCACCGGCACGTGGGCTTCCTCCGTCAGCAGGTTCCTGAACGAGACTCCAACCGTGCCCGACGCATCGGTCATCCTATCTATAGTCGGCATCGCGCCCGCCTAGCTCAACTGGCAGAGCGCTTCCCTTGTAAGGAAGATTGTCTCGGTTCAAATCCGGGGGCGGGCTTCACTCCAGCACCCGAGCCTTCTCCGCCGCGAACTCCTCCTCGCTGAGCACGCCCTTGTCGTGCAGCTCGGCGAGGCGCTCGAGGCGGCGCAGGCGGTTGTCCTCCTCGTCGCCGCCGGCCTCCGGGGGTGGGGCGCCGCTCGGCTTGCGCATCTCGGGCAGGCGCAGTTTCGCGGCCCGCTCGCCGATGTTGGCGCTTTTCACGGCGCCGGCGACACGCTCCCTGGTGCGGCCGAAGAGGTCGTCCAGCTGCACCTCGGGGAATTCCTCCTCCGTCTGGCGGCGCAGCTCGTGGATGCCGAAGGCGGCGAGGGCGGCGATCGCCAGGGTGGTCAGGAACGAGCGCAGGTTCTGGGCCGGCGAGGAGAGGAAGTAGATGCAGACGACGACCGCCAGCGCGGCGTAGACGTAGACGGGATAGTCGCGCAGCACCGGCGAGATCAGCCTCCGGCTCGAGCGGGCCGAACCGGTGGGCGATCCGAGCCAGCCGGCGATCCCGAACAGGACCCCGACCACTATCACGGTGGTCGCGATGCTGGTCATCAGCGAGGTCGATATCGACCAGGCCTGTTCGGCGGCGGGCTTGGCGCTCTCTTCGCTGACCAGCTGCCCGACCACGATCCCGCCCGCGACCTCGCGGGCGACGATCACCGCGAAGCCGGCCGCGACCAGCCCGACGCCGGAGAACAGCACCGTCACCCAGCGCCCGCCGCGCGAGAGGTAGATCGCCAGCCCGAAGCTGAGGAAGGTGAGCAGCGAGAGCAGCAGGGCGAGGCCCTTGATGCCGACCACGATGTCCTGGGCGGTCTTCAGCTGGTCGGAGCGGAGGATCGTTACCTGCCCGGCGTCGGGCGGCAGCTTTTCCGCGAGCTGCACGCCGATCCCAACCTGCTCTGCGAGGTTGGTGACCAGGCCCCCCAGGTTGAGCGTCACCTTGCCCTTTGCGGTCGAGACCGCTTCCTTCTTGTTTTCCAGCACCGCGAGGAGCTGTTCGTGCGCGGCCCGGTTGGCGTCCCGCCAGAGGCTCTGCGCGGTCGAGGTTTCCAGCAGTTTTTCGGCGCCGGTGCCTGCCACCTGGCGCAGCCCCCCCGACACCGGTCCCGCCAGCTGCTTGGTTTCACCGGGCAGAATGTCTTCCAGTTCCTTTTCGACGTTGACGTTGTCGTAGAGCTGTTCGACCAGGTAGTCGCCGACCGCTGAGCGGATCTCCGGGTTCTGGATCAGCCGGCCGCTGGTGTCGACCCAGTCGTTCGTGTTGAGCGCCTGGCGCTCGATCCAGATCGCGAAGACGCTGAGGAAGGCCAAGACCGAGCCGAGCACCACCAGGGCTCTGACCGTGCGTCGCCGGGCGCGGCTCATCACAGGTGATGCTATACGTGGAATCGATGAAGTTGGAGGGAATCCACCACATCACGGCGATCACCGCCGATGCCCAGGAGAACGTCGACTTCTACGCGGGTGTGCTGGGCCTTCGTCTGGTGAAGAAAACCGTTAACCAGGACAACCCGGCCGTCTACCACCTCTTCTTCGCCGACGAGCAGGGCAGCGCCGGCTCCGACCTCACCTTCTTCGAGTTCCCGGGCGTGCCGCCCGGGAGGGCTGGGTCGGGGGACGTGCACCGGATCGTCTGGCGGGTCGGCTCGACCGACTCGCTCGACTTCTGGGCGAAGCGGCTCGGCGCCAGCAGCATCGACACGCAGCGTGCGGGGGAGAGCCTGCGCTTCTCCGACCCCGAGGGGCTCGAGCACGAGCTGCTGGTCGCCGCGGTCGACGACGAGCCGCTGATCGCCGACCACCCCGAGGTGCCGGCGGAGCTTGCCTTGCAGGGCTTCCACGCGGTGCGGGCCTACGGCGGCGCCCCCGAGGCGAGCCGCCGCCTGCTCGAGGCGCTCGCGTTCGAGCCGTCCGCGGACGGTTGGGAGGCACGCGGCGAACGGCGTGGTGGCCTCTACCTCTACGACGAGCCGCCGGCCGAGCGGCCTTTGCAGGGCGCCGGCAGCGTCCACCACGTCGCCTGGGCATCGGCGATCGACGAGCACGAGCAGTGGCGGGAGCGGGCGATCTCGGCCGGCGCCCGGCCGACCCCGGTGATCGATCGCTTCTACTTCCGCTCGATCTACCTGCGCGAGCCGAGCGGCGTCCTGTTCGAGATCGCCACGCTCGGGCCGGGGTTCACGGTCGACGAGCCGCTCGAGCGGCTCGGCGAGAAACTCTCCCTGCCGCCCGACTTCGAGCACCTGCGCTCCGAGGTCGAGCCGCAGCTCCGGCCCGTCGTCAACCCAAGGGTCGCGCGAACCGGGTGAATGGGAACTTCGTCTGGAGGGACGCCGGACGGGTCGTCGTCCTCCGCGAGGGGGGCGTCGAGCAGGCGCCCCAGCTGCTGCACGAGTACGGCCTCGCCGGGTTCGAGCTGCTGACAACGCCGCGTGCCCTGCTCGGCGCGCCCGAGCTGGAGGCGGCTGCCGATGCCGTGCACGCGGTCGGCAGCGGCCCCGTGCCGGAGCTCGCCGCCAGCCTGCTCGACCGGGTCGGCGCGGAGCGCCTCGTCGCGCTCGGGGGCGGCCGGGCGATCGACACCGCGAAGGCGGTCGCCTCGGTGACGGGCGCTCGCGTCGCGGCGATCCCGACCACCCTCTCGGGGGCAGAGATGACGATCATCCACCGCCTGCCGGCAGGTGCCGAGGAGCGGGTCCGCACGATGGTGCGCCCTGAGCTGGCGATCGCCGATCCGGAGGCGATGACCGGCTTGGCGGAGCGGGCGCTGCGGGCCAGCGCCATGAACAGCCTCGCGCACGGCGCCGACTCCCTCTACACGCCCTTCGCCAACCCGGTCTCGCGGCTCACCGCGCTGCACGGGGCCGAGCTGATCGCGACCTCCCTCGACGAGGACCGCGCCGGGCGCGACCGCGCCGCCCTCGCCCAGGGCTCCCTGCTCTGCGCCTACGCGATCGATTCCGCCCTGTTCGGCGTTCACCACGTGATCTGCCAGACCCTGGTCCGTGTCTGCGGCACTCCCCATGCGGAGACCAACGCCGCGATTCTCCCCCGCTCGCTGTCCTTTCTCGCCCACCGAGCCCCGGACGAGCTCGGCTCGCTGGCCGAGTCCCTCGCCACCGACCTCGGGGACATCGAAGCCCGCATCCTCGCCCTCGGCGGCAATCCGACCGGCCTCGGCAAGCTCGGCGCCGACCGCGGCAAGCTGGACCAGGCGATCGAGTTCATGCTGTTGCGGCCGGAGCTCGCCTTCACGCCGCAGCCTCCAACGCGAGATGAGCTGGAGGAACTGGTCGAGCGCTCCTGGTAGGCGGGGTCGGGCGCCCGACCTCGCCCCCGGTAACCGTCGTCCCTCGCACGTGTAGCGCTCTTCGTGAGCGAAGAGCGCCTCCTCGGTTACCACGAGTACACCCGCCGCCGCGGCGTCAACCGGCCGCTCTACCTGCTGGCCCGGGCATTGATGGTCCCCTTCTTCCTGGCCTACTTCCGCCTCGCCCGCACCGGCCGCGACCACGGCCGCGTCGAGGGCGGCCTGATCGTCGCCGCCAACCATCGCAGCTTCCTCGACCCCTTCGCGATCGGCGCCACCCTGCCCTGGCGGCGACCGATGAGCTACGTCGCCAAGATCGAGCTGTTCGAGCGCCGCTGGCAGGGCTGGCTCCTCTCGCGGCTCGGGGCGTTCCCGATCCGCCGCGGCGAATCGGACGAGCTGGCGATGGAGACCGCGCGCCTCGCGGTCGAGCGGGGCGGCACGGTCTGCATCTTCCCCGAGGGGACGCGGATCCGCCGCGGCACCCTGGCGGCGCCGAAGCGCGGCGTCGGCCGGCTTGCGCTGCAGACCGGCGCCGCCGTCGTTCCGACCGCGGTGTTCGGAAGCGAGCAGGTGCGGCGCGGCTGGCGAATCCGGCCGCGCAAGGTGAAGGTGCGGCTGGGGCGGGCGATGACCTTCCCGCGCGTCGAGCGCCCCTCGCCGCCGCTGGCCGAATCGGTGACCGCTCGCATCTGGCCCAACGTCCTGCTCCAGTGGGAAGAGATGGGCGGCCTGCCGCCGATGCGCCGCGCCGCGGTGATCGGCGCAGGAAGCTGGGGCACCGCCGTCGCCGTGCTGCTCGCACGCGGCGGGCTCGAGGTCCAGCTCGGCGCCCGCACCGCCGAGCAGGCCGCGGAGATGTCGGAGGCGGGCGAGAACGGGAGCTACCTGCAGGGGGTCGAGTTGCCCGACTCGCTTCTGGTCCGTCCCGCCTCGCAGATCGAGCTGGCCGGCCTCGACCTGGTCTGCCTGGCGATCCCCTCCGGCTCGCTGCCGCAGGCCGTCGGTGCGATCGCCGACCGGGTCAGCGATCGCTCCTCGGTGCTGCTGCTGACCAAGGGACTGATCGCCCCCCTCGGCCAGCTGCCCGCCGAGTACGTCGGCGAAAGGATCCGGGCTCGCGCGATTGCCTGCCTCGGCGGCCCGGCGCACGCCCGCGAGGCGGTCTCCGGCTCTGCCGCGCTCGTGCTCGGGTCGGGCGACGCCGACCTGCGCGATCAGCTCGGCGAGGTCTTCGACCGCGCCGGACTCGTCTGCGAGCGCTCGCGCGACGTGACCGGGGTCGAGATGGCCGGCGCCGCAAAGAACGCAGCCGCGCTCGCCGCCGCTGCCAGCGAGTCGCACGGGCTCAACGCGGCGGGGATCGCCGCCGCCCAGGTCTGGCGGGAGTGCATCTACTACGCGATCGCGCGCGGCGCCGAGCTGGAGACCTTCTCCGGTCTGGCCGGGGTCGGCGACCTGACCGCCACCGTGCTGGCCCCGTCCGGGCGTAACCGGCGTGCCGGCGAGCTGCTCGGTCGCGGCACTCCCGCCGAGGAGATTCCGGCCCTGATCGGGCAGGCCTCCGAGGGCCTCGACGCCGTGCCGCTGCTGGCCGAGGCGATCGCCGCCTCGGCGGGCCCTGCCGAGGCGCTGAGCGGCCTGGCGGCGCTGATCCGCGGCGAGATCGACACCGAGGCGTGGGTCGCGAGCTTGCGCAGGGTCGAGCGTCGCAAGAGGGCCGCGTGATGGCACTAGGCTTGCCCGGTGGGCGACCAGGAGAACGTCGAGCCGGCGAGCCTCGACCCGGCGGCCAAGGCAGAGCTCGACCGCGCCTTCGAAGAGCTGTACCGGGACCACCTGCGCGACGTCTACTCCTACTCCTACTACCGGGTCGGCAACCAGCACGACGCCGAGGACCTCACCGAGCAGGCCTTCCTGCAGGCCTACCGCCACTTCGACCGGGCGCGGCGCGAGTCGGCGGGCCGGCCGTTGCGGCCGTGGCTGATCCGCATTGCCCACAACCTGGCTCTCAACTACTACCGAGACCGCTCCCGCCGCCCGCAGACCCCGCTCGACAGCGCCGAGCCGATCCCGGCCCGGCATGGGACCGAGGCGATCGCCGAGGGGCGCGAGGAGCTGCGGCAGGTGATGGACAAGCTCCAGCACCTGCCGGACGACCGCCGCGACGCCCTGATAATGCGCTTCGCGCTCGGCATGGACAACCGCGAGATCGCCCGCGCGCTGGGACGCAGCGACGGCGCCACCAAGGTGCTGATCCATCGCGCGATAAAGCAGCTCGAGGAGGAGATGAGGGATGAGTGAGACCGGCGAAGGGCTGAGCGGGGCCAGCTGGGACGTCGAGCGGCTGCTCGGCGACGCGCTGCGCCCGATCGAGCCGCCCGAGCGACTGTCGGGGCGGTTCGAGGACACGCTCTCTGCGGTCACCCAGGCTGCCGCCGAGGAGCTCTCCGATTGGGCGGAGGAGCTGTCCGAGAGCGAGTTGCGGGCGCTGCGCGACCCGCGCAACTGGTTGCGCCCGGTGGTCGCGGTCGGCGTCGGCGGGGCCGCGACCAGCGCCCTCGTGTTGCTCGAGCTGCGCCGCCGCAGCCGCCAGCGGGCCCGCGGGCGCCTACGTTCGCTGGCCGGCCGCGTCAGGCCGTAGCTCGGTCCCGCGCCGCCCGGTGGAGACGGCCGCGGCGATCCCCAGCGCGCCGAGGGCCAGGTGGAGGACGTTGTCGCCGGCGTCGACCGGGAGCAGGCCGAGGATCGTCCCACCGCCGCCGACCGCGAACCCCCAGACGGAGAGGGCGACGTAGAAGGCCCCGATCCACAGCGCGTACTGCCGCGCCGCAAAGCCCGCGACCAGCAGGCCGAGCGCTCCGCTGAGGACGTGGAGGGCGTTGATCCAGCCGTTGACCGCGAAGGCGCCGAGCATCTCCTCGACCGAACCGGGCGTGCCGAACGAGGCGCTGTAGAAGAAGCCGACGATCCCGCCGACGAGGAGCAGGGCGCCGACCAGCGTTGCGTAGAGTCTTGCCGGGCTTGCTCCCTCCATCGGCGGCGATTGTAGGCTCCGCGCTCGCGATGGCGCAGACCTGCTACCGACACCCCGATCGGGAAACCGGCGTCTCCTGCTCCTCCTGCGGGCGGCCGATCTGCCCTGAGTGCATGACGCCGACCCCGGTCGGGATGCGCTGCCCGGAGTGCGCCCGGCAGCGGACGCGTGTGACGCGCGGCGCGCTCGGCCCCGGCCGCTACGACACCCCCGCCACCTACGTGCTGATCGGGCTCAACGTGCTCGCCTACCTGGCCGAGATCGCCGGCGGCTCCGGCGGCCTCAGCTCGGCGACCAGCAGCTCGGTGATCTCCGACTTCGGCCTGCGGGGCATCTCGGTCGCCGGCGGGGAGTGGTACCGGCTGCTGACCGGCGGCTTCCTCCATGCCGGCCTCTTCCACATCGGCTTCAACATGTTCGCGCTCTTCATCCTCGGCCGCCTGCTCGAGCCGGCGATCGGCACGCCCCGCTTCGTCGCCCTCTACTTCGCCTCGCTGTTCGCCGGCGCCTTCGGCGCGCTGGCGTTGACCGATCCGGCGCAGCTCACGGTCGGCGCTTCGGGGGCGATTTTCGGCCTCTTCGGCGCCGCCTTCGTGATCGCCCGCGGCCGCGGGCTCAACACGATCGCCTCCGAGCTCGGCTTCCTGCTGGTGATCAACCTGGCGCTGACCTTCGGCATCCGCGGGATCAGCATCGGCGGCCACCTGGGCGGGCTGGCGGGCGGCCTGCTCTGTGCGCTTGTGATCGTCGCCGGCGAGCGGGGGATGCTGGGCCCGCGGCGGCTGCCCGCCGAGCTGCTGGCGATCACCGCGATCGGCGTCGTCTCGATCGTCGCGGCGATCAGCGTCGCCTGAGCGGGGCCCGCACCTCGGCGAAGCCGATATTGCCGGGCGCGTCGACCAGGTCCGGGTGGAGGATGTGGCCGAGCAGCTCGACGCCGTCGACCAGCCGCGGTCCCGGCCGCGAGAACGTCGACGCCGCGTCGACCGCGTAGACCCGCCCGGCTCCCAGCGTCGCGATCCGCTCCCAGTGCTCGACCGTCTGCGCGCGCGCTCCCTCGACGCGCAGGCCGCAGGGCATCGCGATCACCACGTCGGGCCCCAGTCCGGACAGCTCGCCCCAGCGGACTTCGGGCGAGTTCAGGCCGGGCGGCCCGGCGACGTCCTCGCCGCCCGCGATCGAGACCATCTCCGGTATCCAGTGGCCGCCGACGAAGGGCGGATCGAGCCACTCCAGGGCGATCACCCGCGGCGGCGCGGCACCGGAGACGGCGGCGCGAACCGCGGCCAGCCTGCCCTCCAGATCGCCGCGCAGGTCGTGGGCGTCCGCCTCCTTTCCGGTCGCCTCGCCGAGCCGGACCACGTCCTCGAGCATCTCGCCGAGCGTGTTCGGGTCCTGCTGCAACACCCGCGGCCGGCTCGGCAGCCGCGCCGCGAGGGCGACCACGTCGTCGTAGGAGACCGCGCAGACGTCGCAGATCGCCTGGGTGACGATCAGCTCCGGGGCGAGGGCGGCGAGCCGCTCCTCGTCCAGCTCATACAGCGCCCGGCCCTCGCCGACCGTGGCCTTCACCGCTCTGTCGATCTGGGCGGCGTCGAGGTCGGCCGGCAGAACCGTACGGGTCAGATGCGGGAGCTTGCCGGCCTGCGGCGGGAAATCGCACTCGTGCGTGACCGCGACCACGCTGTCGCCCAAGCCGAGGGCGAACAGCATCTCCGTGGCCGACGGGACGAGGCTCGCGATACGCATGCGGGCCAATATCGCACGCGCGGCTGCCGCGGGCCGGCAAGCTATATTGCGTGACGCCGAATGGTCGAAGAAGACCTCCCCCGAAGTACCCGGCCACATAGCCGATGAGCGTCCTGCTGCTCTTCCTGCTGCTCCTGCTGGTCGCCGTCAACGGCTTCTTCGTAGCCGCGGAGTTCGCGCTGGTGCGAAGCCGGCGCGGCAAGTTCGTGCAGCTCGCCGAACAGGGCGAAAGCGGCGCGGAGTCGGTGATAAGGCAGCTCGACCAGATCGACGAATCGCTCTCCGCGTGCCAGGTGGGGATCACGATGGCTTCGATCGGCATCGGCTTCCTCGGCGAGCCGTCGCTGGCCGCGCTGCTCGAGCCGATTTTCGGCGGCTTCTCGCACGGGGTGGCCGTCGGCATCTCGGTGGCGATCGCCTTCACCCTGGTCACCGCGATACACATCAGCGTCGGCGAGCAGGTGCCGAAGATGATTGCGATCAACGACGCCGAGCGCATTGCGCGCCGGGTCTCCCGCCCACTCCACTGGTTCCGTGCCGCGACCGGGCCAGTGACGATGGGGCTGAGCGCGATCTCCAACGCGATCGTCCGCCTCTTCGGCGTCGACCCGACCGACATCGAAGAGCACCACACCGCCGAGGATCTGAAGCAGATCATCGACAGCTCGCGGATCGGCGGCACGCTCGATCCCGGCGAGGCGGGGATGCTGGGCGGCGTCTTCCACCTGCACGAGCAGCAGGCCCGTGAGGTGATGACGCCGATCCCGGCGGTGGTCACGGTCGACGCCGCCGAGACGGTGGAGACGGCGCTGCGTCGCTGCGTCGCCTCCGGCCACACCCGCCTGGTGGTGATCGAAGAAGACAACCCCGACCGGGTCAAGGGCATCGTCCACAACAACAGCCTCGCCCGCCTTTACATGAGCGACGGGCCGGAGGCGCGAATCGAGCCGGTGGTCCGCGACGCGCTGATCGTCCCCGAGACCCGCCCGCTCGACGACCTGCTCCACGACCTGCAGGTGCAGCGCACCTCCCTCTCGGTGGTCGTCGACGAGTACGGGCGCACGGTCGGCATCGTCGCCGTCGAGGACATCCTCGAGGAGGTGGTGGGCGAGATCGAGGACGAGACCGACCCCCGCGCGGCGGCGCTGCGGCGGTTGGCGGGCGGCGAGTGGTTCGTGCGCGGCCACGTCTCGCTCGGCGATCTGGCCGACGCGGGGATCGAGCTGTCGGCCGGCAGCGACGCCTACAACTCGATCGGCGGCTACGTGTTCGGCGAGTTGGGGAGGCTGCCGAGGCGGGGCGACACGATCACCTCCGACGGCTACACGATCCGGGTCGAGGCGGTGCGCGAGAATCGGGTCGAGGCCGTGCGGATCAGCGGCGGCGGCGATTCTGTCCGGTCCGCCGCCTAGGTTCTTCGAGCAACCCGCGTCCCCGCCTAACCCTGGAGGTATCGCATGTGGGTTGTGCGCTTGAGCGACAAGCAGCTCGAGGTCCTGCGGGCGCTGCTGCGCTCCGAGGAGCACCTCGGCCCGGCGCTGAAGGGGGCGGTCGAGGCACTCGACCTGGCCCGCTGGGACGACCTGCCGGAGGCCGAGCTTCCCTGGGACGAGGTCGAGGCGATCGCCCGCCGTCAGGGCATCTCGCCGGCTGACGTCATCTGGGACATCGCCGGCAAGAGATAGCTAGTCGTACGAGTAGAAGCCGGCGCCGCTCTTACGGCCCATCTTCTCTTCGCCGATCAGCTCGACCATCAGGCCCGGCGGCTTGTGGGCCGGCTCGGAGGAGTCGGCGTATAGGGCGTCGCCGATCGCCTCGGCGACGTCGAGGCCGATGAAGTCGAGCAGGGCAAGCGGGCCCATCGGGTGGCCTGCGCCGAGCTTCATGCAGGCGTCGACCTCGCCCGCCTCCATGCCGGTGCGCTCGACCATTCGCACCGCGTCGAAGAGGTAGGGGAAGAGCAGCCGGTTCACCACGAAGCCGGCCTGGTCGGGCACCTCGACCGCGGTCTTGCCCAGCGCCGCGGCCCAGGCGAGCGCCTTCTCGCGCGTCTCCTCGCCGACATCGGGGAAGCAGACCTCGACCAGCTTCATCCTCGGCACCGGGTTGAAGACGTGGAGGCCGAAGAGGCGGCCGGAGACCTTCGCGGCGGCGGAGATCTCGGCGATGCTCAGCGAGGACGTCGTGGTCGCCAGGTCGGCGTCCGGGCAGGCTTCGGCGACGGCGCTCAGCACTTCCCCCTTCGGCCCGACTTCCTCGATCACCGCCTCGACCACCACGTCGCAATCGGCCAGGTCCTTGGGGTCGGTGGTCACCCGCAGCCGCGAGGCCTCGGCGCCCTCGATCTTGGCGCAGGCGGCGACCACTTTCTCCTCCGCGCGCCAGGCCGATGCCTCGCTGCGCGCCAGCAGGATCGTGTCGGCGGTGGTCGTCGACACCGCTGCCAGCCCGGTGGCGATCGCGCCGCTCCCAGCTACCCCCGGAGATTCGTACCCCTTCCCGCTCATTGCGGACGGGTTCCTATCAAGCTCGGCGAGGTGGGGTCGTGTGCCCCTCTAAGCGGCTTGTACTTTTTCCGCAATGCGGTTCGCGGACGACCTCAAACGTGTCTTCGGAAAAAGTTGAGCGTGAGGGGCGCACGACCCCACCACCCTGGTTGACTGACCAGTCAATCAGCTACCCTTGAAGGGATACGGCGACGAACGGAGGCTTCGATGTCAGAGAACGGGAACGGCAAGTTCGGCGGCCGCGAGGTCGTGATCGTCGAGGCGGTCCGCACGCCGATCGGGCGCGGCCACGAGGAGAAGGGCTACTACAAGGACGTGCACCCCTCGAACCTGCTCGCCAAGGTCTACGGAGAGCTGTTCGAGCGCAGCGGAGTGGATCCCGCCGAGACCGGCGACGTGGTGGCCGGCTGCGCGCAGCAGTTCGGCGAGCAGGGGGTCAACATCGGCCGCAACGCCTGGCTCGAGGCCGGGCTGCCGATCGAGACGCCGGCGACGACGATCGACCGCCAGTGCGGCTCCGCTCAGCAGGCGGTCAACTTCGCGGCGGCGCTGATCGCCACCGGAGTCCACGACGTCGCGATCGGCTCCGGCGTCGAGCACATGGGCCACATCTCCTTCGCCGACGGCTACCAGGTGATGGGCGAGCACGGCTCGCCGTTCTCGCCCGAGCTGCTTGAGCGCTACGACCTGGTCCCGCAGGGTCTCTCGGCGGAGATGATCGCCGACAAGTGGGAGATCTCCCGCTCCGAGCTGGACGAGATCGGCCTCCGCTCCCAGCAGCTTGCCGCCGAGGCGACCGAGGAGGGGCGCTTCGAGCGCGAGATCGTCCCCTTTGCGGTCAACGGCGACACCTACGTCACCGACCAGGGCCTGCGCGAGACCACGCTGGAGGGCCTGGCGCAGCTGAAGCCGGCCTTCAAGGAGGACGGCAAGATCACCGCCGGCAACTCCTCGCAGGTCTCCGACGGCGCCGCCGCGGTGCTGCTGATGGCCCGCGAGAAGGCCGACGCCCTGGGGCTGAAGCCGCGGGCGCGGATCTACGACCAGACCACGGTCGGGGTCGACCCGGTGATCATGCTGACCGGCCCGATCCCGGCGACCCGCAAGCTGCTGGAGCGCAACGGGATGAAGATGGACGATGTCGACCTGGTCGAGATCAACGAGGCGTTCGCCTCGGTCGTCGCCGCCTGGCGGCGCGAGCTGGAACCGGACATGGGTCGGGTCAACGTGAACGGCGGCGCGATCGCCCTCGGCCACCCGCTCGGCTCGACCGGCGCCCGGCTGATCACCACCCTGCTGCACGAGATGGAGCGCTCCGACAAGCAGATGGGCCTGGTGACGATGTGCTGCGGCGGCGGCCTCGGCACGGGCACCCTGATCGAGCGCGTCTGAGGTCGCCTGGCCTCAGACTCGGTATATGTCTGAATTTGTGGGGTATATGTCCTTGCAGACATAGCTGCGAGCGAGCACAATCGCAGCATGCGACAGGTGGTCCTGGTTGCCTTCGAGGACGTGCAGCTTCTTGACGTCGCCGGCCCGGCCGACGTCTTCGACGCGGCTACACGCGTCGTCGCCGCCGGCAGCGGGGAGCCCGGCTACGCACTGACGATTGCCAGCGTCGGGGGCGGCCGGGTGCGCGCCTCCTCGGGGATGAGGATCGAGCCGGACGCCGACCTCGCCGAGCTCGATCCCGACGACATCGACACGCTGCTCGTCCCGGGAGGGCGCGGGCGGGTTGTCCTCGAGGACTCCGAGCTCGTCGCCGAGCTGCCGCGGGTCGCGGCCGGCGCTCGCCGCGTGGGCTCGGTTTGCGGCGGCGCCTTCCTCCTCGCCGCGGCCGGACTGCTCGACGGGCGACCCGTCACCACCCACTGGGCCGGGTGCGAGGACCTCGCCCGGCGCTTCCCGGCGCTGACCGTCGAGCCCGACCGGATCTACGTCCGGGACGGCTCGCTGATCACCTCCGCCGGAGTGACCGCCGGGATCGACCTCGCCCTCGCTCTCGTCGAGGAGGACCATGGGGCCGAGGTCGCGCGCAGCGTGGCCCGCTGGCTGGTTGTCTTCCTCCAGCGGCCGGGCGGCCAGTCGCAGTTCTCGCAGCGGCTCGGCGCGCCGGTCCCCGCCGAGTCGCCGATCCGGAAGCTGGTCGACGGCATCGTCGCCGACCCGGCCGGCGACCACCGCGTGCCGGCGTTGGCCGAGCGGGCAGCGCTCTCGGAGCGACAGGTGACGCGGCTCTTCGGCCGCGAGGCTCGCACGACGCCGGCCCGCTTCGTCGAACGGGTGCGGGTCGAGGCGGCGCGCGACCTGCTCGAGAGCGGCCGCTCGTCGGTCGATGCCGTGGCCGAGCGCTGCGGGTTCGGCAGCGCCGAGACGATGCGCCGCGCCTTCCGGCGCGTGCTCGGGATCGGCCCGGGCGAGTACCGGCAGCGCTTCGGCGCCGCCGAGGCCGACGCGATGGCGGACGCGGCATGAGCGCGCTGCTCGGGGAGATCGGGACGATCGAGTGGGGCCGGCGGACCAAGGGGATCCTCGGGCGCGGCGAGCGGGCGCGGTTCATCGCCGCCGTCGTGTTGACCACGACGCGGGCGCTGCCGCGGCTGCTTGCGAGCCGGGCCGGTCTCCGGGGCTCGGGCCCCGACCCCTCGCGGCTCACCCCGCCCGACACCCCCTTCGCCCGCGAGGTGGTCGATGCCTGCGCCGAGCTGGAGCCGACCGTGATCGAGCACAGCTACCGCTCCTACGTCTTCGCCCGCGCCCTCGGCGAGGTCGATGGGCTCGGGTGCGACGAGGAGGCGCTGTTCGCCGCGACCATGCTCCATGACATCGCCTTCCCCACGATGGAGACGCTTAGCGATCGCTGCTTCGCCGTCGCCGGGGCGGAGACCGCCGCGCAGGTGCTCGACGGCTCGCCGCTTCCCGAGGCCACGCGCCACGACGTGCTCGACGCGATCACCCTGCATCTCAACCCCAAGGTGCCGCCCGAGCGCGGCGCGGTCCAGCACCTCGCCCACGACGGCATCCTGGTCGACGTGCTCGGCCTGCGCGGCTGGGAGCTCGACCACGCCGGCATCGGGCGCACCTTCGAGCGCCACCCGCGGCACGGGTTCACGATCCGCGGCGAAACGCTGCTGCGCGCCCACGCGCGGCGGGTTCGCGGCTGCCGCGCGGGCGCCCTGTTCAGCGCCGGCTTCGGCCCGGCGCTGAAGACCGGCCCCTGGCGCGCCCTCGACCGCGCCGGCTGAACCCCCGCGCCGTACGTGCTGGGGTTGGACACCTGCGCGGTCGTTGAATCAACAGCACTTCCGCCAGCGTTTGGCTGCCTGGCCAGTCGCCCGCTATGCTGCGCTGCCGATGGACCTCAGCCTTTCTCCCGCCGAGCGCGAGTTCCGTGACGAGGTCCGCACCTGGCTGGAGGAAAACCATCCCGGGCCCGAGCCGGAGGGCCTGGCGGAGGTGATGGCCTTCCGCCGCGACTGGCAGCGGCAGATGCACGAGGCCGGCTGGGCCGGGATCTCCTGGCCCCAGGAGTACGGCGGCCGCGGCGCGACGCTGATCGAGCAGGCGATCTTCGCCGGGGAGATGGCCCGGGCCGAGGCGCCCAGCCCGGCCAACGTGCTCGGCCTTGCGATGGGCGGCCCGGTGGTGATCGCTCACGGAACCGAGGAGCAGAAGCAGCGCTACCTCGAGCCGATCCTCTCCGCCGGGGAGATCTGGTGCCAGGGGTTCTCCGAGCCCGAGTCCGGCTCCGACCTCGCCTCGCTGAAGACGAAGGCGGTCAAGGACGGCGACGAATGGGTGGTCACCGGGCAGAAGGTCTGGACCACGTTCGCCCAGTACGCGAAGTGGTGCATGCTGGTCGCCCGCACCGACCCCGACGCCCCCAAGCACCAGGGCCTCACCTACTTCCTGATGGACATGGAGCAGCCCGGCGTGGAGGCCAAGCCGCTGGTCCAGATAACCGGCGAGGGCGAGTTCAACGAGGTCTTCATCGAGGAAGCCCGGGTCCCCGACGCGAACGTGATCGGCGGGGTCGGCAACGGCTGGTCGGTGGCGATCACGACGCTGATGAACGAGCGCGCCGGGCTCGCCTTCGCCGCGATCGCCCAGATCGCCAACAGCCTCAAGCGGCTCGGCGAGCTGGCCGGCGAGACCCGCGCGAACGGCGGCTCGGCCGCCGAGGACCCGGTCTACCGGCAGCGGATCGCCCAGCTGCACATCGAGGCCGAGGCGATGAGGCTGAACGGATACCGCGGCCTGACCAAGACGATGCAGTCGGGCGTCCCCGGCCCCGAGGGCTCGCTCGGCAAGTGGCAGTGGTCCGACATCAACCAGGGGATCGCCGAGCTGGCGCTCGACGTCGAGGGCGGCTACGCGGCGCTCGAACGCGGCGCCGAGCATGCGATCGCCGGCGGCGCCTGGCAGTACTCGTTCCTCCGTTCGCGGGCCAACTCGATCGAGGGCGGCACCACCGACATCCTCAAGAACATCATCGCCGAGCGGGTGCTCGGCCTGCCGAAGCTGCGCTGAGGGGCAACGTGTACTTCGACCTCACCGACGAGCAGCAGGCGATCCGCTCCACGGCGCGCGAGTTCCTCGCCGCCCGCTACCGCTCGGAGCGGATCCGCGAGCTGGTCGAGAGCGAGCACGGCTTCGAGCAATCGGACTGGGAGGAGATGGCCGAGCTGGGCTGGCCCGGGTTGGCGCTGCCCGAGGAGTGGGGCGGGCAGGGCCTCGGCGCCGTCGACCTGGCCGTTCTGTTCGAGGAGATGGGCTACGCGCTGGCGCCCTCGCCGCTGCTCTCCAACACGATCGTCGGCCTCGCCCTGGCGCGCTGCGGCAGCGACGAGCAGCGCGAGCGCCGCCTGCGGCCGCTGGCGAGCGGGGAGCTGCGCGGCGCTCCAGCACTCTGGGACGCCGGCTCGACCGCGGCGCCTGGCGGCCACTCGATGGAGGCGAGCGGGGACGGCGACGGCGTCGTCCTTGACGGCGAGAAGGTGCTGGTGCTGGACGCGGCGAGCGCCGACTTCCTGATGGTCGTGACCGCCGATGGCAGCCGGCATCTGGTCGACCGTGGGGCGGCCGGCGTCAACGTGACCGCCGAACCGTCGCTCGACCCGACCCGCCGCCTGCACTCGGTGCGCTTCGAGGGCGTGCGCGTCGCCCCCGAGGACACGATGCCCGCCCCGGGCGAGGACTACTGGCCGGTCTTCGACCGGCTCTGCGTGGCGCTGGCGGCCGAGTCGACCGGGGTGGCCCAGCGGGCTATGGAGATGGCCGTCTCCTACGCCAAGGAGCGCGAACAGTTCGGCCGCCCGATCGGCTCCTATCAGGCCGTTTCGCACCGTTGCGCCCAGATGCTGCTCGAGGTCGAGAACTCGCGCTCGGTCGTCTACGGCGCCGCCTGGGCGGCTGAGGCGGAGCCGGAGTCGTTGCCCCTGGCCGCCTCGATGGCGAAGGCCTACGCCTCCGACGCCGGCTGGCGGGTTCCGCATGCCTCGATTCAGGCACACGGCGGGATCGGCTTCACCTGGGAGCACGACCTGCACTTCTTCCTGAAGCGAGGCAAGGCGAACGCGGCGCTGTTTGGCGACGCCAAGTGGCACCGCGAGCGGGTCGCCGATGCCGTCCTCGCCGAGACGGGCGCGGCGGTCCCCGCCTGAGCTGGAGGGATCGGTCGGGCGATGAGCGCATTGGACCGTATCTCGGTCGCCGCGATCGGGATGACGGTCGCCGACCTCGAGGCGGAGGCGAAGCGGGCCGAAGCGGCCGGGGTCGAGTGCGTCTGGGCGCCGGAGCTGTTCCGCTCCTCGATGACCCAGGCCGCCTATCTGGCCGCCCGCACCGAGAAGATCGGCATCGCCACGGGGATCGCCTGGGCCTTCACCCGCAGCCCCTTCATCCTCGCCGTCTCGGCGCTCGACGTAGACGAGATGTCGGGCGGGCGCTTCCGGCTCGGCCTCGGCTCCGGGGTCAAGCGCCTCAACGAAACCTGGCACAACGCCTCCTACGGCCGCCCGGCGCCGCACCTGCGCGAGACGGTCGAGGCGACGCGGCTGATCATGGGCCAGGCCGGGGCGGGCGAGCCGATCCGTTTCGCCGGCTCCTACTACGACATCGACATCAAGGGTTGGATCCGGCCCCACCCGGCAGCGCGCGAGGCGGTGCCGATCTACACCGCCGGCGTGCAGGGCGGCATGTGCCGGATGGCCGGCGACGTCGCCGACGGGCTGATCGGGCACCCGATCCAGAGCCTGCGCTGGATCGACGAGGTGGTCGTCGCCTCCTTCGAGCAGGGGCTGCGCCGCTCCGGCCGCGAGCGCGGCGACTTCGACTACCTGCCGACCGTCTGCTGTGCGATAGACGACGACGAGGCGCGGGCGGTCGACATGGCCCGCCGCACGATCGCCTTCTACGCGACCGTGAGGACCTACATGCCGCTCTGGGAGCTGCACGGCTTCTCCGACAACGCGGTCGCCGCCGGCGAGGCGTTCCGCCGCGGCGACCTGGCCGCCGTCCCGGCCGCGATCAGCGACGAGATGGTCGACGTCTACTGCGCCGCCGGGCCGCTCGACAAGGTTCGCGCCCGGGTCGAGGCGACCGCCGAGCGGGCCGACGGCCTCTTCCTCACTCCCCCCACCTACTTCATCTCACCCGAGGAGCTGGGCGAGTACCAGAGCCGCCTGATCGACGCCTTCGGCCCGGCGGCCTGAGCGGTCCAGCTCGATGCGCAGGCCGTCGCCTCGCCAGCGACTCGATCGGGAAGGCGATGTCCTCGCCCGGGTGCGGGCGATCCCGCCGGGGCGGGTACGGAGCTACGGGGACGTCTCGCCCGGCGCGCCGCGCTTCGCCGGCTCTGTCCTCTTCGGCAGCGCCGAGCCCGAGCTGCCCTGGTGGCGCGTCGTCCGCGCCGACGGCTCGCTCGCCAAGGGCGCCAGGCAGCGCCGCCACCTGGTCGCCGAGGGAGTCCCCTTCCGCGGCGAAAAGGTCGACATGCGGGTTGCCCGGCTGATCTGAGCGCCATCCCCGCTCGTCGACTACTCCTCGCGCGGGGTGATGCGGTAGACCGAGACGACCTCGGCCTGGTGCGCCTCGGGGTGCACGACGTAGGCGCTGGGACCGCCGCCGAACCAGCCGGAGGCTTCGTTGTTGCCGACGAAGACGCCGGGGTGGTGGCGCCCCTCGCCGTCCTCCACCCAGACCTTGTCGCTCTCCTTGAAGCCGTGCTCGATCGCGTCGTCGCTCTGCTGGCTCACGGGCGAAGCGTAAACGTTTGGGTTGCGCGTCCATCCCGATCAGGACTAGGATCGTTTCGCTCGTCCTTCTCCTCTGGAGGTGTTGAGATATGCATGAGGATTCCTGGCCGAAGGTCGGTGCGTCGATGGGGATCGTCGCCGCCGTCCTGCTCATCCTGGGTTTCGTTCTGGGGCCGAGTGGCACCCCACCCGGTTTCGGGGACAGCGCGGGCGAAGTCCGAGAATTCATCCTCGACAACCACGGCAAGCTGCAGACGACGATCGCCCTGGGGTTCGCGACGCTCGTCGCTTTAGCCTGGTTCCTGGGCAGCGTCTTCTACCGGCTGCGCGCCGCCGAGCCCTCCGCCCGGCTGTCGGCGGTTGCGCTGACCGGAGGGGTGGCGCTGATCGCGGCGGCGCTGGGGGGGCTGAGCGCCGAGGCCGCTGCCCTCTACCATGCCTCGACCCTGGGTGCCGACTCGGTCCAGTCGCTCTGGGACCTCAGCGTCTTCGCCTACCTCTTCGTCTTCGTCGGTTTCGCGGTGCTCGCCGCGGCGACCGGGGCGCTGGGGATCCGCGCCAAGGCCGTCCCGAACGCGGTCTGCTTCTACAGCGTGATCGTCGCCATCTACTCGTTCGTGGTCGGCCTGGTCGGCTCGTTCAGCGAGAGCGGCGTCTTCTCGCCCGCTGACGGAGCGCTTGGCCTGATCGCCTTCCTCGGCATCATCGTCTGGCTGCTGGCGATGGGGGCGACTCTGGTCAGGGAGCCGCGCGCACCCGATCTCGGGGGACGAGGTTAGGCGGGGAGGGCGGAGACGAACCGCTCGAAATCGGCCATATCGGTGACCGCTGGCCCGTGGCCGGGGAGGATCGTCGCCGGGTTCAGATCGGCGAGCTTGCGGATCGAGCGGCGGTTCTCGGCCGGGTCGTAGGTGAAGATCTCCGGCGGCTCCTTGATCCCAGGCAGTCCCGTCGCGTAGCTCATGTTGCGGATCACGTCGCCGCAGATCGCGACCCGGTCGGACTCGCGGAAGTAGATCACCTCGCCGCGCGCGTGACCCGGCGCGTGCACGACCCGGAAGCCGGCGACCTCGTCGCCCTCGTTCAGCACCCGCTCCACCTCGTGGGGCGGGCCCTCCCAGGCGGCCTTGATGATCCGGTTGACCGGGTGGCCGCGGTGCGCCTCCTGGACCGGCCGGCGGCCCTCCATCGCGTCGACGTCGTCGGCGTGGCAGGCGAGCGGCACGCCCCGCGCCTCGCAGACGTCCTTGGCGACGCCCTGGTGGTCTGGGTGGACGTGGGTCAGCGCGACCATCGACAGCTCGCGGCCCTCGAGCTCGGCGAAGACCCGGCGCCGGTCCCAGCGGCGGCCGGCGTCGATCAGCACGTCCTCGGCGAGGTAGATGTTGATCGTCGGCGTCGGCAGCTCCTTGAGGCGTCGGACGCCGGACGCCAGGCTCTTCATCGCTGCCCGATGCCCATCGTGCCGCGCGGGTCGCCGCTGTGCTCTGCGAGGTCCTCCAGCTCGGCGATCTTGCGCTCGCCTTCGACCCGGGCGGGGTGGCCGGCGGGCAGCGGCTCGATCAGCCGCCGGATGCGGTTGCGCACCTGCAGCGCGAAGTGGGGGGTCGACGGGCCGGCGAGGGCGCGGATGTCCTCGGCGGTCAGCTCGTGGTCCACGCCCAGCAGCGCCGGGCTCTCGGCCTCGCTCAAGGTTCCCCTCCGATCTTGGCCAGCGCGGCCAGCTCGTCGATTTCGCCCTGCTGGCCCACCTCGATCTGCCTCTGGTCTCCGATCACCCACACGTGGTTGTAGAAGGCGCGCGTCGGGTCCGTGGTGTAGCCCGGCTTGACATCGAGCAGGTAGCCGCGCAGCGCACCGGGAAGCCTAGCGGCGTCGTCGGTGAGCAGCAGCGGCCCCCAGGCGCCGGAGGCCGAGAGCGCCGCTGCGGCGGCAGCGTCGAGCGGCTCGCCGGAGCGCGCGACGACGAAGCCGTGGCCCGGGTCGTTGACGTTCCAGCCGAAGCTGCCGTTCGCGTAGCGGGCCAGTTCGATCGCGTTGGCGACCGGGTCCTCGCCGGAGACGCGGTGCACGCTGCCGGCGATCTTGGCGATCTCGCGGACCACCTGCGAGGAGATCGCCGTGGAGGGCCCGAGCACGTAGACGGGCGCCTGCGGATGGCGCTTCAGGGCCGCGGCGGTCGCCTTCGGCAGCGCCTTGGTGCCGCTGAACAGGACCGGATCGCCGGAGCGCGCCGCCCAGGCGGCGGCGGGCATCGCGAAGGCGGGCTGCGCGGCGGGGACGACGACGACGTGCTTGGGGGGGGCGCCGAACAGCCTGTCGCGCAGGGCGGCGATCGCCGCCGCGCCGGCGGCGCCGGTCGCCCCGATCTCGGTCGTCTTCAAGCCCCTGGGCGCGGCTGCGGCGCCGAGGACGAACGCCTGGGCACCCCGCGTCTGCTTGCTGCCCGGCGGGTCGAGTGCGTCGAGGGCCTGCGCGCTCGCCTCCGGGAGCCCGCCGGCTTCGGAGACCAGGAGCGGCGCCCCGAGCGGCGGGGCCATCAGCGC
>Ga0210144_1000324_pt1 | contig 27122 bp, 28 predicted proteins | sample Muzzi_PWA_D2_FD_185532 | JGI IMG/M metagenome (GOLD analysis project Ga0210144, IMG submission 185532) | Wetland microbial communities from San Francisco Bay, California, USA, that impact long-term carbon sequestration - Muzzi_PWA_D2 (SPAdes) | ecosystem: Environmental > Aquatic > Marine >...
CGCGCCCTGTTCGCCGACGCGATCGCCGACCGCCTGCAGCCCCTCACCTTCCTCGACCTCGACCGCGAGCGGGTCGAGGCCGAGCTGAAGCGGATGGCGGCGGGCGGGCGCAGCGGTCCCCATGCCGAGAACATCCTGCGGGAAGCCGGCGTCGTCGCCGCGAGGCCGCACTGATGGCCGAGCAGCGCGTCCGCTTCTACCAGGTCGGCAGCTTCGCCGCCGGCAACCGCCTGCTCGATCCCGAGCAGCGCACCGTGCAGGCGCGGATGGACCGCTCCAACACCCTCACCTCCGGCCACCGGGCCTGCCAGGGCTGCGGCGAGGCGCTCGGCGCCCGCTACGCGCTCGACGCGGCGATGCGGGCCACCGAGGGCAAGCTGATCGCCGCCAACGCGACCGGCTGCCTGGAGGTCTTCTCGACCCCGTTCCCGGAGTCCTCGTGGCAGATGCCCTGGATCCACTCGCTGTTCGGCAACGCGCCCGCGGTGGCCAGCGGGGTCGCCGCGGCGCTGCGCGCGAAGGGGCGCGAGGACGTGCGCGTGGTCGGCCAGGGAGGCGACGGCGGCACCGTCGACATCGGCTTCGGCTGCCTCTCGGGGATGTTCGAGCGCGGCGACGACGTGCTCTACATCTGCTACGACAACGAGGCCTACATGAACACCGGCGTGCAGCGCTCCGGGGCGACGCCGCCGGCCGCGCGGACCGCCAACACGAAGCCGATCGGCCCGGACCACCCCGGCAACGAGTTCGGCCAGGGCAAGGACATGCCGCGGATCGCGATGGCGCACGGGATCCCCTACGTCGCCACCGCGACGGTGGCCGACCTGCACGACCTCGAGCGCAAGGTCGAGCGGGCGATGGAGCTCCACGGCGCCCGCTACCTGCACGTCTTCGTCCCCTGCCCGCTCGGCTGGGGGGCGGAGGCGGCGGACACGGTGAAGCTGGCTCGCCTGGTCGTCGAGAGCGGCCTCTTCCCGGTCTTCGAGGCCGAGCGCGGCGAGGTGGTCGGTGTCTCGAAGATCCGCCGCCAGGTCCCGGTCGAGGAGTACCTGCGCCCGCAGCGCCGCTACGCGCACCTGTTCGGCGACCCGCCGCGGACCGACGTGCTCGAGCGCCTCCAGGGGATCGCCGACGCCAACATCCGCCGCTACGGCCTGCTTCCCGATGGCGCAGCCGACATTGACCCCGCTGGAGCAGGGCAAGCGTCCGATGCGGGAGAGGGCTCGTGATGGAGAAGCCCTACGCGATCACGCTTGACGTCGGCTCGAGCCTCGCCAACAAGACCGGGAGTTGGCGCACCGAGCGGGCGGTCTACGTCGACCGGCTGCCACCCTGCAACGACGCCTGCCCGGCCGGCGAGAACATCCAGGCCTGGCTGTACGAGGCCGAGGAGGGGGACGGGGGCTACGAGCGCGCCTGGCGCAAGCTGGTCGAGGACAACCCGCTGCCGGCGATCATGGGCAGGGTCTGCTACCACCCCTGCGAGACCGCCTGCAACCGGGCGCAGCTCGACGAGGCGGTGGGGATCCACTCGGTCGAGCGCTTCCTCGGCGACGAGGCGATCCGCGCCGGCTGGCAGATCGAGGTCGACGCCGAGCCGAGCGGCAAGCGCGTGCTGGTGGTCGGCTCCGGCCCGTCCGGCCTTTCCGCCGCCTACCACCTGACCCGGCTCGGCCACGAGGTGACCATCCACGAGGCGGGCTCGCTGCCGGGCGGGATGATGCGCTTCGGCATCCCCAGCTACCGCCTGCCCCGCGACGTGCTGGAGGCCGAGGTGGGGCGCATCTTCGACCTCGGCGTCGGCCTCGAGCTGAACACGACGGTCGAGAACGTGCTCGACTCGATGCGCGACGGCGGCTTCGACGCCGCCTTCCTCGCGGTCGGCGCCCACATCGGCCGCCGCGCCTATGTGCCGGCGGGCGAGGCGGATCGGATCGTCGACGCGGTCTCGCTGCTGGAGAGCATGGAGGGCGAGGAGCGGCCTCAGCTGGGGCGCCGGGTGGCCGTCTACGGCGGCGGCGACACGGCGATGGACGCGGCGCGGACGGCGAAACGGCTGGGGGCGACCGACGCGGTGGTCGTCTACCGGCGCACCCGGGAGCGGATGCCGGCCCACGACGTCGAGGTCGAGGAGGCGGCGGAGGAGGGCGTGGAGATGCGCTGGCTCTCGACCGTCGACCACTTCGAGGACGGCAAGCTGCGGCTCGAGCGGATGGAGCTGGACGACTCGGGGTTCCCGCAGCCGACCGGCGAGTTCGATGAGCTGGAGGCCGACTCGCTGGTCCTCGCGCTTGGCCAGGAAGCGGACCTGAGGCTGCTCGAGGGCGTGCCGGGGATCGAGGTCGCTGACGGCGTCGTCCAGGTCGGCCCGAACATGATGACCGGCCACGAGGGGATCTTCGCCGGCGGCGACATGGTCCCGGCCGAGCGCACCGTCACGGTCGGCGTCGGCCACGGCAAGCGGGCGGCCCGCAACATCGACGCCTGGCTGCGCGGCGTCGACTTCAAGCGGCCGCCGAAGCATGCGTTGGCCGGCTTCGACACGCTCAACACCTGGTACTACTCGGATGCGCCCCGCACCGTGCAGCCGGAGCTGGAGGCGGCGCGCCGGGCGTCCAGCTTCGCCGAGGTGGTCGCCGGCCTCGACGAGAAGAGCGCCCTGTTCGAGGCGCGTCGCTGCCTCTCCTGCGGCAACTGCTTCTCCTGCGACAACTGCTACGGCGTCTGTCCCGACAACGCCGTGATCAAGCTTGGCGAGCCGGGCGAGCGCTACGAGATCGACCTCGACTTCTGCAAGGGCTGCGGCCTCTGCGTGGCCGAGTGCCCCTGCGGTGCGATCGAGATGGTGCCGGAGGAAATTTAGGTTCTAGCCACTCAATTGTTCGATTGAGCGCGCCACACGCGCGCTCGCGCCCGGCAGGGTCCGGGCATGGGAGAACGCAGGGAGCAGGGTCAGGCGCTGCTGCTGGCGATCGGCGGCGCCTTCGCGCTGATCGTCGCGGCGCTGGCGCTGGTCGCGATCGCCGGGGCGATCACCGGCAAGGGGCGGGTGCAGCGGGCGGCCGACCTGGCGGCGATCTCAGCGGCGCGCTCGATGCGCGACGACCTGCCACGCCTGCTGGCGCCACCGACCCTGCCGAACGGCCTGCCGAACCCGGCCCACATCGAGAAGGCCGCCTACCTAGTGCGGGCCCGCACGGCAGCGCGCCAGGCGGCGAGGGCTAACCAGGTCGGCGCGAGGCGACTGCGGGTCTCCTTCCCCGACCGGGCCTCGTTCGCGCCGCTGCGCGTCGAGGCGGCGGTGACGGGCAGCCTAGAGGTGCGCGGCGAGCGGCCCGCGGTCGAGGCCTCGGCCGTCGCCGAAGCCGCCGCGCCGGCGAGCGGCGCCGGATCGATGCCGGCGATCGCGAGCGGCGGCGGCTACAGCGGCCCGCTGGTCTACCGCCAGGGCCACGGTATGCGGCCCGACGTCGCCGTCGCCTTCGACCGCATGGCGGCCGCGGCGGCGGGCGGGGGCGTCTCGCTGATCGTCAACTCGGCCTTCCGCTCCGACGCCGAACAGGCGGCGCTGTTCGCCGCCCACCCCGACCCGCGCTGGGTGGCGCCGCCCGGCCACTCGCTGCACCGCTGCGCGACCGAGCTCGACCTCGGGCCCGAATCGGCTTACGGCTGGCTGGCTGCCAACGCGTCGCGCTTCGGCTTCGTCCAGCGCTACAGCTGGGAGGCCTGGCACTACGGCTACACGGCGGGTCCGCCGCCCTGCTCACAGGCCGGCAACGCGATCGGCGCCGGCGGGGGAGACGGCGCCGTCGCCGGTTCCGCCGGCCTGCCCTCCTTCGCGCCGGCCCGCTTCCGCGCCCCCCTGCTGCGCGCCGCCGCGCGCTGGAACGTCTCCGCGGCGCTGCTCGCCGCGCAGCTGATGGCCGAGTCGAACTTCAACCCGTTCGCCGTCTCGCCGGCCGGCGCCCAGGGCATCGCCCAGTTCATGCCCTCGACCGCCGCCTCCTACGGACTCCGCGATCCCTTCGACCCGGTCGAAGCGATCGACGCCCAGGCCCACCTGATGTCGGACCTGATCCGCCGCTTCGGTTCCCCGCAGCTCGCCCTCGCCGCCTACAACGCCGGCCCGGCCCCGGTCGAAGCCTGCCACTGCGTCCCGGCGATCCCCGAGACGACCGCCTACGTGAGCCGCATCCTCGCCCTGCTCGGCGGCGCCGGCGCGCTGGTCGCGCCGAGCTTCGAAGTGAGGCTGGTGGCGTGAGCGGGCTTTGATGCATGTGAATGCTAGAATGCATCAGCCCATGCGGACGACGGTCGAGCTCAGCGATCGCACCTACACCCGCCTCAGGGCGAAGGCGGCGGAACGGGGCATGCGCGGCTTCTCGGCGATCGTCGAGGAGGCGTTGGAGCGCTTCCTCGACCAAGGTGGCGAGGACGATCTTGCCCGCGCCCTTGCGGAGGCCGAGGGGGCCTGGAGCGCGAGCGACGTCGAAGAGTGGGAGCGGGCGCGCGAGGAGGCGTGGGCGACTTGGCCGGCGGACCGGTACTCGACTCCGACGTCCTGATCGACTACCTGCGCGGCGCCGGGCCGGGTCTCGATCTCGTTCGGGGCCTGATCTACGGGGGCGGCTACCGGGTGACGGCCGTGACCGCGTTCGAGCTGGCGCTCGGGCGCTCCTACCGCGAGAACCCACGGCCGGTTCACGCCCTGCTTGCCGCTCCGTTGCTGACGCTGACCCGAAAGGCGGGCCTGCGGGGCGGCGCGCTGCTGGGCGAGCTGCGGGGCGGTGGCGAGGCGATCGACGTCCGCGACGCGATGCAGGCCGGCATCTGCCTCGAGACCGGCATGGTGTTGATAACCCGGAACGTCTCGCATTTCGAGCGTGTTCCCGAACTGCATGTCTGCCACCCGGCCGCGTGGTCGCCGCCCGTCTAGCGGACCAAGGAAGCCCTTGCCGTGAAGCGCTCGCAGGGTGTCCAGCTCGGTCGACCACGATCGTTGCCGATCGACATCAGAGAGATGATCGTCCTCGAGCGAGAGTCCGGGGAGACGCTGACTGCAATTGCAGAGGGGGCTGAACCACGATGGTGTAGCCACGACCCAGGGCGGCGCCCGGTGGTGGCCGTCGACGGTGCGGGCCGTTCTGTCAAACACTTAAGCGCTGTAGATGCACGGCTGCCGAACCAGCCGGGATTGGCCACGTTCCCACACGCGCGCGCGTGTGTGTTCATGGTGGCTCAATGTGGCGCGAAGGTATACAGAGAAGTACGGGGGGTGCGGGGCTCGCCCACTCCCCACTCCCCCAGGGGGTGTCAGACGGACTCAGGAACATTCCGCGCAGGGGCTCGGCCTGACCGGGGAGAGCCGGGCCTGACACTCATGCGCGCGTTTTCTTTGCTCACCGCGGCGCGGGGGCGCTGGCTCAGACCAAACGGCCAAGTCGTCTCTCGTCGTGGCTCTCCCCGCCCGAGCCTCATGGGGGCAGGGCCTTGAGTCGTCGGCGTACGGCGCGGCGTACGGCGCCGGGCAGCTCGCGAAAAAGCCCGCGAATGCCCGGAGGTCCGCCGAACATTTCGGGATGCACCATTGGGCGGATTCCGGGCCCTCCAAGACCCGCGGCTCGGTCAGTCCTCGCGAAGATCCCGATGTTCTGCCGGTACCACACGGGCACTCGCAGGTCGTCCCAAATCTGCGGTCGGATTAGGTCAAAGCCGACGTAGTCGTGCCGCCCGAAGAGTTCGGCCCAGTAATCCGGCCACTGCTCATTGAGATGGTTCGTTCCTCCTTGTCCGGGGATCGCGGCCGAGAAGACTATGAGCGGCGCGAGTCTCACGAGCGACTCCACAAAATCCTCCGCCGACTCTGGCGGTAGATGCTCGGCGACCTCAAGAGTCATCGCGACATCGAACTGGCGGTCAATCTCAAAGGGCTGGGAGAGGTTGCGCCGCGCAAAGTTCTCAACTGGAATCTGCAATTGCGCTGCATCGATCCATTTCCCGTCGATACCCAAGAAGTCCTCAACTCCGAGATTGCGAAAGGCATTGAGCCACTGCCCGCTGGCACAACCAACGTCAACGATGCTCTTGGGCTGGGCGATCTCGACGATTAGGGGCGCCACTATTGGTGCGGCCATTTCCGCCGTGCGGTCGATCCCTTCGTAATAGGCCGCGTCGTAGGACACCCCCGTACCCATAAGGCGAAAGGATTCTACAGAGCAACCCCCATAGCGGCCAGTACGTCCAGAAACCGGGCTTTGGATTTGCCCCCTTCGCCGCATCCCAGGCCAAGCCTACTACTCCTCCGTTGTCTTCCGTGAGGTTCGGGACCTAAGGCCTCGGTCTTCGCCTCGGCCTCCCACAATGGAGATGCCAAGGCTCTCTTGAGGTTCGAGATCGCGCGGTGCACGCGCGGTGATTGGCGTACTCCTGGGAGGCCTGGCACTACGGCTACACGGCGGGTCCGCCGGCCTGCCCTCCCTCCCGCCGGCCCGCTTCCGCGCCCCCCTGCTGCGCGCCGCCGCGCGCTGGAACGTCTCCGCGGCGACTGCGGCGGCAACCTGTCTAGACTGCGGCCGATGGCAATCGTCGAGGTACAGGACGTCGAGGGGATGCAGTCGCTGCTCGGCGAGGAGATCGGGCCAAGCGAGTGGCGCACCGTGACCCAGCAGGACATCGACACCTTCGCCGAGATCTCGGGCGACGACCAGTGGATCCACGTCGACGTCGAGCGGGCGAAGAAGGAGAGCCCCTTCGGGACGACGATCGCGCACGGCAACCTGACTCTTTCCCTGGTCGACGGCTTCCGCAAACGGATGATCTCCTCGAGCGGCTTCGCGCTCGGCATCAACTACGGCTGGAACAAGGTCCGCTTCCCGGCCCCCGTTCCCGCCGGAAGCCGAGTCCGCGCCCGCGCCGAGGTCGTCTCGGCCGACGAGGTCGGCGGCGGCTGGTGGCAGGTCGTCACCCGCTTCACCCTCGAGGTCGAGGGCTCCGAGAAGCCCTGCTTCGTCGGCGACAGCGTCACGCGGGTGATGGCGTCGGCTGGCTGACGGTTCGCTGGGCGCTAGCGGTCAGGCCGACGAACCCGTCGAGCGCCGGCAGCGCGAGCCGCAGGCGCCCACCGGCCTACTTCTTGACGACCAGCGTCCCTTCCATCCCCGCTTCGCGGTGGCCGGGCACGGTGCAGTAGTAGGTGTAGGTGCCGGGCCCGAGTTCGACCGTGGTCGAGGTCGCGCTTTCGGCGATCAGTTCCGTTTTGCCGACCTCTTCACCGTTTTCGTTTTCGATCGCGACGTCGTGGGTGAGGCCCTGCGGGTTCGTGAAGTCGACGGTCACCTTGCCCGACTGGGCGTCGACTTCGGTGGTCGTGTAGGCGAGGCCGCCGCTCGGGTCGGCTTCGAGTTCGACGGTGGATCCGCCCCCTCCGCCGCCGGACTTTTCGCCACCTTCCGCCGCCCCGGCGTTCGTTTCGCCGCCTTCCGTGGTCGTCGTCGTCGTGTTCGAGCTGCTCCCGCAGGCGGCGAGGGCAACGGAGGCGAGGGCGAGGGCGAGCAGGGCGGCGAGCTTCCTCATCGGCGAATCCTTTCGATTGAAAAGCAAGGCTCAGAAAGACTGTAGCTCGGATACGCGCTGGGTCGGGCCGCGGTTCAGCGACCCTTGAACTCGGGCGTCTCGCCGCCGAAGAAGGCGGTCGCGCCGCTGGCCAGGTCCTCAGTGGCCATGCTGTCGGCAATCCCGTGCCGCTCCAGCTGCAGGTGCTCGGTGAGGCCGTTCTCGATGCTCACGGCGGTCAGCCGTTTCGACATCTTCACGTAGTAGGGCGCCTTCGCGGCAAGCTCTGTCGCCCTGGCGCGCGCCCGGTCCAGCAGCTCCTCCGGCCCGGCGACCTCGCTGACGAGCCCCTCGGCGAGCGCTTGCTCGGCGTTCATGTTGGGGTCCTCGAGGAGGATTTCCAGCGCTCGGCTGGGACCGACGACGCGCGGCAGGAAGTAGGTCATTCCCCCGTCCGGCGAGGCGCCGATGCGGCCGTAGGCGCAGGCCAGGAACGCCTTCTCGGAGGCGATCCGGATGTCGCAGGCGAGCGCCAGCGAGAAGCCCGCCCCGGCGGCTGGCCCGTTCACCGCGGCGACCACCGGGTAGGGGATGCGGCGCAGATCGACGATCGCCGTGTGCAGCGCCTCGGCGCCGCGCCGCACCTGCGCCGGCAGGTCGATCGACTCGTCTTCGACCCCGGCCTTGAATTCGTTGATGTCGCCGCCCGAGGAGAACGCCGGGCCGGCGCCGGTGACGATCAGCCCCCGCAGCGGCGCCTGGTCGGCGAGCCAGGCGAAGGCGGTGCCCAGGTCGAGGATCAACTCCGCATTCATCGCGTTGAAGCTGTCGGGCCGGTCGAGGGTGAGGGTGCCGATCTCGCCGTCGACCTCGATCCGCAGCGTGTTCAGCTCGGGTGGGTTCATGGACGGGAACCCTACCCTGTGACGAGATGACCGACAGGACCGCCGATCTGCCCGACTCCCCCGGTGTCTATCTCTTCCATGACGCCGAGGGGGAGCTGCTCTACGTCGGCAAGGCTCGCTCGATCCGCAAGCGGGTCGCCTCCCACTTCTCCGGCGGCGAGGCGCGTCTTACCTCCCGGGTGGAGCGGATCGACTTCCTGGTCACCGCCAACGAGGCTGAGGCGCTGCTCGCCGAGCAGAGCTTCATCAAGCGCCACAGGCCGCGCTTCAACATCCGCCTGCGCGACGACAAGTCCTACCCCTACGTCTGCGTCAGCCTCGACGAGGACTACCCGCGCGTCTACTTCACCCGCGAGCGCCACCGCGCCGGTCGCGCCTACTTCGGGCCCTTCTCGAGCGCCAAGCGGGTGCGGGAGACGCTCGACCTGCTCGGTCGTCTCTTCCAGTTCCGCACCTGCGAGGGCCCCGAGCCCGGCCGCCGCTCCGGCAGCCCCTGCCTCGACTACTACATAAAGCGCTGCGGGGCGCCCTGCGTCGGCTACGTCGGCCGCGAGGAGTACCGGCGCAACGTCGAGGCGATCGTCGACTTCCTCTCCGGCCGCTACCGGCAGGTGGAGGACGACGAGCAGGCGAAGATGGAGGGGGCGGCGGCGGCGCACGAGTTCGAGCGCGCCGCCCTGCACCGCGACCGGCTGAAGGCGATCCGCTCGCTGTTCGAGCGCCAGCGGGTGGCCGGAGGCTCGGTCGGCACCGCCGACCTGATCGGGGTGGCCACCGAGGGGGCCGACGCCAACGCCCAGGTCTTCCAGGTGCGCGACGGCATCCTCGCCGAGCGGCAGAACTTCTACCTCGACAACCAGGCCGAGCGTGAGCCCGCAGAGGTGGCCGAGGAGTTCATCGGCCAGTACTACTCGGCCTCGCCGGCGATGCCGCGCACGATCGTCGTCGGCCCCTACCTGCGCGACCGCGCCGAGCTGCTGGCGGCGGCGCTGGGCGAGCGCCGCGGTTCGCCGGTCGAGGTGCGGGTCGCGGAGCGCGGCGACAAGAGGCGGCTGCGCGAGCTTGCCGAGCGCAACGCCCGCCTCGCGCTCGACCAGGACCGGCTGCGGCGCGAGCACCGCCGCCAGCGCCGGGTCGACTCGCTCGCCGACCTGCGCGAGGCGCTTGGGATGGAGGAGCTGCCGATCCGCATCGAGGGCTTTGACGTCTCCAACCTGGGCGGCGAGCACACCGTCGCCTCGATGGTCGTCTTCGAGGGCGGCGCGACCAAGAAGTCCGACTACAGGAGGTTCAGGGTGCGCGACCCGCGTCGCGAGGGGTCCGACGACTTCGCTTCCATGGAGGAGGTGTTGAACCGGCGCGTCAGCCGCTACCTCGAGCAGGCCGACCTCTCGCCGCACGACGGCAAGCGCGACGAGAGCTTCGCCTCGCTGCCGGCTCTGGTCGTGATCGACGGTGGCAAGGGCCAGCTCGCCGCCGGGATGCGCGCCCTGCGCCCCCTCGCGGAGCGCCGCACGACGGTCGTCTCGCTGGCCAAGCGCGAGGAGGAGGTCTACGTCCCCGGCCGCTCGGCGCCGATCGACCTCGCCCCCGACTCGGAGGCCTCGAAGCTGCTGCAGCGGGTCCGCGACGAGGCCCACCGCTTCGCGATCGAGCATCACCGGGGGCGGCGCGACGAGGCGATGACCGAGTCGGTGCTCGACGGCCTGAGGGGCGTCGGACCGGCCCGCAAGCGCGCCTTCCTGCATCACTTCGGCTCGCCGGAGCGGTTCCTGGCGGCGAGCCGCGAGGAGCTGGAGGCAGTTCCGGGCGTGCCCGGCAAGCTGGCCCGCGAGATCCACGAGCAGCTGCACAGGATCGGCTAGCGGTGGATTTGGTCCTGATCACCGGTCACTCCGGCGCCGGCAAGTCGGAGGCGATCGCCGCCTTCGAGGACGGCGGCTACTTCTGCGTCGACAACCTGCCGCCACGGATGATCGGCAGCCTCGGCGAGCTGTTCCGCCACAAGGGCAGCGGCGTGGAGCGCGCCGCGGTGGTCTCCGACGTGCGCGGCGGCGACTACTTCGACGACCTCGTCCAGGTGCTCGACGAGCTGAACGCCGACGGCCTCGAGCCGACCCTGCTCTTCCTCGAGGCAGACGAGGAGACGCTGCTCGACCGCTACAAGGAGACGCGCCGCCGCCATCCGCTCGCCCCGGAAGGCAGGATCGTCGAGGGGATCCGCGCCGAGCGCGAGCTGCTCGTCCCGCTGCGCGCTCGCGCCGACGTGGTGATGGACACCAGCGACCTGACCGGCGCGCTGCTGCGGCGGCGGATCGCCGAGGAGATGCTGGGACACCACGGCGGCGGCAAGCTGGCGCTGACCCTGCTCACGTTCGGCTTCAAGAACGGACCGCCGCGCGACGCCGATCTCACCCTGGACGTCCGCTTCCTTCCCAACCCGCACTACGTCGACGAGCTGCGGCCGCTGACCGGGCTCGACGAGGCGGTGCGCGAGTACGTCGAGGCGGGGACGCAGGCGGGCGAGTTCTACGGCCGCCTGCTGCCGCTGCTGGAGTTCCTCGTCCCCGCCTACGTGGCCGAGGGCAAGAGCCACCTGACGATCGCGGTCGGCTGCACGGGCGGCCGCCACCGCTCGGTGACCGTCGCCGACCGAATCCGCCGGGCGCTGGAGCGGCGCGACGACGTGGTGGTGCGGGTCAAGCACCGCGACGTCGAGCCATAGAATCGATCGGCTTTGTCCGAGACTCCGACGCCCGTCATATCGGCCCGTGGCCTGCGCAAGAGCTACGGCGACGTCGAGGCGGTCCGCGGCATCGACCTCGATGTGCGGGCCGGCGAGGTCTTCGCCTACCTCGGCCCCAACGGCGCCGGCAAGACGACGACGGTCGAGATCCTCGAGGGATACCGGGACCGCAGCGGCGGCGAGGTGCGGGTGCTGGGCGAGGACCCCCGGCGGGCCGGCCGCGAGTGGCGGGAGCGGATCGGCATCGTGCTGCAGAGCTGCAGGCTCGATCCCTACCTGACGGTACGCGAGTCGCTTGCCCTCTACGCCGGCTACTACAGCGCCCCGCGGCCGATCGAGGATACGATCGAGCTGGTCGGCCTGGAGGGCAAGGCGGACGCCCGCGCCCGCAGCCTCTCCGGGGGGCAGCAGCGCCGGCTGGACGTCGGAATGGCGCTGATCGGCGACCCCGAGCTGCTCTTCCTCGACGAGCCGACGACCGGCTTCGATCCGTCGGCCCGGCGCCACGCCTGGGAGACGATCGCCGGCCTGCGCGAGCTGGGCAAGACGGTCTTCCTCACCACCCACTACATGGACGAGGCGCAGCGCCTCGCCGACCGGGTGACGATCATCTCCGCGGGCCAGGTGGTCGCGCGCGGCACGCCGGAGGACCTCGGCGACCGCGAGAGCCGGCCGGCGAAGATCACCTACCGCGAAGACGGTCGCGAGGTCGAGCTGGAGACGACGACGCCGGTGAGGACCCTGAACGAGCTGACCGGGCGGGCGCTCGCCGAGGGGCGCGAGCTGGAGGGCCTGGAGGTCAGCCGGCCCAGCCTCGAGGACGTCTACCTGGAGCTGACCGGTCAACCGTGAGCCTCGTCCTGCACCAGTTCCGCTTCGACCAGAAGGCCTTCTGGCGCAACCCGGCCTCGGTCTTCTTCACCGTCGCCTTCCCGGTGGTGCTGCTGGTCATCTTCGACGCCGTGTTCGGCAACCAGACGGTCGAAGTGAACGGGGGGATAAAGACCACGAACTATTACGTGCCGGCGATCATCACCCTCGCGGTGATCTCGGCGACGATGCAATCGCTGGCGATGTCGCTGGTGATCGCCCGCGAGGACGGCCGCCTGAAGCGCGGCCGCGGAACGCCGATGCCGCCCTGGGTGTTCATCGCCGGACGGATCGGCAACTCGATCGTCGTCGCCCTCCTTATGTTGGCCCTGATCGCGGCGATCGGCCGGATCGCCTACGGCGTTGCGATTCCCTGGAGCCACCTGCCCGAGATCGTTGCGGTGCTGGCGGTCGGGGCCGCCTCCTTCTGCTGCCTCGGCATCGCCCTGACCGCGGCGATCCCCAGCCAGGACGCCGCCGCGCCGATCGTCAACGCGTTGCTGCTGCCCCTCTACTTCCTCTCCGGCGTCTTCATCCCCGACGACCAGCTTCCGAGCGGCGTCATCCACTTCGCCGACGCCTTCCCGGTGCGGCACTTCTTCGAGGCCTTCTTCAACGCCTACCTGCCGGGCGGGGCCGGCCTCGAGTGGGGCAACCTCGCCGCGGTCGCCGCCTGGGGCGCGGTCGGGCTGCTGCTCGCGGTCCGCTACTTCCGCTGGACCCCGCGGGGCGGCTAGCGAAAGGCATCGGGCAGCGAGCCCGTATAGCCTCCCGGCCCCGATGCTGCACCACGTCCTCTTGGAGGTCTCGGACCTCGAGCGGAGCGCGTCGTTCTACGATGCCTTGCTCGCGCCGCTTGGCTGGCGGCGCCATTTCGAGCAGGACGGGACGGTCGGCTGGGGCATCGCCAAACCGGTCTTCTTCGTCGCCTCCCACCACTCGGCCACACCCGGCTTCGGGCTGCTCAGCTTCTCCGGCCTCGGGATCGTCGCCGTCAAAGCGGCGTGGGAGGCGGGGGTGCGGGCGGGCGGCAACGGCGTCGGCCAGCCCGGCGAGCGGCGCTCCTGCGGCTCCGGCTCCTACTCGGCATTCCTGCAGGACCCCGACGGATACGAAGTAGAGGTGACGGTCGGGGAGTGACCACTACGATCGTCCCAACACGAATCAGGAGGCAATGACTTCATGGCTGTGAAGGTCGGCATCAACGGCTTCGGCCGGATCGGGCGCAATCTCTTCCGCGCCGCCCACGCGGCGGGCGCGGACCTCGACTTCGTCGCCGTCAACGACATCACCGACCCGGCGACCCTCGCCCACCTGCTCAAGTACGACTCGATCCTGGGGCGCTTCCCGGGTGAGGTCGAGGCGGGGGAGGCTGCGATTTCGATCGACGGCAAGCCGCTCGAGGTGCTCTCCGAGCGCGACCCGGCGGCGCTGCCCTGGGCCGAGCTGGGCGCCGACGTGGTGATCGAGTCGACCGGCCTGTTCACCGGCCGCGAAGATGCCGCCAAGCACCTCGAGGCGGGCGCCAAGAAGGTGATCATCTCGGCCCCGGCCAAGGAACCCGACGTGACCGTCGCTCTCGGCGTCAACTTCGACAGCGACTACGACCGCGACGAGCACCGGATCATCTCCAACGCCTCCTGCACGACCAACTGCCTGGCGCCGCTGGCCAAGGTGATTCACGAGGAGTTCGGGATCGAGCAGGGGTTGATGACGACGATCCACGCCTACACCGCCGACCAGCGCCTCCAGGACATGCCCCACAAGGACCTGCACCGGGCGCGTGCTGCTGCGCTCAACCTGATCCCGACCACGACCGGCGCCGCGAAGGCAGTCGGCCTCGTGCTGCCGGAGCTGAACGGCAAGCTGAACGGCCTCGCGATGCGGGCGCCCGTCGCCACCGGCTCGGTCGTCGACCTGGTCTGCACCCTTGCCGGGCCGGCCTCGGCGGAGGAGGTCAACGCGGTGGCGAAGGCGGCCGCAGAGGGGCCGCTGAAAGGCATCCTCTCCTACACCGAGGACCCGATCGTCTCTACCGACATCGTCGGCGACCCGCACTCCTCGATCTTCGACGCCGGTCAGACGATGGCGATCGGCGAGAACATGATCAAGGCGGTTGCCTGGTACGACAACGAGTGGGGCTACTCCAACCGCTGCGTGGAGCTGGCCGAAAAGGTGCTTTGAGCGTCCGCGACGCCGACGTCGCAGGCAAGCGGGTGCTGGTCCGCGTCGACTTCAACGTGCCGCTCGACGGCGGGCGGGTGGCCGACGACACGCGGATTCGGGCGGCGCTGCCGACGATCGAGCTGCTGCGCGAGCGCGGTGCGATGACGATCCTCGTATCGCACCTGGGGCGGCCGAAGGGCGAGCCGGTGCCCGAGCTGTCGATGAAGCCGGTCGGGGAGCGGCTGGTCGAGCTGCTCGGCGCCCCGGTCGAGCAGGCGCCGGCGGTGGTCGGCGAGGACGTCGAGACGCTGGCCGCGGGGCTGAGCCCGGGCCGCGTGCTGCTGCTGGAGAACGTCCGCTTCGAGCCGGGGGAGACGGAGAACGACCCGGAGCTGGCCGATGCGCTGGCCCGTCTCGCCGACCTCTACGTCGACGACGCCTTCGGCGCTGCCCACCGCGCCCACGCGAGCACCGAGGGGGTCGCCCACCGGCTGCCGAGCTGCGCCGGCCTGCTGCTGGAGCGCGAGCTGAGCGAGCTGCGCCAGGTGGTCGAATCGCCGCGGCGGCCGCTGGTCGTCGTCCTGGGCGGCGCCAAGGTTTCCGACAAGGTCGGGGTGATCGACCGCTTCCTCGACCTCGCCGACCGGATCCTGATCGGCGGCGCGATGTGCTTCAGCTTCTTTCGTGCGCGGGGGATCGCGACCGGCGACTCGCTGGTCGAGGAGGAGGGCGTGAAGCTGGCCGAGGGGGCGCTGCGCAAGGCCGAGGGCTCGGCCTGCGAGCTGGCCCTGCCGGTCGATTTGGTGCTGGGCGAGGAGTTCGACGCGGGCACCGAGCGGCGCGAGAGCGACGGGGTCGAGGTGCCCGACGGATGGATGGGGCTCGACATCGGCCCGCGCACCGCCGTCATCTACGCGGAGGCGGTCGGCGCTGCCGGCACAGTGCTCTGGAACGGCCCGATGGGCGCCTTCGAGCTGGCGCCGTTCGCCGCCGGCACCCGCGCCGTCGCCGAGGCCGTCGCGGCGGCGCCGGGGACGACCGTGGTCGGCGGCGGCGACTCGGTCGCCGCGCTGCACGAGTTCGGGCTTGCCGACCGGGTGGACTGGGTATCGACCGGAGGGGGGGCGTCGTTGGAGCTGCTGGAGGGGAAGAAGCTGCCGGGCGTGGAGGCGCTTGTGAACGCAGACCGACCGTCGAAATCTGATTCTCCTGGAGGGAGCGACGGTGAAGCATTTTCGGCGGGCGAGCGAGATGGCCGGGGATCATGAGCGCGAGCGAGCGAGAGCAGAGCACGCGGACCCGTTATCTGGCCGCGAACTGGAAGATGCACAAGACCGTCGCCGAGGCGGCCGATTTCGTCGATGCGCTGCTGCCGCGGATCGCGGTGACGCAGCACGACGTCGTGCTCTGCCCGCCCTACCTGGCGCTCGGCGAGGTGGTCGATCGCTCCCGCGGCAGCGCCCTGCGGGTCGCCGCGCAGAACATGCACGAGGAGGAGTCGGGGGCCTTCACCGGCGAGGTCTCGGCGCCGATGCTGCTCGAGATCGGGGTCGAGGCGGTGGTCCTCGGACACTCCGAGCGGCGCCAGCACTTCGGCGAGACCGACGAGGCGCTGGCCCGCAAGGTGCCCGCTGCCCTGGCGGCCGCCCTGGAGCCGATCCTCTGCATCGGCGAGAGCGAGGGGGCGCGCGACGCCGGGCAGACCGAGAGCGTGCTGGAGCGCCAGCTGCAGGCTGACCTTGCCGCGGTCGAGCCGGTGGAGCTGGCGCGGGTCGTCGTCGCCTACGAGCCGATCTGGGCGATCGGCACCGGCCGCACCGCAACGCCCGAGCAGGCGCAGGAGGCGATCGCCTTCATCCGCGACGTGCTGCGTGGCCGGGGCGGCGAGGCCGACGCCGTGAGAATCCTCTATGGGGGCTCGGTGAAGCCCGGCAACGCGGCGGAGCTGATGGCGCAGGCGGACATCGACGGCGCCCTGGTCGGCGGGGCCAGCCTCGACCCGGACGATTTCGCCGCGATCGTGGAAGCGGCATGACCGCCCCGGACGCCGCCATGGTCTCGTCATGACCGTCCCGTCGCTCGCCTTGGTCATCCTCGATGGCTGGGGCTTGGCTCCGCCGGGCCCCGGCAACGCGATCTCGCAGGCGGAGACGCCGGTCTTCGATCGCCTCTGGGCCGACTGCCCGCATACCGAACTCTCCGCCCAGGGCCGCGACGTCGGCCTGCCCGAGGGGCAGATGGGCAACTCCGAGGTCGGCCACCTCAACCTCGGCGCCGGGGCGATCGTCAAGCAGGATCTGGCGCGGATCGACGACGCGATCGCCGACGGCAGCTTCTTCGAGAACGAGGCCCTGCTTGCCGCCTGCGACCGCGCCCGGCGCAGCCCGCGGGGGCGCCTCCACCTGCTCGGCCTGGTCTCCGACGGCGGCGTCCACTCCGGCTGGGAGCACATCGAGGCGGCGATCGAGCTGGCCTCGCAGGAGGGCGTCCCCGACGTCGTCTTCCACGCCTTCACCGACGGCCGCGACACGCTTCCCCACGGCGGCCGCGGCTACCTGGCCGAGCTGGAGCGCTGGCTGCGCCAGGCGGGCCGGATCGCCACGGTCGGCGGCCGCTACTACGGGATGGACCGTGACACGCGCTGGGAGCGGACCAAGCTCGCCTACGACGCGATCGTCCACGCCCGCGGCCTGCACGCGGCAAGCGCCGAGGAGGCGATCGAGTCCTCCTACGAGCGCGACGAGACCGACGAGTTCGTGAAGCCGACCGTGATCGGGAACTACGACGGTGCCGTCGAGGGCGACGTCGCAATCTTCATCAACTTCCGCCCCGACCGGGCGCGCCAGATGACCCGCGCCCTGGCCGAGCCCGACTTCGACGAGTTCTCGCGGGCCGGCGCCCCGGTCCTCGACCTGACCACGATGACCGAGTACCGAAAGGGCTGGCCCTATGCGGTGGCCTTCCCCGAGGCGCGGCCGGAGACGACGCTGGCCGAGGTCGTCTCGGAGGCGGGCGGCCGTCAGCTGCACGTCGCCGAGACCGAGAAGTACGCTCACGTCACCTATTTCTTCAACGGCGGGCGAGAGGACGAGTGGGAGGGGGAGGAGCGCTGCCTGGTCGACTCGCCGCGCGACGTCCCCACCTACGACCACAAACCGGAGATGAGCGCCCGCGCCGCCACCGATGCCTTCGTCTCGCGCTGGTCGGAGGGCGGCTACCGCTTCGGGATCGTCAACTTCGCCAACCCCGACATGGTCGGCCACACCGGGTCCATCCCGGCCGCGGTGAAGGCGGTCGAGGAGGTCGACGGGTGCTTCGGCGACGTGGTCGCCGCGGTCGAGCGGACGGGCGGTGCCTGCATCGTCACCGCCGATCACGGCAACTGCGATCACATGCTCGAGCCGGACGGCTCGCCCAACACCGCCCACTCGCTCAACCCGGTGCCGCTGATCGTCACCGCCGAGGGGGTCGAGCTGCGCGACCACGGCATCCTCGCCGACGTCGCGCCGACCGCACTGCAGCTGCTCGGCATCCCGCAGCCGGAGGCGATGACCGGGCGCTCGCTGATCGCCCGTCGAATGGCGAACTGAGACCCCTATAGGGTCATCAATTCGCCACTCGATCGATATGCGCGCTGACTCACAGAGGTTGAGCTTTGAGATCGAGGCGCGGGACGACGCGGCACGTGCCGGAGTCCTGCACACCGCGCACGGGCAGGTGGCCACGCCCGCCTTCATCCCGCTGGCCACGAAGGGGACCGTGCGGGGGTTGGACTCGCAGGAGGTCGCCGACCTCGGTTTCGAGCTGATCCTCGGCAACACCTACCACCTGTTCGTCTCGCCGGGGCCGGACCGCGTCGCCGCTGCCGGGGGCCTGCACGGCTTCATGGGGTGGGAGGGGGCGCTGATCACCGACTCGGGTGGGTTCCAGGTCTTCTCGCTGGCCCATGGTGGGATAGCCGACGAGGTGAAGGGGAGGAGGCGGCCCGGAGGAGGCCAGGGGTCGGTCGTCTCGATCGAGGAGGAGGGGGTGCGGTTCCGCTCCTACACCGACGGGCGGGAGCTGTTCCTCTCGCCTGAGGTCTCGATGGAGGTACAGGCGAAGCTGGGATCGGACATAGCGCTGGCCTTCGACGAGTGCACCCCATACCACGCGGACCGGGACTACACGGCCCGCGCTATGGAGCGGACGCATCGCTGGCTCGATCGCTGCCTGGCCTGGCACGGCGAGGGGGGGTCGGAGCGCCAGGCGGTGTTCGGGATCGTGCAGGGGGGAGTCCACGAGGAGCTGCGGCGCGAGTCGGCGCAGCACGTCTCGGAGGCCGGGGTCGACGGGATCGCGATCGGGGGCACGCTGGGCCGCGACAAGGAGGAGATGCGGTCGGTGCTGGAGCTGACCGCTCCGCTGCTCCCACCCGAGGCGCCCAAGCACCTGCTCGGGATCGGCGACGTCGACGATCTGCTCGCCGGCATCGCCCTCGGGCTCGATCTCTTCGACTGCGCGATCCCCACCCGCCTCGCCCGCCACGGCACCGCCCTTGTCCCCGATCCCGGCAGCCGCTTCCGCCTCAACCTGCGCAAGGGCGGCTGTGAGGGCGACCGCGCGCCGATCGCCGAGGGCTGCCCCTGCCCCGCCTGCCAAAACCACGACCGCGACTACCTCAGCTACCTCTCGAGAGCGGAGGAGCTGACCGCCGTCCGCCTCCTCTGCCTCCACAACCTCACCTACCTTCACCAGCTGATGGGCTATGCGAGAAGAGCGATAGCGGCCGGGACCTTCGCCAGTTACTCCACCGGCATCATGGACGGAAGGGCACCGTGGACGTTCGAGTGAGGAGGGGTGCCCAACCCCTCCCCCAGCCGCCTATTCGGTGTTCTTCTTGACCAGTTCCTTCACTTCTTCGACCACCTTGTCGATCGTGTCCCCGGCGACTTCGGTCGCCCGGACGCCGGTCGTCTTGTCGGTGGCGACTATCACCGCGGTCGCGACCGCGGCCGCGATCAGGACGAGGGCGACGGCGGCCAGCACGAAGCGGGCGAAGCGGGAGAAGGCGCTGCGCTTCGCCGGTTCGGCCTGCGCGACCGGGACCGGCGTCGGGGGGGCCGGCGGCTGAGGGGCGCGGGGAGCCGGCCGCACGGTGGGGGAGGCGGGGCGCAGCTCGGTGCGCTCGGTCTGGTCGAGGCGGCGGGTCGCCGTCTCTTCGATCGGGATCGTGATGTCCTCGCCCTGCAGGCCGAGCTGTAGTCCGCCGGCCAGCTCGTCGGCGCTGGCGTAGCGGCGCGCTGGGTCTCCCTCCAGCGCTCGCAGCACGGCGCCCCCCAGGGTCTCCGGCACGTCGCCGTTGTAGGTGCTCGGCGGCAGCGGCCGCTCGTTCTGCTGGCGCACCGCGAGCTCGGCCAGGCTCGAGCCCTCGTAGGGGAGCCGGCCGGTTAGGAACTGGTATAGGACGACGCCGAGCGCGTAGACGTCGGTCGCTGGGGTCGCCTCCTCGCCGCGAACCTGCTCCGGTGCCAGGTAGGCGGCGGTGCCCACCACCGAGCCGACCTGGGTGATCCGCGTCTGTTCGATCGCCCGCGCGATCCCGAAGTCGGTCAGTTTCACCGTCATCGGTCCGCCCCCGACGGGGCCGCCGACGATCATCAGGTTGCCGGGCTTGACGTCACGGTGGATGATCCCGCGCCGGTGCGCGTAGTCGAGCCCGGCGCAGGCCTGGATCCCGGCCTCCGCCGCCGTCTCGGGGTGAAGCGGCCCCTGGCGCTGCAAGATCTGCGCCCCGGAGCGTCCCTCGACGTACTCCATGACGATGTAGTGGCGCGACTCGTCGATCCCGGTGTCGTAGACCTGGACGATGTTGGGGTGGATCAGCTTGGCGACCGCCAGCGCCTCGCGGCGGAAGCGGGCGACGAAGCGCTCGTCGTCGGAGAGGTGCTCGGCGAGTATCTTCACCGCGACGGTGCGCTCGAGGATGCGGTCGGTCGCCTGGTAGACGTTCGACATCCCGCCCGAGCCGAGCCGCTCACCGAGCTCGTAGCGGCCGGAGAGGGTTCCCGCCTCCATCATTCGCCTCCGCCGGCCGGGGCGCCCGGGCCAACGCCGCCCGAGGACGGTTCCCCGCCTTCTTCGGCGCCCCCGGGTTCGCTTTCGCCACCTTCGTTCGAGCTTGGCGGTTCGGTGGGGGTCGTCGTCGGCGGCGTTCCCGGTTCCGGGGCGGTCGTCGTTTCCTCCTGCTTGGGCTTCTTCCCCCGTTTCTTCGACGCTTCCTCTTCTTCGCCTTCGACTTCGGTCGGGATTTCGGCGGGAGCGATCGCTTCCGATTCTTCGCAGCTCGTGATCACTTCGTTCAGCCGGGCTGCCCCTGCCTGGAGCGCCCGCTTCAGCTTCGGGTCGATTCCGCTCAGTTCTTCGATCTGTTCTCCAACCTGTTCGGAGGCGCTTTCGGCACCGATGCAGTCGCCTTCGTTGGCGAGCTGCTTAACGGTGTCGAGGTTGGCGGTGATCTCCCGCGCCGTCTCGCCCGGCAGCAGCTTCGCGTTCTCGCCCCCGCAGGAGGCGAGGGCGGTCGCGGCGGCAGCGAGGCCGACGGCGAGCGACAATGCGGTGGCGCGAGGCATCCGGCCGAGTCTAGAGAACGCCCCTATGGGCAAATTTCCCCTGCAAACTGGAGGGTCATTGGCCGACGTGGAGCCGGTTGGCGAGGCGCTGCGGCAGCCCGGCCGCGGCGATTGAAGCGGCCGCCCGCTCGACGTCGTAGCCGACACGGTGAAAGCGCGCGGTCGCCGCGGCGCTGTCGAGCTCCAGCCAGGCCGCCCGGGGGTCGCCGTCGCGCGGCTGCCCGACGCTGCCCGGGTTGACCAGCCAGCTTCCGGTGCCGAGGTCGAGCAGCGTGTCGTCGCCCGCCTGGGCGCCGCGGACCTCCCCGGGACGAGCGAGCGAGCGTGCGAAGAAGAGCGCGACGTGCGAGTGGCCGATCAAGGCGACTCGCTCGGGCTGCGCGTCGAGGCAGGCGTCCGCCTGCTCGGCGGAAAGGACGTACTCCCAGACGGGGTCGCGCGGCGAGGCGTGGAAGAGGGCGAAGCCCTCACGCCGGCCGGCCGGCTCCAGCTCCCGCAGCATCTCCAGGGTGCGCTCGGTGACGGTGCGGCGGGTCCAGCGGACCGCTTCCGCGGCGGCCTCGGAGAAGGCGGCGGCGTCGAGCGCCCCGAGAACCGCGAGGTCGTGGTTGCCGACCAAGCAGAAGGAGCACCGGTCGCGCACCAGCTCGGCGCAGGCGTCGGGCTCGGCCCCGTAGCCGATCACGTCGCCGAGGCACCAGACCTCCTCGACGCCGGCCGCGTCGATCGCCCCGAGGACGGCCTCCAGGGCAGGCAGGTTGGCGTGGATGTCGCTGATCGCGGCGAGACGCACCGGGGCCAGCGTACCCCGGAGGAGCGCGGGTTCATACGATGGCCCGGTGAGCGAGACCGACTCGATAGCCGAACTGCGCGCCGCCGTCGAACGGGCGGCGCATGCCCTGCGCGACGGCGAGACGGCAGGCCCGGAGCCCACGCTCGACCGGCCGCCGAAGCCCGAGCTGGGCGACTACAGCTCCAACGCGGCGATGCTGCTGGCCGCCCCACTTGGCGAAGCGCCGCGCGACGTCGCGGCGCGGCTCAGCGCCGCGCTGGAGGGGGAGCTGAGCTCCGGGGGCGAGCTGGCCCGGGTCGAGGTGGCGGGACCCGGGTTCGTCAACCTCTTCATGTCCGACGACTGGTATCGGCGCGCGATGGCCCGCCTCGCCGCTGCCGGCGAGAGCTTCGGGCCGGCGCCGACCGACTCGCCGCAGCGCATCCTGGTCGAGTTCGTCTCCGCCAACCCGACCGGCCCGCTGCACGTCGGCGGCGGTCGCCACGCCGCCTACGGGGACTCCCTCGTCCGCCTGCTGGAGGCGGTCGGACACACGGTCGAGCGCGAGTTCTACGTCAACGACGGCGGCGGCCAGGTGCAGCGCTTCGCCGCCTCGCTGGCGGCGAAGATGGGGGGCGGCGAGCCCCCCGGAGACGGCTACGAGGGCCCTTACGTCGATGCTCTCGCCGAGCGGCTGGCCGCCGAGCAGGTCGACCCGGCCGACCTCGATGCGATCGGTCGCCGCGCGGTCGAGCTGGTCCTCGAAGGGGTGCGCGAGACCCTCGATCGCTTCGGGGTGCGCTTCGACAGCTGGTTCTCTGAGCGCGACCTGTACGAGCGCGGAGAGGTCGAGGAGGCGCTAGCCCGCCTCGAGCGGCGCGGTCACACCTACAGGAGCGAGGGGGCACTGTGGCTGCGCAGCACCGACTTCGGCGACGACAAGGATCGGGTGCTGATCCGGGGCGACGGCGAGCCCACCTACCTGGCGGCCGACGTCGGCTACCACGCCGACAAGCTGGCGCGCGGCTTCGAGCGGCTGGTCGACGTGCTCGGCGCCGACCACCACGGCTACGCGCCGCGCATCCGCGCCGCAATCGCCGCCCTCGGCGCCGACCCCGACCGGTTGGAGGCGCTGATCATGAACCTGGTCCACATCGTCGAATCCGGGGAGCGGGCGCAGATGTCGAAGCGCAGCGGCGACTTCGTCTCGCTCGATGAGCTGGTCGACGACATCGGCGTAGACGCGAGCCGCTGGTTCATGCTCTGGCGCAGCCACGACACCCCGGTCGATCTCGACCTCGAGCTTGCGCGGCGGGCTTCGGCCGACAACCCCGTCTACTACGTCCAGTACGCGCACGCGCGGATCGCCAGCATCCTGCGCAAGGCCGGGGGGGAGGCGGGGGAGGCGGGGGCGCCCACCCCCGGCACGGCCCTGGTGCCGGCCGAGCGTGACCTGGTGAAGCGCCTGCTGGAGTTCCCCGACGAGGTACGCGAGGCCGCGGTGCGTCGCGCTCCGCACCGCATCTGCGCCTACTCGACCTCGGTCGCGGCCGACTTCCACGCCTTCTACCGCGACTGCCAGGTGGTCGGTGCCGAGGGAGAGGGGGTCGAGCGGTCGCGGCTCGGCCTCTGCCTGCTGGCAAAGCGGACGATTGCGGAGGCGCTGGGGCTGCTCGGCATCGCCGCCCCCGAGCGGATGTGAGGGTGCTGGCGGAGATCCCCGCCCGCCCCTCGCCCGAGCTGCGGGCGGGGACGCTGCGCCGTCGCGATCTCAAGGCCTACAGCCGCCTGCTGGAAGAGCTGGCCGGCAACCGGGTGGTGCTGATGACGGGTGCCGGATCGAGTCGGCGGCAGGCGGCGGTCGGGCTGGCAGCGGCCGCCGCCGCGGTGGGCACCCGCACGGCGCTGCTCGAGTGCGACCTCGCCGAGCCTCGGCTCGCCGACGCGCTGGGTCTCGCCAATGCGCCCGGGCTGCACGAGTACCTGCGCGGGACCGCCAATGCCGCGGCGATCCTGAAGCCGGTCGCGCTCGCCGGCCCCGGCTCCGCTCGGGCGACCGAGCCGCTGGTCTGCGTCGTCGCCGGCCGGCCGGCCGGCGACGACGGCTCGCTGCTCGCGTCCCCCGGCTGCCGTGAGGCGATCGAGGGGCTCGGGTCCGCCTACGAGCTGGTCGTGATCGACGGCCCGCCGCTTCGAGACGAAAACGGACTGAGGGCTCTGCTTCCCTTGGCCGACACGGCGATCGCCTGCGTCGGCCGTTCGGAAACGCGGCGCGTTTCGGTACCCGTCGACGGGCTCGTGATTCAGAGGTCGTAGCGGGCGAGGTCGGCGTCGAGGCGCTCCGCGTCCTCACCCTGCGGGCCAGGCGTGGCCGGGGGCGCCGACCCCTTCGAGGGTGCAGCCCGGCGCCAGCGCCGTACGCCTAGCGCCAGGGCGAGCGCCGCGACGAGGAAGGCGATCGCCGGGACCAGGTAGGCGGAGAGGTCGAAGCCCGAGCCTTCGGGCAGCGCCAGCACCCCCGAGCCGTACTGGGCGACCAGCGCGTCCTTGATCTCGGCCTTGCTCTTGCCGGCGGCGATCTGCCGCCTGACGAAGGCCCGCTCGCGCTGTGCCTGCGGCGAGTCGGCGAGCTGGAGCAGGGTGCCGCAGATCGGGCACATCACCTCGTCTTCGATGTCGGGGAGGGTCGTCTGCGGCGTCGCTGCGGCTGCCGGGGTCGCGAGCAAAAGGGCCGCGGCCAGGGCCACCAGGGCGGCCAGCCCGGCAGGGCGCGTCGCTTTCCTCTCGCATAGCGAGACAAGGGCGGCACGCGGCCTCATCGCGACCCCTCGACGATCGGCAGGACCTGGTCCTCGAGGATCGTCTCGTTGACCGGGCCGCGCCAGATGAACGCCAGCTTCCCTTTCGGGTCGACGAGGAAGTTCTCGGGGACGCCGGTCGAGCCGAAGGCGGCGCTGCGCTCATCGCCGACCGAGCGCAGCTGCGGGTAGGCGACCCCGTACCTGCGCAGGAAGGCGAGCGCGTCGTCGCTGTTGTCCTGCACGTCGATGCCGAGCACCCTCACGTTGCGGTTGCGGTAGCGCCGCGCGAAGCGGTCGAGGACAGGCGCCTCGTGGCGGCATGGCGTGCACCATGAGGCCCAGAGGTTGACCAGCACCCAGTGGCCGCGGTAGTCGGCGATCTCCCCCCGCCCCTTGCCGTCCAGCACCGGCAGCTCCCGGTCGGGCACCGGGTCGCCGACTGCGAGGCTGGCCTCGCCCTTGCTCAGCAGGCCGAAGCCGAGCAGGCCGATCACGGCAAGCACGGCGAGGGTGGCGGCGAAGGCGCGGGCGCTCACAGCCAGGCGAAGGTTAGCCTTCGTTAGTCCTCGCCAGCCCTGGCCCGGCCGTTGGACCTTCGGCGACGCGGCGGCCGCGGGAAGAAGGCGCTGGTGCGGTCGACATAGTCCGCGTAGCCCTCGCGGCGGCGGCTCAGCGACCGCTCCAGCAGTGCGACGCCGCTGACCCGGATCAGCAGAACGGACATCACCGCGGGCCCGACGACGGTCCACCAAGCGCTGCCGGTGGCCAGCGCGACGAGCCAGATACCCCACCACACGCAGAAGTCGCCGAAGTAGTTCGGGTGACGCGTGTAGCGCCACAGCCCCCGGTCCATGACCTTGCCGCGGTTCGCCGGATCGGCCTTGAACCGCGCGAGCTGGCGGTCGCCCACGGCCTCGAACACGAGCCCGACCGCCCATAGGGCGACCCCGACCCAATCGAGGACGCCGAGGCCGGGGGGAGTCGGGTCGCTCATTCCGACCTGCACCGGCAGCGAGACGACCCAGATCAGGGCGCCCTGCAGCCAGAACACGACGACCAGGCTGCGCAGCGGCCAGCGCTCGCCGTGACGGCGGCGCATCTCGGCGTAGCGGCGGTCCTCGCCCTTTCCGAGGTTGCGGTAGGCGAGGTATGCGGTTAGGCGGAGGCCCCAGGCCGTGACCAGCGCCGCCAGGAGCAGGCGGCGGTCGTGACTGCCGTCCGCCAGCGCGAAGCCGGCCCAGGCGACGGCGACGAAGCCGCTGCCCCAGAAGACGTCGACGATCGAGGTGTCGCGCACGGCGACGCTCACCACCCACAGCGCCGTGACCAGCGCCAGCAGCAGGCCCGCCTCGACCGCCAGCAGAGCCGGGGTGCTCATGCCGCCCGCCCGGTGGCCGCGAAGCGCGCCTCGAGCCAGTCGTCCACGTCCTGCCAGAGGTCGTAGAGCCAGTCGACGCGGGCGGGGCCCGCCTCGGGTACCGCGGTGCGCGGAACTCGGGTCATTCGAACGCGGATGACGAGCCCGACCAGGCCGCCGCGCCAGATGTCGGAGATCAGCCGCAGGCCGTCGAAGCCGTGGTGGGCGATCACCACGACGTCGGCCTCGGGTGCGCCGTCGAGCAGGGCCCCGACGCCGCCGAGGCGTGGCGGCAGCAGATGCCGCAGCCGCTCCGCCCGGGCGGCCAGGCGGGCGTCGCGTTCGGCGATGCGGCCAACCGCGCGGGCGCGGCGCTGCGGCGTGAAGCGGGTCCCCTCCGGGTAGATCAGCACGCCGTCGTCCGTCCCGAGGCCCTGCGCGAGGGCGCGCACCCGTTCCACCTCCCGCGCCTCGCCGGTCCCCCGGCGCACGAAGTAGTTCGGCAGGCGCCGACCGGCGACGTCGAGGCAGGGGTCGGCGAGCAGCTCGCGCTTGAGCACGTAGCGCAGGCGGATCCGGTGCGGGCGGGCGACCAGGTTCGTGGGCAGCAGGGTGTCGACGATGCTCGCGTGGCGGATCAGCACGATCACCGGTCCCGGCACGACGGCGTCGCCGCCCGCCACCTCGACCCGCATGCGGAACAGCAGGCGCGCCGCGCCGAACAGCGTGCCGGCCCAGCGCTGCTGGAGGCGCCAGGTCACATCGCCCAGCCAGGCCCGGCGCCGGCCGCCGAGGCTGGCGACCCACAGCGCCGCCAGCGCGGCGAGGCCTACGACCTCGGCGGCGAGGTAGACCCAGAGGAATAGGACGAGCCTCGCGGCCGTCGGCGCCACGCCGGACGCGACCCGGCGAGCCAGGTCGATCGCCAGGCCGACCGCGAGCAGCGCCGGAAGCAGCGCCGTGACGAGGACGAGGCCCAGCACGAGAGGCGGGATCGTGCGCAGCCGCCGCCGAAGGGTCTCGGTACGGGTCTCATCGACGCCACCGCGTCGCACTCCGACAGTTTGCCAGCCCGCGGATGCAGGGGCCTTCGCCGAACGCGACCTGGTTCATGCATGCTCGTGGATTGCCTAGAATCGCTCCGAAGCGGGGGAATTCCCCACGCGGACGTAGCTCAGCTGGTAGAGCGCGAGCTTCCCAAGCTCGAGGTCGCGGGTTCGAGACCCGTCGTCCGCTTTCCAAGGTCGATTGGCAGGCAAGGAGACTGGGATGACCGGGAAGGCAGGGGCGCTCAGGTTCGCAATCGCAGTCGTGATGGCCATCGGGGCGGCGATCTGGGCCGC
>Ga0210144_1000325_pt1 | contig 27057 bp, 18 predicted proteins | sample Muzzi_PWA_D2_FD_185532 | JGI IMG/M metagenome (GOLD analysis project Ga0210144, IMG submission 185532) | Wetland microbial communities from San Francisco Bay, California, USA, that impact long-term carbon sequestration - Muzzi_PWA_D2 (SPAdes) | ecosystem: Environmental > Aquatic > Marine >...
GCGCGTCCGCCGGTTGATGTCGATGACGTGATGGAGCACTTCGGAGACCCAGGGCCCGGCGGCGTTGACCAGCGTCTTCGCCATCACGACGAAACGCTCGTCGGCGTCGGTCGATTCCAGCGCCAGCCGCCACAGCCGCCCTTCCCGCTCGGCGATGACACAACGGACACCGGGGTTGATGCTGGCGCCGTGGGTCCGCGCGTCCATGGCGTTCAGGACGACGAGCCGGGCGTCGTCAACGGTGCAGTCGGAGTATTCGAACGCGACGGTGAAGCGATCGTCGAGAAGCTGACCCGCCGGATCGCCCGACAAGTCGAGCTTGCGCGTCGGGGGAAGCAGCAGCCGCCCGCCGAGATGATCGTAGAGGAAGAGCCCGGCCCGGATCATCGACTGCGGCCGCATGCCCTTGCGGTACGGCAGGACGAAACGCATCGGGCGAATGACGTGCGGGGCCGAACGAAGCAGCACCTCCCGCTCCTTCAGCGCCTCGCGAACCAGCCGGAACGCGAAGGACTCCAGGTAGCGCAAGCCGCCGTGAATGAGTTTCGTCGACGCGGATGACGTCGCTTCGCCGAGATCGCCCTGCTCGCAGAGAAAGACCGACACGCCCCGGCCGGCTGCATCGCGCGCGATGCTGCAGCCGTTGATGCCGCCACCGATGATGGCAAGATCGTAGATCAGACCCGACAAGCCACGCGTCCCGGCTCGGCCCCCTGACCGCAACAATGCCGCACCGCGAACGAAATAAGAAGCCTTTCACGGCAGCGAGCGTGAAATCTGTCGCGCAACGCCCTGTAATTGCGGGAGAAATCGACCGCTGAGCTCGGCCCGGCTGGTACGGCTCGAGTGGGCGGAGAGGTTGATCGCGGCGACATTGATCCCGCTGCGGGTCACGATCGGAACCGCCAGCGAGCGAAGCCCCTTCTCAAGCTCCTCGTCGAGGATCGAGTACCCCTGCTGGTGATCCGCCATGATCCGCTCGAACAGGGCATCGCGATCGACGATGGTGCGCGGCGTGTATTGGCGGAGCTCCGACCGGGCGACGACGTCGCGTACGGCGTGCTCGCCGAGAAAGCCGAGCTGGGCACGACCAAGCGACGTGTAGAGCGCCGGAAGCCTGGTGCCCACCGCAATGGTCGTCGACATGATGCGGTGCGGCGCCGGCATCCGCGCCACGTAGACGATCTCGGTTTCCTGCAGGATCGCCGCGGAACACGATTCCTGAAGCGAGTGGCTGAGCTCCTTCATCAGCGGCTCTGCACGGTCAATCCATGACTGGGTAGTGAGGAAGGCAAAGCCGAGTTCGAGAATGCGCGGCGCCAGCGAAAACTGCCGTCCGTGCTGGACCACATAGCCGAGCTCGGCCAGCGTCCTCAGCACCCGACGCGCGGCCGCCCGCGAAAGGCCGGTGACCTCGGCCGCCTCCGACAACGTCATCGCCTGGCGCTGCTCGCCGAAAGAGCTGAGCACCGCCAGCCCCTTGGCGAGAGTCGTCATGAATTCCTTGTCGAGACCCGCACGCCCTCCCGGCCCGGTTCTCTCGCCAAGCACATCATGGGCCGTTGACACAGTTTGCATCCCAAACAATGATGGTCGCATAACGAACTTGTGTTCGATATTCGAACCAAAACAGGCGCCTGGGTCAAGCCTTTTCGATCCAGCGACCGCGACAGGAGGAGAAGCGGAATCACGCAATACAGGCGGAGGCCGGCCATCGCGTTTGACACCTGGCCCCGGGCACCCGCTCCAATCGATCTTCAACGGGAGGAAAACCGACAATGAAGAAACTCGTCTCAACCCTTGCCGCGGCGACAGCGGCGGCCATGCTCCTCGGCGGCAGCGCGCTCGCCCAGGACAAAATCAAGATCGGCTATGCCGTCTCCAAGACCGGCCCGAACGCACCCGGCGCCGGCATCACCACGATCCCCAACTACCAGCTCTGGATCCACGATCTCAACGAAGCCGGCGGGCTGAAGCTCGGCGACAAGGTCGTGCCGATCGAAGTGGTCGAATACGACGACCAGTCCAACACCGAGGAACTGGTCCGCGCCGTCGAGCGCCTCGTCAACCAGGACAAGGTCGACATCCTGCTCAGCCCGTGGGGCACCGGTATGAATCTCGCCGTCGGGCCCACCTTCCACAAATATGGCTACCCGCAGATGGCGGCCACCGCGGCCACCGATCACGCCTATGAGATGGGCCAGCGCTGGCCCAATTCGTTCTGGATGCTGGGGACGTCGACCATGGGCGCCAACGCGCTGGTCGAGGTGCTCTCGAAGCTGAAGGATCAGGGCAAGATCAACAACAAGATCGCCATGGTCAGCGTCGCCGACGCCTTCGGCATCGAGCTGTCTTCAGCGGCGAAGCCGGCGCTCGAGAAGGCCGGCTTCGAGCTCGTGCTCGACGAGAGCTACCCGATCACCACCCAGGACTTCTCGCAGATCATCAACTCCGCCAAGGGCAGCGGCGCCGACACCTTCGTCGCCTTCAGCTATCCGCCCGACACCTTCGGCCTGACCGGCGCGGCGATCGCCGGCGAGTACAATCCGCCGGCCTTCTACACCGCGGTCGGCACTGCCTTCCCGATTTACAAGGACCAACTCTTCCACGACAATGTGGACGGCGTTCTCGGCATCGGCGGCGTCAATCCCGACGATCCCAAGTTTCAGGAGTACCGCAAGCGCCACATTGCGGTGACCGGACAAGAGCCCGATCGCTGGGCGAGCCCGGTGACCTATGCGAGCCTCGAGATCCTGCAGCAGGCCATCGAGCGGGTCGGCAAGATCGATCGTGACGCGATCATCAAGGAGATTCAGACCGGCAGCTTCGACACCGTCGCCGGCACCATCAAGTTCGATCGCAACGTCAACACCAATGTTTGGTGGGCCGGCCAGTGGCAGAACGGCGAGTTCTACGGTCTCGCCCCCGCCTCCATGGAAGGCGCCAAGGAGCCGGTCGCTCCCAAGCCGGCCTGGAAGCCGGCCGGCTGACGACAGCCGGATTCACCGGTGAATCCCTTGCGCCAAGCTGCGCTTCGATCCGGAAGCGGTTCCGCCTCCCCCCTTGCGGGGGAGGTCGGATTTCCCCGATTTGCCCGCGGCAAATCGGACTTGGAAATCCGGGAGGGGGCAGCGGCAACGTCGGGTCGACACGGCCAAGGGGGCACCCCTCTCCCCGTTTCGCTACGCTCGCTTGTCGCTCGCCAAGCGAAACGGCCCTCTCCCGCAAGGGGAGAGGGCACGTTGCCGGCTGGGTCGCGCACTTATTGCCGACCCGCACGACGGACGATGGAGTGATGGTAGCGATCGACATCATCGTCTCCGGGCTGATCCTCGGCGGCCTCTACGCCACGGTCGCCTTAGGGCTGACGCTCCAGTACGGCGTCGCCCGCATCATGAACCTCGCCTATGGCGAGTTCGTCGTCGCCGCCGCCTTCGGCGCCTGGTGGCTCTACACCGCCAATGCGATCAGCCCGCTGGCCGGGCTGATCGTCATCGTGCCGGTCGCCTTTCTGGCGAACTGGCTGATCTATCACCTCCTCCTGATGCCGCTGGTCAGGCGCGCCAGGTCGCGTGAGGTGCTGGAGGCCGACTCGATCCTCTTCACCTTCGGCCTGCTCTTCGTCATGCAGGGCATGATGCTGTCGGTCTTCGGCGGCCAGCTCTACAGCTATTCCTACCTGCTGGTGCCGCTCGACATCGCCGGCACCACCGTCTCGGCCAACCGGCTGATCGCCTTCGCCTTCGCCATCGTGATCGGGCTGGTCCTCTATTTCGCGTTGACCCGCACCCGCACCGGCACCGCCGTGCGCGCCGTCGCCGTCGATCCGCGCTCGGCCCGCCTCGTCGGTATCGACGTGCCGCGCACCTCGGCGCTCGCCTTCGCGCTCGGCGGCGCGCTTTGCGCCGCGGCCGGCGTCCTCATCTCGATGTTCCTCACCTTCAGCGCCTCGGGCGGCGTCCTCTTCACCATGAAGGCGCTGATCGTCGTCATCCTCGGCGGCGTCGGCAGCCTGCTCGGCACGCTGGTCGCCGGCCTCGTGCTCGGCCTGTCGGAAATCGCTGTCGCCCGGCTGGTCGACCCGGGCCTGACGCTTGCCATCAACTATGTCATCTTCCTCGGCATCCTGCTGGTCCGCCCGACCGGCATCTTCGGGAGCTCGGCACGGTGAAGACCGGGCACCTCTGGCAGATCCCGCTTCTGATCCTGGTCGTCGTTGCGCTCGCCGGATTCCCGTTCATTGCCAATGGCTACTACCTGGCGCTCGGCGTCAGCCTCTTGAGCTACGTGGTGCTCGCCACTGCCTGGGCGCTGTTTTCCGGCCCGACCCGCTACATCTCGCTCGCCACCGCCGCCTTCTTCGGCATCGGCGCCTACACGATGGCAGTGCTGTCGGAAGCGATGCCGGTCGCCGGCGTCATCGTCGTCGCCGCCGCAGTCGGCGTGGCGATCGCCCTCGTCGTCGGCCTGTCCACTCTGCGACTCCGCGGCATCTTCTTCGTCATCTTCACCTTCGGCCTCGCCGAGCTGATCCGCCAGATCGTCACCTGGTATGAGGTGAAGATCACCCGCACCGTCGGCCGCTACATCTTCCTCGACATCGGCCAGGAGCAGATCTACTGGCAGCTTCTCGCCCTGACCGTGCTGGTCTTTGTGGTCGGCTGGCTGATCCGCCGCTCGCGCCTCGGCCTGGCGCTCCGCGTCATCGGCGACGACGAGACCGTCGCCCGCCACGTCGCCATCAACACCACCGGCGCCAAGCTCGTCCTCTTCGCCGTCTCAGCCGCCTTCATGAGCGTCACCGGCGCGGTGATGGCGCCGCGCTGGACCTACATCGATCCGGCCATCGCCTTCAACCCGATGATCTCCTTCCAGGTGGTGATCATGGCGCTCCTCGGCGGCGCCGGGAAACTGTACGGGCCGCTGCTCGGCGTGGTGCCCCTCGTCATCCTGTTCGAGATCATCAACGCCAACTTCCCCAACCATTTCGCCATCGTGCTCGGCGTCGTCTTCATCGTCATCGTCTACTTCCTGCCGGGCGGCGTCGCCGGCCTCTACGACCGCTGGCGGGCCGGCGCGATCCACCTGCCGGTGGCGACCGGCCGCCCGCATGCCGCACCGGGCACGGCAATGCTGGAGCTCGAAGACGTCCGCAAGGCGTTCGGCGGGCTGGTCGCGGTCAACGACGTGAGCCTCAGGGTGGAGACCGGCGAGATCCTTGGCCTGATCGGCCCCAACGGCTCCGGCAAGACAACCGCCCTCAACCTCATCTCCGGCGCGCTCAGGTCCGACGACGGCGAGATCCGCTACAAGGGCCACGCCATCACCGGCCTGCCGGCGAACCGCATCGCCCGGCTCGGCATCGCCCGCACCTTCCAGATCGTCCGGGTGCTGGAACACCTGAGCTGTCTCGACAACGTCGTCGCCGGCCTCGCCTTCCGCCCCCACCCGCTGTGGGGCGAGGACGCCCGCCGCCGCGGCCGCGAACTGCTCGACCGCGTCGGCCTCGGCGAACGCGCGGATGTCCCCGCCGGACAACTCACCTACATCGACCAGAAGCGGCTGGAACTGGCCCGGGCGCTGGCGCTCGACCCTGAGCTTCTGCTCCTCGACGAATGGCTCGCCGGGCTGAACCCGAGCGAGCTGATGATCGGCATCGATCTGGTGCAGTCGCTGCGGCGGGAAGGACTGACCATCGTGCTGGTCGAGCATGTGATGGACGCGATCCGCTCACTTTGCGACCGCTGCGTCGTCATGAACGCGGGCCGCAAGATCGCCGACGGGCCGCCGACCGAGGTGCTCGCCGAGCCCGAGGTCGTCGCCGCCTATCTCGGAGGCGCCGATGCTTGAGCTGAGCCGCATCGGCGCCGCCTACGGCAAGCATGTCGCCCTTGACGACATCGACCTGTTCGTCGACGCGAGCGAGATCGTCGTCATCCTCGGCGCCAACGGCGCCGGCAAGTCGACCCTGCTCAAGGTCGTCGCCGGCATCGTGCCGCACCTTCCGGGCGGCTCGGTGACCCTTGGCACCCGGGCGCTGACCGATCTCGAGCCGCATCAGATCGTCGAGGCTGGCGTCGCGCTGGTGCCGGAGGGCCGCGGCATCTTTGCCGAGCTCACCGTGCGCGAAAACCTGCTGCTCGGCGCCCATCCCCAGCGCGCCCGCACCGACGAGGCCCGCAATCTCGGCATCGTTCTCGACCTCTTCCCGCGCCTCAAGGAGCGCATGACCCAGACGGTGCGCACCATGAGCGGCGGCGAGCAGCAGATGGTCGCCATCGGCCGCGCCGTGATGTCGGCGCCGGAAGTGCTACTCCTCGACGAGCCTTCGCTCGGCCTGTCGCCGATGCTGACCCACGAGCTGTTCCAGGCGCTGGCTCAAATTCGCGATACCGGCGTCGGCGTGCTGCTCGTCGAGCAGAACGCCAAGGAGAGCCTGGCGATCGCCGATCGCGGCTATCTGATCGAGACCGGCCGCATCGTCGGCCATGGCGAGGCGAGCCGGCTTGCCGCCGACCCCGCCGTGCGCGAGGCTTATCTCGGCGTCGCCGGCCATGCCACGCTGCCTCGTAGCGAATCCGTCGCACTCGCTGCGATGGCCGGGCCGCTGGAGGCTGAGGAGATCGACACGACGCCCAACCTCCCCCTCGACGGGAGGTCGAAATTGCGAAGCGATTTCGGGAGGGGGGAAGAGAGGCTATCGGAGACTGCCCCCCTCCCGAAATCGGCATCGCTACGCTCGCCGATTCCGACCTCCCCTCGAGGGGGAGGTTGGCGGCCGAGTTCCATGCCGGATGCAGATGCCGCTGCGCCCATCGCTGGCGGGCGAGAATTGGAGGGTCCAATCATGTTCCACACCAAGCTGATCATAGCCGACCGCGAGCTCGCCGCCGGCGATTCGCGCACCTTCGACCGGATCGACCCCGTCACCGGCGAGGTCGCCACCCGCTCGGCGGCCGCCTCGGTGGCCGACGCCCAGAAGGCCGCCGACGCGGCGGCCGCCGCCTTCCCCGACTGGTCGAACAAGCCACCCGGCGAGCGTCGGAAGCTGCTCCTCAAGGCGGCCGACATTCTCGAGAGCAAGGTCGAGGACTTCGCTGCGGCGGTCATCGCCGAGACCGGCAGCCCGGCCCACTGGGCTCATTTCAATGTTGGCCTCGCCGCCGACATGATCCGCGAGGCCGCCTCGATGACCACCCAGATCGCCGGCGAGGTGATCCCGGCGAACCGGCCCGGCTCGATAGCGATGGCGATCCGGCAGCCGGCCGGGGTGGTCCTCTCCATGGCCCCGTGGAACGCGCCGATCATCCTCGGCGTCCGCTCCGTCGCCATGCCGCTTGCCTGCGGCAACACGGTCGTCTTCAAGTCGTCGGAGAACTGTCCGCGCACCCATGCGTTGATCGTCGAGTCCTTCCGCGAGGCCGGTCTCCCCCAGGGCACCATCAACCTCGTCTCCAACGCGCCGGAAGATGCGCCGAAGATCGTCGAGACGCTGATCGCCCATCCCAAGGTCCGACGGATCAATTTCACCGGCTCGACCCGGGTCGGGCGGATCATTGCCGAGACCGCCGCCCGTTACCTGAAGCCGGTGCTCCTCGAGCTCGGCGGCAAGGCGCCGCTGATCGTCCTCGACGATGCCGACCTCGACGAAGCAGTCAACGCCGCCGTGTTCGGCGCCTTCGCCAATGCCGGCCAGATCTGCATGTCGACAGAGAAGATCGTCATCGACAACGAGATCGCCGACGCCTTCGTCGAGAAGTTTGCCGCCCGGGCAGCGAGTATTCCGGCCGGCGACCCGCGCGGCCACGTGGTGTTCGGCTCGTGCATCAGCACCGGCGCGGTGCACCGCGTGGGCGAGCTGATCGAGGACGCGGTCAAGAAGGGCGCCAAGATCGCCGCCGGCGGCCCGAGCGACACCTCGATCATGAACGCCACGGTGCTCGACCGCGTGACGCCGGCGATGCGCATCTACGACGAGGAGTCGTTTGGGCCCGTCGTCTGCGTCATCCGCGTCGACGGCGAGGACGAAGCGATCCGCATCGCCAACGACACCGAATACGGCCTGTCGGCGGCCGTCTACACGAAGGACATCGCCCGCGGCATGAAGGTCGCCCGCCGCATCGAATCCGGCATCTGCCACATCAACGGCCCGACGGTGCATGACGAAGCACAGATGCCGTTCGGCGGCACAAAAGCGAGCGGTTACGGCCGGTTCGGCGGCACCGCGGCGATCGACGAGTTCACCGAGCTCCGCTGGATCACCATCCAGACCGAACCGATGCACTACCCGTTCTGAGGATCACCGGATGCCGGTTCGCATTCTTTCGCCATTCGCAGACGCAGCGCTCAACCTCCCCCTTAAGGGGGGGGTTGAGGGCGCGTTCTTGGCCCAGGGAACAGGCAAATGAAACAGCGGACGCAGGTCGGCATCGTCGGGTCGGGGCCGGCCGGCCTCTTGCTGGCGCACCTGCTCGCCCGCCGGGGAATCGACTCGATCATCGTCGAGGACCGGAGCCGCGACTATGTCGAGAACCGGGTGCGCGCCGGCGTCCTCGAACAGGGAACGGTCGACACGCTCATCAAGGTCGGGGTTGGCGAGCGGATGCTCCGCGAGGGGCTCGTCCATAACGGCATCGAAATCCGCTTTAGCCGGCAGCGCCATCGCATTGATTTCCCTTCCCAGACCGGCGGCAAGCGCATCACCGTCTACGGCCAGGGCGAGGTGGTGAAAGACCTCATCGATGCGCGTCTCGACGCCGGCGACCCGATCCATTTCGAGGTCGAGGCGACCAGCGTCCACGATTTCGACGGCGACCAGCCGCAGATCCGCTACCGGAAGGGCGGCGACGAGCACGAGATCGCCTGCGACTTCATCGCCGGTTGCGACGGCTTCCACGGCATTTGCCGTCAGGGCTTCCCCGAGGGGGCGCTCACCGTCTACGAGCGGGTCTATCCCTACGCCTGGCTCGGCATCCTGTCGGAATCGACGCCGCCCGCCGACGAAGTGTCGTACTGCCACAGCGAGCGCGGCTTTGCGCTCCTCTCCCTCCGCTCGCCGACGCTCAGCCGCCTCTACGTCCAGGTCGATCCCGACGAAGACATCGACAACTGGCCGGACGAAAGGTTCTGGGAAGAGCTCGAGCTGCGGACGGCAACCGGCGGCGGCGATGACCATATCCCGGTCGGCCCGGTGCTCCAGAAGGGCATCACGCCGATGCGGAGCTTCGTCGTCGAGCCGATGCAGTGCGGCCGCTTGTTTCTCGCCGGCGACTCCGCTCATATCGTGCCGCCGACCGGCGCCAAGGGCATGAACCTCGCGGTCGCCGACATCCGTTATCTGGCCGAGGCGCTGGCCGGATTCTACAAGACCGGCGACAGCCGGCTGCTCGATGGCTATTCGGCGCGCTGCCTGCGCCGCATCTGGAAGGCGCAGCGTTTCTCATGGTGGATGACCACCATGCTCCACCTCAGCCCCGATGACACGCCCTTCGACCGCCGCCGCCAGATCGCCGAGCTCGACTACGTGACGAGCTCCGAAGCGGCCATGCGGACGCTGGCCGAAAACTATGTCGGGCTGCCTTTCGACGACGCATCGGCCGGGAGCGACACATGAGGCTTTGCGTCCTTCGAGGCTCGGGCTTCCCCCTCGCACCTCAGGATGGCGGGGCGGGTTCTCGGTTGAGGAAACCGGAATCGCCTGCCCCCTCAAGAACCAACCTCGCCATCCTGAGGTGCGAGCCCGACCATGTGTCGGGTGAGCCTCGAAGGACGCAAGGCGACGCGGCCTACCTCCTGACGGCGGCCAGACCAGCGAGCCGAGGCGCCGCATGACCTTCTCCGCCCTCGATTCAGCGCTCACCGGGCCGCTCTTCGCCACCGAGGCGATGCGCGCGGTCTTCGCCGATCGCGCCCGCCTCGCGGCGATGCTGCGAACCGAGGCGGCGCTCGCCCGGGCCGAGGCGAGATACGGACTGGCCGCCAAGAGCCTCGCCGCCGCCATCGAGAAGATCAGTCCCGAGGATATTGACCTTGCCGATCTGGGCCGCGACACAGAGAAGGCCGGCGTGCCGACGATCCCGTTCGTCAAGGCCGTTCAGGCGAAGCTGCCGAAAAAACTCCGGCCCGACTTCCACCGCGGCACCACCACCCAGGACATCCTCGACACTGCTCTCGTCCTGCAGATGGCGGAAGCCTTCCGCCTCGTGGCCGACGACTTGCGGGAAATCCTCTCCGGCCTGGCGCGGCTCGCCACGCGGTACCGCGCGACACCTTGTGCCGGCCGCACCTACGGCCAGCACGCCGCGCCGGTCACGTTCGGCTATGTTGTCGCCCTCTGGCTTATGGGCATCGCCGATACTGCAGCGGCCCTTCCCGACCTTCGCCGGCGGACCCTGGTGGTCTCCCTTGGCGGCCCCGTGGGCACGCTCTCTGGACTCGGTGACAAGGCCGGGCAGGTCATCAAGGCTCTCGCCGGCGAGCTTGGCCTGGGGGTGCCGGTGGCTCCGTGGCATGTGCTGCGCGGCCGCATCGTTGAAACCGGGACGTGGCTCGCCATGCTGATCGGGGCGCTGGCGAAAATGGCCGAGGACGTCGCCCGGCTCGCTTCGACGGAGGTCGGCGAGGTCGCGGAACCGCACGAGCCGGGCCGTGGCGGGTCGACCGCCCTGCCCCACAAGCGGAACCCCGTTTCGGCGACCGTCATCCGTGCGGCCCACGGCGCGGCCACGGGCCACGTCGTCACGTTGCTCGACTCGATGGCCGCCGAATATCAGCGTCCGGCGGGCGCCTGGCACGCGGAGTGGCACGCCCTGCCGCAACTCTTCGGCCTAGCCTCCGGCGCCTTGCGCGAGGCGCGCCATCTCGCCGGCGGTCTGACCGTCGATGCCACCCGTATGCGCCGGAACCTCGAGATGACCGGCGGCCTGCTCATGGCCGGCGAAGCCGCTGCGGCGCTCGCACCGATGCTCGGCCGCGCCGAAGCGCATCAGCTGGTCGAGGATGCAGCGAGCGAGGCGCGCAGGAGTGCGACCCCTCTCCGGAACATCATGCTCGCAGCTCCCGCATTGCCGCACAGGGCACGTCAGGCCGTCGACAAGGCCCTCGACATCGGCCCGTCGATCGATGCCGCCGCGGCCGTCGTTGCTCCGGTCGTGGCCGAAGCCAGAGCCGTTCGCGCCCGTCTCAGAAACCGGGGAAGGAAAGGCTGATCGTGCCGACCGTCAAAGCCAACGGAGTCGAGCTCTTCTACGAAAGCGCCGGGCCGGAATGGGCGCCGACCGTCGTTTTCGCCCACTCGGTCGGCTGCTCAACCGACATATGGGACGCGCAGTTCGCCGCCCTGAGCGATCGCTATCGCTGCATCCGCTACGACCTGCGCAGCCACGGCCGGTCGCAAGCTGTCGACGCGGAGATCGAGATCGAGGATCTTGCCGAAGACCTCCTCGGTCTCCTCGACGCGCTCGCCATCGACCGCATCCACCTCGTCGGGCTCTCGATCGGCGGCATGCTCGGCCAGGCTTTCGCGCTCTCTCATTCGGAACGCCTGGACAGCCTCACCCTCATCTCGACCACCGCGTACTTTCCCCCGCTGGAGTTCTGGCTGGAGCGGTCCAAGACTGTCCGAACACAAGGCATGGCGTCCGTCGCCGATATCGTAATTCCGCGCTGGTTTACCGAGCCCTTCCGCCAGCGCGAGCCGGAGATCCTCGCCGGATTCCGCAACCGTTTCGTTGCGATCGACACCGCCGGCTACGCCCGCTGCTGCGAGGCGATCGGCCGGATGGACCTCCGCGAGCGGATCGGCGCGATCACCACGCCCACGCTGATCATCGTCGGCGCCGAGGACCCGGCCACGCCGCCGGCCATGGCCGAGGATCTTCGCCAGCGGATTCCCGGCTCCGAGATGGTCGTCATCTCCAACGCCTCCCATATCATCTCGGTGGAGCGGCCCGACGCCGTCAGCGCGCAGCTCGCCGCATTCCTTGCCCGCCACGAGCCGGAGGCGCCGATGACTTCCTTCGCACGCGGGCTCGCCATCCGGCGCTCGGTGCTGGGCGAGGACCATGTCGACCGCTCGCTCGATCGCGCCGGCACCTTCGGCATGCCCTGGCAGGATTTCATCACGCGCTATGCCTGGGACGAGATCTGGGGCGATCCGACGCTGCCGCGCAAGATTCGCTCGATGCTGACGCTGGCGATGATGGTCGCCCTCCACCGCGAGGAGGAGTTCAAGCTGCATGTGCGGCCGGCGATAGAGAATGGCGTCACCATCGTCGAGCTGCGTGCGCTCATCCTGCAGTCCGCGGTCTACACCGGCGTGCCGGCGGCGAATGCCGCCTTCCGCTGGGTGCGCGAGACGCTGGGCGAGGAGCTGGAGTGATGGGTGTCGTGGGTCAGGTCGCGCTCTCCAAAGTCGGCAAGGCACCCTCCTCTCCCGGGCAGGGAGAGGATACGAAGCCTTGCCCGCCGAAGGCGGGCCCAGGCGAAGTTGGTGAGGGGTCATGGGAGGGAGCCGAAGTGGGCGATCACCTTGTCGCGCCCCAATTGCGAGCTGCCATAACCCTTCACCAAGCTCGACTAGGCTCCGCTCCGCGGAACAAGTCTCGCTATCCTCTCCCCGTCCGGGAGAGGAGGGTGCAGGCGGCAGCGTGGTCGCCCGATCAAGCCTGCAATACGCCAGCACCCTGCCCGCGCCGCCACGCCAGCGCGGCGGTCCAACCTCTTCGCCGGGGGCGCCTCCATGGCTGAGTTCCTCTCCCTCGCCGAGGCGGTCGAGGCAAACCTGAAGGATGGCGACTCCGTCGCTATGGAGGGCTTCACCCATCTCATTCCCTTCGCCGCCGCCCACGAGGTCATCCGCCAGCGCCGCAGGCACCTGACCGTCAGCCGGATGACCCCCGACCTCATCTACGACCAGCTGATCGGCATGGGCGCGGTCGACCGGCTGATCTTCTCCTGGGGCGGCAATCCGGGCGTCGGCTCGCTCCACCGCATGCGCGATGCGGTGGAGAACGGGTGGCCGCAGCCGCTGGCGATCGAGGAGCATTCCCACGCCGCCATGGCCAACGCCTACGAGGCGGGCGCCGCCAACCTGCCCTTCGCCGTGTTTCGCGGCTACATCGGCGTCGACCTACCCAAGGTGAATCCGAAAATCAGCTCGGTCACCTGCCCCTATACGGGCGAGGTGCTGGCGACCGTCCCGGCGCTCCGGCCTGACGTCGCCGTCATCCACGCGCTGCGCGCCGACCGCGACGGCAACGTGCTCCTCGAAGGCATCGTCGGCGTCCAGAAGGAGGCGGTGCTCGCGGCCAGACGCTCGATCGTCACCATCGAGGAGATCGTCGACGACTTCGGCGACCGCTCGCCGAATGCCGTGATCCTGCCGTCGTGGACAGTCACCAGCATTGCCGTTGTTCCCGGCGGCGCCTGGCCGTCCTACGCGCACGGCTACTACAAGCGGGCCAACGCCTTCTACAAAACGTGGGACGCCGTCGCCCGCGACCGCGACACTTTTCAGGCCTGGATGCGCGAGAACGTGCTCGACAAGGGGCCGGACGCCTTCGCCGCCCACGCCGGACGGAGGGCCGCGTGAACGATCATCCCCGCTTCCGCGTCGTCACCCCGGCGGAAGCCGGGGTCCATCCCGCCCTCGCCTCAATGGTGCCTGCCGGTGTCATCCAGGCGCCTGAGCAATGGATTGGCTTTCGCCGGAATGACCGATAGGTGTTGGGCATGTCACAGCAGGAAAACAGCGGCGCCCCGACCATGACTGATCCCTATACCCCGACCGAGATCATGACCGTCGTGGCGGCGCGGGCGCTGCGCAACGACGACGTCTGCTTCGTCGGCATCGGCGCCCCGTCGGCGGCCTGCAATCTCGCCCGCCTCACCCACGCCCCCGACATCACCCTCATCTACGAGTCCGGTACCATCGACACCAAGCCCGACGTGCTGCCGCTGTCGATCGGCGACGGCGAATTGTGCGAGACGGCGCTCACCACCGTGCCGGTGCCGGAAATGTTCCGCTACTGGCTGCAGGGCGGACGGATCACGGTCGGCTTCCTCGGCGGCGCTCAGATCGACCGCTTTGCCAACCTCAACACCACGGTGGTCGGCGACTACGACCACCCCAAGGTCCGTCTCCCCGGCGGCGGCGGCGCCCCCGAGATCGCCATCCACTGCGGCGAGATCTTCATCACCATGGCGATGTCGAAGCGCGGCTTCGTCGACAGGCTCCCCTTCGTCACCTCGCTCGGCCACGGCGCTGGCCCCGGAAGCCGCGAGGCGCTCGGCGTCAGGACCAAGGGGCCGACGCGGCTGATCACCGACCTCTGCGTGCTGGAGCCCGACGGCGAGAGCCGCGAGATGACGGTGGTGTCGATCCATCCCGGTGTCGGCAGGGACCAGCTTCAGGAGAACTGCGGCTGGCCGCTCGCCTTCGCCGACCGGGTCGAGGAAACGCCGCCGCCCACCGACAACGAGCTCGGCGTGCTGCGCGAACTGCACGCCCGCACGCGCCGCGCCCACGGAGGCGAGGACGCATGACCCGCGAGGTCTTCATCTGCGCCACTGCGCGCACGCCCATCGGCCGCTACGGGGGCAATCTGGCGAAGGTGCGCACCGACGATCTAGCGACGGTGCCGATCCGCGCGCTGATCGAGCGCCATCCGGCCGTCGCTGAAGCGGTGGACGAGGTGGTGCTCGGCTGCGCCAACCAGGCCGGCGAGGACAACCGCAACGTCGCTCGCATGGCGCTGCTGCTGGCGGGCTTGCCGGAGACCGTGCCGGGCGCCACCATCAACCGGCTCTGCGCCTCTGGCCTCGACGCGGTCGGCTACGCCGCCCGTGCCATCAAGGCCGGCGAAATCGACCTTGCGATCGCCGGCGGCGTCGAATCGATGTCGCGGGCGCCGCTGGTCATGGGCAAGGCCGAGGTTGCCTTCCAGCGCTCCGCCGAGATCCACGACACGACGATCGGCTGGCGCTTCATCAACCCACTGATGAGAGCGCAATACGGCGTCGATTCGATGCCGGAAACCGGCGAGAACGTCGCCGAGGAATTCCAGGTCAGCCGCGCCGACCAGGACGCCTTCGCCTTCCGTTCACAACAGCGGGCGAAAAGAGCCGAAGAAGCCGGCGCCTTCGACGGCCCGATGGTGGCGGTCGAGGTGCCGGGGAAGAAGGGGCCGACGATCGTCGATCGCGACGAGCACCCCCGGCCCGACACCACGCTCGAGGCGCTGGCGGCACTGAAGCCGATCGTCCGGAAAGGCGGGACGGTGACGGCCGGCAATGCCTCCGGCGTCAACGACGGAGCGGCGGCCCTGATCGTCGCCTCGGCCGAGGCGATGGACCGCTGCGGCCTGACGCCGCTGGTCAGGGTGCTCGGCATGGCGACCGCCGGTGTCCCGCCCCGTATCATGGGGATCGGCCCGGTGCCTGCCACCCGCAAGCTCCTCGATCGCCTGGGACTGAAGGTCGCGGATCTCGATTTGATCGAACTCAATGAGGCGTTCGCCAGCCAGTCGCTAGCCTGCCTGCGGCAACTCGGGTTGGCCGACGATGCCGAGCACGTCAATCCGAAGGGCGGCGCCATCGCCTTCGGTCATCCGCTCGGCATGTCGGGGGCGCGGATTGCCGCCGAGGTGGCGCAGCAACTGCCGAAACGCGCAGGCCGCTATGGCCTTGCCACCATGTGCGTCGGCGTCGGCCAGGGCGCCGCCATGGCCTTCGAGGCCATCGACCGAAAATAGGAGGAAACGACAATGAGCTTGATCTATCCGCGCGAAAGCCTGTCGGTCGACCCGCCGTCGCTCTTTCCTGACTACAAGTCGACGGTCCTGCGCGCCCCGGCACGCCCGCTGATCGGCCTCGACCCCACCATCTCCGAGCTGAGCGGACCGGTCTATGGTCACGAGAGCATACGGGAGACCGACTCCGACCTCACCCACCAGCATGGCGGCGAGCCGCTCGGCGAGCGCATTATCGTCACCGGCAAGGTAACTGACGAGGACGGCCGGCCGCTGCCCAACACGCTGCTCGAGATATGGCAGGCGAATGCCGCCGGCCGCTACGTCCACGTCAAGGACCAGCACCCGGCGCCGATCGACCCGAACTTCTCGGGCGCCGGGCGCTGCGTCACCGATGCGGAAGGCCGCTACAGCTTCACCAGCGTCAAGCCCGGCGCCTATCCGTGGAAGAACCACCACAACGCCTGGCGGCCGGCCCATATCCACTTCTCGCTGTTCGGACCGAGCTTTCTCACTCGCCTCATCACCCAGATGTACTTTCCGGGCGACCCGCTCTTCCCGTTCGATCCGATCTTCAATTCGGTCCCTGACGAAAAGGCGCGGGAGCGGCTGATCTCCAAATTCGATCTGGAGACGACCAGGCCGGAGTGGGCGCTCGGCTACCGCTTCGACATCGTGCTTCGCGGCGAGAACGCCACGCCATTCGAGGATTCCGAGTGATGAAGGACCACGCTCTCACGCCGTCGCAAACCGTCGGCCCGTTCTTCGCCTATGGCCTGACCCCGACCGACTATGCCTATGACGCGCTGGTCGGCAACGACCTGCGCACCGACGACGTGGTCGGCGAGCAGATCGTCGTCACCGGCCGGCTGATCGACGGCGGCGGCGATCCGGTGCCCGACGCCATGATCGAGATCTGGCAAGCCGATGGCGAAGGCCGTTACCCGGGCGTGTCGGAAGCGCTCGCCAACACCCGCTTCAAGGGCTTCGGCCGCTCGGAGACGCCGGACGGCGTGTTCCGCTTCCTGACCGTCAAGCCCGGCCGCGTCCCGGGCCCCAAGGAGCGGGACCAGGCGCCCCATATCAATGTCGGCATTTTCGCCCGCGGCATCCTCAAGCGCCTGTTCACGCGCATCTATTTCGACGATGAGGGGGCGAACGAGGTCGACCCGGTGCTCGGTCTCGTCCCGGCCGACCGCCGCACCACCCTGATCGCCCGCCGCGACGGGACGGAAGACGGCCTTCCCCGCTACGTCCTCGACATCCACCTCCAAGGCGATAGCGAGACGGTGTTCTTCGAGGCGTAGGCTCACGACGATGGCGGCATTGCCTGTGCCCATTGGTCGGCGATGGCGCCGGCCGTGGTGATCCACACCGAATCCCGGGCCGCGGCGATGTGCGTCAGCGCCCGCCGCAAATGCCGAAGCCGAAACGGCTGACCGACGATGTAGGGGTGGAGCGCGATGCCCATCACCAGCGGCTGCGTCCTGGCCTGCTCGCGCATCTCGCCGAACTGGTCGACGATCATGTCGGCGAACTCCGCCGCCCCCACCCGCCGCACCGCGATCGCCGGGATGTCGTTGACCTCCTGCGGATAGGGTACCGACAGGATCGGCCCGACGCGGGTGGCGAACCATGTCGGCCGGTCGTCATGGCACCAGTCCAGGAGATACTGATAGCCGGCTTCCTTGAGAAGGTCAGGCGTTGCATGACTTTCGGCGATCCACGGACCGAGCCAGCCGGCCGGCCGCACACCGAAATGCGCGGCGATCCTGTCGGTCGCCTCGGCGATCAGCGCCTGCTCGTCAGCCTCCGACAACACCGACTGGCGCTCGGCATTGGTCCTTCCGTGGCCGGCGATCTCGTCGCCCCGCCGGGCGAAGGCGTCGCCGATCTCGGGGCTGTGGTCGAAAAGGCTGGCGTTGAGCAGCGCGGTGCACGGCAGAGAGAGCGAATCGAACAGGTCGATCATCCGCCAGACGCCGACCCGGTTGCCGTATTCACGCCAGGCGTAGTTCAGGACGTCGGGCCGCGGCCCGCCCGGCGCGAGCTCCACCCCGAGGCCTTCGCCGAAGGCGAAATGCTCGAGATTGAGGCCGACATAGACGGCGAGATTCGCTCCGTTCGGCCAGGGCCGACCCGGTTCATGGTGGACGGGCCGGTACTTGAACCGGCCGTGATGCGCAAGCGCCATCCCCCGGTCCCCGCCGGGCGTCTTCAGTCCCACACCTCGTGCGCGATCTCGACGATCTCGGCGAGCTTCGCCCATTGCGCCTCCTCGGTGAGGACGTTGCCCTCCTCGGTCGAGGCGAAGCCGCATTGCGGCGACAGGCACAACTGGTCGAGGTCGACGAACCTGGTCGCCTCCGTGATCCGCCGCTTGACGTCGTCCTTGTTTTCCAGCGTGCCGCTCTTGGAGGTGATCAGGCCGAGCACGACCAGCTTGTCGCCTTTGGGCAGGAAGCGCAGCGGCTCGAAGCCGCCCGCCCGCTCGGTGTCGTATTCGAGGAAATAGCCGTCGATGTTCACCGTGCCGAGCAGCGTTTCGGCCACCGGCTCGTAGCCGCCCGATGAGATCCAGGTGGAGCGGAAATTGCCGCGGCAGACATGCATGGTGATCGTCATGTCGGCGGGCTTCGCCTCAAGCGCCCTGTTGATCGTCCGCGCGTAGCGCTCCTGCAGCTTGTCCACGTCGTCGCCGCGCTCCTCCGCCTGCTTCAGCTGGGCGTCGTCGCAGAGATAGGCCCACACCGTGTCGTCGAACTGCAGATAGCGGCACCCCGCATCATAGAAGGCACGCACCGCGTCGGCATAGGCGGCCGCCGCATCGTCGAAGAACACATCGATGTCAGGATAGACCGACTTGATCGCGTTGTAGCCCGACCGGAAATGCAAGACGCTCGGGCTCGGAATCGTCATCTTGGGGACGAGCCTGGTGTGCGCTTTCAGAAACTTGAAATGGGCGATCATCGGGTGGTTGGCCGGCCAGCCGATCTTGCTCCTGATGGCGATGGTTTCCGCCTTGGTCTGCACGCCGTGGAACTGGATACCGTGGTCGAGCTGAATCAGTTCGCATCCGTCCAGCCCGGCCAGAAAATCGAAGTGCCACCACGAACGGCGGAATTCGCCGTCGGTCGCCGACTGCAGCCCGATCTCCTCCTGCCTGGCGATGATCTTCTCGATTTCGCGGTCCTCGACTTCCGCGAGTTGACCGTCGGTGATCTCGCCGGCGACGTGCTTGGCGCGCGCCTGCTTGAGCGGCTCCGTGCGGAGCAGACTCCCCACCATGTCGGCCCGGAAGGGCGGTTTCGTTCTTTGCATGGGGACTTCCTCCTCTTTCTCCGGTGACCGATGCGTGAGCCGCTCCGCGACCCGGTGGCACGGCTGGTTCCATGATTATGGGCGATACCCGGATGTCGGCCAAGCGGTGGAAAGGGAGGAAATGGCCACAGATTTGCACCGGCCGAACCCGTGCAAGAACCGGACGCGGATGCAACGAAATCCCGTGCAAATGCATTGTCCTGGAAGCGGTCCTTGAATCGAAACGGCTATTTCGCGAGCATGGGAGGCATGAGCGAGGTTCGGGCGACGAAACGACAGTCCAAGACAACGCGCACCTCCGCCGGGGCCCGGTCCGGGACCCGACGGAGCAGGCGTCCCGTGGCGATGCCGGACGTCGAGCTCGCGGAGCTGGCGGCCAACCGCGTCGCCATCGAGGGCGTGTCGCCGGATATCGACGCTGGCCGGTTTCCCGCCAAGGCCGTAGCGGGCGCGCCTTTTGTGGTCGAGGCTGACATCTTCTGCGACGGCCACGACAAGATCGACGCGGCCCTCCTCGTCCGCCGCGAGGACGAGACCGATTGGCGGGAAGTGCCGATGGCCTTCTTCGACAACGATCGCTGGCGCGGCGTCACGGTGCCGGAAGACAACGCCCGCTACCTCTACACCATCATTGCCTGGCGCGACCTGTTCGCGAGCTGGCGCGACGAGGTCAGCAAGAAGCATGCAGCCGGCGTCGACGTGTCGCTCGAGCTGATCGAAGGGCGGAACCTCGTCGAACAGGCGCGCAAGGAAGGGGAGCGGGCCGACGCCGAAGAGGCCAAGCGCCTCGAAGACCTCCTCGCCCGGCTCGATTCGACCGAGAGCCAGGCCGAACGGCTCGACACGCTCCTCTCGAGCGATGTCGCCGAGCTCATGAAGCGTGCCGGACCGCGAACCAACCTGTCCCGCTATTCCCGTGAGCTGAAGCTGGTCGTCGATCGTCCGAGGGCCGCGTTCAGCGCCTGGTACGAGCTGTTCCCGCGTTCGATGTCGGATGATCCCAACCGCCACGGCACCTTCGACGACGTGATCGCCAAGTTGCCCTATGTGCGGGATCTCGGCTTCGACGTCCTCTATTTTCCGCCGATCCATCCGGTCGGCAGCGCCTTCCGCAAGGGCAAGAACAACACGCTGACTCCTGGCCCGAATGATCCGGGCAGCCCCTATGCGATTGGCTCGGCCGACGGCGGCCACGACGCCATCCATCCCGATCTTGGCAGCTTCGAGGACTTTGCCCGCCTGATCGAGGCGGCACGCAACCATGGTCTGGAGATCGCTCTCGACTTCGCCATCCAGTGCTCCCCCGACCATCCGTGGATCAAGGAGCATCCGGAGTGGTTCGACTGGCGGCCGGACGGCACCATCAAATACGCCGAGAACCCGCCGAAGAAATATCAGGACATCGTCAACGTCCATTTCTACCGCGACGCCTTCCCGGCGCTGTGGTACGCGCTGCGCGACATCGTCCTGTTCTGGGTCGACCACGGCGTTCGCATCTTCCGGGTCGACAATCCGCACACCAAGCCGTTGCCGTTCTGGGAGTGGATGATCCGCGAGGTGCAGGACAAGCACCCTGACGTCATCTTCCTAGCCGAGGCCTTCACCCGGCCGAAGGTGATGAACCGCCTCGCCAAGGTCGGCTTCACCCAGTCCTACACCTACTTCACCTGGCGGAACGGCAAGGCCGAGCTGACGGACTACCTCACCGAGCTGACGCTGAGCGATTGTCGCCACACCATGCGGCCCAATTTCTTCGTCAACACGCCGGACATCAACCCGACCTACCTGCAGACCAGCGGGCGGCCCGGCTTTCGCACCCGCCTGGTGCTTGCCGCCGGCCTCGCCGGCAACTACGGCGTTTACAGCGGCTTCGAGCTGTGCGAGGCGACGCCGCTGCCGAACCGCGAGGAGTATCTCGATTCGGAAAAGTACGAGATCAAGGCGTGGGACTGGAACCGGCCGGGCCACATCCGTGCCGACATCGCCCTGATGAACCGGCTGCGCCGCGAGCATCCGGCGCTGCAGTCATTCACCGATCTGACCTTCTACAACGCCTGGAACGACAACATTCTCTATTTCGCCAAGTCGACCCCTGCCAAGGACGATTTCATCCTGTTCGCCGTCAACCTCGATCCGCACAACGGCCAGGGGGCGGATTTCGAGGTTCCACTGTGGGAGTTCGGGCTTCCCGACGAGGCGTCGATCGAGGCCGAGGACCTGATCGACGGCCACCGTTTCACCTGGCACGGGAAGACCCAGCATATGTGGCTCGATCCGCACAACAATCCCTATCTGATCTGGCGGCTCCTCCCCTTCGGAGGAAACGGATGACGACCGTTGCCATGGCCGAAAAACCCGCTGCGAGCCGCAAGGCCCACAACGACGGCAAGATCGATCGCAGCCGGCCCGACTGGTACAAGGATGCGATCATCTACCAGCTCCATATCAAGGCGTTCTTCGACTCCAGTGGTGACGGCATCGGTGATTTCGCCGGCCTGATGCAGCGCCTTGACTATGTCGAAAGCCTCGGCGTCGACGTCATCTGGATCCTGCCTTTCTACCCATCGCCCCTCAGGGACGATGGCTACGACATCGCCGACTACCGCTCGATCAACCCGTCCTACGGCACGATGCGTGATTTCAAGCGCTTCGTTACCGAAGCCCACCGGCGCGGCATCCGCGTCGTCACCGAGCTGGTCATCAACCACACCTCCGACCAGCATCCCTGGTTCCAGAAGGCTCGGCGGTCGAAGCCCGGCTCGGTGGCGCGTGATTTCTATGTGTGGAGCGACACCGACGAGCGCTATCAGGGCACCCGCATCATCTTCATCGACACCGAGAAGTCGAACTGGACGTGGGACCCGGAAGCGCAGGCCTTCTTCTGGCACCGCTTCTACTCGCACCAGCCCGACCTCAATTTCGACAACCCGCGGGTCCTCGCCGAGGTCAAGCGGCTGCTGCACTACTGGCTCGACATGGGCGTCGACGGGCTGCGGCTCGACGCGATCCCCTATCTGGTCGAGCGCGAGGGAACCAACAACGAGAACCTGCCGGAAACCCATGAGGTGCTGAAAGAGATCAGGGCCGAGATGGACAAGCACTACCCTGATCGCATGCTGCTTGCCGAAGCCAACCAGTGGCCCGAGGACACGCGCCCCTACTTCGGCGACGGCGACGAATGCCACATGAGCTTCTATTTCCCGCTGATGCCGCGGATGTACATGGGCCTCGCTCAGGAGGACCGGCACCCGATCACCGACATCATCCGCCAGACACCGGAGATTCCCGAGACCTGCCAGTGGGCGATCTTTCTGCGCAACCACGATGAGCTGACGCTGGAGATGGTGACCGAGGAGGAGCGGGACTATCTCTGGCGAACCTATGCCCGCGATTCCCGCGCCCGCCTCAACCTCGGTATCCGCCGTCGGCTTGCCCCGCTGCTCGACAACGACCGACGCAAGATTGAGCTGATGAACGCACTTCTGTTCTCCATGCCGGGAACGCCGGTGATCTACTACGGCGACGAGCTCGGGATGGGCGACAACTACTTCCTCGGCGACCGCGACGGGGTGCGCACCCCCATGCAATGGTCGGCGGACCGCAATGGCGGCTTTTCCCGCGCCAATCCGCAGCAGCTCTACCTGCCGCCGATCATGGATCCCGTCTACGGCTTCGAGGCCGTCAATGTCGAATCCCAGCAGAACGACGCGTCGTCGCTGCTCAACTGGATGCGCCGGCTGATCGTCGTCCGCAACCAGCACAAGGCGTTCGGCCGCGGCACGCTCACCTTCCTCTATCCGAGCAACCGCAAGATCCTCGCCTATGTTCGCGAGCACGAGGGCGAGCGGATTCTGTGCGTCGCCAACCTGTCGCGGCAGGCGCAAGCGGTGGAGCTCGATCTGTCGTCGTTCAGGGGGGCCGTCCCGATCGAGCTGACCGGCGGTGCCGCCTTCCCGCCGGCCGGCGAGCTGCCCTACATGCTGACGCTTCCCGCCTATGGTTTCTTCTGGTTCCTGCTGGCGGAAGAAGCCGACGCCCCGCGCTGGCACGTGCAGGCGCCGGAGCCGCTGCCCGAATTCGTCACCCTCACCGCGCCCGGCCGAAGCCTCAAGCGGGCGCTGGAGGGACGCGAGCTCCGCCAGCTCGAGCGCGACGTTCTGCCGGACTTCCTGTCCCGCCAGCGCTGGTTCGCCGACAAGTCGGCGACCGTCAAGCGCGTCAAGATCACGCCGCTCGGCAGCATCGCCGGAGAGTCAAACGAGCTCGTCCTGCTCGAATCGGAGACCGACGGCAAGGAGGCGCAGAACTACTTCATGCCGCTGACGGTGATGTGGGGCGAGGAAAACGTCCGCTTCGGCGCTCCGAAGCTTTCCTACACTCTCGCCAAGGTGCGCACCGGCCCCAATCTCGGCGCCCTCATCGACGGCGCCTTCGACGAGCGCTTCCACCGCGATCTTGTCGAGACCATCCGCAAGGGCGGCGAGATCGACATCGACGCCGGCAAACTGAGGCTCGCCGCCACGGGACGACTGCAGCAGCTCGATCTGTCCGCCGAAATCCGCAGCACCGGCGTCGAGCAGAGCAACGTCTCATTCATCATCGGCGACCAGGCGATCGTCAAGATCTACCGCCGCCTGCGGCATGGCGAGCAGCCGGAAATCGAGGTCGGCCACTTCCTCACCGAGTTGGCCGGCTATGCGAACACGCCCGCCTTCCTCGGCGCTGCCGATTTCATCGGTTCCGACGGCGGGGACGTCATGACCCTGGCGTCGGTCTTCGAATTCGTCCGCAACCAGGGAGACGCCTGGGGCGTCACGCTGGAAGCGCTTGATCGGGACCTCGAGGAATATGGCCTCCTCCAGCGCGACGAGGACGGCGAGCTGGTGGGCGACGAGCCGCCGCTCCATCACCCGCTCGACATGGGCAAGACGCTCGGGCGTCGCACGGCCGAACTCCACGCGGCGTTTGCGACACCGACGGACAACCGCGCATTCCGCGCCGAGCCGGTGAAGCCGGCCGACGTCGCGCGCTGGGCAAAGGCGGCGAGCGGCGAGGCGACCCGAGCTCTGCAGGTGGTGGCGAAGGCTGCCCGCAGCATGGAGGGTCAGGCGCGGGAGGACGCAGACGCGCTGGTCAAATCGCGGCGCAAGATCCTCGACCGGATCGCTGCCGTGCGCAATCTCAAGCTCGACGGCGTCAAGACCCGCATCCATGGCGACTATCACTTGGGTCAGGTACTCGTCGCCCAGGACGATGTGATCATTATTGATTTCGAGGGTGAGCCGCACCGCGGCATGGCCGAGAGGCGGCGGAAGTCCTCGCCGCTGCGCGATGTTGCCGGAATGCTGCGCTCCTTCGACTATGCGGCTTCTTCGGCCATCGATCACGCGCGTGACCGGGCCGGCCGCGACGATGATCTCGTGCGCGGGAGGGCGCACACCTGGCGCGACACCGCCACGCAAGATTTTCTCACCGCCTATTGGTCGGTCGCCGACACCGGGGATTTCCTGCCGACCGACCAGGAGACGCGGCAAGGCCTCCTCGACCTGTTCCTCATCCAGAAGGCGGCGTATGAGATCCAATACGAGGCCGCCTCACGCCCGTCGTGGATTTCGATCCCGATCCGCGGCCTCCTCGGAATCCTTGCACGAGAAACGGAGCCGCATGTCGCCTAAGACCAAGACCCGACCGGCATGGCGCCCTGACGACGCCAGCGTCGAAGCGATCGTATCGGCCAGGCACGGCGATCCCTTCGCTGTGCTCGGCATGCACGCCCATCCGAACACCAACGTCTCGGTCCGCCTGTTCTGGCCGGGCGCCGAAACCGCCAAGATCGTCGACAGGCACACCGGCAAAGACGCGGCGACCCTGGAGAGGATTCACCCGGACGGTTTCTTCGCCGGGCCGGTGCCGCGGCGCCGCAACCCTTTCGCCTACACGATCGAATGCACCAGGGGTGGCACCACCTGGCGGGCCGAAGACCCTTACCGTTTTCCGCCGCTGCTTGGTGACGTCGATGTCTACCTGATGGCCGAGGGCACCCATCGCCGCATCTATGAGAGGCTGGGCGCCCATCCCCATTCGATCGACGGCGTCGATGGCGTCGCCTTTGCCGTCTGGGCGCCGAATGCGCAGCGCGCCAGCGTCGTCGGCGATTTCAACCAGTGGGACGGCCGGCGCCATCCGATGCGCAAGCGCATCGAAGCCGGAATCTGGGAGCTCTTCATCCCCGGCGTCTTCGCCGGCTCCCCTTACAAATACGAGATACTTGGCGCCGACGGGCGGCTGCAGCCGCTGAAGGCCGACCCGGTGGGCTTCGCCCAGGAGAAGCCGCCGGCGACGGCGTCGCGGATCGTCGGCCCGCCGCAGCCGGCCTGGACCGACGAAGCGTGGCTTGAGGCCCGCGAGACGAGGCAGGGCCTCGCTGCCCCGATCTCGATCTATGAGGTGCATCTCGGATCCTGGCGCCGCAAGGACGGCAACCAGTATCTGAGCTACGACGACCTCGCCGAGCAGCTCGTCGGCTACGCCGCCGACATGGGCTTCAGCCACATCGAGCTGATGCCCGTCTCCGAGTATCCCTTCGACGGCTCGTGGGGCTACCAGCCGATCGGACTGTTCGCGCCGACCAGCCGCTTCGGCCCGCCGGAAGCCTTCGCCCGTTTCGTCGATCGCTGCCACGCCGCCAACCTCGGCGTCATTATCGACTGGGTGCCGGCGCATTTCCCGACCGACGCCCACGGCCTCGTCCGCTTCGACGGCACCGCCCTATACGAGCACGAGGATCCGCGCCTCGGCTTCCATCGCGACTGGAACACGCTGATCTACAATTTCGGCCGCAACGAGGTTCGCAATTTCCTGATCGCCAACGCGCTCTACTGGCTCGACCGCTTCCACATCGACGCCCTGCGGGTCGATGCCGTCGCATCGATGCTCTACCTCGACTATTCCCGCCAGCCCGGCGAATGGCTCCCCAACATCCACGGCGGTCGCGAGAATCTCGAGGCGATCGCTTTCCTGCGCGAGCTCAACACGGCGACCTTCGGCACCTATCCCGGCACCACCATGATCGCCGAGGAATCGACTGCCTGGCCGCAGGTGTCGCAACCGGTCGACGGCGGCGGTCTCGGCTTCGGCTACAAGTGGAACATGGGCTGGATGCACGACACGCTCGAATACATGCGGCATGAGCCCGTCCATCGCAAATACCATCATCATCAGATGACCTTCGGCATCCACTACGGATTCAGCGAGAATTTCGTCCTGCCGCTCAGCCATGACGAGGTGGTTCACGGCAAGGGATCGCTGATCGGCAAGATGCCGGGTGACCGCTGGCAGAAGTTTGCCAACCTTCGCGCCTATTTCGGCTTCATGTGGACCCATCCCGGCAAGAAGCTTCTGTTCATGGGCGGCGAGTTCGCCCAGGAGCGGGAGTGGAACCACGACCAGTCCCTCGACTGGCACCTGCTCGACGACCCGCTCCACCGCCAGATGCAGTCCCTCGTCAGGGATCTGAACCGGCTCTATCGCGACCTGCCCGCCCTGCATGTCAGGGATGCGGATTCCGCCGGCTTCGAGTGGGTCGAGGCGACCGACGCGGAAAACAGCACCTATGCTTTTCTCCGCTATGGCGATGCCGACCACCCGCCGGTGCTCGTCGTCTGCAACTTGACACCGGTGGTGCGGGAAGGCTACCGGCTGGGCGTTCCCCGCGAGGGGCGGTGGGTCGAACGGCTCAACACCGACGCGGCCGCTTATGGCGGTTCGAATGTCGGCAATGGGGGCGGCGTCCTGGCCGAGCCGACACCCTGGCAAGGACGGCCGGCCTCGCTTTCCGTAACCCTGTCGCCGCTCGCCACAGTGATCTTCGAGCATTCCGCGTAGGAGCTTCTCCGAAAGCCCATGACAAAGCTGCGAGTCGAGCCCGGCTTGCCGCACCCGCGAGGTGCGACCTGGGACGGAGCGGGAGTGAACTTTGCGTTGTTCT
>Ga0210144_1000329_pt1 | contig 26907 bp, 28 predicted proteins | sample Muzzi_PWA_D2_FD_185532 | JGI IMG/M metagenome (GOLD analysis project Ga0210144, IMG submission 185532) | Wetland microbial communities from San Francisco Bay, California, USA, that impact long-term carbon sequestration - Muzzi_PWA_D2 (SPAdes) | ecosystem: Environmental > Aquatic > Marine >...
GATCGCGATCGACTGGCGGGTGATCTTCTGGATCAACCTGCCGATCGTTGCGCTCGGGGTGGCGACCATCGTCGCGGCGGCGCCGGAGTCGACCGACCCGGGCGCCGGCACCCGGGTCGACCTGCCCGGCCTGCTCGCTCTGACGATCGGCCTCTCCGCCGTCGTCCTGGCGATGATCCAGGCGAGCGCCTGGGACGTCGCGGCGATCGTCTCGATGGCCGGGCTCGGAGTCGCCGTGCTGGTCGCCTTCTGGTGGATCGAGCACCGGGTGCGCGAGCCGATCGTCGAATTCGCGCTGTTCCGCAACGGCCCCTACTTCGGCGCCAGCGCCGCCGCCTTCTGCCTGGTCGGCGCCTACTGGTCGGTGATGTTCTTTCAGCCGCAGTACCTCCAGGACGCGCGCGGCCACTCGGCGATCGAGAGCGGCCTGCTGATCCTCCCGGTGACCGCGCCGACGGTCTTCGTCTCTCCCTTCTCGGGGCTGTTGATCGCGCGTTTCGGCTCGCGCGGGCTGATGACGGCGGGGATGGCGTGCGGAACCGCCGGGCTGGTCGTGCTGACGCAGGTCGGTTCGCACAGCGCCTATGGTCTGCTGCTGGTCGGCTACCTGCTGTTCGGGATCGCGCTCGGCCTCGTCTACGCGCCGATGTCCACCGCGGCGATGGCGGCGATGCCGCGCGAGAAAGTCGGCATCGCCTCAGGCGTGCTGGCGATGGACAGGATCGTCGCCGGCGCGCTGGCCCTGGCGGCGGTGGGCGCCGCCTTCCACGCTCTGCAGGCGGGCGGCGACGGCTTCGCCGCGGCGATCGCCGGCTCGACCTGGGTCATCGTCGCGCTCTGCGCGATCGGCACCGCGCTCAGCTGGGGATTCGTGCGCGACCCGGAGCGGCGCGGTCCGGATCCGGCGGTGGCCGGCGAACCGCCCCCCGAGCAGCTCCACCACCATCGCCATCACCGGCGCCTCCACCTCTGACGCGTGTCAGGCGCCGCCATGCGGCGCCCTCGGTCGGCCCGCTGCGAGTCACGCACTTGTTCTGCGCTCCCCTTGCGGGCCTCCCTGCGTCCTTGCCTGGCGATCCCTGACGCGAGTCAGTACCCAAAACCCGGGGTCTGAGTGACCGATTGCCTTGACAACGTCCATTCCGACCTGTCCACTAGGTTTTAGCCAGACCGCATTGCAGAGCGAAATTTGACATCCTTCAACCGATGTCTGCGCTGCCCGGGGATGAGCTTCACGAGCTAGCGGAACGGCAGGATCCCCGGCTGTTGAGGGCTCTTGACGTGGTCGCCCCGGGCGGCTCGCTGCGCGAGGGCCTCGACAACATAGTCCACGCCAGCACCGGCGGCCTGATCGTGGTTGGCGATCCGGGTGGCATATCCCACCTGCTCTCCGGCGGGATCAGGCTCGACACCGACTACACGCCGGCGATGCTCTACCAGGTGGCGAAGATGGACGGCGCGATCGTCCTCAACCCCGAGGCTACGAAGATCATCTGGGCCAACGTCCAGCTGATGCCGGACCCGACCATCCTCTCGACCGAGACCGGCACCCGCCACCGGACCGCCGAGCGCGTTTCCAAACAGACCGAGGCGCTGGTGATCGCGATCTCACAGCGCCGCGACGTCGTCAGCCTCTACGTCGAGGGCACCAAGTACATCCTTCAGGAGATCCCGGCGGTGCTCGCCAAGGCGAACCAGGGCCTGGCGACCCTGGAGAAGTACAGGGAGCGGCTCGAGGGGGTCTCGACCCGTCTCACCGTCCTCGAGTTCGAGGGCGGCGGCGTCCTCTACGACGCCCTCACCGTCCTGCAGCGAGCCGAGTTGGTCACCCGGATGGCAGTCGAGGTGGAGCGCTACATCGTCGAGCTGGGCACCGAGGGCCGGCTGATCGAGATGCAGCTGGAGGAGACGATGGTCGGCGTCGGCGCCGAAAAGACGGCGCTGATCCGCGACTACTCGGTCGAGGACTCCGAGCAGAACCTCGCGACCGTGTTGCACTCGCTGACGCGGATGCCGCACGAGGATGTGCTCGACTTCGGCCGCCTCGCCGAGCTGCTCGGCTACGACCGCAAGCTGAACACCCTCGACTTCCCGATCGCGCCCCGCGGCTACCGCGTGATGGGTCGCATCCCCCGCATCCCCAAGCTGGTCGTCCAGAAGATCGTCCACGAGCTGGGCGGCCTCGAGGAGGTGCTCGCCGCCTCCGACGACGATCTGGAGGCGGTGGACGGAGTCGGCCCGACCAGGGCCAAGGACATTCGCGAGGGCCTACGGCGGCTCCAGGAGGTAGACCTGGTCGACCGGTACTTGCAGAGTTGACGGCGAATGGCGCCGTCGCGAACCGAAAGGAGTGAGCGATTCCCCAGCTAGAGGAGGCCATAGAGGCAAGCGCTGAGCAGGACGTCCCGTACGTCTGTGACTTCGAGGAGGGCGACAAGGTCGTCTACCCCCACCACGGCGCGGGCCTGGTGCTGAAGAAAGAGAGCCGCGAGCTGATGGGTGAGGAGCGTGAATACCTGACGATCAAAATCCTCCACAACGAGCTCACGGTGATGGTCCCCTGCGAAAACGCGGGCAAGGCTGGTTTGCGCCGCGTGATCGACGAGGTGGAAATCAAGAAGGTCACAGACGTTCTCACGGACGACGTCTCGGAGATGCCGAAGAACTGGAACCGGCGTTTCAAGTACAACCGCGAGAAGATCAAGACCGGCGACGTGTTCGAGCTGGCCGAGGTGGTTCGCAACCTGGCGATTCGCGAGATGGAGAAGGGCCTCTCCACCGGCGAGAAGCAGATGTACACGCGGGCCAAGAAGATCCTCGCGTCGGAGTTCATGTACGCGCTCGACAAGGACGAGGAAGGCGCGGAGGGGTACCTGGACGGGCTGTTGGAGGAACGCTTCGCCGCCACGGCGTAGCCCCACCGCGTTCGTCACCGCGGTCGTGGCGGCCGCCGGCTCCGGGGAGAGGCTCGGAGCCGGCGGCCCGAAGGCCTTCGTCCGGCTGGCCGGCAGGCCGATGGTCGAGTGGTCGATCGCCGCCCTGCGGGGGGCGGCCGGCGTGCGCTCGATCGTCGTCGCCTGCCCGCCCGGTCACGTCCACGAGCTCGGTGGGGGAGACCTCGGCGTGGTCGAGGGCGGCGCGACCCGCTCGCAGTCGGTCGCCAACGCCATGGAGGCGGTCGGGACCGAGCTGGTCGCGATCCACGACGCGGCGCGGCCGCTGCTGACGCCGCAGCTGGTCGAGGCGGTGGTCGCGACCCTGGCCGCCGACCCCGAGGCCGTCGGTGCGATCGCCGCCGCGCCGGTCGCCGACACGATCAAGCGCGCCGCCTCCGCCCCCGGAGAGGGCTCGCGGGAGGATTCTGCCACCTATGGGGGCCAAAACCCTCCCATCGAGGTGGAGACAACGGTGGATCGTGGCCGCCTCTGGGCGGCGCAGACGCCGCAGGCGTTCCGCGTCGAGGCGTTGCGGCGGGCGCTTGCCGCCGATCCAGCCTTGGTCGAAGCGGCAACCGACGAGGCGACGCTGGTCGAGGCGGCAGGGGGGAGGGTGCTGATCCATCCCGCCCCGCCCGAGAACCTCAAGGTGACGACGCCGACGGACCTGAAGCTGGCCGAGCTGCTGCTCGCCGAGCGCTAGGCATCTGCCGACCCGCGCGGCTCCTCCTCAGCGGAGAAGCAGGAACACGAGCGCGGCGGCGAAGCAGAGCTGGCCGACCCCCAGCGCCGTGCCGAGGTTGACGGCGCCGAGCGCCTCGGCGACCAGTGCGCCGCCGGCGAAGGCGGCGCTGAGCAGGAGGAGTTGGCGAGCCATCGGGCCGCAAGTCTAGGCTTCGTCGGCGGCACGCCGGTGATCGAGTGCCCAGATCGGTATCCAGCTCCCGGCACGTCCCGCGGGGTCGTAACGTGGGGCGCCGATGCTCACCGACTACCACCTGCACCTGCGCCCCGACGAGCCCGAAACCCCGCCGGAGCGCTACTTCACGGCCGAGAACGTCGAGCGCTACCGGCAGGCGGCGGCGGCTGCCGGGATCGACGAGCTGGGGGTCTCGGAGCACGTCTATCGGTTCACTCAGGCGCTCGACCTGTGGCGCCACCCTTTCTGGCGGGAACAGGCCTTCGACGACCTCGACCTCTACTGCGACTTCGTCCGCGGCGCAGGGCTGAGGGTGGGAGTCGAGTGCGACTTCGTACCGGGCGCCGAGGAGCGAACCGCGGCGCTGCTCGAGGCTCGCGAGTTCGACTACGTGGTCGGCTCGGTCCACTTCGTCGGGGAGCGGGCGGTCGACCACGAGGGCTGGGACGCCTGGGAGGGGGGCGGCGACGCCGACGAGGTCTGGCGCCGCTACTTCGAGGCGCTCGCCCGCTGCGCCCGCTCGGGCCTCTTCGACATCCTCGCCCACCCGGACCTGGTCAAGGTCTGGGGCCGTGGCCGGCCGCTGCCCAGGCGCGACCTGCGCTTCTTCTACGAACCCGCGGTGGAAGCGATCGCGGCGAGCGGCATCGCGGTCGAGCTGTCGACCGCCGGCCTGCGCAAGCCGGTCGGCGAGCTGTACCCGGCGCCGGCCTTCGCCGAGCTGTGCGTTGAGGCGGGCGCTCCCTTCGCGCTCTCCTCCGACGCCCACCTGCCCGAGCAGGTCGGCTTCGGCTACGGGCGGGCGATCGAGCTGCTCGAGCGGCTCGGGGTGGGGGAGATCTGCGTCTTCGAAGGACGCCAGCGTCGTCTGACGCCACTCGGCGCCGCGGTCGGCGAGAATCCACCGCAATGAGTGCGGAGCGACCAAGCGTGCATATCTGGTTCTTCGCGCCGGGAGCGAAGCGCGAGGCTGTGCGATGAGCCCGGTAGGGATCGGATACGATAGCCACCGCTTCGTCGCGGGCCGCCGGCTGGTTCTCGGCGGTGTCCAGATTGAGCACGAGCGCGGCCTCGCCGGCCACTCCGACGCCGACGTGGTCGTCCACGCGACGATCGACGCGCTGCTCGGTGCTGCGGGGAGCGGCGACGTCGGCACCCTCTTTCCCGACGACGAGGCGCGCTGGCACGACGCCGACTCGATCGATCTGCTGCGCACCGTGGTCGGCACGATCGGCGGCCGGATCGTCAACGTCGACGTGACCGTCGTCTGCGAGGAGCCGCGGCTGGCCCCCTACCGCAGCGAGATGGAGCGCATCCTCGCTGAGGCCACCTCGGCCCGGACCAGCGTCAAGGCGACCACCAACGAGGGGATGGGCTGGATCGGTCGCGGCGAGGGAATCGCCTGCATAGCGGTGGCATCGGTGGAGAGCGAATAGGCTTCGCAGGGCGATGAGCAGACTCGGCTCGATAGCGACAAGCGCGCGCCAGTCGGCCGCCGACGCGGCCTTCGAGGCGAGGGTGCTGCGCGAAGCGGGGATCCTCGGGCTGGTCCGACCCGACAAGGCGGCGAAGATGGGCGCCGCCTTCCTGCGCTGGGGCGCCTCGCCGGCCACCGGGATCGCCACTGCTGCGATCCACCACCCCGACGAGCCGGCGCTGATCGACGAGCGCGGCACACTCAGCTTCGAGCAGCTCCACCGCCGCTCCAACGCGCTCGCCCACGCCTTCGAGCGGATCGGGATCGGCTACGGGGATGGGGTCGGCGTCATGTGCCGCAACCACCGCGGCTTCATCGAGGCCACCCTGGCCGCGGCGAAGCTGGGCGCCAGCGCCCTCTACCTCAACACGATGTTCGCCGGCCCCCAGCTCGTCGAGGTGACGCGCCGCGAGGAACCAAAGGCCCTGGTCTACGACGAGGAGTTCACCGAGCTGCTCGAGGGGGTCGGCGGCGACGTCCAGCGGATCGTCGGCTGGACCGACGGCGAGACCGACGAGCCGACCCTGGACTCGCTGATCGCCTCCGCCCCCGACTCCGATCTGAAGCCCCCGCCCGACAAAGCGCGGTTCGTGATCCTCACCTCGGGAACCACGGGAACGCCGAAGGGCGCCCAGCGCTCCAGTCCGTCCGGTCTGCTCGCGGTGGCGGCGGTGCTCGACCGGATCCCCTACCGCAGCCGCGAGACGATGATGATCGCCGCGCCGCTCTTCCATTCATGGGGCTTCTTCCACTTCGTGATCGGCCTGCCGACCGCCTCGACGATCGTGCTGCGCCGTCGCTTCGACCCGGAGGGAACGCTGCAGGCGGTGCAGGAGCACGGCGCCCAGGTGCTGGCCGTGGTGCCGGTGATGCTCCAGCGCATCCTGCGGCTGCCGGAGGAGGCCCTCGCCTCCCGCGATCTCTCCTCGCTGCGGATCACCGCGCTCTCGGGCTCGGCGCTGCCCGGCGATATGGCGCGCGAGTGGATGGACCGCTTCGGCGACACGGTCTACAACCTCTACGGCTCGACCGAGGTCGCCTACGCGACCGTCGCCACGCCGCAGGACCTGCGCGCGGCGCCCGGCACCGCCGGCTTGCCGCCGCGCGGCACGGTGATCCGCCTCTACGACGAGCGGGGGCGTGAGGTGCCGCGGGGAGAGGTGGGGCGGATCTTCGTCGGCAACGAAATGTCCTTCGAGGGATATACCGGTGGCGGCGGCAAAGAGGTGATCGACGGGCTGCTCTGCAGCGGCGACGTCGGGCACTTCGATGCGGACGGGCACCTCTTCGTCGACGGCCGCGACGACGAGATGATCGTCTCCGGGGGCGAGAACGTCTTCCCGCGCGAGGTGGAGGATCTGCTCGCCGGCCACGAGGCGGTGGTCGAGGTGGCGGTGATCGGCATCGAGGACGAGGAGTTCGGAGAGCGGTTGAAGGCGTTCGTGGTCGCCTCCAGCGGCGCCGAGGTTTCCGCCGAGGAGCTGAAGGCCTACGTCAAGGCCAACCTTGCCGCATACAAGGCGCCACGCGAGGTCGAGTTCATCGACGAGCTGCCCCGCAACGCGACCGGCAAGATCCTGAAGCGGGAGCTGCACGCGCTGGAGGCCGAGAGGCAGGCCTAGACGGTCTCTCGCTATTTGCGGACGTTTGCCAGTGCCGCGGGTGGCGGGTCTTCCGCGCCTCGTAGTAGGTTTGCCACGGATGGCCGAGCCCGCAGTCCAGTTGAGCGCGGTTGGGGAGGCGACCGAGGAGCTACGCGGCGTCGCCAAGCAAGCACTCGAGTGGGTGCGGCTGAGCGAGGCGCGGGTTACTGCGGCCGAGCAGCGGGCCGCCGAGGCGGGGGAGCGGGCCGCTGCGGCGGAGCAGCGCGCCGAGGCCGGTCGGACCGAGGTGAAGGAACGCGCCTTGGCGGCAGTGCGCAAGCTGGGCGAGGAAGGGCGCGAGCGGATCGCGGCCGAACGTGCGAAGCGGCGGGAGGCGGAGCTGCGCGCGGCGCGCGCCGAGGAGGGCAAGCTGCGCTCCGAGCAGGCCTTCGAACGCGCCCAGAACAGGGCCGAGGCCGACCGCGAGGCGCTCGCCACGCAGATGACCGCCAGCAAGGCGCGCTCCGACCAGGCGCTCGATGGCGCGGTCAAGCGAGTCGAAGAGCAGGCCTCCCAGCGCACCCGCGAGGTGCTCGAGAAGGCCCAGGAGGAGGCCGACCGCCGGGTTGCCGCTGCCGAGCAGCGCGCCGCCGAGGCCGAGGCGAGGGCGGCGGAGGCGCACGAGATAGCGGTGCGGCTCGAGGCGGAGATCGAGGAGCGGGTCATGCAGGGCACCGAGGACGTCCGTCGCGAGGCTGAGGAGCGGGTCCGCAAGCTGGTCGAGAGGGTGGAAGGCGAGGCCGAGGAGAAGGCGCGGGCGCGCGCCGAGCAGCAGCTGCAGGCCGAGTCGGCGCGGATTCGCGGTCAGGCCGAGCAGCGCGAGGAGCGCTTGCGCCACGCCGCCGAGGAGGAGGTCGAGGCGAGCGCCAAGCGGGCGCGGCGCGAGGTGCTGGCGGCGGCCGAGGAGACCGCGCCGGACTGGGCGCGCAGGGAAGCGTCGGGCGCTTCCGGGGCCGGGTACCGGACGTTCTAGGGGGAGGGGAGCGGTACCCGACTCCCCATTAGCATCCGGCACCTATGCGGGAGGTCCGGATACGGGACACGCTGAGCGGGGAGCTGCGCACCCTCTCCTCTGACGAGGAGGTGGGGATATATGCCTGCGGGCCGACCGTTTACAGCCGGATCCACATCGGCAACGCCAGGCCGTTTGTCGTCTTCTCCCTGCTTGCCCGCTTCCTCAGGACGGAGGGGTACAGGGTGAAGCTGGTGATCAACGTCACCGACATCAACGACAAGATCTACGAGGCAGCGCGCGAGGCGGGGGAGCCCTCGGCGGGGTTCGCGGAGCGGATGACCCGGGCCTATTTCGAGGACACCGATCGACTTGGCTTGGGGCGGCCCGACGCGGAGCCGCTGGCAACCGAGACGATCGACGGGATCGTCGGGTTGACCTCGGAGCTGATCGAGTCCGGGCACGCCTATGAGTCCGGCGGAGACGTCTACTTCCGGGTACGGAGCTTCGACGGCTACGGGGAGCTCTCAAACCGCAAGCCGGAGGACATGGACCAGGGCGAGGAGGCCGGGTCGGAGTCGCTGAAGGAGGATCCGCTCGACTTCGCGCTCTGGAAAGCGCACAAGGAGGGCGAGGACACTTCCTGGGACTCGCCCTGGGGTCCCGGTCGTCCGGCCTGGCACATCGAGTGCTCGGTGATGGCGGAGGAGGAGCTGGGACCGTCGTTTGCGATCCATGGCGGGGGGTCGGACCTGGTCTTTCCCCATCACGAGAACGAGATCGCCCAGTCCGAGGCCGCCGGGCGGCCGTTCGCGCGGGCTTGGATGCACAACGGGATGATCGAGACCGACGCGGCGAAGATGTCGAAGTCGGAGGGGAACATCTTCCAGCTCTCGGAGGCGCTCGACCGCTACGGGCGCGAGGCGGTTGTCGCCTATCTCCTCTCCGGTCACTATCGACAACCGTTGGCCTTCGGGGCGGAGCAGATGGAGCAGGCCCTGGCACGCGTCGAAAGGCTTCGGAACTTCTTTCGGGAGCACCCGGTGGGAGAGCCGGGGGGTCCCCCGCTGGGAACCCGCGTCGAGTCGTCGGGTGCGGGTTCCGGCCGCGCCGGCTCACAAGTTCCCATCGGGGGACCCCCCGGCTCTCGTGTCGAGGCGTTTCGGGAAGCTCTTGCCGATGACTTCAATACTCCGCGGGCGATGGCCGAGGTATCGGAGCTTGTCGCAGAAGCCAACCGGGAAGAGATCCCGGGGGCACCCGAAGCCGCTCAGGAGATGCTGGAGTTGATCGGGCTCGGTTCGCTCGCTGAGGTCGAAGAGGGGGCGGACGCCGAGGCCGACGCGCTGCTCGCCGAGCGAGAAGAGGCGCGGGCGGCCAAGGACTTCGGTCGCGCCGACGAGATTCGGGACCGGCTGGCGGAGCTGGGCTGGGAGGTCCGCGATACCTCCGACGGCGCGAAGCTGATTCGCAAGAGCTGAGCGTGCCCGGGGGCCAGATCATCTACGGGCGCCGCCCGGTCGAGGAGGCGGAGCGGGGGAAGCGCCGCGTCCAGCGGATCTGGCGCGTCCCCGATACGCCGGCCGAAGAGCTGGAGCGGCTCTGCGGGTCGCCGGACCACCAAGGGGTGGTGGCCGAGGCCGATCCATATCCCTATGCGGATCCCGATGCGCTGCTGGACGGGGAGAACGCGCTGATCGTCGCGCTCGACCAGGTCCAGGATCCGCGCAACCTCGGCGCGATCTGCCGCTCCGCCGAGTTCGCCGGCGCCGCCGCCGTCGTCATCCCCGAGCGTCGCTCGGCCACGGTGACCGCGGTTGCCTGCAAGGCGTCGGCAGGGGCCGTCGAGCATCTCGAGGTGGCCCGGGTGCGCAACCTCGCCGACTGGCTCGGCGAGGCCAAGGCGGCCGGCTTCTGGATCTGGGGCGCCGACGTCGCGGCGATGCAGGCGCCGTGGGAGGTCGACTTGAGCGGCCCGATCGTCCTCGTCCTCGGCGGCGAGGGGAAAGGCATCCGGCCCCGCGTCGCCTCGGCCTGCGACGGCCTGGTCGCGCTGCCGCGACGGGGCGAGGTCGAGTCGCTGAACGTCTCCGCGGCGGCGACCGCGCTGCTCTTCGAGGCCGTCCGCCGCCGGTAGGGCACGCTTAGCAACTGCAACGGCGGTTGCACGAACCTCAGTTCGGGGTTGACAGAACTCCGCCCGGAGGTAAGACTTGCGAAAGGGTGAACCTCAGCTTGAGTCTGAGGTATCCCGATCAAGAAGAAGGGCGCCTCGGGGGAGGTAAGCGGCGCCACGACCCTTCGTTCCAAAGGAGAAGGATCTGTGGCTCTATCGACGCCTACGCAGGAGTTGCGACTCCCCGCCGGACGCCTCAACGGTTCGGCCCGCAACAATCTTAACTCTCAACCTGAGCCTGATGACCACTACCTGGTCTCCCTCGCCAAGCAGGGGCGGACCGATGCCCACGACGCGATCATACGTCGCTACCGGGGCTTCGTCCGGCTGAAGGCCTCGTCCTACTTCCTGCTCGGCGGGGAGAGCGACGACCTGATCCAGGAAGGCCTGCTCGGCCTCTACAAGGCGATTCGCGACTACCGCAGCGACCGCGAGTCGAGCTTTCGCAGCTTCGCCGAGCTCTGCATAACCCGCCAGATCATCACCGCGGTGAAGACGGCGACCCGCAACAAGCACACGCCGCTCAACCAGTACGTCTCGTTCAGCCAGACGCCGGCCGCGCCGGGCGACTCTGACACCACCCTCGACGAGATCCTCCCGGGGCCCTCGGTCTCTGACCCGGTCAACCAGGTGATCGCCAGCGAGGAGCTGGAAAGCCTCGTCTCCTGCCTTGCGGGCACCGCCGGCGTCCTCTCGGACCTGGAGAGCCGCGTCCTCTCCCTCTACCTCGACGGCCATTCGTACGAGGCGACGGCGGAGCGGCTCGAGTGCGACACGAAGACGGTCGACAACGCCCTGCAGCGAGTCAAGCGCAAGGTGGCCGCCCACCTGGACTCCCGCGAGGTGCCGCTCTAGTCCAGACCCCTCGCCGGCTCGCCGACGGCCCAGATCGCCACCGCCGGTGGCGCCAGCAGCACGGCGAGGGAGGTCAGCTCGCCGATCGCGTCGGCGGCGCCGAAGTCGTCGAGGTGGGTGGCGTGGAATGCGAGGTGGATGGCGGCGGTGAGCAGCCAGGCCGTCGATGCGGCGCGGACGAGGGTCGGCTGCACGGTCCAGGTCGCCCAGGCGAAGAGGACGGCGAAGCCGAGATAGAGGCCACCGACGTCGGTGACGAGGTGCTCGTTGTAGGGAGGGAGCAGCTCGACCCAGTGGGTGTAGAAGGGGAAGTCCGCGTAGAAGGTGTGCGGGGCCAACGTGGCGGGGATGCCGATCGAAGCCGCGGCCAGGCAGAGGATCGCCAGCGCCGCCCGGGCGCTCACGGGCGATCTCACCGGCCTGGCGCCGGGACGTGTCGGGCCGCGAGCCACTCCCCGAACGTGAGGCCGTCCACCGCCGCGTCCGGCTCGCACAGCCCGCCGTCGCGGACCGCGCGGCCGACCTTGCCGACCATCGGGATGCGCAACGGCAGCAGTCTGCGTCCGCGGGCGCGCCGCCAGGCCCTGGCCAGCTCGGTCAGGGCCCGCACCTCGGGACCCGCGACGTCGGGCAGGCGACCGCTCGGGCCCCCGTGCGCCGCGTCGGCGAGGCGGGTGGCGACGATCGCGGACTCGACCGGCTGCAATCGGGCGGCGCCGGTGGGGAGGACGCGAAACCGGGCGACCCTTTCGAACGCCCAGTCGAGCAGCGAGTGGAACTGCGTCGCGCGCAGCAGGCTCCACGGAACGGGCCCCGACTCGACCATCCTCTCCTGGGCGACCTTGGCCCGGTAGTAGGCCATCGGCACCCGGTCGCAACCGACGATCGACACGGTTACATGGTGCCCCACGCCCGCTTCCCGCTCGGCAAGCAGCAGCCGGCGCGAGCCCTCGACCAGCACCTCCTGCGCCTCCTTGAGCGCATTCGAGGCGTCGACCACGACCTCGACCCCGTTCAGCCCCTCGCCCAGCCCCTCGCCGGTGGCGAGGTCGGCGCGCCGGTGAAGGATCCCGTCGGGGAGCGCCGCACCCGGCGAGCGGCTCAGCACCCGCACCTCGTCGCCTCGCGCCGTCAGCTCGGTCACGACCGACCTCCCAAGCACCCCGGTTCCGCCAATCACCGCAACCCTCAAGAGCCATCACCTCCGCCTTCGCCGGCTGCGTGGCGCCTTGTTCTCGCTATGCGAGAGGAAAGCGCCAGGCCGACGCGTTCGAGCCATTTCGTTCGCACCTTCACCCGGATTGGACGGATCGGCGCCATCAGGTGTGACATCAGCGCAGATCGCCGAGCACGTAGTCGAGCAGCTCGCGGCCGTGGTCGGAGGCGACGGCTATGTCGTCGGCGGTGATGCGGGCTCGATGCAGGGACTGCATGCGCAGGACGTCGCCTGCGGCGCGGTTGTTGGGGAAGACGCCGGCGTAGGAGACGCCGAGGCGCTCGAGGTGGTCGGCGAGTAGGGCGATCGCCGGGTTCTCCAGGGGGAGGTCGAGGTAGACGGCCTCGAGGTTCATGCGATGGAAGAGATGGTGGCGCTCGGCGGCCACGGCGGTCTCGAGGTCGGCCCCGGGCGCGTGCGCGGTGATCAGCGCGAGGTTGTGGTCGGTGTCGATCTCGACGTGCAGCTCGGTCCGCGCCGGCAGCCTCGCGTCGGCGGGCGGATCGGCCAGCGTCCCACGCAGCTCGCACAGCTCCAACGTCCGGTGGACGATCTCGCGGTGGCGCTCGGGGGCGTAGACCTCGCACTCCTGCCCATCGTTCAGCTTCGCGTAGAAGAGGGCGGCGGACTGGCGGCGGGGCCGCCGCTCGGCGGCCGCGTCGTTCGAGACCGAGGGCGGGATCCAGCCGAGCAGGAAGCCCGTCTCGTGCGCGCCCAGCTCGAGGTTGGCCCGCTCGCTGTAGGGGTGGGCGGCGGTCGCCTCGCTGTACATCCCGGCAAGGCCGCGCTCCGCCGCCCAGTCCATCAGGTGACGCTTGGTGCGGGTGAAGATGTGCCGGCCGCGGGCGGCCGGCATCGTCACCGCCTGCCCTGAGTGCCCGACCGCGTCGCCGGCGGCCGCGAGGCTCATCCCCTCGTGGCAGAGCAGCTCCCCCGCCGCCGACTCGGCGACGAAGGAGACGTAGGTCCCCGCCGCGAGCCGCGCCGAGACCTCGTCGGGGTCGTAGACCCAGCGAACGTCGTAGCTGTCCCCGTAGGCGATCCGGATCGCCTCGCTAACCAGGTGCCCCTCGCTGGGTAACAGGTACCGGAAAGAGACCTCACCCGTGTCGGAGCCATCGGTCATGCTCTCTATATTCAGCACCGCGCCCGCCTAGCTCAATTGGCAGAGCGCTTCCCTTGTAAGGAAGGTTGTCCCGGTTCAAGTCCGGGGGCGGGCTCTAGCGTCACGGCGCCTCGCCGCCCAGCATCCGGGCCTTCTCCGCGGCGAACTCCTCCTCGCTGAGCACGCCCTTGTCGCGCAGCTCGGCGAGGCGCTCGAGGCGGCGCAGGCGGTTGTCCTCCTCGTCCCCGGCGCTCTCTGAGGGCCGGCCGGCAGCCGGCTTGCGCATCTCCGGCAGGCGCAGTTTCGAGGCCCGATCGCCGATGTTGGCGCTCTTCACGGCGTCGGCGACGCGCGCCTTGGCGCCGCCGAAGTAGTCGGCGAACTGCACGTCGGGGAATTCCTCGTTGCTCTGTTTGCGCAGCTCGTGGATGCCGACGGCGACGAAGCCCGCGGCGATCAGGGTGGTGAGGAAGGAGCGCAAGTTCTGGATCGACGAGGAGAGGAAGTAGATGCAGACGACGAGCACCCAGCCGGTGTAGACGTAGACGGGGTAGTCGCGCAGGGCAGGCGCCATGAAGCGGCGCGTCGAGCGAGCCGAGCCGGTCGGCGAGCCCAGCCAGCCAGCTATCCCGAAAAGGATGCCGAAGACGATCAGGGTCGTCGCGATGCTGACCATCAGCGAGGTGGAGATCGACCAGGCGGCTTCGGCCGCGGACTTGACGCTTTCTTCCTTGACCAGCTGGTCGACGACGATCCCGCCGGCGACCTGGCGGAAGACGATCGCGGCGAAGCCGGCGGCGACCAGGCCGACGCCGCAGAACAGGACCGTCACCCAGCGACCGTCGCGGGAGAGGTAGATCGCCAGGCCGAAGCTGAGCAGGGTGAGCAGCGAGAGCACCAGGGCGAGGCCTTTGATGCCGACGACGATGTCCTGCGCGGTCTTCAGCTGGTCGGAGCGGAGGATCGTCACCTGGCCGGCATCGGGCGGCAGCTTTTCGGCCAGCTGCACCCCGATCCCCACCTGCTCGGCGAGGTTGGTGACCAGGCTCCCCAGGTTGAGGGTCACCTCGCCGTTCGCGGTCGAGGCCGCTTCTTTCTTGTTTTCCAGCACCGCCAGCAGCTGTTCGTGCGCGGCCCGGTTGGCGTCCTTCCACAGTTCCTGCGCGGCCGAAGTCTTTAGCACCTCTTCCGCGCCGCTGCCGGCGACCTGGCGCAGCCCGCCCGACACCGGCCCGGCCAGCTCCTTGGTTTCCCCTGGCAGGATGCCTTCCAGTTCCTTTTCGACGTCGACGTTGTCGTAGAGCTGTTCGACCAGGTATTCGCCGACCGCGGCGCGGATCTCTTCGTTCTGGATCAAGCGCCCGCTGGTGTCGACCCAGTCGTTCGTGTTGAGCGCCTGGCGCTCGATCCAGATCGCGAAGACGCTGAGGAAGACCAGGACCGAGCCGAGCACCACCAGGGCTTTGACCGTGCGTCGCCGGGCGCGGCTCATCCCCGGGGATGCTATACGTGGAATCGATGAAGCTGGAGGGCATCCACCACATTACGGCGATCACCGCCGACGCGCAGGCGAACGTCGACTTCTACGCCGGGGTGCTGGGCCTCCGCCTGGTGAAGAAGACGGTCAACCAGGACAACCCCACCGTCTATCACCTCTTCTTCGCCGATCAGCGGGGCAGCGCCGGCTCCGACCTGACCTTCTTCGAGTTCCCGGGCGTGCCGCCCGGGCGGGCCGGCGCCGGCGACGTGCACCGGATCGTCTGGCGGGTCGGCTCGATTGACTCGCTCGACTTCTGGGCGGAGCGGCTCGGCGCCTGCGGCATCGACACGCAGCGGGCGGGGGAGAGCCTGCGCTTCTCCGACCCGGAAGGGCTCGAGCACGAGCTGCTGGTGTCCGCGGTCGACGACGAGCCGTTGATCGCCGACCACCCCGAGGTGCCGGCCGAGCTGGCCCTGCAGGGTTTCCACGCCGTGCGCGCCTACGGCGGCGCCCCCGAGGCGAGCCGGCGCCTGCTCGAGGCGCTCGAGTTCGAGCGCTCCGGGGACGGTTGGGAGGCCCGCGGCGAGCGGCGCGGCGGCTTCTACCTCTACGACGAGCCACCGGCCGAGCGGCCGCTGCAGGGCGCCGGCAGCATCCACCACGTCGCTTGGGCTTCGACGATCGAGGAGCACGAGCGGTGGCGGGAGCGGGCGATCTCGGCCGGCGCCCAGCCGACCCCGGTGATCGATCGCTTCTACTTCCGCTCGATCTACTTCCGCGAGCCGAGCGGCGTGCTCTTCGAGATCGCCACGCTCGGGCCGGGGTTCACGGTCGACGAGCCGCTCGAGCACCTCGGCGAGAAGCTCTCCCTGCCGCCCGACTTCGAGCACCTGCGCGCCGAGGTCGAGCCGCAGCTCCGCCCGGTCGACAACCCACGCGACACCCGGACCGGGTGAATGGGAACTTCGTCTGGAGGGATGCCGGGCGAGTCGTCGTCCAGCGGGTCGGTGGGGTCGAGCAGGCGCCGAAGCTGCTGGGCGAGCACGGCTTCGCCGGCTTCGAGCTGCTGACCACGCCGCGCGCCCTGCTCGGCGCGCCCGAGCTGGAGGCGGCGGCCGACGCGGTCCATGCGGTCGGCAGCGGCCCGGTGCCTGAGCTCGCGGCCGGCCTGCTCGACCGGGTCGGCACGGAGCGCCTCGTCGCCCTCGGGGGCGGCCGTGCGATCGACACCGCAAAGGCGGTCGCCTCGGTGAGCGGCGCTCGCGTCGCGGCGATCCCGACCACCCTCTCGGGCGCGGAGATGACCGCGATCCACCGCCTGCCGGCCGGCGCCGAGGACCAGGTCCGGGCGATGGTGCGCCCGGAGCTGGCGATCGCCGATCCGGAGGCGATGACCGGCCTGGCCGAGCGGGCGCTGCGGGCCAGCGCGATGAACAGCCTCGCTCACGGCGCCGACTCCCTCCACACCCCCTTCGCCAACCCGGTCTCCCAGATGACCGCGCTGCACGGCGCCGAGCTGATCGCGACCTCCCTCGACGAAGACCGCGCCGTGCGCAACCGCGCCGCCCTCGCCCAGGGCTCCCTCCTCTGCGGGTACGCGATCGACTCCGCCCTGTTCGGCGCGCACCACGTGATCTGCCAGACCCTGGTCCGCATCTGCGGCACGCCGCACGCCGAGACCAACGCCGCGATCCTCCCCCGATCGATGTCCTTCCTGGCCCCCCGGGCCCCAGATCGACTTGCGTCCCTCGCCGAATCCCTCTCCACCGACCCCGAAGAGATAGAAGCGCGACTCCTCGCCCTCGGCGGCAACCCGACCGCCCTCGGCGACCTCGGCGCCGACCGCGGCAAGCTGGACCAAGCCCTCGAGTCGATGCTGTTGCGGCCGGAGCTGGCTTTCACCCCGGAACCCCCCACCCGCTCCGACCTCGAGGGGCTGATCGAGCAGGCTTGGTAGCGAGGGGCCGGGTGCCCCTCTAAGCGGCTACTGCGTACCGGGTTGGCTCCAGGCCACCCCCGGCTCCGCCTGGGAGGTCGCCTCCGATCAAAGCAGCGACGCGGCGGGCTGAGGCTCCGATTCAGCCGATTGGGACTTTTACCCCCGTTATTGGGGGTCAAAGTCCCAATCGAGCGCACGGTGATCGGGTTGGAGCCAACCCGGTACGCACCAAGCGGCTTGTACTTTTTCCGAAGGGCGGCTCGCGGACGGCCACTGGCTGTCTTCGGAAAAAGTTGAGCGTGAAGGGCACCCGACCCTCGCCCCGGCAAGCCGCACTTGCCTTTTCCCGAACGGGCAAATCGTTGAAAACGGGCTCTGCGCAATGCAAGGTTTTGCCCGAACGGGGTAACGGTGCGCCGCCGGCACATCCGTCGTCTCGGCGGCGAACTCGAGGTCAAACCAACCCTGGTCGAGCGTCGCGCCGTGGCGATGGTCGAACGCGTCCTCGCCGCCTCGGAAGACGCGCGCCACTCCCTCCCCGCCGCTTTCCAGGACCGCCCGGTGCTCGACCGGATCGCCGAGGTCATCGCGGAACGCTCGGCACGTCTCCAGAAAGCGGTTTCCGAGCGGTAACCGCTCCGCCGCGCCCGTGTAGCGCTCTTCGTGAGCGAAGAGCGACTCCTCCGGTACCACGAGTACACGCGCCGCCGCGGTGTCAACTGGCCGCTGTACCTGCTGGCCAGGGTCTTCATGATCCCGTTCTTCCTGGTCTACTTCCGCCTCAGCCGCACCGGCCGCGACCACAGCCGCGTCAGGGGCGGCCTGATCGTCGCCGCCAACCACCGCAGCTTCCTCGACCCGTTCGTGATCGGCGCCACGCTGCCCTGGCGGCGACCGATGAACTACGTCGCCAAGGTCGAGCTGTTCGAGCGGCGCTGGCAGGGCTGGCTGCTCTCGCGGCTCGGGGCGTTCCCGATCCGCCGCGGCGAATCGGACGGACTGGCGATGGAGACGGCGCGACTCGCCGTCGAGCGGGGCGGCACGGTCTGCATCTTCCCGGAGGGGACGCGGATTCGCCGCGGCACCCTGGCGGCGCCGAAGCGCGGCGTCGGGCGGCTGGCGCTGCAGACCGGCGCCCCCGTCGTGCCCACCGCGGTGTTCGGCAGTGAGAGGGTGCGGCGCGGCTGGCGGATCCGGCCGCGCAAGGTGCGGGTGCGGCTGGGGCGGGCGATGACCTTCCCGCGCGTCGAGCATCCCTCGCCGCCGCTGGCCGAATCGGTGACGGCGCGGATCTGGCCCAACGTCCTGCTCCAGTGGGAAGAGATGGGCGGCCTGCCGCCGATGCGCCGCGCCGCGGTGATCGGCGCCGGGAGCTGGGGCACCGCGGTCGCCGTGCTGCTCGCCCGCGGCGGGCTCGAAGTCCAGCTCGGCGCCCGCACCGCGGAGCAGGCGGCGGAGATGTCGGAGGCGGGCGAGAACAGGCGCTATCTGGAGGGGGTCGAGCTTCCCGACTCGCTGCTGGTCCGCCCCGCCTCCGAGATCGAGCTGGCCGGCCTCGACCTTCTCTGCCTGGCGATTCCCTCCGGCTCGCTGCCGCAGGCCGTCGGCGCGATCGCCGACCGGGTCAGCGACCGCTCCTCGGTGCTGTTGTTGACCAAGGGCCTGATCGCCCCGCTCGGCCAGCTGCCGGCCGAGTACGTGGGCGAAAGGATCCGCGCTCGGGCGACCGCCTCCCTCGGCGGTCCCGCCCACGCCCGCGAGGCGGTCTCCGGCTCCGCCGCGCTGGTGCTCGGCTCGGGCGACGCCGACCTGCGCGATCAGCTCGGCGAGGTCTTCGACCGCGCCGGCCTGGTCTGCGAGCGCTCGCGCGACGTCACCGGGGTGGAGATGGCCGGCGCCGCCAAGAACGCCGCCGCGCTCGCCGCCGCGGCGAGCGAGTCGCACGGGCTCAACGCGGCGGGGATCGCCGCCGCCCAGGTCTGGCGCGAGTGCATCTCCTACGCGATCGCGCGCGGCGCCGAGCTGGAGACCTTCTCCGGCCTCGCCGGGGTCGGCGACCTGACCGCGACCGTGCTCGCCCCTTCCGGGCGGAACCGGCGCGCCGGCGAGCTGCTCGGCCGCGGCACTCCCGCCGAGGAGATCCCGGCCCTGATCGGGCAGGCCTCCGAGGGGCTGGACGCCGTGCCGCTGCTCGCCGAGGCGATCGCCGCCTCGGGCAGCCCGGCCGAGGCGCTGAGCGGCCTGGCGGCGCTGATCCGCGGCGAGATCGACACCGAGGCATGGCTCGCGAGCCTGCGCCGGGTCGAGCGGCGAAAAAGGGCCGCCTGATGGCACTAGGCTTGCCGGGTGAGCGACCAGGAGAGCGTCGATCCGGCGAGCCTCGACCCGGCGGCGAAGGCGGAGCTCGACCGCGCCTTCGAAGAGCTGTACCGGGACCACCTCCGCGACGTCTATTCCTACGCCTACTACAGGATCGGCAACCAGCACGACGCCGAGGACCTGACCGAGCAGGCCTTCCTTCAGGCCTACCGCCACTTCGACCGGGCGCGGCGCGAGTCGGCCGGCCGGCCGCTGCGGCCGTGGCTGATCCGCATCGCCCACAACCTGGCGCTCAACTACTATCGGGACCGATCGCGCCGTCCGCAGACGCCGCTCGACAGCGCCGAACCGCTTGCCGCGCGGCACGGCACCGAGGCGATCGCCGAGGGACGCGAGGAGCTGCGGCAGGTGATGGACCGGCTCCAGCACCTCCCGGACGACCGCCGCGACGCCCTGATCATGCGCTTCGCGCTCGGCATGGACAACCGCGAGATCGCCCGCGCGCTGGGTCGCAGCGACGGCGCCACCAAGGTCCTGATCCATCGCGCGATCAAGCAGCTCGAGGAGGAGATGAAGGATGAGTGAGGGGAGCGAGAGGCTGACAACGAGCACCTGGGACGTCGAGCGGTTGCTCGGCGACGCGCTGCGTCCGATCGAGCCGCCCGAGCGGCTTTCCGGGCGGCTCGAGGACACCCTCTCGGCCGTCACCCAGGCGGCCGCCGAGGAGCTCTCCGACTGGGCGGAGGAGCTGTCGGAGAGCGAACTGCGGGCGCTGCGCGACCCGCGCAACTGGGTCCGCCCGGTGGTCGCGGTGGGCGCCGGCGGTGCCGCCACGGGCGCCCTCGTGCTGCTCGAGCTACGCCGCCGCAGCCGCCAGCGGGCCGGCGGGCGCCTACGTTCGCTGGCCCGCCGGGTCGGGCCGTAGCTCAGTCCCGCGTTCGGTGGAGACGGCCGCGGCGATCCCGACCGCGCCGAGGACCAGGTGGAGGACGTTGTCGCCGGTGTCGACCGGGAGCAGGCCGAGGATCGTTCCGCCGTCGCCGACCGCGAATCCCCAGACGGCGAGGGCGACGTAGAGGGCGCCGAGCCAGAGGGAATACGGGCGCGCCGCGAAGCCGGCAACCAGCAGGCCGAGCGCGCCGCTGAGCACGCGAAGGCCGTTCAGCCAGCCGTTCACCGCGAAGGCGCCGAGCATCTCCTTCACCACACCGGGCGCGCCGAACGAGGCGCTGTAGAAGAAGCCGACGATCCCCCCGACGAGGAGCAGGGCGCCGACCAGCGTCGCGTAGAGCCTGGCCGGGCTTGCTCGCTCCATCGGCGACGATTGTAGGCTCCGCGCCTGCCGATGGCGCAGACCTGCTACCGACACCCGGACCGCGAGACCCGCGTCTCCTGCTCCTCCTGCGGGCGGCCGATCTGCCCCGAGTGCATGACGCCGACCCCGGTCGGGATGCGCTGTCCGGAGTGCGCCCGGCAGCGGACCCGGGTGACGCGCGGCGCGCTCGGCCCCGGCCGCTACGACACCCCGGCGACCTACGTGCTGATCGGGCTCAACGTGCTCGCCTACCTGGCCGAGATCGCCGGCGGCGCCGGCGGCCTCAGCTCCGCGACCAGCAGCTCGGTGATCTCCGACTTCGGCCTGCGGGGCGCCTCGGTCGCGGATGGCGAGTGGTACCGGCTGCTGACCGGCGGCTTCCTCCACGCCGGCCTCTTCCACATCGGCTTCAACATGTTCGCCCTCTTCATCCTCGGCCGCCTGCTCGAGCCGGCGATCGGCACGCCGCGCTTCCTCGCCCTCTACTTCGCCTCGCTGTTCGCCGGCGCCTTCGGCGCCCTGGCGCTGACCGACCCGGCGCAGCTCACGGTGGGGGCCTCCGGGGCGATCTTCGGCCTGTTCGGCGCCGCCTTCGTGATCGCCCGCGGCCGCGGCCTCAACACGATCGCCTCCGAGCTCGGCTTCCTGCTCGTGATCAACCTGGCGCTGACCTTCGGCATCCGCGGGATCAGCATCGGCGGCCATCTCGGCGGCCTCGCAGGCGGCTTGCTCTGCGCTCTGGTGATCATCGCCGGCGAGCGGGGGGCGCTGGGCTCGCGGCGGCTGCCGGCCGAGCTGCTGGTGATGACCGCGATCGGCGTCCTCTCGATCGTCGGCGCCCTCAGCGTCGCCTGACCGGCGCCCGCACCTCGGCGAAGCCGATGTTGCCGGGCGGGTCGACCAGGTCCGGATGGAGGACGTGGCCGAGCAGCTCGACGCCGTCGACCAACCGCGGCCCCGGCCTGGAGAACGTTGACGCCGCGTCGACCGCATGGACCCGCCCGGCGCCCAAGGTCGCGATCCGCCCCCAGTGCTCGACCGCCTGGGCGCGCGCCTCCTCGACGTCCATGCCGCAGGGCATCGCGATCACCACGTCGGGCCTCAGACCGGACAGCTCGCCCCAGCGGACCTCGGGCGAGCGCAGGCCGGGCGGGCCGGCGACGTCTTCGCCGCCGGCGATCGAGATCATCTCCGGGATCCAGTGGCCGCCGACGAAGGGGGGGTCGAGCCACTCGAGGGCGACCACCCGGGGCGCCGCGGCCCCGGAGACGGCGCCGCGAACCGCCGCCAGTCGGCCCTCCAGCTCGCCGCGCAGCTCGTGGGCGTCTGCCGCCTTCCCGGTCACCTCGCCGAGCCGGACCACGTCCTCGAGCATCTCGCCGAGCGTGCTGGGGTCCTGCTGCACGACGCGGGGCCGGCTCGGCAGCCGCGCCGCGACCGCGAGCACGTCCTCGTAGGAGACCGCGCAGACCTCGCATACCGCCTGGGTGACGATCAGGTCGGGGGCGAGCGCGGCGAGCCGCTCCTCGTCCAGCTCGTACAGCGCCCGGCCCTCGCCGACCGTCGCCTTCACCGCCGTGTCGATCTGCCCGGCGTCGAGGCCGGCCGGCAGCACCGTGCGGGTCAGGTGGGGGAGCGAACGAGCCCGTGGCGGGAAGTCGCACTCGTGCGTGACCGCGACCACGCTGTCACCGAGACCGAGGGCAAACAGCATCTCCGTAGCGGATGGAACCAGGCTCGCGATGCGCATGGGCGCCCAATATGGCAGTCTCGCAGTTGCCGCGGGCCGGACAGCTATATTGCGTAACGCCGAATGGTCGAAGAAGACCTCCCCCGAAGTACCGGGCCACAGAGTCGCCGATGAGCGTCCTGCTGCTCGCCCTGCTGCTCCTGCTGGTCGCCGTCAACGGCTTCTTCGTCGCCGCGGAGTTCGCCCTGGTGCGCAGCCGGCGCGGCAAGTTCGTGCAGCTCGCCGAACAGGGCGAGAGCGGCGCCGACTCGGTGATCCGGCAGCTCGACCGGATCGACGAATCGCTCTCCGCCTGCCAGGTCGGGATCACGATGGCGTCGATCGGCATCGGCTTCCTCGGCGAGCCGTCGCTGGCCAAGCTGTTCGAGCCGCTGTTCGGCGGCTTCTCGCACGGGGTGGCGGTCGGCGTCTCGGTGGCGATCGCCTTCACTCTCGTCACCGCGATACACATCAGCATCGGCGAGCAGGTGCCGAAGATGCTGGCGATCAACGACGCCGAGCGCACCGCCCGCCGGGTCTCCCGCCCGCTCGACTGGTTCCACGCCGCGACCGCGCCGGTGACGAAGGGGCTGAGCGCGATCTCCAACGCGATCGTCCGCCTCTTCGGCGTCGACCCGACCGACATCGAAGAGCACCACACGGCCGAGGACCTGAAGCAGATCATCGACAGCTCGAGGATCGGCGGCACGCTCGACCCCGGCGAGGCGGGGATGCTGGGCGGCGTCTTCCACCTGCACGAGCAGCAGGCCCGCGAGGTGATGACGCCGATCCCGGCGGTGGTCACGGTCGACGCCTCCGAGACGGTCGAGACGGCGCTGCGCAGTTGCGTCGCCTCCGGCCACACCCGCTTGGTGGTGATCGAGGAAGACAACCCCGACCGGGTCAAGGGCATCGTCCACAACAACAGCCTCGCCCGCCTCTACATGAGCGACGGGCCCGAGGCGGGGATCGAGCCGGTGGTCCGCGACGCGGTGATCATCCCCGAGACCCGCCCGCTCGACGACCTGCTCCACGACCTGCAGGTGCAGCGCACCTCGCTCTCGGTGGTCGTCGACGAGTACGGGCGGACGGTGGGGATCGTCGCGGTCGAGGACATCCTCGAGGAGGTGGTGGGCGAGATCGAGGACGAGACCGACCCGCGCGCGGCGGAGCTGCGGCGGCTGGCCGGCGGCGAGTGGTTCGTGCGCGGCCACGTCTCGCTCGGCGACCTGGCCGACGCCGGGATCGAGCTGTCGGTCGACAGCGACGCCTACAACTCGATCGGGGGCTACGTGTTCGGGGAGCTGGGGCGGCTGCCGAAGCGGGGCGACACGATCGTCTCCGACGGCTACACGATCCGGGTCGAGGCGGTGCGCGAGAATCGGGTCGAGGCGGTGCGGATCAGCGGTGGCGGCGATTCCGTCCGGTCCGCTGCCTAGGTTCCCCGGGCAACCTGCGTCCCGCCTAACCCTGGAGGTATCGCATGTGGGTTGTGCGCTTGAGCGACAAGCAGCTCGAGGTTCTGAGGGCGTTGCTGCGCTCCGAGGAGCATCTCGGCCCGGCACTGAAAGGGACGGTCGAGGCACTCGACCTGGCCCGCTGGGACGATCTGCCGGAGGCCGAGCTTCCCTGGGACGAGGTCGAGGCAATCGCCCGCCGTCAGGGCATCTCGCCGGCTGATGTCATCTGGGACATCGCCGGCAAGAGATAGCTAGTCGTAGCTGTAGAAGCCGGCGCCGGACTTGCGTCCCATCTTCTCCTCGCCGATCAGCTCGACCATCAGGCCGGGCGGTTTGTGGGCGGGCTCGGAGGAGTCGGCGTAGAGGGCGTCGCCGATCGCCTCGGCGACGTCGAGGCCGATGAAGTCGAGCAGGGCGAGCGGACCCATCGGGTGGCCGGCGCCGAGCTTCATGCAGGCGTCCACCTCGCCCGCCTCCATGCCGGTGCGCTCGACCATCCGCACCGCGTCGAAGAGGTAGGGGAAGAGCAGGCGGTTGACGACGAAGCCGGCCTGGTCGGGCACCTCGACCGCCGTCTTGCCCAGCGCCGCGCACCAGGCGAGCGCCTTCTCGCGCGTCTCCTCGCCGACGTCGGGGAAGCAGACCTCGACCAGCTTCATTTTCGGCACCGGGTTGAAGACGTGGAGGCCGAAGAGGCGGCCGGGGATCTTCGCCGCGGCGGAGATTTCGGCGATGCTCAGCGAAGAGGTCGTGGTCGCCAGGTCGGCGCTCGGGCAGGCTTCGGCGACGGCGCTCAGCACCTCGCCCTTCGGCTCGACTTCCTCGATCACCGCCTCGACCACCACGTCGCAGTCGGCGAGGTCCTTCGGGTCGGTGGTCACCCGCAGCCGCGACGGCTCGGCGCCCTCGATCTTGGCGCAGGCGGCGACCACTTTCTCCTCCGCTCGCCAGGCCGAGGCCTCGCTGCGGGCCAGCAGGATCGTGTCGGCGGTGGTCGTCGACACCGCCGCCAGCCCGGTGGCGATCGCGCCACTGCCGGCGACGCCGGGACTCTCGTATCCCTTCCCGCTCATCAAGACGGGTTCCTATCAATCCCTCGGCTGCTCGTGCGGTGCGGCATCCCTGGCTGACTGACCAGTCAATCGGCTATCTTGAAGTGGAACGGCGCGACCGCATCCGGCGGATACGAGACGAACGGAGGCTTTCGATGGCAGACAACGGGAACGGCAAGTTCGGCGGTCGCGAGGTCGTGATCGTCGAGGCGGTCCGCACGCCGATCGGGCGCGGGCACGAGGAGAAGGGCTACTACAAGGACGTCCATCCCTCGAACCTGCTCGCAAAGGTCTACCGCGAGCTGTTCGAGCGCAGCGGCATCGATCCCGTCGAGACCGGCGACGTGATGGCCGGCTGCGCGCAGCAGTTCGGCGAGCAGGGGGTCAACATCGGCCGCAACGCCTGGCTCGAGGCCGGGCTGCCGATCGAGACGCCGGCGACGACGATCGACCGCCAGTGCGGCTCCGCCCAGCAGGCGGTCAACTTCGCCGCGGCGCTGATCGCCACCGGCGTCCACGACGTCGCGATCGGCTCCGGCGTCGAGCACATGGGCCACATCTCCTTCGCCGACGGCTACCAGGTGATGGGCGAGCACGGCTCGCCGTTCTCCCCCGAGCTGCTCGAGCGCTACGACCTCGTGCCGCAGGGCCTCTCGGCGGAGATGATCGCCGACAAGTGGGAGATCTCCCGCTCCGAGCTGGACGAGCTCGGCCTCCGCTCCCAGCAGCTCGCCGCCGAGGCGACCGAGGAGGGGCGCTTCGAGCGCGAGATCGTCCCCTTCGCGGTCAACGGTGACACCTACGTCACCGACCAGGGCCTGCGCGAGACCACCCTCGAGGGGCTGGCGAAGCTGAAGCCGGCCTTCAGGGAGGACGGCAAGATCACCGCCGGCAACTCCTCGCAGGTCTCCGACGGCGCCGCCGCGGTGCTTCTGATGGCCCGGGAGAAGGCCGAGGCGCTGGGGCTGAAGCCGCGGGCGCGGATCTTCGACCAGACCACGGTCGGGGTCGACCCGGTGATCATGCTGACCGGCCCGATCCCGGCGACCCGGAAGCTGCTCGATCGCAACGGGATGAAGATCGATGACATCGACCTGGTCGAGATCAACGAGGCCTTCTCCTCCGTCATCGCCGCCTGGCGGCGGGAGCTGGAACCCGATATGGACCGGGTCAACGTCAACGGCGGCGCGATCGCGCTCGGCCATCCGCTCGGCTCGACCGGCGCCCGGCTGATCACCACCCTGCTGCACGAGATGGAGCGCTCCGACAAGCAGATGGGACTGGTGACGATGTGCTGCGGCGGCGGCCTCGGCACGGGCACCCTGATCGAGCGCGTCTGAGGCCGCCTGGCCGGCGCATATCTGCGTCATCGGTCGCTCGCGTGCGGAGCACGCCACGCTCCCTGCTTCCTTGATCTGCTTGGCCAGGCGACCTCAGATCGGAATATGTCTGAGTTTGTGGGGTATATGTCCTTGCGGACACTCCCCTGAGGCGGCAAGATCGGCGCATGGCAGCCGAGCGCAAGGTCGTCCTGGTCGTCTTCGAGGGCGTGCAGATGCTCGACATCGCCGGCCCGGCCGACGTCTTCGACGCGGCGACGCGCGTCATCGCCGGCCTTGGCGGGGATTGCGGCTACACGCTCACGATCGCCAGTGCCGGGGGCGGCGGGGTGCGCGCCTCCTCGGGGATAGGGATCGAGCCGGACGCCGACCTCGCCGAGCTCGATCCGGACGGCATCGACACGCTGCTCGTCCCGGGTGGCCGCGGGCGCGTGGTCCTCGAGGACTCCGAGCTCGTCGCCGAGCTGCCGCGGGTCGCCGCCGGCGCGCGCCGCTTCGGCTCGGTCTGCGGCGGCGCCTTCCTGCTCGCCGCGGCCGGCCTGCTCGACGGGCGGCGCGTCACCACCCACTGGGCCGGGTGTGACGACCTCGCCCGACGCTTCCCGGCGCTGAGCGTCGAGCCCGACCGCATCTACGTCCGCGACGGCTCGGTCGTCACCTCCGCCGGGGTCACCGCCGGGATCGACCTCGCCCTCGCCCTTGTTGAGGAGGACCACGGCCCCGAGGTCGCGCGCACGGTCGCCCGCTGGCTCGTCGTCTTCCTCCAGCGCCCCGGCGGCCAGTCGCAGTTCTCGCAGCGGCTCGGCGCGCCGGTCCCGGCCGAGTCGCCGATCCGGGCTCTCGTCGACGGCATCGTCGCCGACCCGGCCGGCGACCATCGCGTTCCCGCGCTGGCCGAGCGTGCAGCGCTCTCGGAGCGCCAGGTCACGCGGCTCTTCGGTCGCGAGGCTCGCACGACGCCCGCCCGCTTCGTCGAGCGGGTCCGGGTCGAGGC
>Ga0210144_1000330_pt1 | contig 26851 bp, 26 predicted proteins | sample Muzzi_PWA_D2_FD_185532 | JGI IMG/M metagenome (GOLD analysis project Ga0210144, IMG submission 185532) | Wetland microbial communities from San Francisco Bay, California, USA, that impact long-term carbon sequestration - Muzzi_PWA_D2 (SPAdes) | ecosystem: Environmental > Aquatic > Marine >...
TGGTCGGTCTCATCACCAAGACCGACAACAATCCGTTCTTCGTCAAGATGCGCGAAGGCGCGCAGGCCAAGGCCGACGAGCTCGGCGTCAAGTTTCAGGCCTTTGCCGGCAAATATGACGGCGACAACGAAACCCAGGTCGCCGCGGTCGAGAACCTGATCTCGGCGGGCGCCAAGGGAATCCTGATCACCCCGAGCGACACCAAGGGCATCGTGTCGACCATCCAGAAGGCCCGCGACGCCGGCATCCTGGTGATCGCGCTCGATACGCCGCTCGACCCGACCGACGCCGCCGACGCGACCTTCGCCACCGACAACTTCAAGGCCGGCGAGCTGATCGGCGAATGGGCCGCCAAGACCATGGGCGACACCAGCAACGCCAAGGTCGCCTTCCTTGACGCCATCGAGAGCCAGCCGACCGTCGACGCCGCTCGCGACCAGGGCTTCATGAAGGGCTTCGGCATCGACCCCAAGGACACCAGCCGCTATCTCGACGAGAACGATCCGCGGATCTGCGGTCACCAGTGGGGTGCCGGCGCCGAGGCCGGCGGCCGGACCGGCATGGAGAATCTCCTCCAGAAATGCCCCGACATCAACGTCGTCTACACGATCAACGAGCCGACGGCGGCCGGTGCGTGGGAAGCCCTCAAGGCGGTCGGCAAGGACGACGGCAGCGTGCTGGTGGTCTCGGTCGACGGCGGCTGCCCGGGCGTCAAGAACGTCCAGGCCGGCATCATCGGCGCGACCTCCATGCAGTTCCCGCTGCTGATGGCGTCGCTCGGTGTCGAGGCGGTCGCCGAATACGCCAAGTCCGGCAAGAAGCCCGAGCCGAGCCCCGGCCTCGACTTCTACAACACCGGCGTGCTGCTCATCACCGACGAGCCGGTCGAGGGCGTCGATTCGGCGACCTCGGCGGAAGGCCTGACGAAGTGCTGGGGCTGACGTTCCTCCCTGTGTCCGCGGCCTAGGCCGCGCCCAGCCCCTGGGGAGGACGGTCCGGCCCGGACCGCCCTCCCCGGTTTCCGAAGCTCCTCCCATCCCTGACCTTCCCTCGATCGAAGACGACATGATCGTCCAGCTGCGAAAGAATCCGGAAGGGTCGACCCGCAGATGACCAGAAGGGGAATTCTCACCGGCGGCACCTGGTGCGTCGACCGGAACCTCCTGGTCGACCGGTGGCCGCAGGAGAACGGGCGCGCCGACATCCTCAACGCCGAGATGAGCGGCGGCGGATCGGGCTGCAACATGGCCATCAACATCCACAAGCTCGCGCCGGAGCTGCCGGTGGCGACGATCACGTTGGTCGGCGATGATTCCGAAGGACGGTTTCTCGCCGCCGAAGCGGATGCGCACAGCATCGACCGCCGCCAGATGGCAGTGGCCGAGGGTGCCATCACCGACTACACCTTCGCCTTCAGTTCGCTCGCCACCGGGCAGCGCACCCACATCAGCTATTTCGGATCGAGCAACCTGCTCACCCCGGACCACTTCGATTTCTCGGACACCGACCATCGCCTCTTTCACCTCGGCCTTCCCGGCATCCACGCCCTCATGGATGCCCCACGGGCCGACGATGGGAACGGCTGGGTGACGGTGCTCAAGCGGGCGCGCGCCGCGGGTGTCGAGACCAACCTCGAGCTCGCCAGCATCGCGCCCGAGCGTCTGGCGGCGCTCATCCGCCCCTGCCTGCCCCATCTCGACCTCCTGGTGGTCAACGATGCCGAAATTGCGGGCGTCGCGGGCATTGAGACGATCCGCGACGGACGGACCGATCCGGACGCCGTCATCGCCGCCGCCAGGACCGCGCTCGAGATGGGCGCCATGCGCCTGGTCGCCGTGCACTTTCCCATGGGCGGCATCGTCGCTTTGCGCGACGGCAGCATCGTTGCGTGTCCTTCGGTCGCCGTCCCATCGGCCGAGATCAAGGGGGCCAACGGGGCGGGTGATGCCTTTGCCGCCGGCTTCCTCTACGGCGTCCATGAGGATTGGCCCGTCGAAGACGCCCTCGCCCTCGCCCATGCCACGGCAGCGGCGTCGCTCCGCGAGATCTCGACAACCGGCGCCATCGAGACCTGGTCCCGCTGCCTCGAACTTGCGAATGCCTGGGGCTGGCGCGAGGCGCTACAATGAGCATGACGACGCCACTTCCCGACCCGTCTCTGCCCTCCCCGCAGGGTCCGACCGACCGAGATTCCGCTGATTCCGACAGGAGATATCGATGCGCACCCTCGACAAGAAGCTCGCCAACATCCATGCCGGCGCCTACACGCCCGACGATTTCCTGATTGCCGACGCCAAGGACGGCGATATCGGCTTCGGCCGCGCCGCGCCGGTGCCGGACCCCGACCGTCCCGGCTCGTTCAAGTCGCGCGCCACCCATCTGCAGGCGATCCGCGACATGACGAAGTCGGGCCTGGTCGACATCATGCTGATGTCCGCCTCCACCGCCGAGCGACTGTCGAATGAAGGGCTTTTCAAGGACAGCCCGGTCACCCCGGCGATCCGCCTCAACGACACCACCGACATCTGGTCGGCCCGTGGTGGCCGCTACAAGGAGGAGCCGTCGCGCCACCATCGCACCGCCCGCGTTGATCAGGCGCGCAAGTTCACCGACATCGGCCTTTATTCAATCACCTTCTCCAACCAGCGCGACATCGACGCCGAGAATGCGGAAGCCTACAGCGCCTTTCGCGCCGAGGCGGCGGAGCACGGCATGCGGCACTTCCTCGAGGTGTTCAACCCGGCCTTCGACATCAACCTCGCCGGCAAGGCCGACATCGGCTCCTTCATCAACGACAACATCGTGCGCACGCTCGCCGGCGTGATGGAGGCCGACCATCCGCAGTTCTTCAAGCTCCAGTACAACGGCCCGCGCGCCATGGAGGAGCTCGCCTCCTACGATCCGACCCACCTGATCGTCGGCATCCTCGGCGGCGCCGCCGGCACGACGCGCGACACCTTCGAACTGCTCGGCCAGGCGGAGAAGTACGGGGCGCGCGTGGCGCTCTTCGGGCGCAAGATCCACCTCGCCGAATCGCCGATCGAGATCGTCCGGCTGATGCGGGAGATCGTGGCGCGCAACGTGACCCCAGCGGAGGCGGTGAAGGCCTATCACGGCGCCCTGCAGAAAGAGAGCGTCAAGCCGGCCCGCGACCTCGACACCGACAACCGAATCACCGAGGACGCGCTGAAGCTCGCCGCTTAGGCCGGGCGCACGTCCGGGGGTGCCCACTACAAGGCGCGCTCGTCGGATTTCGCCAAATACCTGGGCTCGGAAATTCCCGGCACGACCCCGCCGCTTCATCCCTCCCCGATACCAGGGCGGGATTGGCGCATGCAGTTGGGCCGCGAGTCATTCTTCCGCGACAGAGAAGCCCGACTGCGGGAGGCCCTTCAGCCGTGCAGGCGGGGGCGTGTAAGGATCGTCGAAGGCAACGGTCACCGACCGGCTGGAGGTGCGCGGCGCATCGCGGATCGACGCCAGCTTGTCGAGATCGGTCGTGATCGGCTTTTCGGTGATCACGTCTCGGTCGCGCGGCAACGCAGCCGCGATGTCCGGGCGGTCCCACCCGTCCCTTCCGTTGGTGGCGGCGGAGGCCTCGGTGATGGCGCGCTGGAGCATGACGTGGTTTCGCGCCAACGCCGGCCAACTCATGCCTCATGGCACCACGCCAGCGCCGAATGCCACGCCTGTCGTCGATTGTCGCGAGGTGAAAATGCGCGGCGACGATCAATGCAACAAATTCGCCGCAATTCGGTTCAACATCGACGCCGGACGGCGGGCGGCAAAGTTCTATTTCCCTGGTGGCGAATCTGCAGAGATGCAATGACATCACATTGATAAGCATTCGCGGGCGGCGAATCGGAACAACTTTCGGCGACTGTTCGGGGGAACTGCATGATTCCTGCCTCTCGGGTGCTTCGCCATGGCAACGCCAACGCCAAATGGCCGGAGCGGGTCGAAGGAAACCGCATCGAGCCGGTCTGCCGTCCCGCTTTTCAACCGCGCTTCACGTTCGACGCAGGAACGGCGGTGTTCACGATCGGATCCTGCTTCGCCCGCAACATCGAGGAATACCTGGCCCGGCTCGGTCTGGTCGTGCCGACCCGCGACTTCTCGGTGCCCCCTGAAGAAACGCCCGGCGGGGGCCGCGACAATGGCATTCTCAACAAGTACACGCCCTATTCGATCCTGAACGAGCTCAGGTTCGCTGCCGGCGACATGCCGCTCGAGAACGCCCTCTATGAGGTCAAGGGCAAATTCATCGACCTGCAGCTCCCTTCGGCCGTTCCGGTTTCCTTCGAGCGCGCCGTCGCGCGCCGAAACGAAATCAAGAACCTGTTCTTGAGGGGGCTCGACTGCGAGGCGGCCGTCGTCACGCTGGGACTGGTCGAGAGCTGGTACGATCTCGAGAGGAATATCCATCTTGCCCGCATGCCGCCGGTGCCGCTCATCCGCGCCGAACCCAAGCGCTTCTTCTTCCATCAGATGTCGGTCGAAGAGACGCTGTCGGTGACCCGGGAGATCATCACCCGTCTCAATGCTTCCGGGTGCGCCAAGAAAATCCTGGTGACGACGTCGCCCGTCCCGATGGAGCGGACTTTCACATCCGACGACGTGATTGTCGCTAATGCGTACTCCAAAAGCATTCTGCGCGTCGCCGCACAGGCTGTCCGCGACGGCTTCGACAATGTCGACTACGTCCCCACCTACGAGATGGTCGCAATGAGCGACCGGCTGATGGCGTGGGGAGAAGATCAGCGCCACGTCCGGGACGATTTCGTCGGCGAGATCGTTCGCGAAGTCGCGGTGCGTTACTTCCCGGCTATCGACCCGGCCCGCCAGACCTACCTGCAGGCTCGGCTCGAACTCATGAAGGGCGAAAGCCGGGACGGCGCACACCAGACCCTGCGGAAGTCGCTGGAGCAGTTGGAAGACGATCCCCAGGTCCTCGAGGACTTCGTCGCCAGCTGCTCGAGGAGCCGCCGTTATCAGGAGATGCTGGAGGCGCTTGCCGGGGTTGAGGCAAGCAAGCTCTCCAGCCGGGTCCTGCAACACAAGGCACAAGCGTGTTTCCAGCTGAGGAGGACCGCCGAGGCCATCGAGACCCAGAAGCTGGCCATCTCCCGATCGCGCAAGCGATCGGACCCCCGTGCGCACCTTGCCCTTGCCCGCATGCTGGAGCGCACCAGCGACATCGGAGCGGCGCAAAACGCGATCCGGACGGCCCGCGACCAAATCACCGGCAAGAGCCCGCCGGAGCTGGTGACGAGCATCGACAAGCTCGCCGCCCGCCTTGACCGGAAGGCGCACCGTCGCGATGTCTTGCTCTGGTTAACCAGAATGCCGTCGCGCCTCAGCCGCATGCGGAAGCAAGAGCCAAGCCCTTGACCGTCTGCCGGCGTTCGGTCTGACGGGCTCGACCGGTCAGCGCTGCAAATTGTCGAGCATGGCGTCGAGGCGTACCTCGTCGATGCGGCCGATCACCCGCCCGTCGACCATGGCGGAGGGCGCGACGGCGCACAGGCCGAGGCAGTAGACTGCCTCGAGCGTCACCGCGCCGTCGCCTGTGGTCGCGCCCGTCTCGATGCCGAGCGCCGTCTCGGCCCGCGCGGCAAGCGCTTCGCCGCCGGCGGCCTGGCAGGCCTCGGCCCGGCAGAGCCTGATCACGTGCCGCCCGCCAGGCGTCCGGCGGAAATCATGATAGAAGCTGACGACGCCGTGCACCTCGGCCCGGCTGAGATTGAGAACGTCGGCGACGATCGGAACGGCCGCCTCTTCGATGTAGCCGAACTCGGTCTGGAGGGCGCGCAGGATCGGCATCAGCGCTCCGTCAAGATGCTTCATCGCCTCGGCCCGCTGTCGCACCGCTTCCGGCTCGAACGGGACCGGCTGTTGTGGGTTCTGCCTCTTCGCGTCAGACATCAGGGCGGCCACGTCGCTCCAACGAACGCGTCATCGTCGGCCGATCGCAAGCTCCCGTCAATGTCACCCGTGCGAGAACCGCGCGTCGCGCTAGAGAAATGCAGGCGCTGCCATTGGACGGAGAACGGCGCGACGGTGGCATTCCCGTGAGGGTCAAAGAAGCGGTTCGATCCAGTCCGCCACCGCCGAGATCATCGCGCGCCGTATATCGGCGTCGTCGCGGCCGCTCGATTTGGGGACGTGGAAGGAGTGGTCGGCATCGTCGAACACCCGGAGAGTCGCCCGTTCGCCGAGCCGCTCGCAGAGCGGCTTCAGAAGATCGAGTTCGGCGAGCTTGTCGCGGCTGCCCTGCAGAAACAGCATCGGCACGGCGACGTCGTCGAGATGGGCGGCGCGCTCGTTCGACGGCTTGCCGGCCGGGTGGAGGGGAAAGCCGAAGAAGACAAGACCGCGGACGCCGGAAAGCGGCGCCGCCGCCTGCGCCTGCGAGGTCATGCGGCCGCCGAAAGACTTGCCGCCGGCGAAGAGCGCAACGTCCGGCGCAAGGCGGAACGCCTCTGCGACCGCCGCACGCACCGCCGCCGTTGCCACCGGCGGGCGATCTGGACGGCCCTGCCGGGCCTCCATGTAGGGAAAGTTGTAGCGGAAGACCGCGATGCCGCGCCGGACCAGTTCGGCCGCCACCGAAGCCATGAACGGATGCGTCATTCCCGCTCCGGCGCCGTGGGCGAAGACGTAGCAGGCGCGGGTGCGGTCCGGGGCATCGAAAATGCCGGACACCTCAGCCTGGTCCCCGACGGCGAAAGTGACCCGCTCGCCGGCCATGTCAGCTCGCGCCCGCGGCGATCCGATCCAAGAGGTCGGCGAGTTCGATCGGCCTGGTGACGTTGGGGATATGTCCCGACGCAAGCTCGAGGTAGCGCCAACCGGACCGGTCGCGCACGCGCCCGGCAACCCGCTTGAAGGGATCGTAGGCGGTCTTGTCGCTGCAATAGATGTAGGTGCGCGGGAGATCGGCCCCCTGGCCGGTCAGCTTGATCCGCTGCACGTAGGTCCGGAACGGCTGCCACGCCCGACGCGGGGTGAGCCACGCGACGTCCTCCGGCTCGACGTCCAGCGCAAGCGGGCGTGGCGGCAGCCGCCAGCTGTCTCCCCGCGCGCCCACCAGGTGCTGCATCTCGTCGCCGGCCTCCGCCGTGTGACCGTCGAGCACGCGCTCGCCGTCCTCGGGAACGAAGGCATCGAGATAGACGAGCTGCCTCAGCCGGCCGGGGGCGCGGTCGGCGACGCCGGTGGCGACCATGCCGCCATAGCTGTGGCCGACCAGGATGATGTCGCGGAGGTCCTCATATTCGAGAACGCCGAGGACATCCGCGATGTGGGTGTCGAGATCGATCGCCGGGCTGGCGAGGTGGCTCCGCTCGCCGAGCCCGGTATAGGTCGGGGTCCACAAGACGTGTCCGCGCTCGACGAGCGGTCGGCGCAGTTTCTTCCACGACCAGCCGCCCGACCATGAGCCGTGGCACACAACAAACGTCGCCATTGCCGCCGCCGCGCCTCAGCTGGCGATCTTGCTGGCGAGCACAGCGATGGTCTGCTGGTAGACCGAGGCCTTGTTCCAGTTGGCAAGCACCGCGTAGTTGTGCGTCCCCGGCTGGAACGACTGTCCTGCCCTCCAGCCATAGGCCCTCAGGTAGTTGGCGGTCGAGGCCAATGCGTCGGCGGAGCTGCGGATCAGGTCGCGCCGCCCATTGCCGTCGAAGTCGACCGCGAATTTGACGTAGGAGGTGGCAAGGAACTGGGTCTGGCCGAGCTCTCCGGCCCAGGCACCGATCATCTGCGACGGCGACATGTCGCCGCGCTGGACGATGGTGAGGGCGGCCATCAGTTCCTTGGTGAAAAAGGCCGAGCGCCGGCAGTCATAGGCAAGCGTCGCCAGCGACCGGATAGCTCGTTTGTTGCCCGTGTTGCCGCCAAAGCCGCTTTCGAGCGCCCAGATGGCGACCAGCACCTGGCCGGGCACCCCGTAGCGCTGCTCGATCCGCTTGAGAAGAGAGGCGTTCTGGCGATAGCGGCTGCGCGCCGCCCCCTCGAGCGGGGCAGCACGGCTTCCATAGAATTTCTGGAAGCTCAGGTTGAAATGGCGCTGGTTACGGTCGAGGCGGATGACGCTGGTGTCGTAGGTGACGCCGTTCAGCGCCGACGCGATGACCCTCTGGGAGATGCCGGCCGAGGCTGCCTGGCGCTTGAAATCGGCCAGCCAGCTTGAAAAACCGGCGCTGGTGTTGCCACATCTGGCGGCAAGGGCATCGCTCGCCGCAAAGCCGACCAGCAGGATCAGCGACAGTAAAAGCGTTCGTTTCGAGGTCGTCGACATCGCATGCCTCCTTGGGCCCCCGCCCCCGCGACCGCGGCGATGGTAGGCGGAGCGCCATGTCGCGCGCAACTGCTCCGCAACGCGATTCGCAAGGAGAAGAAAACCGCCCCTGCGGCGCCAACGACCATCGGCAGCGGGCCGGGAATTGGCTAGTATTGCCGCAAATTTGCCGCCGGCGCATGGTGAGTCGCCGGGACGCAATCGGTCAGGAGGCGGCCTTTCATGACCAGGTTCTACGAGCGGGCGTCGGGCGTAGTCCGTCGCATCTATGAGAAGCGCATCGAGGCGCCGGCGGTGCTCGATCCCGACCTCGACTTCCCCAACGCGAAAAAGTTCGCTGCCCGCTGGGAAGCGATCCGCGACGAGGCCAAGCAGGCCAAGCTCGAAACCATGCCTCGCTTCCACGATATCATGCCCGAACAGGCGGATATCTCGGCCAATGACGGCAAGGACTGGCGGATGCTGATTCTCAAGGCCTACGGGGTCGGCGTGCCGGAGAACCTTGCCAGAATGCCAACCCTCGCCGGCCTCCTCGCCCAATGCCCCGAGGTCAAGTCGGCCATCGTTTCGTTCCTCGCGCCGCGCAAGCACATTCCCCGCCACTGCGGTCCGTTCCGCGGCATCATGCGATTTCATCTCGGCCTCCAGATCCCCAAGCAGGCCGACGGCCGGCCGGCGACCATCATGATGATCGACGATCAGGAATACCGCATCGCCGACGGGGATATGCTGCTGTGGGACGACACATTCCCCCACGAGGTGATCAACAACGCCGACGAGCCGAGAATCGCGCTCCTGCTCGACGTCTGGCGGCCACGGATGCCTGTGGATATGGAGGTTCTGTCGCGGCTGATCGTCGGTGCGGTGCAGATCGGCATGCGCTACCGGGGGGTCTCCTACACTGGCTGACCCCGGTTTTCGCGCGCCGGACCCCAATCTCAGTGAACCATCCGGTTCCATTGATCAGAATCAAGAAACTTTGACGCGCGACGCGGCAAAGTGCCGGTGGACTTGTGGGACGCCGACCTCTAATTTCGGACCAATCCAAACAGCAGGGTAGCTCAATGGACTACCAATCGATCTTTGCCGAGGCGATCGCCGCCCTTCACGCCGAGCGGCGGTACCGCGTCTTTGCCGACCTTGAGCGCATCGCGGGGCGGTTTCCCTACGCGTTGCGGCGGTCCGGCGGCGAGACCCGCGAGATCGTCGTGTGGTGCTCCAACGACTATCTGGGCATGGGTCAGCATGAGGCGGTGGTCGGCGCGATGGTCAATGCGGCGCACCGGATGGGCGTCGGCGCCGGCGGCACCCGCAACATTTCAGGCACCAACCACCCGCTGGTCATGCTGGAAGCCGAGCTCGCCGACCTCCACAACAAGGAAGCGGCGCTCGTCTTCACCTCCGGTTTCGTCTCCAACGAGGCGGCGATCTCGACCGTCGCCAAGATGCTGCCTGACTGCGTCATCCTGTCCGACGAGTTGAACCACGCCTCGATGATCGAGGGCGTCCGCCGCTCCGGCGCGCAGAAGTTCATCTTCCGTCACAACGACCTCGAGCATCTCGAGGACATCCTCAAGGCGCAGAGCCGGGTTCGGCCGAAGCTGATCGCCTTCGAGTCGGTCTATTCGATGGACGGCGACGTAGCGCCGATCGGCAGAATTGCCGATCTCGCCGAGAAATACGGCGCGATGACCTACCTGGACGAGGTCCACGCCGTCGGCATGTACGGCCCGCGCGGCGGCGGCATCGCCGAGCGCGATGGCGTCATGGAGCGCATCGACGTGATCGAGGGGACGCTCGCCAAGGCGTTCGGCACGCTCGGCGGCTACGTTGCGTCAAGCCGCGTGATCGTCGACACCATCCGCTCCTACGCGCCGGGCTTCATCTTCACCACCGCGTTGCCGCCAGCGCTCGCCGCTGCGGCGGTGGAATCGATCCGCCACCTGAAGGCCTCCTCCGTCGAGCGCGAGGGACAGCAGCGCGCCGTGGCGCGCACCAAGGCGGCGCTCGCCGCCGCTGGCCTGCCGGTGATGCGCTCGGAGACCCATATCGTGCCGGTGCTGGTCGGCAATGCCGACCAGTGCAAGCAGGCGAGCGACCTCCTGCTCGAGGATCACGGCATCTACATCCAGCCCATCAACTATCCGACGGTGCCGCGAGGCACCGAACGGCTGCGGATCACGCCGACGCCGTTCCACAACGACAAGCTGATCGACGATGTTGTCGTCGCGCTGGTCGATGTGTGGAAGCGGGTCGGCCTGGAATTCTCCGACGGCACGGAGCCCGATGCGGCCCGCCCAGGCACCGCCGCGGCGCGCGGCAATACTCGGGTGGCCGTCTTCCCGCCGGCCGGCGGCTAGCGGGCCTCGTCTCTTCGGTAATATGGAAGAGGCCGCAGGAGCCAGGCTCTCCTGGTCTTAGCTGCTAGTCTAATTCCCAGCGCCGGGTCGGTCACGCAATCAGGGGCGCACATCATGCCAGTCTCCAGAGTGGCAGGGACAGACGAGCCTAGCGAAGTCGCCTCCACCAAACCGCTCGCGTTGAGGCAGTTCGTCGCAACGAACACCGGACCTCAATCACCTGCCTGGTCGAGGTTCGAGTCTGATGCGAGGCAGTTGTGCTCCTCGTCCCAGATATACGCCTCGCAATGGTAACCCTGCTGCTCGGCGCCTTCTTTGTTCTTCAGCAGCGCCCTGCGGGCTGATCTCAGCGAGGAGTGGCGGCTTACCACGGCGGCTTCGTTTCGAAGATGGGGGTTCTCGGAGATTGGATTTCTGAGCGTGAAGGTCATTTCTTTCACCTCCCTGGCCGACTTGGGTCTGAGCCGGGGTCCTCGCGACGTTCTTGCCTGTATCGCAACCCTGAAATGACTTGGTCGCCGGGCGGGGTGTCCTCGCACGTGGCTGCCTGCTCGAGCGCGATTGCAGCCCACAATTCTGCATTCGGGCAGAAGACCATCGGTGCCGCGTTGAACTGACCCCATTCGAGCCAGCGGGTGCACCGGCCCGTGTTTGGGCAATGACTGCATTGCTGGTCAGCAATCTTGAGCTCTTGCCAGTGCTCGTTGGCGGCCCGAGCAACATCAATCCCCCAGCTAGCCAGCATCCATACCAGGCGCGCCCGGTGCCGGGCTATGGCGCGAGAGGGGCTGAACAGGTCTGCGCGCGCAATCCCGTCCTGCTTCAGTGCCGCATCGATTTGGCCATCAGCGGCTTGGCTGAGCGGACCGGCCAGCACGTCCCCGCACAAGCGCCTCGTCGCCAAATTGATTTGGTGAATTGGATGTCGGATGATCCACATCTTCATGGTACATCCCTCCATTGGATTGCCTGCCTGATTTAAGCGACCTTCACATTGATCTGGATCAAATGGCCTTCGCCACTGATGTCTGAAAGCAGCTACTGATCGTCGGCGTCTTCCGCTTCCGCTTCCTTCGGCAATGCGCCGCCCGTCCGGGCCATGAACGGCAGGGTGAGGGCGATGCCGGCGAAGCGGGCGAACTGGTGCGCGGCGACGAACGCCGAGTCCATGTTGAGGGCGAGCGACAGGGACATCATTGCGTCGAGCCCGCCGGGGGCGAAGGCAACGATCACCTGGTCGGCCGGTGCTCCGGTGATGGCGGCGACGCCGATCGCCATGGCGAGCGCGATGCCGGACGCGACCACGAACGCGCCGACCGAGGCGAACAGGATGCCGGCGAGGAAGCGGAGGTCGGTTCCCGCGAAGCGGCTGCCGACCATCGTTCCGAGGAGGATCAAGGCACAGGTGACGAGCGGCGTCGGCAGGGTGCCGGCGACCAGTCCCGTGCCATGGAGGATGCCGCTCCCGGCGAGGGCGCCGGTCAGCAGTCCCGCCGGCACGCCGATCCGCCGGAACAGCAAGCCGACACCTCCCGCCACGGCGAGCACCGCGACGACTTCCCAGGGCGACGAGGTGATCATGCGCCTGACCGTGGCCGGCTCGCCCTCGACGGCGAGGATCACCGCCGGCAACACCGCGACCAGCAGGAAGACCCGGATGCTCTGGCTGGCAGCGACCTTGCGGATGTCCGCCTCGGTCTCGGAAGCCAGGGCCAGCACGTAGGAGATCGCGCCAGGCACCGCCGAGAAGAACGCGGTCTGCCGGTCCCAGCCGGCTACCCGCATGAGGAAGGCGCGCACGCCGACGACGCAGGCTGCAATGGAAAGCGCCAACCCGGCGAGACTGAGCGGCCATGCGACGGCGCCGCGGACGAGTTCCGGCGTGACGCCGGAGCCGAGCGCCGCGCCGATCAGCAGGAAGGCGCCCTCGATCAGGCGCACCGGCGGCCGCGTGTTGAGACCGGCCAGCGACGCCGCCGTGACGGCGATCATCGAGCCCGACAGCCACGAGGCAGGCAGGCCGGCAAGCGTCGCCAGGCCGCCACCGAGGGAAGCGATTGCGATGGTGCCGGCAAGCCTGAGCCAGCCTTGTCCGTTCAAGTCGGCTCCTTTTTCGGGAGGACGAGCGGCAAACGTCGCCGCCGCGCGGGCAGGTGTTTGACCTCATTACACGCTCGGTCGGTCCGTGGTGAAGCCCGCCCGGCGCCGCTTTCTCGAGACGGAGCGCTCTAAATCGGCAATGGGAACGAGCGTGGGTACGCAGCCGGGCTCAGTACTTCGCCTGCCGGTCGACCACGTTCTGCAGCGGCCGGCCGGCCTCGTGTGCCGCGATCTGGTCGAGGATCAGACGGGTGAGCTGCCGCGGATCGCTCCACGCCGCGCAGTGCGGAGTGATCACCACATTGTCGAGACCCCAGAGCGGGCTCGAAGCGTCGAGTGGCTCGGTCTCGAAGACATCGAGGCTGGCGCCCTTCAGCACGCCGCGCCGGATCGCCTCGATGAGGTCGGCTTCCACCAGCTGGCCACCACGTCCGGCGTTGATCACCACCGGCCCCGTCGCCGCGCCATCGCGGGCGAGCTTCTCGAAGAGCGGCATCGACAGGATGTGTCTCGTGTCGGGGGTGAGCGGCAGCAGGCAGACCAGAATGTCAGTCCGGGCGAGGAAGGCATCGAGTTCCGCCGCGCCTGCGTAGCCTTCCACACCGGGGATCGTCCGTCGCCCCCGGCTCCACCCGGCCACCTGGAAGCCGAGCCCGACCAGTGGCGCGGTGGCGGCACGGCCGAGCACGCCGAGCCCCATGATGCCGACGCGGATGTCCGAGGCGACGGGCTGGGGGCGCCCCTGCCATCGCCGCTCCCGCTGCTGGGCGAGATAGGCAAGCTGCTGGCGGTGATGGAGCAGCACCTGCAGCACCACCCATTCGGTCATCCGCCGCGTCAGGTCGGGACTGACGATCCGCACGATCGGCACGTCGGGCAGGTTGTTGCGAAGCACGATGTGCTCGACCCCGGCGCCGAGCGAGAAGATCACCTCGAGACCAGGCAGCGCGCCGAGCGCTTCGTCAGGCGGCTGCCAGGCCAGAAGGTAGCGGATCGCCGCCGGGTCCGGCAGGTCGGGCCAGATGCAGACGGGCCGCCCCGGGTCCAGCTCGCGCACCGTCTCGGCCCACGGCTCCGGCGCCCACGAGCCGGTTGCGACGAGGATGGCGCCGTTTCGCGACTGCTGCTTGCCGTGCTTGACGCTATGCAATTTTTACGATTATCTCCTTGGTCTACTACTTATCAGAGCATGGAGCGAGGAGGCACGCAGATGAAACCCAGGGTCTCGGCGACGCGCCGGTCCGACGGAACCTATGACTTCACCGTCGACCTGCTCGCACCAAACCTGTGCTATTCGCAAGGCCTGGCGAGCCTCGGGCCGCCGAAGAGCGTGAAGGTCGTGCCCGAAATCCTGGCCATCACCGTCACGGTCAACTACAGCGAAGCGGAAATCTGCGCCCTGTCGATGCGACCGCTCCACTACGAACTGAATGGCGTTAAGGTAACCTCCGACAAGCAGGCGGTCACCGTGTTTGTCGTCATCCATGGCCAGAAAAGCGGAACCGATGTGCTCAGCGAAAGCGCATCGCTGCCGTTGCCGATCTTGGCGGTCGGCCTGGTCGACTAGCCTCGGGCGCCGCGGCGGCGCTACTGCGACACCACGCCTGCCGGCGCCGCCCTGATGTCGAAGGCGGCGGCCATCAGTGCCCGCGTATAGTCGGTCTCGGGGTGGTCGAAGACCCGCGCCGCCTCGCCTCTCTCCACCACCTTGCCGGCCCGCATGACGATGATGTCGTTGGCGAGCGCCTTCACCACCTTCAGGTCGTGGCTGATGAACAGGTAGGAGAGGTTGTGGCGGCGCTGCAGGTCGCGAAGCAGATCGACGACCTGCGCCTGCACACTCATGTCGAGCGCCGAAGTCGGCTCGTCGAGCATGACGAAGCGCGGCTCGAGCACCATGGCGCGCGCCACCGCGATCCGCTGCCGCTGGCCGCCGGAAAACTCGTGCGGATAGCGGTGGCGGGTAGCGGGATCGAGCCCCACCTCTTCCAGCGCCTTCACCACCTTGCGGTCGCGCTCGGCAGCCGACAGGTTCCTGGCGTGGATGCGCAGCCCCTCCTCGATGATGTCGGAGATCGACATGCGTGGGCTGAGCGACCCATACGGATCCTGGAAGACGATCTGCATCTCGCGGCGGTACGGCCGCATCTCCTTGAAGGTCTTGGCCTCGAGCGCCGACTTGAGGAAGACGATCTTGCCTTTCGACGAGATCAGCCGCATCAGCGCCAGGCCAAGCGTCGTCTTGCCGGAGCCCGACTCGCCGACGATCCCCAGCGTCTGCCCCTCGCGCACCGCGACGTCGACGCCGTCGACCGCCTTGATGTGGCCGACGACGCGGCGGAGCAGCCCGCGCTTGATCGGGAACCAGACCTTGAGGTCGTCGGCGGCCATCACCAGCGGCGCCCGCGGATCGGATTGCGGCGGGTCGCCCTTCGGCTCGGCGGCAAGCAGGTGCCGCGTGTAGGCGTGCCGCGGGTTGGTGAACACCGACTCGGTGTCGCCGGCCTCGACGATCTCGCCCTCGGTCATCACGCAGACCCGCTTCGCCATCTTGCGGACGATGCCGAGGTCGTGGGTGATGAACAGCATCGCCATGCCGGTCTTGGCCTGGAGGTCGCGCAACAGCTCGAGGATCTGCGCCTGCACCGTCACGTCGAGCGCCGTGGTCGGCTCGTCGGCGATGAACAGGTCCGGCTCGTTGGCGAGCGCCATGGCGATCATCACCCGCTGGCGCTGGCCGCCGGAGAGCTGGTGGGGATAGGCGCCGAGGCGCTCGGCCGGGTTGGGGATACCGACCTGGTCGAGGAGCTCGAGCACGCGCTTGCGTGCCGCCGAATCGCTCATTCCCTGGTGGATCTTGAGCACCTCGCCGACCTGCCGCTCGATGGTGTGGAGCGGGTTGAGCGAGGTCATCGGCTCCTGGAAGACGATGCCGATGTCGGCGCCGCGCACGTGGCGAAGCTCGGACTCGGGAGCCGTCAGCAGGTCGCTCCCCTTGAAGCGGATCTCGCCGGTCGGGTGCGAGGCGGCCGGATAGGGCAGGAGCTTCATCACCGACAGCGCCGTCACCGACTTGCCGGAGCCCGATTCGCCGACTAGAGCGACGGTCTCGCCCTTGTCGATGTCGAAGCTCACGCCCTTGACCGCGACGGTGACGTTGCCGCCCTGGCGGAACTCGACACCGAGATTGCGGATGGAGAGGAGGGGGGCGTCAGTCTTCATGCCTGGGCGCTCTCTCTCGAAGGTTCGACCGTGTCGGCGCAGCCACCGTGCTCGATCTCGATCGTCGCGTGATCGAGGTTGTAGGCCGAGTTGAGGCGGCGCTTGATGCTGCGGACGATCGCGTCCGGATCGGCATCCGGCGCGATCCGCGCATGCAGCGTCGCCACACGCCGCTCCTGGGTCAGCGACCAGACATGGACGTGGTGGACCTCCTCAACCGCCGGGATGGTCGCAACGAGATCGGCGGCGATGGCGCGCGTGTCGATCTCCGGCGGCGTCCCCTCGAGCAGAATGTGCCCCGCCTCGGCGACGACCCGCCAGGCGCTGCGCAGGATGATGACGGCGACCAGCACCGAGGCGATCGGATCGATCGGCGTCCATCCCGTCGCCAGGATGACGAGGGCGGCAGCCACCGCCGCGCCCGAGCCGAGTAGGTCGCCGAGCACATGCAGCATCGCTGCCCGGACGTTGAGGTTGTCGCGGTCGCCGCTGTGGAGGATGAAGAAGCAAGCGACGTTGGCGAGCATGCCGGCGACGGCGACCCACAGCATGAGCCCGCCGGAGATCGCGTGCGGCGCGTTCAGCCGCTCTACCGCCTCGTAGACGATCCCCGCCGCGATGACGAACAGCGCCAGGCCGTTCGAGAAGGCGACCAGCACCTGCAGCCGGTCGAAGCCGTAGGTGCGGCGGCGGTCGGCGGGCGCGTCGGCCAGACGGAAGGCGAACCACGCCATGCCGAGCGCGAAGACGTCGACGAACATGTGCGCGGCATCGGCGAGCAGCGCCAGCGAGCCGGAAATGAGGCCGCCGACCACCTCGGCGATCATGAAGGCGAAGGTGAGCAGCGCCGCCAGTCCGACCCGGCGGCGGTTCACGCCGTGGCCCGACGTGCCGTGGTCATGCGCATGGGCGTGAGCAAGGGCCATGGCGTCAGTCGAACACCTTGCGGGGGTCGAAGGCGTCCCGCACCGCCTCGCCGATGAAGATCAAGAGCGACAGCATGATCGAGATGACGAAGAAGCCGGTCAACCCCAGCCACGGCGCCTGGATATTGTTCTTGCCCTGGGCCAGGAGCTCGCCAAGCGACGGCGAGCCGGGCGGCAGCCCGAAGCCGAGGAAGTCGAGCGAGGTGAGCGTGGTGATCGAGCCGTTGAGGATGAAGGGCATGAAGGTCAGCGTCGCCACCATGGCGTTCGGCAAGAGGTGGCGGAACATGATGGTCACATTGCCGACGCCGAGCGCCCGCGCTGCGTTGATGTATTCGAAATTGCGGCCGCGCAGAAACTCCGCCCGCACCACCCCGACCAGCGACACCCACGAGAACAGGAGCAGGATGCCCAAGAGGACGAAGAAGCTCGGCGCGATCACCGACGAGATGATCAAAAGCAGATAGAGAGTCGGGATCGACGTCCAGATCTCAATGAACCGCTGGAACAGGAGATCGGTCCAGCCGCCGAAATAGCCCTGCACCGCGCCGGCGAGCACGCCGACCACCGACGAGATGATCGCCAGGGTCAGGCCGAACAGCACCGATATGCGGAAGCCGTAGATGGTGCGGGCAACCACGTCACGCCCCTGGTCGTCGGTGCCCAGCCAGTTCCAGTTGCCGAGCGTACAGTTGGGATCGTCGACGCCGAGCGGATATTGCGAGCAGCGCTCCTCCAGACTCATCGTCCACCACGGCGGCGCCGGGGCCGGCGTGGCGATCTCGTTGTTGACCGTGCCGTTGGCGTAGCGGATCGGCGGCCACACCATCCAGCCATTCGACTGGATCTCGTCCTGGATGTAGGGATCGCGATAGTCGGTGGTTGCCAGGAAGCCGCCGAACTTCGATTCCGGATAGTTGTGGAAGACCGGGAACAGGATCTCGCCCTTGTAGGAAACCACCAGCGGCTTGTCGTTGGCGATGAAGTTGGCGCCGAGCGACAGGACGAACAGAACGAGGAAGACCCACAGCGACCAGTAGCCGCGCCGGTTGGCCTTGAAGTTCTGCCAGCGCCGCCGGTTGAGCGGCGACAGCACGAGCTTCCGCGGCGGTGCCTCCGCCTGCCCCGGCTCGGGATAGATGGTCTCCAGTTCGCGCTTTTCGAGGACCTGATCCAATTCAGACCTCGCGTGTCTCGAAGTCGATCCGCGGATCGATCACCGTGTAGGTGATGTCGGAGACGAGGTTCACCACCAGCCCCATCAGCGAGAAGATATAGAGGGTGGCGAACACCACCGGGTAGTCCCGGTTGATCACCGACTCGAAGCCGAGCAGGCCGAGTCCGTCGAGCGAGAAGATCGTCTCGATGAGCAGCGAGCCGGCGAAGAAGGACGAAATGAAGGCGCCGGGGAAGCCGGCGATGACGATCAGCATCGCGTTGCGGAAGACGTGCCGGTAGAGCACCGCCCGCTCGGTCAGCCCCTTGGCGCGGGCGGTCATCACGTATTGCTTGCGGATCTCGTCGAGGAACGAGTTCTTGGTGAGCAGCGTCGTCGTCGCGAAGGCGGACAGCGCCATCGCGGTGAGCGGTAGTATCAGGTGCCAGAAATAGTCACCGATCTTCTGGTACCACGGAAAGCTCGACCAGTTGTCGGAAGTCAGCCCGCGCAGCGGAAAGAAGTCGAAGAAGCTGCCGCCGGCGAACAGCACAATGAGCAGGATGGCGAACAGGAAGCCCGGGATGGCGTAACCGACGACGATGACGCCGCTCGTCCACATGTCGAAACGCGAGCCGTCCTTGGTCGCCTTGCGAATTCCCAGCGGAATCGAGATGAAGTAGGAGATCAGCGTCATCCACAGGCCGAGCGAGATCGACACCGGCATCTTTTCGAGGATGAGGTCGATCACCGAGATGTCGCGGAAATAGCTCTGGCCGAAATCGAAGCGGGCATAGTTCCACAGCATCAGGCCGAACCGCGCCAGCGGCGGCTTGTCGAAGCCGAACTGCTCCTCGAGCTGCTTGATGAATTCGGGGTCGAGGCCCTGTGCGCCGCGATAGGCGGAGGTGGTGTCGCTGCCGCCGCCAGCCTGCTCGCCGCTGCCGGAGACACCCTGGAAATCGCCGCCCCCGCCGGTGATGCGGCTGGTCGCCCCGACGTCGGTGCCCTGCAGCTGGGCGATGATCCGCTCGATCGGCCCGCCCGGAGCGAACTGCACGACCAGGAAGCTGATCGCCATGATCCCGATCATCGTCGGGATGATGAGCAGCAGTCGCCGGGTAATGTATGCGCCCATGCGGGTCCTCTGTCAGGCCTTGCCGATCGCCACCGCCTTGTCGCGGTCGAACCACCAGGTGGTCTCCGGCGTGAACGCGTAGGCGGGCTTTTCCGCCGGCCAGCCGAATAGGTTCCAGTGCGCCACCCGGTGTTCGGCGAGATACCAGCTCGGAATCCAGTATTGCCCGGTACGCAGGACGCGGTCGAGCGCCTTGAGTGCGGTGACCAGCTGCTCCCGGCTGTTGACCTCGGGAAGCCCGGCAAGCAGGCCGTCGACCGCGGTGTTCTTGATGCCGGCATAATTGCGGGTTCCCGGCGTGTCGGCGGCGCGCGAGCCGAAAAGCGGCTGCAGTCCATCGAGCGGCGTGGCGCTGAAGCGAAGGGCTAACAGAATGTTGTCGAAGTCGAATTCATTGAGGCGCCGCTGGTATTGCGCCGGGTCGACCTGGCGGAGGGTAGCTTGGACGCCGATCCGCTTGAGGTTCTGCGCGAACGGCGTGATGACGCGCTCGAACACCGAGGCATCGATGAGGAACTCGATGTCGAGCACCTGGCCCGCCTCGTTGACCAGCCGCCCGTTCGCCTGCCGCCACCCCGCCGCGGCGAGAAGATCGGCGGCCCGCCTCAGCATCGTCCGATCCCCGCCCGAGCCGTCGGTCTTCGGCGGGACGTAGGCGGGCTCATCGAAGACCTCGGGCGGCAGATCGGCGCGATAAGGCTCTAGCAGCGCCAGCTCGTCGGGGCCTGGTTCGCCCTCGGCCATGAAATCGGAATTCTGGAAGAACGAGAATTCGCGCGTATAGGCATCGAAGAACAGGTTGCGGTTCGACCACTCGAAGTCGAAGGCGAGCGCGATGGCCAGACGCGTCCGCGGGTCGGCCAGCTTCGGCCGCCGCGTGTTGAAGAAGAAGCCCTGTAGCGAAGGCACCAATTCTCCCGGAAACGTCGTCTTGACGACCCGGCCGTCGGTCACCGCCGGGAAATTGTATTCCTGCGCCCAGGTCTTCGAGGTGAACTCCTCGCGATAGGTGATGTTCCCCTTCTTGAAGGCCTCGAAGGCGACCTGCCGCTCCTGGTAGAAATCGATGCGGATGATGTCGAAATTGGAGAAGCCGACATTCGCTGGCAGATCCTTGCCCCAGTAGTCCGTAACCCGCTCGTATTCGATGAAGCGGCCGGCACTGAGGTTGCCGACCTTGTACGGGCCGGAGCCGAGCGGCGCGGCGAGGGTGGAGGAGTCGAAGGGATGGTCGGTGTAGTAGGTCTTCGAGAAGATCGGCAGTCCGACGATGGTGAGGATCGTCGCGCGGTTCTGGGTCCCGTCGAGGGTGACGACCACGGCGCGCTCGTCCGTCGCCTCCGCCTTGCTCATCGGCTCGATCACCTGCGAAATCTGCGGGTGACCCTTTTCCTTGAGCAGCATCAGCGAGAAGGCGACGTCCTCCGCGGTCAGCCGGCTGCCGTCGTGGAAGCGCGGCGTGTCGCGGAGGTGAAAAGTGAAGACGTTGCGATCCTCGGAGACATCGACGGTCTCGGCGACGAGCCCGTAGACCGCATCCGGCTCGTCGCCCGCCGAAGTCATCAGCGTGTCGAAGGTGAATTCCATGCGCGGCGGTGAGTCGCCGCGAAGCACGAAGGAATTCAATGTGTTGAACGTCTGGGTGCTCTGATTGTACGCCCAGTTGGGCGGCTGGAAGTTCATCCGCCCGCCTTTCGGCGCATCGGGATTGATGTAGTCGAAGCGGGCGAATCCCGGCGGGTATTTGAGATCGCCGAAGATGGAGAGTCCGTGCAGCTGCGTCTTGCCCGCCGCCCACGCCCACGGCTTCATCAGCCCGTAGGCGGCGGTCGCCCCGGCGAGTTGCAGCGCATGGCGGCGGGTAAGGCCCGCCGGCAGTCCCCTCACTGGGTGCCTCCGACCTTGGCGGCCTTCGCCTCGTCCCACCACCAGATCGTCGGGAAACCGATGTCGAACTTGCCGTAGCCGTCGGGGTGGCCGAAGCGATTCCAATAGGCGATGCGGTCCGCCAGGATCGTATAGCTGGGGATCACATACTGGTTCCACATCATGACGCGATCCAGCGCCTTCACCGCCGCCACCTGCTCGTCGCGGTCCTTGGCGAAGATGATCTTGTTGATGATTGCGTCGACCGCCGGGTCCTTGATGCCGGCATAGTTCCGCGACGACTGCTTGTCGGCGGCGGCGGAACCCCAGAAGTCAAGCTGCTCATTGCCCGGCGAGTTGGACTCGCCCCAGCCGGTGTAGATCATGTCGAAGTCGCGGGACCGAACGCGGGTGACGAACTGGGTGGAATCGACCGAGCGCACGGTGGCGTTGATGCCGATCCGCTTCAGCGCCTGGGTGAAGGGCACGGCGACGCGTTCGATCGTCGGACCATTGAGCAGGATCTCGAAGGTGACCGGCTTGCCGGACGGATCGATCATCCGGTTGCCTTCCAGGTGGTAGCCCGCCTCCTGGAACAGCTCCACCGCCTTTCTGAGATTGCCGCGGACCTTCTGCGGATCGCCGCCCACCGGGTTCTTGTATTCCTCGGTGAAGACTTCCGGCGGCACCTCGTCGCGCACGCTCTCCAGGATCTCCAGTTCCTTGCCTTGCGGCAGGCCGCTCCAGGCCAGCGGAAGCCCGAAGAAGAACGAGTTGATGCGCTCGTACTGGCCGTAGAAGATCGTCCGGTTGAGCGACTCGAAGTCGAAGGCGTAGTTCAGCGCCCGGCGCACGCGCGGATCCCGGAACAGCGGTCGCCTGAGGTTGGGCACGAAGCCCACCATCACGCCCGACACCTGATCCAGGTTGACCAGCTCCTTCTTGATCCGGCCATCCTTTACCGCCGGAATGTCGTAGGCGGTCGCCCAGCGTTTCGCTTCGTTCTCCGACCAGTAGTCCAGTCGATCCGCCTTGAAGGCCTGAAACTCCACATCGAGGTCGCGGAAATATTCGTAACGAATTTCGTCGAAATTGTTCTGGCCGACATAGGTGTTCAGGTTGGCGCCCCAGAAGTCGGGAACGCGCTTGTAGGTGATCGAGCGACCGGGGGATACCGAGGCGATGCGGTAGGGGCCGGAGCCGAGCGGCGGCTCCAGCGTGCCGCGCGAGATGTCGCGCTTGTTGCCGTCTTTGTCCGTGCCCTCCCACCAGTGCTTGGGCAGGATGGGAAATTCGCCGACGATCTGAGGAAGCTCGCGATTGCCGGTCTGGTCGAAGGTGAAGGTTACCTCGTGGTCACCGGTGACCTCGGCGCTGGTGACGTGCTGGTAATAGAAACGCTGGCTCGGATTGAGCTCCACCAGCTTGTTGAACGACCAGACGACGTCCTCCGGCGTGATCGGCTGACCGTCGTGCCAGTTGGCGGCCGGATTGAGCCGGTAGGTGACCGAGGAATAGTCGGCGGGGAAACGGACAGCTTCGGCCACCTGCGGATACTGGCCGGAGATGTCCAGCTCGTCGAGCGCCCGCATCATCAGGCTCTCGTACATCAACCCGGCGCCGTCGGCGGGAACCCCCTTGGGTAGAATCGGATTGAGTGTGTCGAAGGTCGGACTGGAGCCGGACATCCGGACCACGCCGACCTTCGGTGCATCAGGGTTGACATAGTTGAAATGCGCGAAGCCGGGCGGATAGCGCGGCGTCTCCACCAGGCTGGTCGCATAGCGCCATTCGCCGTCGTCTGCTGCCGCAGCGGTCCCCGTCGCAAAACCGGCGGCAAGCGCCGAGACGGCGACGATCGAGGTCAACAGGCGTCGCATCGGCCGCGCTTCTCCTTCCGAAAGACGTCCGTCATCGGCATGACGTTTTCACGGGCCATAATAAGGGCGCGGATGCGGCAGGGACACCTCGCAACCCCCACCTTACCGAAATTTCATGCCAAATCAGCCGCCCGCGCGGTCCGCGGGCGGCATCCGGCAGGCTCCGGAGGCTTGGCGGGACGGCTAGTTCTGCGATCCCGCGGCGGGTGATTCGGGCGCGGCCGGAGGCGGATTCGCGCCGTCGGCGGCGGGCGCGGCCCCTTGGTCGGGCTGCGTTGTTGCAGCAGGGGCGGCGTTGCCGCCACCAGGCTCGGGCAGCGGCACCGGATTGTCGGACAGCGTGCGCAGATAGGCGATGACATCGGCCCGCTGCTGCGGATCCTTGATGCCGGCGAAGCTCATCGCCGTCCCGGGGATGTCCTGGCGCGGATTGGCGATGAAATGATCGAGGTTCTCGAAGGTCCAGGTGAAGCCTTCCTGCCCCTTCTGCTTGAAGGCATCCGAATAGCTGAAAGTGCTTTCGGGGTGGATGATCGGCCCGCCGACCACGTTCCACAGGTTCGGGCCTACCTTGGCTGGCTGGCCCTTTTCAAGGGTGTGACAGGCCTGGCACTTCCTGGACTGGCTCTTCCCTTGGTCTATATTGGCGTCTTGCAGCCGCACGGCGATAGGCTGCACCTCAGGCTGGCCGCCGCCCTCGCCGCCGGCGCCGGCGCCGGCGCCCTCGCCACCGGCCACGGCGATCACATAGCCCGGCGTCTCGGGATGCTCTGGCGTGTAGATGATCTCGGCGATGATGCTGACGGCCATAACGCCCAGACCGGTGCCGAGAATCGCACCGGCGACCTTGTTGAATTCAAAGTTCATTGCTTCGGTCTTTCGCCCATCTTGTCCCAACGGCCGGAAAAGGATGGGCCGGCCCCCCGTCGGGCGGGAAACTACAGGCTTTCCGCCGGGTTAGGCAACACGTATAAGCGCAACCGCCTTGAGACCTTTTGCCCCGGTGAAAACCGGGGCGCTGGGACCCGTCGATGCCGGACGCCATCGTCCTCATTCCGGCCCGGATGGCGGCCAGTCGCCTGCCGGGCAAGCCGCTCGCCGACATCCACGGCGAGGCGATGATTGTCCATGTCTGGCGGCGGGCCAAGGAGGCGGGGATCGGCCGCGTCATCGTCGCCACCGACGATTCGGCCATCGCCGGAGCGGTGCGGGAGGTTGGCGGCGAGGCGGTGATCACCGCCGCGCATCACCTCAACGGCACGTCGCGGATCAATGAGGCGCTGGCGGCGGTAGACCCGGCGGGCGCCATCGAGGTGGTGGTCAACCTCCAGGGCGACCTGCCGACCATCGAGCCGGGGACGGTGCGCGCGGCGCTGAGACCGCTCGCCGATCCTGCCGTCGACATAGCCACCATCGCCGCCGAGATCATCCGCGCGGAGGAAAAGACCGAGCCGAGCGTCGTCAAGGTGGTCGGCACGCCGGTCGGCGAAAGGATCCTGCGCGCGCTCTATTTCACCCGCGCCACGGCTCCGTGGGGCGAGGGCCCGCTCTACCATCATATCGGCCTCTACGCATTCCGCCGTTCGGCGCTCGTCCGCTATGTGGCGCTTCCCCCCTCGCCGCTCGAGCAGCGGGAGAAGCTCGAGCAGCTCCGGGCACTGGAGGCCGGCATGCGCATCGACGTGGCGATCGTCGACGCGGCGCCGCTCGGCGTCGACACCCCCGCCGACCTCGACCGGGCGCGGGCGATGCTGGCGCCTCCTTCGTGGCGCGGCGGTGAGTTCGCACCTGTCAGCCAGTCCGCTCCTCGTCGTCCTCCGGCTCGACCGGAGGACCCGTACCCCTCTGCCGCCTCGTTGCCCGAGGATCCCCGGGAAGTAGCCGCCCACATCCCCGCCCGACAGCGAATGGAGAGCGCTCCTCCGGTCGAGCCGGAGGACGACAGCGGGTAGGGTTTGCGCTCGACCCAACACCTCGCCGCACCATCCTGATCGCTTCGACCGCGGCGTCGCGAGCGCCATCGCCGTTTCCGGTGGAAAAGCGCGCACACTTTTCCTGAAGAATGCTGTAAGGCTCCGCCACCCGCGTCCAACCAGCAAACCGTCAGATGCCGCGCAGAAAGAAAATCGTGTTCCAGGGCGAGCCCGGCGCCAATTCCCACCTCGCCTGCCAGGAGGTCCACCCCGACTACGAGGCGGTCCCCTGCCCGACCTTCGAGGACTGCTTCGTCGCGGTTGAGAAGGGGACGGCCGACCTCGCCATGATCCCGATCGAGAACTCGGTCGCCGGCCGGGTGGCCGACATCCACCACCTCCTGCCGACCTCCGGGCTGCACATCGTCGGCGAGCATTTCCTGCCGATCCACTTCCAGCTGATGGCGCCGCAGGGGGCGAAGCTGAAGGACATCAGGGCCGTCCACAGCCACATCCACGCGCTCGGCCAGTGCCGCAAGATCATCCGCGCCCACCACTGGAAGCCGATGGTGGCGGGCGACACCGCCGGGGCGGCGCGCGAGGTGGCGGAGGCCAACGACACGGCGCAAGCGGCGCTGGCGCCACGCCTCGCCGCCGAGTTCTACGGCCTCGACATCCTCAAGGAGAACGTCGAGGACGAGATCCACAACACCACCCGCTTCATTGTGCTCTCGAAGAAGGACAAGCGCGCGAAGCCGGACAACGGGCCGGTGATCACTACCTTCGTCTTCCGGGTCCGCAACGTGCCGGCCGCCCTCTACAAGGCGCTCGGCGGCTTCGCCACCAACGGCGTCAACATGAGCAAGCTGGAGAGCTACCAGCTCAACGGCCAGTTCTTCGCCACCCAGTTCTACGCCGACGTCGACGGCCATCCGGACGACCGGCCGCTGGCGCTGGCGCTGGAAGAGCTGCAGTTCTTCTGCGCCGAGTTCCGCATCCTCGGCGTCTACCCGGCGAGCCCGTTCCGGGCCGGGCTGGGATAGCGGACAGCGCCGTCTACTCCGCCAACAGCACGATCAGCAGCGTCAGCGGCGTGATGATGTCCCACCAGAAGATCGGGCCGGCATTGTTGATCGCGAAGTTCCTGCTCTTCACCATGTCCCAGACATGGGTCGCCGCGGCACTCCACAGGAAGCTGGCGGCGACGACGAAGATCGCCCAGCCCGCCGGCCGGCCGATGAAGGCGGCGGCGATCGCGCCGAGGCCGATGCCGAGATTGGCGCCGGCGATCTCCTTCTGGAAGGGGCTCGCCGGCCAGCCGATCGACTTTGCGACCCGCTCGGTGGCGAAGGCGTGGGCGTTGGCCGACCACAGGCTCGTCAGCCCGAGCGCCAGGAACAGGACCCACTGGCCGAGCGGCCCGAGATCGCCGGCGCCGCCCGGCAGACGAACGCCGAGAAAGCCGAGGATCAACGCCACCACGTAGAGGATGATCGGCAGCGACGCGATGAGGATGTGCATCGTTTCACCTCTCCCTGTGTATTGCCGGTCCAAACATCCTAATGCGATTCCTGCCGCTTTTCATGCCGGCGGTTGCAGCACGTGCGGGTCTGAAAGTTCGCCTCGTCGGAACGTTTCGATCTGATCGATATGCTTTAGGGTCGAGACTCAATCAGCCCAGAATACGATGACGGATGCAAGTGCGACGGCGATACGATGCTCAGGTCTTACCCGAACCCGCACGTGCGGGCATCATCAAGTCAACAAGGCTTGTCATATCTGGTGGATATGGTGGGACAGTACCAGCGACCGCTACGAGGCCGCCCAATATTCCGGACTGGAGGTGACCATGGTTGCATCCAATGATGTTGGCGGACAGTAGCGAGGCGAACGAGGAATATGCTTACATCGTCGTGCGCAAGGCCGACACCGGCGCGGTCGATGCGCTCGATGTTTATATCGCCGAGAACCGCGCCACCTATGGCTAG
>Ga0210144_1000331_pt1 | contig 26779 bp, 29 predicted proteins | sample Muzzi_PWA_D2_FD_185532 | JGI IMG/M metagenome (GOLD analysis project Ga0210144, IMG submission 185532) | Wetland microbial communities from San Francisco Bay, California, USA, that impact long-term carbon sequestration - Muzzi_PWA_D2 (SPAdes) | ecosystem: Environmental > Aquatic > Marine >...
TGCTCGGCCGAGATCGCCACCGGCTCGCCGAGCCCAAGCGAGAAGGCGTCGAGGATGCCGGCTTCGCCGGCCCGCCCCTCGGCCTTGTTGGCGACGAGGATCACCGGCTTGTCGAGGCCGCGCAGCAGCCCGGCGAAATGGGCATCAAGGGGGGTGACGCCGGCCCGGGCGTCGATCATGAACAGGATCAGGTCGGCCGAGACCGCCGCCGTCTCGGTCTGTGCCCGCATCCGTCCGGCGAGCGTTTCGGGTCTCGATTCATCCAGTCCGGCAGTGTCTATAACGGTGAATTCGAGGCTTCCGAGGCTTGCCTCGCCCTCGCGGCGGTCGCGGGTGACGCCGGGCAGGTTGTCGACCAGCGCCAGCTTCCTGCCCACCAACCGGTTGAAAAGCGTCGACTTTCCGACATTGGGCCGCCCGACAATAGCGACCCGCGGCAAGGACCTTCGCTCCGACATGAGCCGCGTCGTCTCAAGCTGTTTCCGCGCCGTTTCGAGGCCGTCCGGCGCGTGCCGCCGCCCGTCCCCGCCTCAGCCCTCCGGGGCGGGCGCGGCCGGGGCGCCCTCGCGGGAGGCGATCAGCGCCAGCATCACCTGCGCCCGCGACCGCGCCCCCTGCCCGCTCTCCTGATCGTCGACGATCTCGGTGAAATACTTCTGCGCAGTGGCGAGGTCGTTTTCACGGAAGGCGGCGAAGCCGAGAATTTCCCGCGCGTCCTGACGCCAGGGATTGCCGGTGTCGGCGAGGTCGCCGATGCGGGACGACAGCTCCGAAGCGCTGGCGCTGTCGGAAAGCAGCATCGCCGCCCTCAGCCGCGCCAGATCGGCGACGAGCGGCGGCACGTCGCCACGCGCTGCGATCGCGTCGAACTGGGCAGCCGCTGCCTCGTGGTCACCAGTCGCCGCTTTCTCGGTGGCGGCCCGGAATTCGGCCAACACCGGATAGCCGCCGCTGCCATCAGCCGCGATCTTGTCGAGCGCGGCAATGGCTTCGTCATGCTTACCGTCGTCGGCGAGCATCAGAGCGGCCACGAAGCGGTCGCCGCTCGCCTGGGCCTGTCGGGACTGCCAGTACTGCCAGCCGCGATAGCCGGCAGTCGCCACGACGATCAGCACGGCAAGGCCGATGACGTAAGCCCCGAAGCGGTCCCACAGCTTCTTCAGCTGCGCCTTTCGGAGATCCTCATCAACTTCGCGAAAAATGTCGGCCATCGATCCTCACACCTGCGGCGCCCCGCGCCACGCGGGCGCACATTATCGCTGCCGGGACATGCTTGCAAACATCGGTTTGCCGGCAATCCGGCTCATTTCTTGGCCTGGTAGACGTGATCGATGGCCGGGAACGAACGGTCACGGACGGCGTCGGCATAATCGCGAACCGACGCTTCAATATGTTCGGCCAAGCTGCCGAACCGCTTGACGAATTTCGGGGTCCACGGACTGAGGCCCAGCATATCCTCCAATACGAGGATCTGACCGTCGCAGGCCGGCGAGGCGCCAATGCCGATGGTCGGCACGGAGATCGCCTCAGTGATGGTGCGGGCCAGCGGCTCGACAACTGCCTCCACAACCACGGCGAAGGCGCCCGCCTTGGCCACCGCCTCGGCGTCGGCGCGGATGGAGTCGGCGCCGGCCGGATCGCGGCCCTGCACCTTGAAACCACCAATCGTGTTGAACGACTGCGGCGTCAGACCGACATGGCCCATCACCGGGACGCCCCGCTCGACCAGAAAGCGCACGGTCTCGGCCATGTGCACGCCGCCTTCGAGCTTCACTGCGCCGCATCCTGTTTCCTTAAGCACGCGCGCGGCGGTCTGAAACGCCTGGACCGGGCTCTCCTCGTAGCTGCCAAAGGGCAGGTCGACCACGACAAGGCAGCGCTTCGCGCCGCGCATCACCGCCCGGCCCTGCAGGATCATCATGTCGAGCGTGACGGGAATGGTAGTCTCGAGCCCGTGCATCACCATGCCGAGCGAATCGCCGACGAGAATGAAGTCGACGAAGCGATCGAGGATGGCGGCGGTGTGGGCGTGATAGGAGGTCAGCGCGACGATCGGGTCCCCGCCCTTGCGGGCGCGGATGTCGTTGGCGTTGAGCCGGCGGGTTTCGGTCTGCGAGGACATGGGTTTCGCTATGTAATGGGACTGACGCCAAAGAGCCACAAATGGGCACGCCAGACGAGGAGGCCATAGATCAGCGCGCCGACGACGACCGCAATGACGTCGAAGCGCCATGACGGCGGCGGCTTGGCCAGCGCCGGCCGCCAGCGCTGGGCGATCAGGTCGATCACCGCCCAGACCAGAAAGGCGCCGAACAGGACGGTCGTGCCGACGGCGCCGTTCACAAAAAGGTGAGCGACGGCCCAGATGATCGTCGCGATGAGGAGCGGATTGCGGACCGCGCGGCTGATGTGGCTCGGCGGCAGCCCGCTCGCCACCGCCAGAATGAGCGCCACCAGCATCAACAGTTCGGTGACGTGGCGAAGCCAGAACGGTGGCGCGTAAATGAAGCCCGGCTGGGCGGCCGTTTGCCCAAACCCCCATACGATAAGGACAAATCCGAGCAGGGCGACAAGCGAGTAGAGCCCTTTATAGGGACCCTCGCCGAGCCGACGGATCGCCGCTCCGCGACCGCCCGAAGCAACGATGCGGATCGAATGGGCGCCGAGGAACAGAATCAATCCAACGATCAGAATCGCCACCGTTGCCCCCTTGCTACACTGCCGCACGATCTATCATGAGCCCGGGCGCAGTTACATGTTGTTTATGGAAGACTTGGTATCATTGGGCTTTGACAGAGAAGGGCTGAGACCCGGCGAGAGGCCGCCGGATCACGAAGAAAAGGGGCTGTTCATGAAATACCTGGGCGTTCTGATCGCGCTGTTTGGGTTGCTTTTCGCATTCCCTGCCGCCGCCGCGAAGGTAGAAGCACGGATCGACCTGTCCGCGCAGCGCATGTATGTCAAAGTCAACGGCGTCAACAAGTACACTTGGGCCGTGTCCACCGCTCGCAGCGGCTATCGCACTCCCACCGGCACCTTCCGGCCGCAGCGGCTGGAGCGGACCTGGTACTCGAGCAAATACCACAACTCGCCGATGCCTTACTCGGTGTTCTTCCTCGGTGGCTATGCGATTCATGGCACTAACGCCATCAGCAGTCTCGGGCGTCCGGTCTCGCACGGCTGTGTGCGGCTCCACCCGTCGAACGCGGCGAAGCTCTACTCGCTGATCCGTCAGTACGGGATGGGCAACGCCCGGGTCATCGTGACCCAGTAGGGCGGGGAGCAGACGGTGCTCAACGACAGGCCACAGCGCGCGTCCGCACGCGCAGTGCGCCTCTCGCTCCTGGCGGCGGCGATTGCCGTCGCCGGTGCGCTTCCCGCCCGGGCCGAGCTTCTCGACGGGACACGGGTCGCAAGCGTCGAGCCGCCCGCTCAGGACGAGACTGCGGTCGAGAAGCCGAGCGAGCTCGTCCTCGCCCGCGTCGATCTCTCCGACCAGAAAATGTATGTCTACGTCGATCAGAAGCTCGAGCACGTCTTCCCGATCTCGAGCGGTCGCGGCAGCTACCGCACGCCGACCGGCCGGTGGAATGCGGCCTGGCTCTCGCGGTACCATCGATCCAAGAAGTACCACAACGCTCCGATGCCGTACTCGGTGTTCTTTTATCGCGGCTATGCCGTTCACGGCACGACCGACATCAGGCATCTCGGCACGCCGGCCTCGCATGGCTGCATCCGCCTGCACCCGGACAACGCCAAGATCTTCTATTCATTGGTCAGCGAGAACGGCAAGGACAACACATTGATCTCCGTCGTGCGCTGATCGCTGCCTCCCTCCGAGGATCCGACCGGCCGCCGTCAAGGCGGCCGGTTCGTCTTTGAGGACGTCTCAGAACGGCTCGGCCGCTTCCTTCGTCAGCCGCGGCCTCGCGAAGATCGACACCGGAATGAGAAGCAGCCAGCAGTAGCGGGCGAGGCTCGCATCGAACACAGCCACGACGATCGAGGCGAGGAAGACGATCGCTCCCAGCAGGGAGCGAAGGATGTGCATGACGGGTCCATCGTCCGTCTGCGGTTTCTCGACCAGCCCCTTGCTTTCCGCATAGAAGCCCATCACCGCCAGGAGAGCCGAGGCGATCCCCATCGTGGCAGCGTAGAGCATAGTGGCGACCCGCCCGTCATTCTCGCTGAGCACCGAGGTGACGAAGGGGATGGAGCCGACAACCAGCAGGAACAGGATGTTCAGCACAATGAAGCGGTGATTGACGGCCTTCAGCTCGCGGAACTTGGCCGTGTGGATCATCCAGTAGTTGCCGATGACCAGGAAACTGATCAGGTAGCCGAGATATTTCGGCCAGATCTCGATCAGGGCGCTGCCAAGGGCGGCATCGGTCATCCCGGCGACACCGTCCGGCAGCCTGATGTCGAGAACCAGAAGCGTGATAGCGATCGCGAGAACGCCATCGGTGAACGCGCCAAGCCGCTCGACGTCGCGGTGTTCAGCCATCGCTTCCCCCTTCCATGGCCATTGTGACCTGATTCGGGGAATCGATGCCGGCAAGAAGCGCTGTGAATGGGCTAACGGCGGCCTGTAGCAGGGAAAGGCGTACGGGTGTACGGGTCTGTCGGATCGGCCCCCGGTCGGCCCGAGGAACGGACAAGGGTTGCCGGCCACTGGGGCGACCGGCAACCCCCTTTGGTTCAGGTCAGGGTCTAGTCGTCTTCTCCGACACCCTCACCCCGGCGGTGATCGTCGTCCTCCCTGAATGCAGCGCGAACGTCGTCACCCGTTGCATTGCCGATTGCGGCCACGTCGTCGCATTCGTCGTCGATCCCGCCGCCCTGTATCGCTTGCGGGCCGGTGACCGGCTTGACGGGGATCGCATCGAGATCGATGGGCCCCGCATCGACCGCCGCGGGCTGGCTGACGCAGGAGTGCTCCTCCGGCTCGGCCGAGGCCGGACCGACGAAGCCGGAAAGGACCACGAACGGACCAATGACTGCAATTGACAGCAAAGATTTGCGCATGCTTCCCATTTTCCTTCTGCTGCGCGGCTGTGATCGGCCGCGATACAGCCACAATTAGGAGGCAGCCGCTGTCGCCCGGCTGACGGCAGTTGCCAGCAAACTGAAAGCTTGCTCGTGCAAGATACGTACCCATGAAGACAAGCTTGAAACGATTGGCGATCGGCGCAATCGCCGCACTCATGCTGGGCACGCCCCTCGCCGCTCGCGCCGACGAGGACGGCGATCACGACCTCGCCCGTGACCTCTACGAAGATGGCGAGATCCACGCCCTGGCGGACATCCTGCGGATCGTCAGCCAGCAGGCGCCTGGCGACATCGTGGCGGTCGACCTCATCAAGCAGGGCAACCGGTGGATCTATCGGTTCCAGGTCGTCGCCTCCGACGGCCGCCGCACGATCGTCGATGTCGACGCTGGCGCCGGGACCGTCACCGCAGGAGAGCACGACTGATGAAGGTGCTCGTCGTCGAGGACGAGCCACGCATCGCCGCCGACATCTCGGCCACGCTCAAGTCATCGGGTATGACCGTCGACGTCGTGACGGACGGAGAGGAGGCGTGGTTCAGGGGCGATACCGAGAACTACGACGCCGTGGTTCTCGATCTCGGCCTGCCGAAGCTCGACGGACTGACGGTGCTGAAGCGCTGGCGGTCAGCCGGGCACCGCTTGCCGGTTCTCATCCTCACCGCCCGAAGCGTGTGGACCGAGCGGGTGGAAGGGATCAATGCCGGGGCCGACGACTACCTCGTCAAGCCGTTCGAAATGGAAGAGCTGGTCGCCCGGCTGCGTGCCCTGATCCGACGCTCGACGGGACAGGCCTCTCCGGTCCTGCAATCCGGACCCCTCTCCCTCGATACACGCCAAATGAAGATCTCGCTGCGCGGCGTGCCGGTGGCACTGTCGCCGCTCGAATACCGTCTCCTCGCTTTTCTCATGCATCACGCCGGCCGGGTGGTCGCCCCCACCGAACTCGCCGAGCACCTCTATGATTTCGGCAATGACCGGGATCCCAACGCCGTCGAGGTGATCGTCGCGCGGCTGCGGCGCAAACTCGGCAGCGACGCCATCGAAACCCGCCGCGGATTCGGATATCTCGTCCCGGACGATAACGCATGAGAAGCGGCTCGATCCGCTTTCGACTGTGGTCCGCCGCCGCGATCTCGATCCTCGTCGGACTTGCCCTTGCCAGCGTCGGCCTGCGCTATCTGTTCGAGCGCCATGTCGAAAGGCGGGTCGACAGTGAACTGACCGTCGACCTCAACCAGCTGATCGGCGCAACAAGCTTCGTCAACGGCGCCCTGCAGGTGCGCCCGGTCCTGACCGATCCACGGTTCGAGAAGCCGCTGTCCGGTTACTATTGGCAGGTCGAGGATCTCGCCACCGGCACGCTGATCCGCTCGCGATCCTTGTGGGACTCGGCCCTCTCCCCGTCCGACAAGGGCGGTGACGGTGCGTTGCAGGTGCAGGAGCTCAAAGGTCCCGGCGGGGCGCTTCTCATTGCCGTCGTTCGCACGATCATGGACCCAAGCGGCCGATCTTTCCGCGCGCTCGTCGCCGAGGACCATCAGACCATCGAGACCTCCGTCAGCGAATACGTCCGCGAGCTGGTGCCGGCCGTGATCTTCCTCGCGCTCATCCTGATCGGGGCGATCTTCTTCCAGATCACCGTCGGGCTTGCGCCGCTGGAAAGTCTCAGGGCCGCGGTCGGCGATGTCATCGCGCGGCGAAGCTCCCGGCTGACCGAAGCGGCGCCCAGCGAAGTCCAGCCGCTCGCCGACGAGATCAACCGTCTCCTGGAGGGGCAGGAAAAGGCACTGGCCCGCGCCCGCTCGCGGGCCACGGACCTTGCCCACGGCCTGAAGACGCCGCTCCAGGTGCTGTCCGCCGACATCCGCACGCTCCGTCAGAAGGGGGAGACCGAGCTCGCCGCCGAGATCGAGAAGAGCACCGGCGCTATCCGCCGCCACATCGAGCGGGAGTTGGCCCGCGCCCGGCTCGCGCCGGGGATATCCGGCAACGTCGAATGCAATGTGGCGGAAACCGCCTCCCGCATCGTCTCGGTGGTGGAAAGGACGCCAGGCGGCGAAAGGCTGTCCTTCGCCGTCGACGTGCCCGACGACCTGATGGCGCCCATCGACGAAGGCGATCTTTCCGAGGTGCTGGGCAATCTCGTCGAAAACGCCGCCCGCTTCGCCAAATCGTCGATACGGGTCGAAGCGCAAAACGGCGCCGAGGGGACGACGGTCAACATCGCCGACGACGGCCCGGGCATCGCCGATGCCGACAAGCAGTCGGCGCTTTCACGCGGCGTCCGGCTCGACACCAACAGCGGCGGCAGCGGGCTTGGTCTCGCCATCGTCTCCGACATCGTCGACGCCTATGGCGGCCGGATCACGATGAGTGACAGGCATCCGGGGCTGAAGGTCTCGATCTTCCTGCCGCGGCGCAGCTGAGCGCCCAGTCCGGATCAGGCAAAGCCCGGGAAGAAGTCGGTCTTTATCCGCCTCCGGCGAACGCCCATCCCGAGCAGCATCTCGCGCAGGTTCTTCACCATCGCCTGTGGACCGGAGATGTAGAAGAAGCGCTCGCGGTAGTCGGGGATTGCGGCGCGCACCAGTCGCGTATCGATGTAGCCCGGATACTGGCCCCGCCGCGCTCCGTGGGCCACCGCATAGATCGTCCTGATGCCGAGGTTCCTTTCGGCCGCGTCGAGCACGTCGCGATAGGCGATGTCCTGCTCGGTCTCGCTGCCGTAGAGGACGGTGATCGGCCGCGGCTCGTCTTGGTCGAGGAGGTGCTGGAGCATGCTGCGGAACGGGGTAATCCCGATGCCGCCGGCGAGGAAGGCGAGTTTCTCTTTCGGATTGGACGGCAGGGTGAAGCTGCCGGCAAGTTGGGAGGCGTGGATCGTGTCGCCCGGCACCATCGCGGCGAGCTCGCGCTTGAAGGCGCTCGGCTTCGGATAGAACTTGACGCCGAGACGGACCGCCTCCTCGCTCGGCGCGGAGGCAAGCGTGAAGTAGCGGCGGTTGCCGCGCATGTCCGAATGATCCATGCCGAGCGTCCATTCCAGATACTGTCCCGCCTGGAAGGCGAGCCTGCGCTGCGGCCGGAAGATGAAGTCGTAGGTGTCGGCAGCCGACCGCTCGATGCGCTCGAGGGTGAGGACGAACCGCCCCTTGGGGCTGACCACATAGGCGAAGAGGTTGCCGACGAGCAGCGCCAGTTCGGGCGTGAAGTAGAACGGGCCGATGTGGACGTTCGGGGCGAAGAGGAAGCCGACCAGCGCGCCGAAGGCGATCCGCGGCAAGCGCATGGTCGGCGCGGTCAGCGGCTCGGTCAGCATGATGAAGGCGAAGAAGAACAGCGGCGAATGGATCAGCGTCTCGTTCAGGGCCATGCCGTAGTGGGATGGCGCCGTGGTGGCGAGCACCGTGCCGATGGCAACGAGGATGAAAGTGGCGACGAGATCGAAACGCTGCAGCTTGCGGACGATCAGCACGCCGCCGATCAGCACCACCGGCAGGAGCGGCAAGTTGCCGCCGACCCACCAGGTCGCCGGCTGGTTCAGCAGGAAAGCCGGTAGCACGACCCCAAAGGCAGCCGGATTGAACAGGTGCTTCCTGCCGACCGCAAAGATGTACTTGGAGGCGATGGCCCATACCGAGGCAAAGACGAGGACGCCGATCCCCGTCAGGTCGGTGGGCGCGATCGGCTCGAGAATGAGGGCGAGGATCAACGCGGTGATGTAGATCGACTCGCGGTTGGCGGGGACTTCGAAAACCCGCGCGAAGGTCCAGTTGGTCAGCCAGCACGCGGCAAGGATCACCGCCGTCGAAAAGGCGATCGCGATCGGGTCGTGCGGCACGATCTTGAAGAAACCGAGTACCAGGGCCACGGCGACGAGCGCGATGAGGTGGTAGAGCACCAGCCGGTACATGGTGATGTGATCGAGGAACCGGTCGACGCGTTTGATCATGGCTGGCAATAGTCTCCGAAGCCGCTGGTGAGGGTGGCCCGTCCGCCGCTGTCGACGACATAGCCTTCGAGGCCGGGCGTCTGCTCGACGAAGAAGATTCCGTCCCTGCCCATGGCGAAAGTCGCGGTGGCGAAGCGGTCTGCCTCGAGCACGTCCGGACCGATCACCGTCAGGCTGACAACGTCGGTGATGGGCCGGTCTGGGGTCTGGGGAGCGTAGATGTGCTGACCCCGCACGTAGGTGCCCGATGTCGCAACGCCCTTGCCGCGCGGATAGACGACCTTGATGATCTCGTTGGGGTCGAATGGGCTGCGGATGCCGACGCTCCAGTCTTTCCCGGTCGCATTCTTGCCCGACGACTGGATGTCGCCGCCGGCATCGATGAAGAAATCGCGGGCGCCGCTCCCGGTGACGAGTGCCGCTGCATTGCGGATCGCCCAGCCCTTGACGATGCCGGAAGGATCGAGCGAGCCGTCTTTCCTGCGGATATCGAAGAAGCCGTGGGTCTCGCGCCTGGTCTGCTCGGCCAGCGCCAGCACCTCCCGCATTTCGTCGCTGTAGTCCGTTTCCGAAAGATCGTCCCGATTGATCGCCTCGATCTCGCTGTCCGGCTTGTAGGTGCTGAAGCGCCGGTCCACGGCCTCGAAATAGGCGAACACCGCGTCGACAATGCCGTTTTCCGGCGATCCGACGACGTCAACCGTGATCGGCATGCCCATCAGGATCCGGGTCGCTCGCACCGATCACGCTCCAGCCTGCCTCAACGCGCCGCCGATCGAGCGGATGAAGGCTTCGCTGGTCAGCGTAGCGCCGGAAATGATGTCGACGTGGGCGCTCTGGGCGGTCACAACCTCGTCGCGCAGCATCGGCAGCGCCTGACGGTTGATGAAGATCGACGTCATCCGGTCGTTGGGGTAGCGGAGAACCTTGATGCCCACCAGCCGGCCGCCCTGAACGATCGCCTGGATCTGGATGTAGCCGTAATAGGCGTCGACGACCGGGCCGGTATAAGCGCCGTCGGCATAGCGTCCGCCCGCCGCAACCTTCATCGACGCGGGCGTCACCAACGACCTGGCGGGCGGGTCCTGATGGACCACCATCGGACGATGCTCCGGCCGCGGCCGCGGCAGCGGAATGTCGACGGGCTCCAGCGCCGGCAGGGCCGGTGCAGGCGACGCCGGCGGCTCGGCGAATGCGACCGTTCTCGGCGGCAGCGGCTCAGCCGGCGGCGGGGCCGGCTCGCTCGCCGGCTGCAAGGCGGGAGATGCTGTCGGGGCGGGCTTGTTGTCGGCGGCCTCGGGCGGCTTGGGCTCGGGCGGCGTCGGCGCCTCGTTCAGGATCGCCGGCATGACTGGCGCCTCGGTGGAGGCCGGGGCCGCGGCTTTGTCGGGGGCTGGCGCATCACCCGGCAACGGAAGCGGCTTGGTGATGCTTCCCGTGATCGCGGCTTCGCCCTGCGGCATCGGACCCAGAAGATCGTCGGTCGTGGAAGGAACCGGCCGGTTCCAGACATAGGCGCCGGACGCGGCAATGACGAGAAGCGAAAGGGCGACCTTCTTCATAAGCATGCAATGATCCCAAACGAGCGTTACGCGGGCCCCGTGTCGTACTGGCCGTTGTCGCAATATCCCAAGAGCAAGCTGACAACCGGCTGACAGCGGGCGTTACGAATTGTTCATGTTTGAGGCAAAGATGAACGGTCGGTCCGAACGCCAAATCAGCGCTGCCGGCAGCAGTTCAGGCGGGCTCTCCACCTCACCGCCCCACGGCGCATTGCAGACCGGACAGAACGGCTGCTAGGCGGCGGATCCGGCCCTGTCGACCAGGTTGCGCAAGGGGTCGAACAGTGCGGGCGTCGCCGCCAGTATCTCGTTCCCGGTGCTGACGACGTCCGCGGTGATGAAGTCGTTGGTGCGGCCGCCGGCCTCCTCGACGATCACCAGCCCGCCGGCGACGTCCCACAGGTTGATGTGGCGCTCCCAGTAGCCGTCGAGGCGGCCGCAGGCGGTGTAGGCGAGCCCCAGCGCCCCCGAGCCGAGGCGGAGGTATTCGCATCCGGCGTCGAGCAGCGTCTCGACGTCCCGTGCATGCGGCGCCACCGGCCTCCGATAGCTGAAGCCGAGACCGATACGGGCGCGACGGATGTCGGTTTCGCCGCTCACCCGGATCGGGGCGCCGTTGAGCGCCGCGCCGCGCCCGGCGACGGCCGAGAACATCTCGTCGGCCACCGGCTCGTAGACGAAGCCGATCAGCGACCGGCCATCGACCACAAGGCCCAGCGAGACGCACCAATGGGCGATGCCACGAACGAAATTGGACGTGCCGTCGATCGGGTCGACCACCCAGAGCATCGGCCCGTTCTGCCTCAGGCCACCCTCCTCGCCAAGCAGCGAGTCCCCGGGAAATTCCCGGGCGAGGAACGCCTCGATCAGCGATTCGCAGTCGCGATCGGCTTGGCTGACGAAGTCTTGAAGACCCTTGTTGTCGATCTCCAGGTCGCCTCGACCGCGATAGAAATCGAGCGCCAGCGCGCCGGCTTCGCGAACGGCCGCCTCCGCGGCTTCCGCCCGACGGTCAAGTTGGTCGTGATTCACGCATGGTGCCCCGATGGTCGGCGCGTTTGCGGCCGGTTCGACGCGAAAAGACGGCGTCGCCGCCATTCACCATCGCGCCGCCTGGAAGTCAACGGAGCGGTCCTCCTCAATAGTGCTTCCGCATCGCAACCCGGAAAACATTGCCGGCTAAGGCGAATTCCGGGTAGACTCACGGGCAGCGCTGCCGGGAGGAAACGCGCCGACCAACGGCGTTCCATCGAACTGTTACAAAGCAGCGCTAACCCATGACGGTGATCGGCCGCCCATTTCGGCGGTCGGGACCCCGCCACCCAGAGGAGGTGCAACAAACATGACCAGGACAATCATCGGCGCGCTGGCCGTAGCGACGCTGCTTTCGACCTCGGCATTGGCCGAGGAAACCGTGACTTACACGCTTTGGTCACGGGCCGATCCGTCAGGCCCGCTCCGCGCCGGCAACGTGGTCAAGGCCGCCGACCGGCTGAACGCCGAACTAGAGAAGGAAGGCTCCGACAAGCGGGTGGCCGTCAAGATCCAGGAAAGCCCGGCTGGCGGGTTCGACGAGGATGCGCTCCAGATGCTGCGCGTCTACGGCATCGGCGAAGGCCCGGACATGTTCATTCAGGCGCACGAGTGGATCTGCGCCTTCCAGCAGGACGGCTTCGTGCTGAAGCTCGACGACTATATCGCCAAATACCCGCAATATTTCGGCACCATCTTCCCGTCGCTGTGGGGAGCCACCAAGTGCCCCGATGGCACTTACGCCATTCCGCAGGACGCTGAAGCGCGCATGTTCTTCTACAACAAGAAGCTCTTGCGTGAGGCGGGCTATGACGATGCCTTCATCGAGGCGATGCCCGAACGCGCGATGTCCGGCGACCTGACCATGGACGAGGTCTTCGAAATCGCCAAGAAGGTGGTCGACAATACGGAAGCCGAGTACGGCATCCTGCACCGGCCGTCCAAGGGCCCGGACTACATCATGGTCTTCCAGTCCTACGGCAACACCTTCGTCGATCCGGCGACGGGCAACCTTCTCCTCGATCGGGCCAAGCTGGCCGACGCCTTCGGCTGGTTCGAGCGCGGCGTCAAGGAAGGCATCATCGCGCCCAACAACACGTCGATGGAGTGGGACGCGATCCGGGCCGACTTCTACCAGAACAACAAGGCCGCCTTCTGGATGTACGGCATCTGGGATCTCGGCAGCTACGCCTTCCCGACCTACGGCCTGCCGCAGGACGAGGAAGGCTTCTTCAAGGATTGGGGATGGATGGCGGCGCCGGCGGTGACGAAGGGCGGCGAGCCGGGCAGCCTGACACACCCGGTGGTCTACGCGATCTCGGCTGACGTGCAGGATCCCGATCTCGCGGTGCGGTTGCTCGGTGAGGCCTCGTCCCCCGACCTCAACACCGACCACGCCGTCACCACCACCCACCTCGGCATCAAGCCCGAACAGCTTGATGATCCGCGCTACGCGAACGCCTGGCCGCTGGCAAAGGCGACGGAACTCCTCAAGATCACCAAGTTCCTGCCCAACAATCCGCAGTTCGGCGACCTGAACGGCATCATCTACACGGCGATGCAGGGCGTCGAAAGCGGACGCCTGTCGGCCGAGGATGCCGCCGACTTCGTCATCGACGAGGCGACGTCCAATCTCGAAAACGTCGTCGTCAAGTAGAATCGGTTGAGAACCATGAGGCGGGCGCCTGTCGCCCGCCTCACCGCCGCCGAGGCGGGCGGGCCTGGACTCGCATGGTCGGGAGACGCCGGGCGGGAACGACGGGACGGCGATGACGACGCTCGCGGAACAACTCATCATCGAACGGCGCGGCTCCGGCCGGACGGCGATGCGGCGTCGCGTCAATCTCCTCATTTTCCTCGGCCCGGCAGTCGCGCTCACCGTCCTCTTCTTCATCGTTCCGGTGCTGATCGACATCGCCGTGTCGTTCACCGACCTCGGCCGCTCGCTCAAGGTCACCGGCTTCACGACCCAGCAGTATCAACGCGTGTTCGCGGGCGACAGCCGCATCGCGCCGGCCATCGGGCTCACCTTCGTCTACGTTTTCGGGACGCTTGGCATCTTCAACGTCACCTTCGCGCTGATCCTGGCGCTGGTGACCACCTCCCTCAATCGGGTGTCGGGCGGCTTCTTTCGCGGCGTCTGGCTGCTGCCGCGGATGAGCCCGTCGGTCCTCTACATTCTTCTGTGGCTGTGGGTCGTCGACCCGTCGAGCGTCGGGCTTCTCAACCAGATCCTGATGACGGTGTTCGGACTCGAGACGCCTCTCGATCTCAAGACCCAGGCGCCGGTCCTCCTGATCATCGTCGCCAACGGCTTCATCGGCGCCTCGCTCGGGATGATCATCTTCACCTCGGCGATCCGCGGCATCCCCGAGCACCTGTTCCACGCCGCGCGGGTCGACGGAGCCGGGACGCTGGCGGTGGTCCGTCACATCACGCTGCCGGCGCTGCGCTGGCCGATCAGCTTCGTCACCATCTACCAGACGCTGTCGCTGCTGGTCAGCTTCGAATACATCCTGCTGCTCACCAAGGGCGGGCCGTTCTACGACACCACGGTCTACGCCCTCTACGTCTACCGCCGCGCCTTCGAGAGCGGGCAGTACGCCTATGGCGCGGCGCTGGCGCTGTTCCTCATCGTCATCGGCGTCATCTTCGCGCTGCTCGGCTGGCGCTTCTTCGACATGAAGCGGCTTTTGCAGCAGCCGCGGATCGAGGTGCAGTGAGATGAGCCGCGCGGCAGTCACCGCTCCGGACGCCACCGGCAAGCCGGCGATCGACTGGACCGGGATCGCCACACGCGGCCGGGCTGCCCGCCGCACCCGCGCGGTCGGCGTCTATGCCTTCCTGATCGCCGTCTCGGTGCCCATCATCCTGCCCTATTTCTGGCTGATGACAGTGGCGTTCTCGTCCCGCGGCGGCGTCGCCGAGACCGACGTCCTGTGGCGATCGGTGTTCATTCTGGTCCCGGCCGTCATCGCATTCTGGCTGGCGGCCATGCTGGCGCGAAGCCGCCGTCAGATGTGGAGCCTCGTGGCCCTGATCGCGGTGGTGGCGACTGCCGTCTTCGTGGCGCTGGTCGGTCCCTCTCTCCACCTCAACAACTTCATCTTCCTCGTCGAGCCGGACTTCGCCTCGGTCATCCGCTCCAAGGTCGGCAAGGTCTCCGGCGCCGTCCAGTTCCCCAATGTGTGGCACGCCTTCGGCAACTCGATCCTGCTGGCCGGATCGCAGACCGCCATCGTCGTCACGGTCGCCTCGCTCGCCGCCTACTACCTGTCGCGGTTCCAGTTTCCCGGCCGCGCGGCGATGCTTCGCTCGCTCCTGGTGCTGCACGCCTTCCCGGTGCTGACGCTGATCGTGCCCTTGTTCCTGATGCTCTACTACATCGGGCTGCTCGACTCACTGTTCGGCGTCATCCTGGTGCTGGTCGCCTTCGAGCTTCCCTTCGCGATCTTCATCATGAAGGGCTTCTTCGACGCGGTGCCGTGGGACATCGAGATGAGCGCCCTCACCGATGGCGCCTCGCGGCGGCAGGCGTTTCTGCGGGTGATCCTGCCGCAAGTCACCAACGGCCTTCTGGCGATCTCGGTGTTCACGTTCATCCGCGGCTGGGAGGAGTACATCTTCGTCTTCACCTTCCTCGTCCGCAACACGAACTGGACGATGAGCCTCTACATGTTCTACGTCCGCGACGACGTGATGGGCGTCGACTACGGCGTCGTCTCGGCGGTCGGCGTCTTCTACCTGGTGCCGAGCCTCCTCCTTTACATGGCCGCGCAGCGCTACCTCCTGCAGATGTCGATCAGCGGCGTGAAGGGCTGAGCGATGGCCAGGATCGAGTTCCGCAACATCGTCAAGCGGTTCGGGGACGTCGAGGTGATCCCCGGCATGAACCTCGAGATCGCCGACGGCGAGTTCGTCGCGCTCCTCGGGCCGTCCGGCTGCGGCAAGTCGACCAGCCTGCTCATCCTCGCCGGCATCTACATGCCGAGCGGCGGCGACCTGCTGTTTGACGATCAGATCGTCAACGATGTCGAGGCCAAGGACCGCAATGTCGGCATCGTGTTCCAGTCCTACGCGCTCTATCCGCACATGACGGCGCGCGACAACATCATGTTTCCGCTCAGGTTCAAGAAGACGCCGCGCGCGGAGGCGCTGCGCCGGGTGAAGGACGCGGCTGACCTCGTGCAGGTCGGCGAGCTGCTCGACCGCCGGCCGAGCCAGCTTTCCGGCGGCCAGCAGCAGCGGATCGCGCTCGCCCGCGCGCTGGTCAAGGAGCCGCAGCTCCTGCTCCTCGACGAGCCGCTCTCCAACCTCGACGCGACGCTCCGGCTGTCGATGCGGAGCGAGATCAAGACACTGCAGGAGAAGCTCGGCGTCACCACCATTCTCGTCACTCACGACCAGATCGAGGCGACGACCATGGCCGACCGCATCATCTGCATGCGGGCGGGCCGGATCGAGCAGGTGGGCACCCCCGACGACCTCTATCTCCGGCCGTCGAGCCTGTTCGTCGCCGGCTTCATCGGCTCGCCGCCGATCAACCTGATCGAAGGCGAGGCCGCCAACGGCGCGATCAAGGCGGGCGCCACCGCGTTCCCGGCAGCCGGCAAGGCGTCCGGGGCGGTCACCATCGGGCTCCGCCCCGAGCATCTCCACGTGTCGGAAACCGGGTTTCCCGGACGGATCGCGCAGCTTGAGCCGATGGGCCGCGAGATCCTTTACGTCGTCGACACCGACGTCGGCCACATTCGTCTGCTCGAGCAGGGCTCGTCGGCCAGACATGGCATCGGAACGGCTGTACGGGTGGGTTTTTCGTCGTCGGACTCGCTGGTCTTCGACAGCACGACCGGCAGACTCATTGTCGGCGCACAGGTGCAGCCGACCGCCTGAGACAGACTCTTCGCTCCCTCGAACGGATCCCGCGCCACCGCGCAGGCATCGTCAAACGACCCAGGATGGCCCGAAAATGCCGATCTCATTCCGCGCCAGCGACAACGGCTTCACCCACGTGTGCGCCCATCGCGGCTATTGCCTGCATTACCCGGAGAATACGATCCTCGCCTTCGAGCAGGCGCGGCTCGCCGGCGCGACGACCTGCGAGATCGACCTGGTTCTGACGCGGGACGGCGAGGCGATCGTCCTCCACGACGCCATGCTTGACCGGACCACCGACGGTCACGGTTTCGCTGCCGATCACGACCTTGCCGACATCCGCGCTCTCAACGCCGCGGCGCGGTTTGGCGGCCGCTTCACTGGCGTCGGCATCCCGACCTTCGCCGACGTGCTCGTCTGGGCGAAGCAGACGTCCATGGGTCTCGTCGTCGAGATGAAGGAGCGCGAGCGTCCCGACCTCCTCACCGAGCGCGTGCTGACCGTGCTGCACGAGACCGGCGCCGCCGGCCATGTGATGCTGCTTTCCTTCAACCATGTCGATCTGGCGCGGATCAAGGAGCGCGCCCCGGCCATCCGCACCGAAGTTATCATCCACGCGCGCCACGTCGACATCGTCGGCATGCTGAAGCCGTCCGGCGCCGCTTCCGTCTCGATCGAGCTGGAGATGTTCGCGCCCGAGGATGCCGAGGCGCTGCATGCCTCCGGCCTCGGCAACCGCGTCCACCTGCCACGTCCGGACGAGCTGGCGAAGTACTGGATGCACGGCCGCGATCCCCGCGCGCGGATCGGCGAATGGCTCGCCGCCGGACTGATCGATTCCCTTTCGGGCGACGACGTGTCGTTCCTGCGCAAGCTGGTCGACCAGTACCCGATCTCCGCGCCGGCTGCCGGCAGGCGGGCCGCGGTCGCCTGATGGCCGAAACCGATGCCGTCGCGCTCGATCATGGCGGACGCCGTGTGCTGCTCAAATGGCACAAGCTCCGCCGCGCGCCAGACCATCCCCCCTTCTCGCTCGACAACCTCAGGGTCGGCGTGCAGCTCGGGGCCTCGGTCGAGGTCGACCTCCGGCTGCTTGCCGACAATGCGTGGGTCTGCTTGCACGACGACACGCTCGACAGAGAGACGGACGGGGCCGGCCCGGTCAGAGCGATCGACACAGAGGCGGCGCGAACGCTGCGGATTGCCGGCGCCGACTACCCTCCCCCGCTCCTCGCCGACCTGACGGCGGCCCTCGCCGATGCAGCGCCGGGCGCCTGCCTCCAGTTCGACCTCAAGCAAGACGCCGGCGAAATCAGCGATGACGCCATCGCCATTTTCGCCGAGGCCGTCGCTGCCGTTGCGCGGCATTGCCTGCTCAGCGGCGAGGACTGGCAGGCGGTGCAGCGCCTCGGCGCTGGCGTCGCCGGCCTCAGGCTCGGCTACGATCCGTGCCGGTATATCGAGCAGCGGAGCTTTGCGCGGCCATCAGATATCGAGGGCTTCGTGGCCGAAGCTGCTCGGACCGCGCCGGAGGCCGACGCTTTCTACGTGCACCACGGCTTGGTCACCACAGGTCTCGCCCTCGGCGTCAATCCGATCGCCGCGCTCAACCGGCATGGCGCCTTCGTCGACGTGTGGACCCTCGACCCGACGACCCAAGATGCGGCGCGAATTCTCGCCGACGTGGTGGCCGCCGGCGCCGACCAGATTACCACCAACGATCCCCCCGGCCTCGCCCGCCTGTGGCGCGAGCGGGCTTGGGAGGCGACGCCGTATACCCTCACCCCAAGAGCTTCATGAAGTTGCGCTTGCGGCCGAAGCGCGCCTTGAGCGCCGCGACATAGGCCGCCTGCTCGTCCACACCTCGCAAGGCGGCCATGCGGGCGATGAACTCCGCCGCTTCCGCGTAAGCCGGATTGCCCCCGCCGCCGGCGAGCTGGTCGACGCGCTCGGTATAGACCTCAAGCGCCTCGCGTGGATGCGTCGCTTCGCTTGTCCGGGCAAGAGCTTCCTTGAGGCGTATGGATGCGCCGTGGGCGCGCAGTGTCGCCCAGGCCGCGTCAAGCATCTTCTCACGCATAAGGATGTTGATCAGAAGGTCGGCCGGGTAATTCCACTGCGTGCGTTCTTCGCTGACCAGCCGCGCTTCCAGGAACTTCACCGCCTGCTCGCGCGCGACAGTACCGCCGAGCTTGCGAAGCCGACTGTAAAGCTCAAGGCTCGGCGCCTTCTCGAAGGCCCGCCACAGGCAAGCCTCCGCATCGCTCTCGCGACCAGCCCTTGACAGGAGGTCGACGGCGAAGAGCACGAGCCGCTCGTCCGGCCGAACGTCCTCGAACACCCACAAGCCCTCTTCGGCCCGGCGCAGGGCTTCTTCCTCGCGGCCCTGCGACAGGCAAAACTCGGCCAGCTGCAAATAACTCCAGGGCGACGACAGGTCCTTGGTGCGCAGCGCAATGCGGGCGTCAACGTCGCCGTCGCGCTCGGCGAAGAAGTCCAGAATGTCCATCAACTGTTGGTAGTCGCCGGAGAGCTCATTGCGCTCTCGGGGCCTGCCCGAGCGCGGGGGTAGCTTTTCCCAGGCCTCGGCGGCAAGGCGGCGATATTCGGCCAGCCCATCTTCCTTGAGCGCGTCAGCGTAAAGCGGCGCGGCGCCGTCGAACGTCCCGTAACCCCCTTCCATCTCGCGAGCGAAAAGATTGCGAGCGAGCGCGACAGGCTCAGATTGCGCCGCGAGGGCGGCGGCGAGGTGAATGTCGCGCGCCCGTTCCAGCAACATGCTGCAATGGCCGTCGGAATCGTCGATGTTCTCGATGGCGCGCTCGATTCGGTCGATGGCTCGCTCCGCGAGCTTGAGCGCAAGAGCGGAACGCCCGTCCGACGCGAGGTCAGCGATCATGTCGAGTGCCTCGTCCACACCGGTTGCCCAGCCGGATGCCTCGAAATATTCGACGAAGCCCCTCGTGCGTGTCGCGTTGTCGATCGCTCCGCGCATGCGCGTCTCGAGCGTCTTGTCATCCGCGTGCGCAGCTGACGCGGCAATGTCGAGCTTGCGGAACAAGGCCGGATCCCGCTCCGCCAGGTTCAGGATCATGTCGACGAGGGTGTCGACGCTTTTTGCCTTGAGATGATCGCGGATGCGCGAGAGTGCGCCGACGCCGTCCGCCTCCGTGTCGGTGCCGGCGGCATTGGTCGCGAGCGCCACCGCGACCATGTGCTTGCAGAAACCCCAGTCCTCGAAGGCGGGGCAAGAGCACTTCCCGCCGATCTTGTTGCCGCGCCCCGTCAGCTCGGTGCGATAATCCTCCGTTCCCGCCACCTGCGCCAGCACGCGCGACGGCTCAAGGGCAAGGATGTGAACGCGGCCGTCCTGATAATACACCTCGCCCCGGGCGAATGCCTTCTCGCCTGCAAGGCCTTGCAACGCGTCGATGTCAAAGCGGGTCTGGTCCTTGGCTCTCATCGTTGCGGCTGCTGCAACTCATTCCCACTCGATCGTGCCCGGCGGCTTCGAGGTGACATCGTAGACCACCCGGTTGACGCCCTTCACCTCGTTGATGATCCGCGTCGCCGTGCGGCCGAGGAAGTCCATGTCGAAGTGGTAGAAGTCGGCGGTCATGCCGTCGGTCGAGGTCACGGCGCGAAGCGCCAGCACGCGGTCGTAGGTGCGCTGGTCGCCCATCACCCCGACGGTCTGCACCGGCAGAAGCACGGCAAAGGCCTGCCAGATCGCGTCGTAGAGACCGGCCTTGCGGATCTCGTCGAGATAGATGGCGTCCGCTTTCCTGAGGATCGCCAGCTTCTCGTTGGTGACCTCGCCGGGGCAGCGGATCGCCAGCCCCGGCCCCGGGAAGGGATGGCGCCCGACGAAGGCCTCCGGCAGGCCGAGTTCGCGGCCGAGCGCGCGCACCTCGTCCTTGAACAGCGCGCGGAGCGGCTCCAGGAGCTTCAGCTTCATGCGCTCGGGCAGGCCGCCGACATTGTGGTGCGACTTGATGGTCACCGACGGGCCACCAAGCGCCGAGACGCTCTCGATCACGTCGGGATAGAGCGTGCCCTGCGCCAGGAAATCGATCGTTCCGAGTTTCGCCGCCTCGGCGTCGAAGACGTCGATGAACAGGCCGCCGATGATCCGCCGCTTCTCCTCTGGCTCGCTGACGCCGGCGAGGGCGGCGAGGAAGCGCGGGGCCTCGGCGGCATGGACCAGCGGGATGTTGTAGTGGCCGCGGAAGAGCTCGACGACCTCCTCCGCCTCCCCCTGCCGCAGGAGACCGTGATCGACGAAGACGCAGGTGAGCTGCTCGCCGATCGCCTCGTGGATGAGCACGGCGGCTACCGCCGAATCGACGCCGCCGGAGAGGCCGCAGATTACCCGGCCGGCGGCGACCTCGGCGCGGATACGTTCGATCGCCTGGTCGCGGAAGGCGGCCATCGTCCAGTCGCCGGCGCAGCCGGCGATGTCGTGCGCGAAGCGGGCGAGCAACCGGGCGCCATCCGGCGTGTGGACCACTTCGGGATGGAACTGGATCGCATAGAATTTCCGCGCTTCGTCGGCGATCATCGCGAAGGGAGCGTTCTCCGATGTGCCGACCACCGCGAAGCCCGGCGGCAGCGCCGTCACCCGGTCGCCATGGCTCATCCACACCTGATGCCGCTCGCCGAGCTGCCAGACTCCGTCGAACAGCGCCGACGGCCTGGTGATCTCGACAAAGGCGCGGCCGAACTCGCGATTGTGCTCCGCCTCGACCCGGCCGCCGAGCTGATGGGCCATCGCCTGCTCGCCGTAGCAGATGCCGAGGACCGCCGCTCCCGCCTCGTAGACCGACAGGGACGGCAGCGGCGAGTCCTTGTCGAGCACCGACGCCGGCCCGCCGGACAGGATGATGCCCTTCGGCCGAAGGCGGGCGATCGCCTCTTCCGCCTTGTTGAACGGGGCGATCTCGGAATAGACGCCGGCCTCACGCACCCGGCGGGCGATCAGCTGGGTGACCTGGCTGCCGAAGTCGATGATGAGGATGGTGTCGGTCATGGATTACCCGTCTTGGGGTCGCCCGGTTTGGGACCGCCCGGCCGGGAGGCGGTGATCGCCATCCGGTTAGGCAATGCCGCCTGAGTCTGCAACCGCGCCAGCATCGCGCCGCCGGCAAGAGCCGATTGCCGAGTCGGCTGAGGCGGTTCGCGCGCTTTGCTCAGGAAGCGATTCAAGCGCTACCGCGCCGTCCAGCCGCCGTCGACCATGATCGTGTCGCCCGTCACCATCGACGCCGCCGGCGACGCAAGGAACACCACGACGCCGGCGACCTCCACCGGCTCGCCGATGCGGTGCAGCGCGGCGATGCGCTCCAGCACGTCGGCACGAAACGCCGGATCGGACAGCATGTCGGCCGTGCCGGGCGTCGCGATGAAGGTCGGCGCCACCGCGTTGACCGTGATGTTGTGCTTGCCCCACTCGACCGCAAGGCACTTCGTCAGGTGCGACACGCCGGCCTTGGTCATGCAGTAGACCGACTCGCCCGGAAGCGCGACGTGTCCGGCTTGCGACGACAGGTTGATGATCCGGCCGTAGCCCTGACGGATCATCACCCGCCCGGCGAACTGGGTGGTGAAATAGGTCCCTTTCAGGTTGACCGCCACGGTGTGGTCGAAGTCCTCGACCGGCACGTCCTCGGCGTGCTTCTCAGGCGCGCCGCCGCCGGCATTGTTGACCAGGATGTCGATCCGGCCAAGCTTCTCCACCGTCTCGTCCACGGCGGCCTGGACCTGGTCGAGATTCGTCACATCCATGGCGAGCGGCAGCGCCCGCCGCCCCATCGCCGCGATCTCGGCGACAAGGTCATCAGCCGTCCCCACCCGCCGAAGGCCGAGCGCCACGTCGGCGCCGGCATGGGCGAGCGCCAGTGAGATGGCGCGCCCCAGCCCGCGGGCCGCCCCCGTCACCAGCGCAATCTGCCCCGAAAGATCGAAACTCGGAAAATCGGTCACTTTCGCCTCCTCATCGGCCGCGGGGCTCCTTTCTTGCCTATCGCCCCGGAATGGGCAAGATCAGGTTACGGGGGCTACGGACGCTCGATCTCGGAGGCAGGCGACGATCCGCCTCCGCCGCCAACCCGGCGCAGATGGTCCGAGCATCATTTCGAGAGGCGAGACGAAATGACACGCGCGTTGACCGGTGGACTGATCTGTACCCTTCTCGGCCTGACCCTGGCCGCGTCTCCGGCAATAGCGGACGACCAGAAGCCGTCGGTCCAGTTCAACATCCTCTCGGTGGAGGGCCTGGTGATCGGCAAGACGATCACCATCGACCAGGCGTTCGGCGAGGAGAACGGGGTCAGCGTCGCCGCGCCCTTCTCCTTTGTCGTCCCGCTGTCGCTTGAAAAGGCCTACGAGGTCTTTGTCGAGCCGGCGCCGAAGCCGGGCGAAGCCTACATCAAGATCAACTTCGCCACGCCCGACCGCCAGCTCATCGAAAACATCCAGTTCGTGGGGATGTCGATCCCGATGGGTGATCCGGAGCAGCGGCTGAAGGTCGTCGCTGCCCTCCTCGGCGACAAGGGGCTCGCCCAGGCGCTGGCCGGCAAGTCGAACCCGGCGCGGGACGGGGTCCGGGCCATCAGGATCGGCGACTACGACGCCGTCGAGGTGATCGGCCACTATGAGGAGGAGGGCCTCGGCAAGATGTACGCCCGCATCGTCGGCATCCTCAATCCGGATGCCGCGGACAGCGTGGTGGCCATCTCCAACGTGGTACTGTCGCGCGTGCCGCTGCAGACTGTCGACGATTTCGCCCGCACGCGCAGCGGCTCGCTTCTGTCCAATTTCAAATTCGAGACGGCTGAATAGGCGCGGGGCCGCGCACGACGGGAGGCATACCCCCTTGAGCATCGAGTTTCTGGTGACGTCGCTGATCGTCGTCGTCTCGCCCGGCATCGGCGTTCTCTACACCCTCGGTGCCGGCCTCTCCCGGGGCGCCCGCGCCAGCGTCATCGCCGCCTTCGGCTGCACGCTCGGCATCATTCCCCATATGGCGGCGGCGATCACCGGCCTGGCGGCCCTCCTCCACACCAGCGCCGTCGCGTTCCAGGCCCTGAAATACCTGGGCGTCGCCTATCTTCTCTACTTGGCGTGGAACACGCTGAAGGAGCGCGGCGCGCTCAAGGTGGAGACTAAGATCGGGCCACGCTCGGCAGCCCAGGTCATCGTCACCGCCATCCTGGTCAATCTCCTCAACCCGAAGCTCTCGATCTTCTTTCTCGCCTTCCTCCCGCAGTTCGTCAGCGCCGGCGAGGCGCATCCGCTGCCGCGCATGCTGGAGCTGAGCGGCGTGTTCATGGCGCTCACCTTCGTGGTGTTCGTCGGCTACGGGGTCTTCGCCGCCTGGGTCCGCCGCCACGTCATCTCGCGCCCACGGGTCCTGACCTGGATGCGCCGGAGCTTCGCCGCGGCCTTCGTCCTGCTCGGCGTCAGGCTGGCGCTCGCCGAACGCTAAATTAGGAGCCCGGCGCGGCAGCCGCGTAGGAAAGGATGTCGCCACGGAAATACACATACGGCCCGCCTGGCAGGACCCAGGACACCTCGGCGTGGGCGGGCAGCCAGACCCCGTCGACTTCCCGGTAGTCGCTGAAATCGCCATGCCACGGGGTCGGAGCGAACCGGCCCTCGGCCTCGCGCGGGCGATCGTCGGCCTCGGCGGCGATGATGTCGCCCGCCGCGTCGAAAACGAACCGCACCCTCGCGGTCCGTCCGTCGCCGGTCTCGGCGGAAACCTCGACCGTCGCGGCATCGACCTCCCGCCAGTGAAGCGCCGGATTGCCGAGCATCGCATCGGGCGCCCAAGGCAGTTCGGCAAGGTAGCGGAAGAGCTCGCTGTGGGTCACCTCCGGACCGGTGGCCTCGGACATCGGGATCGAGCCGAACAGGCGCACCTTGAGCCGCCCCGTACCGCCGACATAGGCGTCGATGACACGGACGCCGATAAGCGGCGCCATCCGGGCCCGCGCATCCCAGACGAAGGCCGGTGCGCCGATCCCGATCGTTTGATGCGCCGAAACCGGCGTCCACCCGGCATCCGGCTTGAGCTTCATCTCGGCCGCCTGGTCGAAGCTCACGGCCGCCGGCAGCGCGGACCGGCCGGCAAGCGCCCGCTCGGCGAAGGCGCGGACGAGCGGCGGCAGGGTATCCCGGTCGACCGGCGTCGGCACGACGGCGCCGACCGCGGTGACCGCCGCGTCGATCTCCATGCCGAAAAGCCGGCGCGCGGTCAGATGAACGACGAGCCCGACGACGAGGACGGCCGCGACGAGGACGAGGATCACGCGGCCTGCCCGTCTCATCGCTTTGCGGGGCGGAATCGTCCCTCGTCGACGTGCCGGGCGAGATCGTCGAGGACGATGGCGAGCTTCTCGTCGAGGATGTGCAGGAAGGCGGTCCAATCATGCAGGCCGGTCAGGTCACTCCGCCCGTCGCTGATCGCGCGCAGCCCGATCATCGGAACATCGAAGCCGCGCGAGGCCCGGTAGACGCTGTAGGTCTCCATGTCGACCATGTCGGCCGGGATCGCGTCGTAGCCGCCGCCCGAAATGATGTCGGCGCCTGTAGAGATCGACGCCGTCGGAATGTCGGGAATCCGATCGGCAATCGGAATGACTGCCGGTTGGTCGGTGAACGGCGTGACGCCCTTCTCGAAGCCAAGCAGCGAGGCGTCCATGTCGCGGTAGGAGACGCTCGCCACCTGATAGATGCCGGCGTGCTCGAGCTTCGCCGAGCCGGCTGTACCGAGCGAACAGACGAGGTCCGGCAGCGTTCCCGCCCGGTCGAACTCGCCGAGCGCCGCCGCCGTGCCGATGGCTGCCTCGACCGGCCCGACCCCGGTGATCACCGGCGTGATGCGGCGCTTGAGATGCTCGCCATACTCCATCTCGGTGGCCATGACGAACAGAACGTCAAGGTCGCCGAAGCGGGTGAGATGAGGATGCTCCGCGTTGATGGCCATGCCCGGGCTCCGGTCACTCGCACTTCCGGTAGGTCAGGACGAAACCTTGATCCATGTCGACGGCGATAAGCTGCCGCGGTTTCTGGTCGACGTCGAGATCGAGCGCGAGGATCATATGCTCGATCCATTTCTCGCCCTCCCCTTCGCACGATGCCGTCACCCGCCAGGCCTGGTCGCGCGACCCGATCGGCGCCGTATCGGTGATCTCGCACTCGCTTTCATAGCGCTCGATGGTGCCGTTTTCGATGACGGTCGGGACCATATCCCCGGTTTGGGCGCCGCATTCGAGATACCACTCGCCGTCGAACGGCTGTGCGGCCAGCGCCGGCGAGGAGGCGAACAAAAGCAAAGCCGCAGAGGCAGAGAGTCTCATCACGAGCCGGTCCTTTCCACAACAGAGACGAAGAAGCCGTCCGTGCCCGTCCGCCGCGGCGTCAGCACCATTCCGTATGGCGTCACGAGCGCCGCGTCGAGCAGGCGCGACGCCGTCTCGGCGGGCAGGACCTTCTCGACCACCCGACGCGATCCAACCACGGCACAGTCCGGGTGGCCAGCCAGAAACGCCGCGATCCGGTCGTCATTCTCCTCAGGCAGCAGCGAGCAGGTGACATAGACCAGCCGGCCGCCCGGTTTCAGGAAGCGGACGGTCGAGTCGAGCAGGGCCGATTGCTCCGCGATGCGATCGGCCAGAGCCCGCTCGCTCAGCCGCCACTTGGCGTCGGGCCGCCGCCGCCAGACGCCGGTGCCGGTGCACGGCGCGTCGATCAGCACGGCATCCATCCGGCCTTCGAGGTCGGCGAGCGGTGTCCCGGCCGGACGCACCTGAACATTGCGCGTCCCCGCCCGTTTCAGGCGTTCAAAGATCGGCGCCAGGCGCGTCCGGTCGCTGTCCGTGGCGAAGATCTGGCCCCTGTTGGCCATGTTGGCGGCCAAGGCCAGCGTCTTCCCACCCGCCCCGGCACAAAGGTCGAGAACCTGATCCCCCGGCCCGGCACCGGCCATCAGCGCGACAAGTTGGCTGCCCTCGTCCTGAACCTCGAACCAGCCCCTCTGGAATCCCGGCTCGACCTGGACATTGGCGTGGCGGCCGTCGCCTTCCGTCGGGGCAATGCGCAAGCCATCCGGGGCGAACGGCGTCTCCTCAACGCCAAATCCGGAAAGTGCCTTCCGCACCTTTTCCCGGTCCGCCTTGAGGCGGTTCGCCCGGAGGTCGAGCGGCGGGCGACGGGCGAGCGCCTCGCCCTCGGCGACCCAGTCGGCGCCGAAGGTGCGGGCGAAATGCGGCGCCAGCCATTCGGGAATGTCGGCACGGATAT
>Ga0210144_1000333_pt1 | contig 26649 bp, 27 predicted proteins | sample Muzzi_PWA_D2_FD_185532 | JGI IMG/M metagenome (GOLD analysis project Ga0210144, IMG submission 185532) | Wetland microbial communities from San Francisco Bay, California, USA, that impact long-term carbon sequestration - Muzzi_PWA_D2 (SPAdes) | ecosystem: Environmental > Aquatic > Marine >...
CTCAGCCCGTCGCGACCTTCAGGTACCGACTCCAGTCCACGGCGTCCCAGAAGTTGAATGTGTAGGTGTTCTTGCCGATCGAGGCGTCGTACCAGGGGGAGATCGCGGCGCCTTGGGCGATCTGGACCCAGGGATCGGCCTGGCCGAAGCTGGTCTGGCTGGCGCCCGACTCGATTTTGATGAAGCCGCCGCCGGTATCGCCCACGTAGAGCCCGTAGCGGGCCATCGCCCGCAGGATCGCCTTCTGCCAGTCGGGCTTGGCCAGGGCGTCGATCTGGGCGTCGCTCATGTCGAGGAAGAAGTGCTGGCCCATCGCCGGCGCGCCGGCGTCGGGGAGGCCGATGCTCGAGCAGCTGCGCCCGCTGCCCGACCCGGCCGGCCCCATTGAGGTGCCGTTGGTGCACTTGACGATCATGAACAGGGCGTGGTCGATCTCCCCGGCGGCCAGCTCCGCGGGGCGGATGACCCCCGCGGCGAGGCCGAAGCTCGCGGCCGTGGCGTCGGCCCCGAGGCCGTCGCCGTCGATCTTGGTCCGCCCTCCCCAGCTCACCGTCAGGGTTCCCCCGCCGGCCGGCTTCTGGCGGACCTGCCAGAAGTCGTACTCCCAGCCGGAGGCCTGGTCGATCACCGCCATGTGGCCATCGCTGCCGCCCGCCGGGCTGGCGGCGGCGGGAACCTGGACCTGCAGGCCCTCGACCGCGCAGCGCCCCCAGGATTCAACGCAATGCACGGTGTAGGTGGGATCGCCGGCCCGGGCGTAGTAGAGGGGGTGCTCGTAGTCTTCGCCGGTACCGGCGAAGCCCGCCACGAAGCGCGGCGCCGAGCTCCTGTTGCTGGCAGACCAGGTGGAGAGCCAGCTCTGCACGACCTGGTCGGAGTTGGAGGCGAGCTTGGGGCTGGCGCCCAGCGGGGAGTTGAAGGGGCTCGCGGCCGAGTAGGGGCGCCAGCACGCTGCGGGCTGGTTGGTGGCGCTGAAGGTGCCACGGGCGCAGCTCCCGGAGGTCACGCTTCGCAGGTGCGCGGAATTGCGTTGAGCGACCCGTCGGTGCGGCTTGACAGACGCGCTCGCCATCGGTCGGTGCGTCTTCACAGACGCGCTCGCGACAGCCGGGAGCGATGCGAGCAGCACGACGGCGAGCACGACCCCGGCGGTCGCGACGAGCAGGTGACGATCGAAGAGGGTGCGGCGTGCCATCGCCTGACTGCGATCGGCCCCTGCGAGGCCGGCTGCACCCGTGTCAAGGGGTTCTAGACGTTTGTTCTAGTAACTTGGGCTTTCAACGGCCGTCGCTCGGCTCACCGGTTGCGCGTCGCGATCGGGTTGCCGTATCTGCGATCCCTAGACTGCGATTCTCCTGCCCCGCGCCGCTTCCCGCGCAGTCGATGGCCGCCCACCTCTCCACGCTTCCACAACGCCTTCAGACTCCGGTCTTCTCCTCCCAGGCGCCGATCGCGCTGGCCGGGCTACTGGCTGCGCTCGCCATCGGTGTGCTGCTCGCGAAGAGCGTCGTGCTGGGCATCGCGATACTGCTCGGGCTGATCTACGCCCCGCTCGTGCTGCTCGACTTCTCGCTCGGGGTCGCCCTGTGGATCCCACTCGTCTTCCTGGAACGGATCCCCGCTGTGGGGCGTGGGACGACTTCGGTGAGCATCATGGTCGGCCTTGCCTGGATCGCCACGCTGCCGACCCGTCGGCGGGTCGTCGCCACGACGCTGCGCCGACACGCCGGCCTGGTTTTTCTCTTGCTGCTGCTTCTCCTCTGGGTGTCGTTCTCGGTGATCTGGTCCGTCGATCCCGCTGCGACGGTCCGCGGCTTCGGGTTCTGGTGGGTGGCCGCCGGGGTCTTCATCGTCGTGGCGACGTCGCTCACGGAGCGTCGGCATGTGGTGCTCGTCTGCGCTGCGTTCGTCCTCGGGGCGGTGATCTCCGTGATCGCGGGTTTTCTCCCCGGAGCAGCGGCGCTGAGCGACGTGGCCGGGACTCCCGAAGCGAACCGCCTGGCCGGCTCATACGGCGACCCCAACTTCCTCGCCGCCGGGTTGGTTCCCGCGATGGCGCTCGCGGCCGGCCTTGCCGCTGTGGTCGATGGACGCCGACGGGCGCTGCTTCTGGCCTGCGCAGCCTTCCTGGTCGTCGGGTTGCTTGCAACGGGCTCTCGCGGCGGCGTGGTCGCCGCCGTCGTGGCCGTGGGCGGGGCTCTCCTCGTCGCTCGAGGCAGACGGCTGTCGATCCTCGCGATCCTGGTGACGCTGGCGCTCGTCGGGGGCGTCTGGGTCACTACGACGTCGTCTTCGAGCCTGAATCGCATCCGTGACTTCGGCACCGGGACGGGGAGGGCCGACCTGTGGACGATCGCTCTGCGGATGGGCGACGCAAAGCCGATCAGCGGGGTCGGCCTCGAGGGCTATCCAGAGGCGGCCGGAAAGTACCTCCGCCGTCCAGGGCGCCTGCAGAGCGGACAGCTCGGAGCCCAGCTCGTGCTTCAGCAGCCCCATGAGGCCCACAACACCTATCTCCAGACGTTCGCCGAGACCGGCATCGTCGGCGTCGCGCTCCTCGCTGCGGTCATAGCCGCTGCGCTGAGGGCGACGTGGATGGCAGCTCGCGCCTTTGAGCGCTCCGGCGACTTCCGTTTCGCCGCCCTCGCCTGGTCTGTGCTGATTGCGCAGGTGGCCATGTTGGTCGCGTTGGCTTTCATCACCAGTCCGGACGACAAGCGAACCTGGATTCTCCTGGCGCTTGGACCGGCGTTGCTGACGGTCGCTGCGAGGACCGGCGAAGGCGAGACACGCCGATTGGAGCTGACCAGGTGACGGGCCAGGTCGGTCGATCCGTAGAGGCTTTCGAGGAAAGCGACCAATCGCCCGCGGCTGGTCTCAGCTCCTTTCTGCGGGTGATCGCTCGGCACCGCGTCGTATTTGCCGCCGTCATCCTCCTCTGCCTGCTCGGAGCTGGTGCGTGGTTGGCCTACCGCACGCCCAGCTATCGGGCAACAGCGGAAATCCTCGTGTCTCCGATTCCCACGGAGGACGAGTCGCTCGTGGGCCTGCCGCTGATCAGGGAGTCGCAGCTCGACCCCCAACGAGCTGCAGTGACGGCCGCGCCCCTGCTCGACTCGCCCGCAGCGGCACGCCTTGCCGCCGCGGATCTGGATTTGAGCGATCCTGGCGCCGTCTCCTCCGCAGTGACCGTGACGGCCGTCCCGGACTCGAGCCTTGTCCGGGTGAGCGCCGAGGGTTCGTCGGCGAATCGGGCGGCGGCTGTCGCAAACGCTTACGCCGAAGCTGCGCTGCGTGTCAGGGACAGGTTTCTCGCCCCCCAGGTACGAGCTGCGATCCAGGACACGGAAGAAGATCTGGAATCGGTTTCCAGCGCCACCGGGGCCGAAGCGAACGCACTTGCGGCGCGCCTCGCAGCTCTTCGGTCGATCGCTCGCTCCGGCGATCCCACTTTGGCGCTGGCGCGGAAGGCGTCGCCGGGCACTCCCCAGGACACCCCCCGGGTGGAGGTGCTGCTGGTCGCGTTGCTGGCGGGCGTCATGCTTGCCGGCCTGACGGTGGTGATGATCGAATTGCTGGTCGCACAGCCGATCAATACCGAGGCCGAGCTGCGGCGGCTGTATCCGCTGCCCGTCTTGGCCCGCGTGAGCAGGGACGACCTTGATTCCGGCGAGCCGTTCCGCCGCCCTCTCAGCGACGCTCCGTCGTCGGTCCGCGAGGGATTCAGGGCACTACGCGACCAGCTCGAGCTGCGCGCGTCCGAAAGCTCGAGCCGGACCGGGGGGTGGGGTTCGACCGTCCTCGTCGTGAGTCCCGAGCGAAGCGATACGCGAAGCGGCTGCGCGCTCGACCTGGCGCGAGCCTTTTCGTCGATCCATGACTCGGCGACCGTGGTCGAGTTGAACGTTCGCGATCCCAAGATGGCGGCAATGCTCGCCGTAGATCCACCGGGTGACGTTTCGTCCTTGCTGTCCGGTGCGAGGATCGGGACGATCGGGGTCCCCTTCGATGGCGCCGGCAGCCTGCTGGTAGCGGCGCCACCGGTGGTCGATCTCGCGACGCGGGAGGCGATTTCCGCCCGTTCGGCCGAGATCGTCGCTGCAGCTCGGCAGCGTGACGGCTGGGTCGTGGTCGACGCACCGCCGATCACCGAGGCCACGGCCGATGCGGTCGCTGCGCTCCAAGAGGCCGATTACGTGGTCGTGATCGCTCAGCTCGGGTCGACTCGGCCCGAGGCGCTCAGCCTCCTACGGGAGGCTTTCGAGCAGCGGGGGCGCCGCCCCGATGGCTACCTGGTGGTGAGTGGCAACCTGGAGCGCGGCCGGCGACTGGGCTCGCCCTCGTAGTACCCGTAGCTCTTCCGTTCGGATCGAGGGGTGCCCAGCAGGGCGAAGCCCGTCGGCCGGATGCCGTTGCCGGCGAGCAGCTCGCCCAGCTCGCGGATCCTGCTGACGCGGCTGTGCCCCAGACGCGCCACGATGACCACGGCATCTGCGTGCTGGGCGAGCTGGAGGGCGTCGATGACATCGCTGAGCGGCGGCGAGTCGATGATCACGTAGTCGGCAAGCTGATCGGCTTCTTCGAGCAGCCGTTTGGCCGCTGGGAGGGAGAACAGATCCGCGAAGTCCGCGCCGGTCTTGTCGGCGATCAGCACCCTGAGGTTGTCCGTGTACGCCGGAACCGGCTCCAGCGCCTCGGCAAGGGGGGTGCGGTTGAGCAGCACGCTGACGACTCCCTGACGAGCGCCGATGTCGAGGGTCTCGGCGATCGCCGGCCGGCGCAGGTCGGCGTCGATCAGGATCACGCTGTGACCGGCGAGGGCCAGCGATGCGGCCAGGTTGATCGCCGTCGTGCTCTTTCCCTCTGACGGCCCTGAACCCCCCACCAGGATCGACTGCGGCCCACGCTCGTCTGGGCTCGCCGCCGCCACGCCGGCCCGCAGGGTTCGATATGCCTCGCGGGCCATCGGCGAGAGGCGCTCGGGCGCCAGCGGGCCGGCTCGCGAGCGCTCGCGGGGAATCCGGGCGAGGATGGGTAGGTTGAACAGGGAGCGCAATTGCTCTTCGCGCCGCAGTCGTGGATCGAGAACCTGCGCCGCAAAGACGGCGCCCACCCCGAGCACGAGGCCTGCGATCAGGGCTCCGACGAGTACGAGGACCTTGCGCGGGGAGCTGGGCGAGGACGGCGGCGATGCCGCCGTCTCGACCTGAATCGTCGCGTTGCCGCTGGCACGGAAGGCGCTGAGGGTGGCGATCGTGTTGGAGAGCGTGCGGGCGACTTCTCCGCCTTCCGATTCCGCCAGTTCACTCTGCAGCTCGGGAAGCAGCGCGTCGATGTTCGAGGCGATCGCCTGGCGGCGCTCTGCGACGGCGGCCTGCGCGAAGGCGTTCGCCCGGGCCGCGGCGGCCCCCGCGGTCGGCCCGGTGGCGGTGATCGTGACGATGTTGCTTTCCGGAATCGGCGCCACGCTGATGTCGCTGAGCAGGCTGTCGCCGGTTTCGCTGCCACCGAGGCTCTTTGCGGCGCGATCGGCTACGGACGGCGAGTCGATCAGTTGGTTCGCGGTCTCGACATCCAGGCTGGGGTCGACCGACTGGGTGATCACCCCGACCGTGGAAAGCACGGCGTCCTGGGTCGGAACCGGGGTGACGAGGATGTCGGCCTGCGCTTCGTAGACCTCTTCCGCGGCGATCAGATAGATGGCCGCACCCCCGAGAACGATGACCAGCACCAAGAGCACCAGTCGCAGCCTCTCCCTGACGGTCTGCAGGAAGCTGCGAAGGCCCGCTTGGCCAAGCGGCGGTTGCAGCCAGTCGGCCGAGACTCCTCCGGAACCGGATGTTGGGGCGCCGACGATCAGCCTTTTATACAGCCTGGGGTCGGTCGCTTTCGCATAGCATTCGTCGCCGTCCAACCCCAGAGGAGATTTCCGACAGCGATGAGCGAGCAGACTTACGAGCTAACCACCGACCAGGCCGAGCGCGAGGCGTCCGGCGCCCACGCCTACGGCCGCTACCTCGAGGAGTTCGAGGTTGGCGCCGTCTACAAGCACTGGCCGGCGAAGACCGTGACCGAGGCCGACGACCACCTCTTCTGCCTGATCACGATGAACCACCATCCCCTGCACATCAACGACGTCTACGCGGGCAAGTCGCAGCAGGGCCGCAACGTCGTCGTCGGGCCGCTCGTCTACTCGCTGGCGCTCGGGATGTCGGTCTCCGACATCTCAGGCAAGGCGATCGCCAACCTGGCGACCGAAGAGCTGAGCCACCCGAACCCGGTCTTCCACGGCGACACGCTGTTCTGCGAGACCGAGGTGCTCGAGAAGCGTGAGTCGAAATCGAAGCCGGACCGCGGCACGGTGAAGGTCCACACCCGGGTCCTCAACCAGGACGGCGTCCTCGTCGCCGAGTTCAGGCGGCTCGTGCTGGTCCCGCGGCGCGAGGCGGGGTAGGGCCGCGCCGGCCGCATCGCCGCTGCCCGCCGGCCTGAGGTGCAGTAGGGCTCAGAGGGCCTGTGATAGACACGTGGTCGATTCGACGATGACGGCGAACGGCGTCGACGTGAGCGTCCTGGTCCCGGTCCTGAACGGGGAGCGCTACCTGTCCGAAGCGCTCGAGCGGATGCTGGGACAGGAGTTCGACGGCGAGTTCGAGCTCATCTTCATCGACGGCGAATCGACCGACGGGACGGGGGAGGTCCTAGCCGCCGCCGCGGCCCGGGACCGGCGCGTGCGGGTCCTCCGCAATCCGGAGCGCCGGACGCCGAACGCGCTCAACGTCGGCCTGCGCGGGGCGCGGGGCGAGTACGTCGCGCGGATGGACGCCCATACCCGCTACCCGGTCGACTACCTGGCGCGGGGGGTGGAGCGACTGCGCCGCGGCGGCGTCGACTGGGTGGCCGGTCCGCAGCTGGCGGCGGGGAATGGGAAATGGTCGCGCCGCGTGTCGCTGGCCCTCTCCAGTCCGCTGGGCACCGGTGGCGCCAACTTCCGCCGCGCCGGCGGCGAGGAGTTCGAGGCGAGAACGGGCTTCACCGGCGTCTGGCGGCGGCGGACGCTGGAGCGTCACGGCGGCTGGGACGAGGGCTGGCCGGTCAATCAGGACTCCGAGTTGGCGGCGCGCGTGCGGGCGGCCGGCGAGCGGATCGTCTGCGTGCCCGAGATGGCCGCCGACTACATTCCGCGCGACAGCCTGCGTGAGCTGGCGCGCCAGTACGCGCGGTACGGGTTCTTCCGCTGCAAGACGAGCGTCCGCCACCCGGAGTCGATGCGCGCGGCGAACCTGCTCTCCTCCTCGCTGGCGCTTGCCGGCTTGTCGGCGCTGCTGGCTCCTCGCTTCCTGCGCCGCCCCGCCCGCCTTGCCGTCGCCGTGTACCTGGCGGCGATCGGCGCCGAGGGCGGCCGGCTTGCCTGGCGCTCGGGGCGCCCCTCCGACGCGCTCGCCTTGCCCCTTGTCTTCGCGACCATGCACGTCTCCAACGGGTTCGGCTTCCTGTCGGGGTGCCTGCGGTTTGGACCGCCGCTCCGGGCGATCGCGAGGCTGGTCCGCTCGGTCTTCCGAGCCTAGCTCGGCTCCGGCTCAGTGCGCTTCGTCGGAGGCGTGCGCGGGGGGGCGCGACTCCTCGGCCAGCGAGGTGATCTCGAGCGGGCCGTGGGCGGCCGCTTCGAGGACCTCGGTCGCCTCCTCGGCGGAGCGGGCGTAGAGCTCGACCAGTGACCGTGCAAGTCAAGCTCCAGGGTGTTCGCTCCCGTGTACAGCACGACGCCCGCGACGTCGCCGGCTGCGGTCTCGATCACGACATCGACCTCTCGCTGTTGGGCGTCCCTCTAGAAGAAGAGATCGGCGCCGCGTCCGTGTTCACGTTGTCTGTACAATGAGTTCGATGAGCACTCGCACGAGGGACTCCCGCTGGAACCTCCGAGTGGCCCCCGACGATGACATCGTCGTGCGCAAGGCTGCCGAGGAGTCGGACCGTGAGCTGAGCGACTTCGTCCGCTCGGCGGCGGTCCTGGAGGCCGAGAGGACCCTGGCCGACCGCACGTCCTTCGTCCTCGACGAGGCTCGGTGGGACCGCTTCGTCGAGATACTCGACCGGCCTCCTCGCGTTCCGGCTGGGCTCGAAGAGCTCTTCTCGCGACCCAGCGTCTTCGAGTAGCGCCGACGCCCAGTGGCCTGTTCGCGCCCCGAGCCGCTCGCGCGCAAGCATGGCCGGGCGGGCTTTGCCTGCGGCGAGCCCGAGCTTGACCGCTGGCTGGCCGACCACGCGCTCGGGGCGCATGCCTCCGGCTCCGCGCGAGTCTTCGTCTCCACCGATGGCCACCGAGTGGTCGGCTACTACGCCCTCGCCGCAGCGCAGCTCCAGCCCGACGAGGCAGGCGAGCGAGCGCTCAAGGGCCAGCCGCGAGGGCGCCCCGTGCCGGCCGTCCTGCTCGCCCGGCTGGCGGTCGACCTGGACCACCAGGGAAAGGGGCTTGGCCGATCGCTCCTTCAGGACGCGATGCTGCGGGCAAACGAAGCCGCCGAGGAGCTCGGCATCCGGGTGATGCTGGTCCACGCCAAGCACGAGCAGGCGAGCCGCTGGTACAGGCGCTTCGGCTTCGAAGAGTCGCCGACCGATCCCCTGCACCTGGTGCTGTTGATGAAGGATCTCCGGGCCTATCTCTCCACCGCCGGGTAGGCGGTCGAGCCTCCGTCAACCTTGGCCCGCGTCGTCGCTCTACAGCCCCGCGAGAGGCACAGCGCAGATCCGATCGTCGAGCTCCAGGGTGGTCTTTTCTACCCGTACAAGTCGGAAAGAGATTGGCGTATAACTCGGAGTAGACCCGCCGGGCAATTGGGATTCCGCCTGGCGGACAGCATCCCGCCGTCCAAGCGCCGAAGGAGGAACACGCCAGCCGGGTACCTGAGCCCTCCGCTCAGTGCGCTTCGTCGGAGGCGTGCGCGGGCGGGCGCGACTCCTCGGCCAGCGAGGTGATCTCGAGCGGGCCGTGGGCGGCCGCTTCGAGCACCTCGGTCGCCTCCTCGGCGGAGCGGGCGTAGAGCTCGACCAGCATGTGGACGACGATCCGCTCCTCCTCGTGCTTGTGGAAGCGCACGTGGGCGAAGAACTCGCGCACCCCGGCCTCGCCGAAGGCGCCGTAGGCGAGCAGCTCGGCCGCTTCCGGGCCGGCGCAGCTCTCGACCCGGTCCTGGTCGACGGTGACCGTGCAGGAGGCGACCCAGGGGGTGCCCGCGACCATCCGCTCCCAGCGGTCCTCGATCGGGACGACGCGGTCGTCCTGGAAGACCAGGTGGGGCTGGTCGTGCATGCAGTCGAGGCACTGGACCAGCGCCTCCTGCACTTCGTCGATCCCCTCGGCGGGGATGCCGGTCTCGGGGTCGACGCGGCGCAGCGCGTCGTAGTGGAGCTGGATCTCGAGGTTCTGCGACCAGCAGCGGTAGCAGCGCAGCCAGGCCGTACGGTCCCCGTTCGTCTCGCTCATGCCCGCATTGTCGCAGTCCGCTCGCCGGCGCAAGGTGGCGGCGTCGAGGCTCGGCAAGCCAGAAGCGTCGAGGCTCGGCAAGCCAGAAATCAGAGCAGGATCGACAAGGTCCTCGGTGCGGTAGGGGCTATTCCCAGAGGGCGCAGATGGGCACGGCGAAAAGCCGGTCTCCGAGGGCAACCGTGTCGGCGCCCGTGTGGACCACGAATCCGGCCCGGAACGCCGCGCCATGCGCGTTGCGCAGCTTTGCCAGGGGCCGCCAGTCACGGGCTGAGAGCGAGGCGCTGACCTTTACCTCGATCGCGGCAATCTCACCCGCGCGGCTCTCCAGCACCAGGTCGACCTTTTCGCCCGCCCGCCGATAATGGTGGACGCGAGCCTGCTCGTCGGCCCACTCGGCATGCCTCACGACCTCCATCGCGACGAAGCTCTCGAGGGCTTTGCCCGTGAGCTGGTCATCGGCCATGAGTCGCTCTTCGCTTGCGCCCAGGAGATGGAGGAGAAAGCCGCTGTCAACCACGTGCACCTTCGAATGCTGCACCTCGCGCTTTCCGAGGCCGGGCCTCCAGGCAGGCACTCGTTTGATCAGGTAGGTCGCTTCCAGCAGGCTCGCGTAGCGGTCGACGGTCCGATGGTCGAGGCCGATCCGGTTGCCGAGATTCGCCGGCACGAACAGGTTGGCGGTCTGTGCCGCCAGCAACCGCAGGAGGCGGGGCACCTCGTGCAGCTTGTAGGTGTCGGCGATGCTTTCCAGATCTCGCTCGAGGGTCGTGCGGAGGTAGCTCTCGAACCATCGTGATCGCGAGCGGCCGGATCGAAGCCGGGCCTCCGGATAGCCACCGGCGACGATCCGCTCACGCGGGGCATCCCGCCCCAGCGGCGCTCCGCTGATCCACGGGGGTCGCCCAGAGAAGAGCGCGTCGACGAAGTTCGTCTTTGCTTCCTCGATCTCGACCTGGGCTAGCGGCCAAAGGGTGAGGATGTCAACGCGCCCAGTCAGGGCATCCAGCGTCTTCGGGCTGCGCAGTAGGTTCGCCGAGCCGGTCAGCAGAAACTGTCCCGGCGACAGATCCTTGGAGCTAGGCTCAGGTCGAGCACCCCGGCTTCGCCGCAGGCGCCGCGGGCTCGGGCGCTACGCGAGCACTTCCTCCAACTCCCGCGTGTCCGCGACCGCGGGTCGCTCCGGGAGCGTCACCCGCAGCTCACCGTCCGGCTCGAGCAGCCAGCGGGCGTTCAGCAGCTCGATGGCGACGATGCCCCCATGCTCGTCGTACTCGACATGGCCGTACAAGTCGGACTCGGAGTGAACCACGCGGCCTCGACTTACGCGGGAAGCTCGAGCCGCAGGCCGCGCTCTTCGGCGATCTCGGGCTCGACGAACGCGTTGGTTTTCTCCAGCGCCCTCTCGGCCGCCCGCAGGTCGCTCCAGTCGATCGCCGCGGCGTAGGCCTGCGCGAAGTCGAGCACGCGGATCAGCGCTTGTGGATTGGCGTTTCTCGAGAGAGCGCGGAGGCCTTGAAGGTAATCGTCGCGGTAGACGATCGGGATCACGATCCGCTGCTCGCCCACGGCGCTCAGCTCGGCGTTCATCAGGACGCGGGCGATGCGGCCGTTGCCATCGGTAAACGGGTGGACCTCGGCGATCAGGAACATCATGAAGGTCGCCCGACTCAGTCCCGTGGGCAGCGCTTCGTAGTAGCGGTAGCCCTCCACAAGGGTGCCGACGACCAGATCCGGATGCACGAAGGTGGTCGCTCCCGCGCGGTTTACGAGCGTCTTGAAAGCCCCGGGGTCAGCCTGCGGGCGTCGCTCCAGTATCAGCGCATGATGGGCGCGGAGCAAGTCGAGAAGGTCCTCGGGCCCGTCCGGGAGCTGCTGCCGCTTTGCCGGATCGTTGACGAGGTCGAACGTGCCGAGGACATCGTGCGCGTCCTCAAATCGCGCTTTTGGCACGGCGCGCCGGAAGACGATTTTCTCCGCCTCACGCAGCGCGAACTCGGTCCCCTCGATCCAGTTGGAGAAGTACGCCTCGATGAACGAGAGGGTGGGAAGCGAGTCTGGCCGCTCCTCGCGTCCTTCGACTGGATCTCTCAGCAAGGCTGCCTGGAGGGCCTCGAACAGCGCGATGCGGCGGGGGTCGAAGCCGAGGCCGGCATGCGCCGCGCGCCCCGCGGTGGTGGTGAGCTGCGTGTCCCGAGTGCCGAGGATTGCGCCGACGAGATCGTCGAGTGCCGCCATCTCCCGCTCCGCGTCGAGCGCTTGCGCGATCTTGCTCGCCTGGTCGCGCAGCTCGTTGAGCGCGTCGTTTCCGCGCAGGGTGGCAGTTCGGGTCAGCTCGTCCTCGATCTCGGACCTGGAGAGAGTGCGGGAGACTCCGTTCCGCGCCCTCGACCGGCGCAGGTTGTCCAGCAGTGCCCGCGGGCGGCTCGAGAAGTGCAGGCCCTCCAAGTGCGGCATGTCGTCCGGAACGGGCCCCGGCCCGCGGCGGGGTAGCAGGGTGAGGCCTGGCAGGCGGACCGGTCGCCGTCCCGCGTAGTCGGGTCCGGCGTCGAGGAAGAGGGAGCCGTCGGCCGACGGCTGTGCCTCGATGCCGCTGCGGTCGACGATGACGGCCCCCGGGAAGTAATGGGCGGCGACCCGGTACCAGTTGCGCCGCACCACCTGCTCGAGAGGCTCGGCGAGGTTGCGCGTGTAGAGGCGACCGGCTACTTTTCGGACTCGGCCGTCGGCCAGCGCACGCTGTACTGCGCGCGAGGTTCGCGTCGTGGTGGCGAAGACCTCGGGCTGCTCATCCAGCGAAAAAGTGCGCTCAGTCGCCTCCATCTGGGGAGCTAGTGTAGAAAAAGCGCGCTTAAGACGCGGGACTGGGCGAAAAACTGCGCTTTAGCGCTATTCGCAACGCGCGCTTCAGGCCGCCGCGCCCGCCGCGGCGCGCCGCTCGATCAGGGCGACGATCTCGCCCATGATCTTGTTGAGGTCGAAGTCCTTCGGCGTGTAGACGCCGGCGACGCCGGCCTCGCGCAGGCGCTCCGCGTCGGCGGCGGGGATGATCCCGCCGACCACGACCGGCGCCTCGACCCCCTCCTCGCGCAGCCGCCGCACCACCTCCGGCACCAGCTCCAGGTGGGAGCCGGAGAGGATCGAGAGGCCGACCACGTCGACGTCCTCCTGCAGGGCCGAGGAGGCGATCTCCTCGGGGGTGAGGCGGATGCCCTGGTAGATCACCTCCATGCCGGCGTCGCGGGCGCGCAGGGCGATCTGCTCGGAGCCGTTGGAGTGGCCGTCGAGGCCCGGCTTGCCGACCAGGATCCTCAGCCGGTGGCCGAGCCGCTCTGAGACCTCGTCGACCCGGGCGCGGACCGCCGCCAGCTCGTCGCGGTCGCCGGGCGGCGCGGCGCCGCTGACTCCGGTCGGACCGCGGTAGGCGCCGAACGCCTCGCGCAGCACCCCGGCCCACTCGCCGGTCGTCGCGCCGGCCTTCGCCGCGGCGATCGTCGCCGGCATCACGTTGGCGCTCTCGTCGCGGGCGACCCGGCCCAGCTCCTCGAGGACAGCGCGCACCGCGGCATCGTCGCGCTCCGCCCGCCAGCGCTCCAGCGCCTCGACCCGCTCGCGCTCGACCTCGGGGTCGGGGGTGAGGACGGCGCCGCCGGCTCCGGCGGTGAGCGGCGAGTCCTCGGTCTCGGTGAAGCAGTTCTGCCCGATCACCTTCTGCTCGCCGCTCTCGATCCGCGCCACCCGCTCGCGGTGCGACTCGACCAGGCGGGCCTTCATGTAGGGGACGGCGGCGACCGCGCCGCCGTGCTCCTCGACCACCGCCATCTCGGCCCGGGCGCCCCCGCTCAGCTCCTCGACCAGGCCGTCCATCACCACCGAGCCCTCGAACAGGTCGGGGTACTCGAGCAGGTCGGTCTCCTCGGCCAGCACCTGCTGGATGCGCAGGCCCCACTGCTGGTCCCAGGGACGGGGCAGGCCCATCGCCTCGTTCCAGGCGGGCAGCTGGATCGCCCGCGCCCGGGCATCGCGGCTCAGCGTCACCGCCAGCGCCTCCAGGACGATCCGCTGGACGTTGTTCTCCGGCTGCGCCTCGGTCAGGCCGAGGCTGTTGACCTGCACCCCGTAGCGGAAGCGCAGCATCTTCTCGTCGCTGACGCCGTAGCGCTCGCGGCCGATCTCGTTCCAGAGCCGGCCCATCGCCCGCAGCTTGGCGATCTCCTCGATCAGCCGGATGCCGGCGTTGACGAAGAAGGAGATGCGGCCGAAGACCCGCGGGAAGTCGGACTCGGCGACCTGGCCGCGCGCCCTCACTTCGTCGAGCACCGCGATCCCGGTGGAGAGCGCGTAGGCGATCTCCTGCACCGGCGTCGCCCCGGCCTCCTGGAGGTGGTAGCTGCAGACGTTGGTCGGGTTCCAGCTCGGCACCTCGTTGACGCTGAAGGCGACCATGTCGGCGATCAGCCGCATCGAGGGCTCGGGCGGGAAGGCGTAGGTGCCGCGCGAGAGGTACTCCTTGATGATGTCGTTCTGGGTCGTGCCATTCAGCTTGGCGCGCACGATCCCGTTCTCCTCGGCGACGGTGACGTAGAGGCCGAGCAGCCAGGCGGCGGTCGCGTTGATCGTCATCGAGGTGTTCATCTCGTCGAGCGGGATGCCGTCGAGCAGTTGGTGCATGTCGCCCTTGTGGGCGATCGAGACGCCGACCTTGCCGACCTCGCCCCGGGCGAGAACCTGGTCGGGGTCGTAGCCGGTCTGGGTGGGGAGGTCGAAGGCGACCGAGAGGCCGGTCTGGCCCTTATCCAGGTTGCGGCGGTAGAGCTCGTTGGAGCGGCGGGCGTCGGAGTGGCCCGCATAGGTGCGCATCACCCAGGGACGGTCGCGCTCGGGAAGGCGGTGCTCGGACATCGCCACCAATGATATTTGGCCCGCCGGGAAAGACAGCGTTCATGCGTCACAGCGCGCATCTTTCGCGTCAGGCTGTGTTTAGGCTGGGACGATGCGACTGCGCCTGACGGGAGCGATTGCGGCTGCTCTGGTGCTGGCCCTGGCCGGGAGCGCCGCGGCTGCCCTGGTCGGCGTCTACCGCAACGACATGGAGAGCGAAGGTCAGCGCCGCCAGATCGCCAAGCTGTTCGGCGATCGCTGCGGGCGGGGCGGCTCCGAGACCGCCTTCCGGATCGTCGTCGGCAAAGCGACCGAGGAGTGCGCTTACCGCACCCCGGTGCTCGGCCGCGACCTGGAGATCGCCACGGTAGCCCGCCTGCTCAGCAAGACCCCGAAGCCGGTTCAGCGCAAGGCCTTCCTGGCGCTCGACCTGCGGACGGGCCGCGACGGCGCCGGCTACCAGCTCGCCGTCTTCCCGCTGCAGCGCAAGGCGCAGCTTCGCAAGGTGCTCGGCGACGGCAGCATCAAGTACCTGCACATCGAGAAGCAGGTCAAAACGGCGCAGGGCGCCGACCGCGCCAACGAGCTGCGGCTGCGCGCCTTCAACATCACCAGCGGGCCCGAAAAGAGCAACTGCCGGATCCTCGCCTACGTCGGCAGCGAGCTCGTCGCCGACGTCACCGACTCGGCCGCCGGCGAACTCCAGGCGCGGGCCTCCGGCTTCTCGGTCGGCGCGGTCGGCAACGCCAAGGGCGCGGTCGCCAGCTTCGACAACGTGGTGATCCGCGTTCCGAGCCCCTATTAGGGCCGGATGTGATCGGCGCATATCTGCGTCCTCGGTCGCTCGCGTGCAGAGCACGCCACGCTCCCTGTGTCCTTGATCTGCTCGATCGCATCCACCCCTAGGGGTTGCGGCTGAATCACGCATAATGCGGCCGGTGACGACGACGATCGAGAAGCCGCGCGAGGCGGGCCCCGGCTCCGACTTCGGTGGCGACTGGCGGGTGATCGTCCGCAACGACAACCACAACACCTTCGACCACGTCGCTGAGACGCTGGCCAGGGTGCTGCCCGGCGTCACGGTCGCGCAGGGCCACGAGATCGCCGAGCGGATCCACAGCAGCGGCCAGGCGATCGTCTGGTCGGGCCCGCGCGAGCCCGCCGAGCACTATTGGGACCAGCTGAAGGCCGCCGGGCTCACCCTGGCGCCACTGGAGCGCGGGTAGTGCGCCGCCCGCCGCCCCCGGACGCGGGAGCGGAGGCCCATCCATATCTGATTCGTTGGGCCTCCGCGGGAGCAGAGGAGGCGGCGGTCTATTCCGCGGCGACCACGGCGTGCCAGGCGGGGAGGATCGGCAGGTCGGCGAGGTCGATGATCGCGGCGCGCGCCCTCTCGATCTCCTCCGAGTACCAGTAGCGCTCGAAGTCGGCGCGACTCTCCCAGACCGAGGTCTGCTGGAAGGAGAGGGGGTCGTCGATCGAGCGGGTCAGCGACCAGCTCCTGGCGCCGAAGGCGGGCATCCGCGCCGCCGCCGGCTCCCAGAGGTCGAGCCAGCGGTCGGCCCGGAAGGGGGCTATGTGCCAGTCCAGCCTGCAAACCTCGGTCACCGCAAACCCCCTTCGCTCATCACGCTCCCACCTCGGCCCGGATCGCGCCGGGGCCCTCTTCGGTGCGGCCCTCCTCCTCGGAGCTCGCCCCGACCAGGATCGAGATCTTGCCGAGGTGCTTGTTCTCGTGCAGAAGCTGGTGCGCCTCGGGGACTCCCTCGAAGCCCATCGTCTTCCAGAGCACCGGCCGCACCTTGCCCTCCGCGATCAGCCCGTTGGCGCGCATGCACTCGTAGGCGTTGGCGAAGTGCGAGCCGATGATCCGCTTCTGGCGCATCCACAGGTAGCGCACGTCGAAGTCGAGCCGGAAGCCCGAGGTGGCGCCGCAGATCACGACTTTGCCGAACGGCTTGACGACGAAGACCGAGGTCGGGAAGGTCGCCTGGCCGACGTGCTCGAAGACGATGTCCGGGGCGTCGCCGAGGATTTCCTTGACCCGCTTGGCGAATGCCCGCGAGGCCTTGAAGCGCTCCTTCTCGGCGGCGGGGTCGGCGAGGTTCTCGGCGGTGCGCATCATCTCGCCGAATTCGCGGCGGTCTATGTAATCGACCGCGCCGAGCTGCTTGACAAGCTCGCCCTTCTCCTCCGAGGAGACGACGCCGACCGCGTTGGCGCCGGCCGCCTTGCAGAGCTGGGTGGCGAAGACGCCGAGCCCGCCGGCGGCGCCCCAGATCAGCACGTTGTGGCCGGGCTGCAGCTTGCACTGGTCGATCAGCATCCGGTAGGCCGTGAAGTAGGTGAGCCCGTAGGCGGAGGACTCCGCCCAGGAGAGGCTCTGGGGGCGGGGGAGGAGCTGCTGGGCCTGCACCTTGGTGAACTGGGCGAAGGAGCCCCAGGTGGTCTCGTAGCCCCAGATCTTCTGGCTCGGCGCGGCGAGCGGGTCGAGCCCGTGCACCTCGACGTCCTCGTAGGAGGCCTGATTGCAGTGGATCACGACCTCGTCGCCCGGCTTCCAGCGGGTGACGCCCTCGCCGACCTTCCAGACGACCCCCGAGCCGTCCGAGCCGCCGATGTGGTGCCCGTACTCGGGGTGGTCGCCGTAGCCGAAGACCGAGACCGGCTTGCCGAGCGCCGCCCAGACGTTGTTGAAGTTGACCCCGGCCGCCATCACCCGGACGATCACCTCGAAGGCGCCCGGCTCGGGCACCTCGAGCTGCTCGAGCTGGAAGGCGTCGGTCGGTTCGCCCTCGCGCTCCTGGCGGATCACCCAGGCGGCCATCGTCTCCGGCAGCGTGCCGGGCTCCACGTCCAACTTCGAGACTTCGCTGCTGTCGACGGCCAAACCGGCTCCTCCGTGGGGTCGAAATGTATTGGACTTCGCCTTCGCTCCGCTCGCGGAGAATCAGATCGCGACGCTCGCTGCGCTCGGCTCAGAGGCGGGGCCGGGCAATCCTAGATCAGACTTGACGCTCGCCGTGTCAGGCCGCTTCGGACTCGGCGGTCTCGGGCAGCTCGACCGCCGGGCCCTCCGGGTCACCGCCGGCCTCCAGCTCACGCAGCTCCTCGGCGACGATCGGCCGTACCGCCTGGTCGATCGGCTTCGGGCTCTCCGGCTCCTCCCCAGCGGTCGCCCCCAGCTCCTGGAAGCGGCGAAGTTGCGGCAGGACGCGGCTCTCCGCCGAGCCGACCGCCTCGTTGTACGCGTTGACCGCCGAGCCCAGCTGGCGGCCCGCCTTCGACATGTGACGCAGGAAGACGCCCATCCGGCCATGGAGGTCCTTGGCCGCCGAGGCGATCTCCTGCGCCTCCGCCGCGATCCGCTCCTGGCGCCAGCCCAGCTCGACCGTGCGCAGCAGGCCGACCAGCGTGGTCGGCGTCGCGATCAGGACCTTCTGCTCCAGCGCGTAGTCGTACAGCGAGGGCTCGGCCTCGAAGGCGGCGTGCAGAGCCGCCTCGGAGGGCATGAAGCAGACGACGAAGTCGGGGGTCTCGCCGCTCTCGAACTGGTCCTGGTAGCGCTTCGAGGAGAGCTTGGTGATGTGGTCGCGGACCTGGCGGGCGTGGCGCACCAGCTCCCCCTTGCGGCTCGACTCGTCCTCGGCTTCCAGCACCTCGAGGTAGGCGTCGAGCGGCACCTTCGAGTCGACGACGACGCGCCGCTCGCCTGGCAGCGTCACGATCGCGTCCGGCCGCAGCAGCCCCTCCTCACCGCGCAGCGTCGCCTGCACCTCGAAGTCGACGTGCTCGGTCATGCCGGCGATCTCGACGCAGCGCTTCAGCTGCACCTCGCCCCATTCGCCGCGCGTCTTCGGCTGGCGCAGCGCCTTGACCAGCGTGCCGGTCTGCGTGTTGAGGTCGCCCAGCCCGGCCTTCATCTCGCCCAGCAGCGTCCGCATCGCGCCATCGGCCGTCTTGCGATCGCGGCTCAAGGTCGAGACCTCGCGTTCGATCCGTTTCAGGTTCTCGCCGATCGGCTCGGTGAGGCGACGGAACTCGGCCTCGCGCTTCTGCAACGCCGCCTCGGACGCCTCGGCGTCGACCTTGCGCGACTCCTCGTTCATCCGCTGCAGGTCGGCGACCGCCTTCGAGGTCGCCTCGTGGATCGCCGGGCCGAGGTCGGGCGCCTCAGACGCCTCTTCACGCCGCTGCGTGAGCAGCACGTAGAGCAGCCCGGCGGCGAGCAGGGCGACGGCGATGGCCAAGACGACGATCATGGACAAGCGAGGATGACGAATGGGGCAGACGCCACGCAGACGCCGCTTCGCCGGAAATTACGCGTCCGAAAAGCAGACGACCCGCCGGAGCGGGTCAGCGCTGCGAAAGCGGGAACCACCCCGCGTGCGGTTGACAACCACCGTGAGATTAGCACGGCGGGCCGCACCAGCACTCGACTCCGCACCGGACCGGAATTTCTGCGGAGGGCACCGGACTCGAACCGGATCCTGCTGGTCAGGCAGGACGCAGCGGTTGTCAACCGCTCGCAGCACGCCTGTCTGCTTCAACCCTCCATGGTGATATTCTAGCTGACAGACAGCTCGTTGCGACAGGCAGCTGCGCTCGTCATGGCAGCAGGACGTCGTTCTCCGACGAGGAGCGGTAGGGACCGACGACGAGCCGGCCCGGCTCGGCGGCCGGGATGTCGGCGGCGCTGACCCGGTAGACGCCGGTCGGCAGGCTGGTCTGGAGGGTGACGTTGCCGTTGGCGACCAGCGGTTCGGAGGTGGCGCTCTTGCGCCGTCCGCGCACCTCGAGGCGCGATTCGATCGGGGTCAGGTTGGCGGCGACCAGGGCGACGTCGAGCGGCGCGTTGGAGCGCACCGGCGGCTGGCCGGCCCGCTGGTTCTGGGGGATCTGCTGCGTGGGTTCGGGCCCGATCGCGATCCGCGAAGGCTGCACGGTGACCTTGCCGGCGCTGACCGCGACGCTGACCCGGGTCGGCGGCTGCGGGCGCGCTTCGTTGACCTTTTCTTCGGCGCCGCAGCCGGCGGTCGTTGCCGCCAGGGCGGCGAGGGGGAGGGCGAGCGCGGCCGCGGTTGCGCGCGGCGCCGTCAGCAGTCGCCTACCTCTCCGGCCACCCATCGCTGCTGAATCTAGCCGAACGGAAGGTCGACGACGCGCGCCGTAACGCCGTCTTCACCTGCGACCAGCTCGGCGCCGGGCTCCGCCTCGCGGCGGACGATCGCCAGGGCGATCGGTCCGCGGGCGGGGGAGACGCAGGCGCTGCCGATCCGGCCGACCTCCCTCTCGCCGAGCCGCAGGGCCGTGCCCGGCGCCGCGGGGGCGCTCAGCTCGAGCCCGCGCAGGTGGCGATTGGGGCGGCCCTTGTAGTGGAGGCGGGCGACCGGCTCCTGGCCGATGTAGCAGCCCTTCTCGAAGTCGACCGCGGCCTCGACGATCCCCGCCTCCGCCGGCATCGTCTCGCCGCTCATCTCGGCGCCGAAGCGCGGCGTGCCCGCCTCGATCCGCAGCACCTCGGCCGCCGCGGGGGAGACCTCGGCGGCGCCGGCGGCGAGCAGCGCCTCGCGCAGTCGCTCGGCGTCGCCCGCGGCGGCGATCAGGTCGACGCCGTCGTGGGCGCCGACGGCGAGACACTCGACGCCGCCCACGCTCGCGGACTCGCTGCTGTGCTCGGGCAGCGCCGCCGTGCCGGCTATCTCGACGCTGCGCGGCCCGATCAGCGAGAGGATCGCCCGCTCCGCGGTGAGGTCGACGAGCTCGACCTCGCGGCCGATCTTGTACATCTCGAGGTGGCGGCGGACGGCCTGCAGCGCATCCGGCTCGGTGTCGATCCAGATTTCGTCGGGGGCGGTCCGCAGGACCCGCATGTCGCCCTGCAGGTGGCCCTTGCGGTCGAGCAGCGCGGCGTAGCACCCCTCGCCGGGGGCGAGGCCCTCGACGTCGTTGGTCAGCTGGCCCTGCAGGTACTCGGCCGCCTCGGCGCCGCGGACCGCGAGCTTGCCGCGCTCGCAGCGGTCGAGCAGGCCGCACTCCTCGCGCAGCTGCCTGTACTGGGCGTCCAGCTCGACGGTCGTCGCCTCGGCCATGCACCCAATTCTAGGAGGATCGCCGCGCCGCATCCGACTTTGACCACGCCCCAGTGGGGAAAAAGTCCGACGCGGTGAATTTAGATGTGGCAAAATGATTTAGACATGCCTAAATCTTCGGAGGCGATCGAGGACTACGCGAAGGCAATCTACGCCCTCTCCCGCGAGCACGAGGGCCCCGTCCTCAACGGCGAGGTCGCGGATCGGCTCGGCGTCGCGCCGGCTACCGCGACCTCGATGCTGAAGCGACTCGGCGAGCTGGGCCTGGTCGATTACCTGCCCTACCGCGGCGCCACCCTGACGCCGTCCGGCGAGAAGGTCGCGCTGGAGGTGATCCGCCACCACCGGCTGATCGAGGCCTACCTCTCCGAGGCGCTGGGCATGCCCGACGACGAGGTCCACGCAGAGGCCGAGGTGCTCGAGCACCACATCTCCGAGCACCTGGAGCGGCTGATCGCCGCGAAGCTCGGCGAGCCCAGCCACGACCCGCACGGCACGCCGATCCCGGGGCCCGACCTGCGGCTGCCGCTCGAGGGGGGCGATCGGTGAAGCCACCCGTGGAGGCGGCCGAGGCGCGGGAGCGGGAGGAGACCCACACCGGCGCGACGGTCGAAGACGTCCTCCCCGGCGAGGCGGCGGTCGCCGCCGCGGCGCGGCGCTCGCTGGAGGGCCGCAGCCGGGGCTTCGGCCGGATCTGGCCCTTCCTCGGCCCGGCCTTCATCGCCGCGGTCGCCTACATCGACCCCGGCAACTTCGCCACCAACATCGCCGGGGGCGCCAAGTTCGGCTACCTGCTGCTCTGGGTCGTACTGGCGGCGAACCTGGTCGCGATGCTGGTCCAGACCCAGTCGGCGAAGCTGGGCATCGCGACCGGTCGCAACCTCGCCGAGCTGTGTCGGGAGACCTTCTCGCGACGGACCTCGATCGGCCTCTGGCTGCAGGCCGAGCTGGTCGCGATGGCGACCGACGTCGCCGAGGTGGTCGGCGCCGCGCTCGGCCTCAACCTGCTGTTCGGCATTCCGCTCTTCCCCGCCGGGGTGATCGCCGGCGCCGGCGCCTTCGCGATCCTCGCCCTGCAGCAGATGGGCTTTCGCCGGCTCGAGGCGGGGATCACCGCCCTGGTCGGCGTCGTCGTCGCCTCCTTCGCGTTCGAGCTGCTCGACGCCAAGCCGGCGGCGGACGAAGTCGCCAAGCACCTGGTGGTCCCAGGCTTCGCCGGCACCGAGAGCATCCTGCTCGCCACCGGGATCATCGGCGCGACGGTGATGCCGCACGTCGTCTACCTGCACTCGGCGCTGACTCAGGGGAGGATCGTCGGGCGCGACGAGGCGGAGAAAAAGCGGATCCTCGGCTTCGAGAAGGTCGACGTGGTGATCGCCCTCTCGCTGGCCGGCGCGGTCAACCTGTCGATGATGATCGTCGCCGCCGCCCTCTTCCACACCAGGGGGCTGACCGGGATCGACACGATCGAGGGCGCTTACGACGGGCTGCAGACGCTCGTCTCGGGCAACGCCGCCACCGTGTTCGGCATCGCCCTGCTCGCCTCCGGCTTCGCCTCCTCCTCGGTGGGCACGATGGCCGGCCAGGTGGTGATGCAGGGCTTCATCCGCCGCCGCATCCCGATCTTCCTGCGCCGCGCACTCACGCTGGCCCCCGCGCTGCTCGTCCTGGCGCTCGGCTTCAACCCGACCGACTCCCTCGTCTTCAGCCAGGTCGTCCTCTCCTTCGGCATCCCCTTCGCCCTCGTGCCGCTGCTGATGATCGCCCGCCGCCCCGAGATCATGGGCTCGCTCGCCAACCCCGGCTGGCTGACCGCCATCGCCGGGACGCTGGCGGCGCTGATCATCGGGCTGAACGTGTTCTTGATCGCGGACCTGTTCCTGTAGGCCGATGCGGCGCCGAGCCGAGATCCGGGTTTCCTCGCGGCTCGGGGCCGAGCCGGAGGCGGTCTGGAAGCGGGTCGCGAGCGCCGCGGGAGTCAACGACGAGCTGGGCCCGTTGCTGCGGATGACGGTGCCGCGGGGCCTCGACCGCCTCGACCTCGACGCGGTCGAGCCGGGGCGGCTGGGCCGCAGCTGGGTGCTGCTGTTCGGCCTGATCCCGATCGACTACGACGACCTGGTCTTGGAGCGGATCGATCCGGGCCGGGGCTTCCTCGAGCGCTCGACGATGCTGTCGCAGCGGCTCTGGGAACACGAGCGCACGATCGAGCCCGCCGCGGACGGTGGCTGCACGATCGGCGATCGGGTCGCCTGGGAGATGCGCCTGCCGCTGCCCGGCCGTCTGCTGCGTCCGCTGTTCTCGGCCATCTTCCGCCACCGCCATCGGCGCCTGCGGCGCCACTTCGGCCCCGGCAGAGGCTAGGCTTGGTCCGTGGGCCTGGCCGCCGACTTCAAGCAGGTGCTCGCGTCGCTCCCTCCCGACTGGACCGACCTCGAGCTCGACCTGAGGATCGACGACGAAGCGAGCTATGTGGACACGGCGGTGGCGCTGAGCCGGATCAACGCCCAGTCCTACTCGCGGGCCGACTGGGATTGGCGCCTGCTCGTCGCGCACGGCTTCGGCCACGCGGCCGCGGCGGAGACGGTGCTGGGCGTGCTCGAGAAGCTGGACGCGGAAGGCGTGAGCGGCGAGATGCAGGTGCGCGAGGTCCGTGAGGGACGGGCCGAGGTCGTGCAGATGTGGGGCCGGCCCGAGAGCGTGCGCGAAGAGCTCCGCCAGCGCCGCTCGCTCTAGTGGCTCGCGTCGTCGCCGTCGCCCCCGATCTGCTGCTCGGCAGCAAGGTGGAGGCGATGCTGACCGCGGCCGGCCATGAGGTGACGCTCTCCCCGTCGCTGTCGGAGGCGCCGCTCGGCGACGCCGAGGCGATCGTCGCCGACCTGGACGCCGAGAGCCCGGAGGCGCTGGTCGGTCTCGGCGCCCCGGCCCTCGGCTACTACTCGCACGTGAACGCCGAGACCAGACGCGCGGCCGAGGCGGCCGGCGTCGACGTGGTCGTTCCGCGCTCGCGGATGGCGCGCGAGCTGCCGCAGCTGGTCGAGCGCCTGCTCAGCGGCTGAGCCGCGGATGGCGCGCGAGCTGCCGCAGCTGGTCGAGCGCCTGCTCAGCGGCTGAGCCGGAACGCCCGGCGAACGTCGAGCGGCTGCTTCAACAGACCGTGCTCGAAATCCCACGCGGCCCACTCGCGCAGCACCCGCGGGTCGAACGGCGCGGGGCGGAGGACCGGCAGCAGCACGCGCAGCTGGGCGGCCTGGTCGGCGCGGTCGAGGCTCGGGACGGAGGCGAGCAGGTCGTCGAGTGCCTCGGCGGGGTGCCGCACGGCGAACCGGTAGCCGTGCGTAGTCGCCGCGACCATCGAGTCGACCAGCTTCGGATCGCGCTCGACCGTCCTCTGCGAGGCGACCAGCACCAGCTCGGGGTAGGGCGGCGCCCCGTATTCGCTCACCTTGAAGATCCGGATCGGGATTCCCCGCCGCCGCAGCGCGACCCCCTCCGCATTCCAGAAGCCGGTCGCCGCGGCGATCTTGCCGGCGGCGAGCGAGGAGACGGCGTTGAAGCCGATCGTCACCCGCCGGACCAGAGCGGGATCGCCGCCATCGGCGGCGACCTCGGAGTCGACGACCGCATCATCGGAGGGCAGGCCGGTGACGCCGGCCGGGCGGCCCTCGAGGTCGCGGGGGCGGCGCACCGGGCCGTCGCCGGCGGCGATCACCGAGGCGAGCGGGCGCTGGACGATCGGCATCAGCCCGACCGGGTCGAGACCTCGCTCGCGGGCGATCCCGAGGTCGTGGAGGTCGAGGATCGCGAACTCGGCGCGCCCCGCCTGCAAGAGCTTCGGCGCGTCGGTCGATTCGCCCGGCTGGCGGATCGTCGGATCGATCCCGGCGTCGCGGTAGAAGCCATGGCGCAGCGCCGCGTAGATCCCGGCATGGGCCGCGTTGGGCGTGAAATCGAGCACCAGCGTCGCGCCGTCCGGCGCGCCCGGTTCAGCGCCGCCACCGCCGCAGCCGGCCGCGCCGGCGAGCAGCAGAGCGGCCGCCAGCAGCGCGGCAACTCGCATCATTCGACAGGAAACCTATTCATAGGCCGATTCCGGATACACTCCCGCCCCGGAAACTGACTTTTGGGATTACGGGACAGAGGAGGCGTAACCAGTGCAAGAACGAGGACTTTCGGCATATCTCGCCGAGCTGATCGGCACCTTCCTGCTGGTGTTCTTCATCACCAGCGTGGTCGTGCTGTTTGTGGCCACCGGCAACCAGGCCCAGTTCGGCTCCGACTATGCCGTCGTCGGCCTCGCTCAGGGCCTGGCCCTTTTCGGGCTGGTCGTCGTGTTCGGCGCGGTGAGCGGCGGGCACTTCAACCCGGCCGTCACGCTCGGCGCGGCGGCGATCAAACGGATCGCGCCGGTCGACGCGCTGATCTACATGCTCGCCCAGCTGTCCGGCGGGGTGCTCGGGGCGCTCCTTACCAAGGGACTGCTGCTCGACGAGGGCCGCGCCACGAACTACGGCGCCGCCGAAGTGAGCGGGCTGCTCAGCAACAACTTCCAGGGCGCGGTCGTCGAGGCGATCGGCGCCTTCGTCCTCGTCCTCGTCGTCCTGGTCGCCCTCTACTCGAAAAAGGGATCGAGGGACTGGGCGCCCTTCGCCTATGGCACGACCCTCGCCTTCCTCGTCATGGTCGGCGGCCCGCTGACCGGTGGCTCCTTCAACCCGGCTCGCTGGTTCGGGCCGGCGCTGGTCGGCAACGAGTGGGGCGGCGTCTGGCCCTACGTGGTCGGCCCGATCGTCGGCGCCCTGGTCGCCGTGGGAGTGTTCATGTTCGTGATCGAGGCCAGTCCGCTCGGGTCCGGCAAATCGCCGGGCTCGCCCAAACCGGCCACGCCGCCGGGGGGCGGTCCCTCCGCTCCCTAGATCGGTGCGGCGCCTTGCCGCACGCGCCGGCCTGACCCGGCGCGTGCGGTAGCTTCCGCGATGTGCGCCGGGTCACCTTCTCGCGGAACTACACGCTCTCCCTCTCGCGCACCTGCCAGTGCTTCTGCAAGTACTGCGCGTTCGCGACCCACCGCGCCCACATCTACGCGCCCGATGAGGTCGAGCGGCGGCTCGACGAGGCGGAGCGACGCAACGCCAAGGAGCTGCTGGTCCTCACTGGCGAGAGGCCCGAGGTCAATCCGCAGGTCGCAGCCCGGCTCGCCGAGTGGGGCCACGAGGACTTCACCTCCTACGTGGCCTGGGCCTGCGAGCGGGCGCTGGAGCGCGGCATCCTGCCCCATACCAACGTCGGCGTCCTCGACGCTGCCGACCTGACTCGCCTGCGGGAGGTCACCGCGTCCCAGGGCCTGATGCTGGAGTCGATCTCCGAGCGCCTCATGGACACCGTCCACGCCGGCTCCCCGACCAAGCATCCCGCCACGCGCCTCGCGACGATCGAGGCCGCCGGCGAGCTGAACATCCCGTTCACCACCGGGATCCTGGTCGGGATCGGCGAGACTCGGCAGGAGCAGCTCGAATCCCTCGAAGCTATCGCCGCGCTTCACGAGCGCTTCGGCCACATCCAAGAGGTCATCCTCCAAAACTTCGTTCCTCACCCTCGCTACTACGGGGCAGAGGTTGCTGAAATCGCCGACGAATCCGCTCGCGCTCGGTGGGGCGGGGATGGGGCACCCTCCGAACGTCTTGCGCGGGAGGAGCCGGAACCTCGCGGCGACAGCCCCGAAACTTTGGATCGACGAGTTGCGAGTGAGGAGGGTGTCCCATCCCCGCCTCCCTGGGCCACCCCGATCTCCGTCGACGACATCAAGCGGTTGATCGGGCAGTGCCGTGAATTGATGCCTGATGTCGGCATCCAGGTCCCGCCCAACTTGTCCCAGGCTTGGCCGGAGCTGGTTGAAGCTGGGGCTACTGACCTTGGGGGGTTGTCGGCAAATGGCGATCACATCTCGCCGGAGGAGCCGTTTCCGAGCCCGCATGAGGTCCGCAAGGAGCTGGGGCCGCGGGGGTACGCGCTGACCGAGCGGCTGTGCGTCTACCCGCAGTACATGGACGCGGAGTGGATGGAGCAGGGGGTGCTCGACGTGGTGAAGCTGAAGTACTGGAGCTTCATCCCGCGGCGCGGCTCCGGGCGACGCTCCGAAGAGACGATCGATCCGGGGCTGGCGCCAGAGGCGATCGCCAAGGGACGGGATGG